>Ga0214473_10006021_pt1 | contig 14511 bp, 10 predicted proteins | sample RVTome_7_FD_203509 | JGI IMG/M metagenome (GOLD analysis project Ga0214473, IMG submission 203509) | Soil microbial communities from uranium-contaminated site in the Upper Colorado River Basin, Wyoming, United States - RVT98D197 | ecosystem: Environmental > Terrestrial > Soil > Contaminated >... | reverse complement strand
CGATCGTGAGCGTGTCGTCCAGGTCGTCGGTCACGACCACGCCGGTCGCGTCCGCGTTGCCGACGTTCGTCACGGTGATGACATAGGAGAAGCTGTCGCCGGGGGAGACGCTGGTGATCGGAGCTCCCGTGGCGTCGACGGCCTCCTTCGTGATCTCCAGCGTGGAGTCCGACAGGGCGCTCGGCTGGATGCTCCGGTCCTGGTTCTTGTTGCCGCTGCCGTCGAGGTTCTGCGTGCGCATGTGCCACGGGGCGCCCGAGACCTCAGCGGCACCGTTGGGGCCGTCACTCGGGGTCTTCCAGTACGCGGACTGAGCGAGATGGCCTCCCCAGGCGAAGAGCACGGCGCTGCTCGAGGAGTTGAACGTCACCGTGAAGTCGCCCGTGCTGTTGCCGGTCGTCGGTCCCGCGTGGACGGGTCCCGTGATGCCGGTGATAGTCCCGCCGTACATCGTCAGGGCGCGCGCGACGCCGGAGAAGGACTCGGCCGCCGCCACGTTCAACCCGGCCTTCGTCGACCCGCCCGGCACGAAGGGATCGCTCGGGAACGTCTCCGTGTCGGCCGACCCCAGGCTGGGGCACATGGAGGACACGGCCCCACCACCGATGTCGCAGAGACCCGGGCTCTCGGTCTCGTCCCACGTGGCGAGGAAGTCGTACGCCTCGTGACCGCTCGCCGTGAAGTCGTAGTTGATGTGGATGGTGTGGGAGCCGGCGGAGAGCCCTTCGATCGCCAGCCGGAACGGGACCACATCCCCCTCCTCGTACGCGGAGTTGTTCCCGTTCAGGTTCCCGTTCTGCCACTCCGCGTCGTCGTTCGCGTACTGGTCGAGGTCGACGTTGAGAGACCCACTGTCGTCCGGTTGGGCCAAGACCACCGGCTGCGACTTGGTGTCTCGGGTCGTCACCTTGCCCTCGGAGCTGACGGTCACGGTCTCCCGGCCGTCCTTGGACGTCGATCCGTCGCCGGAGCGGTCGCTCCAGCCATCGGCATTCGCCGCGATGAGTCCCACCTGGCCGATCGCCAGGAACACGGTCATGACGAGCCCGAGCAACGAGAAGGCGGCTCCCGCCCTCTTCAGTTGCCGGTTCCTTCGATGCGAACCCCTCATTGGGTCCCTCCTCCTTCAGGCGCTGCCTGTAACCACAACGGGGGACAGACCAGTCCCGCCGAGTCCCAGGGTACGCTCAGCCTCTCCCTAGTCCATCCGCCGAAGGGCCCCGGGTTCGCATACGACTTTCGAACTAGTTGGGGCCCAGGTGAAGTGTACGGAGTTGCACCATTCTGGCACAAGAGGGACGTAGGCCGAGGGGAGGGAGGGTCGGTGCATCCTCGTCTTCTCAACTTTCCATAACGTACGGTATGGGCGTTCTGGAGGGGTGAGCGAGCGTTCAGCGTGAGGGGGGCCGAAGGCGGGCACGGATGCCCCAGACGGCCACGAGCCACAGCGCCTCGACGACGATGCTGCGGGAGATCTTCGAGTGTCCGTGCTCGCGCTCGCGGAACGTGATCGGGGCCTCGCCGACGTCGAAGCCGTCGTCCCAGGCTCGGTACGCGAGCTCGATCTGGAAGCCATAGCCGTCGGAGCGGAACGGGCGGGCGACGAGGTGCTCGAGGAGGTGCCCTCGGTAGACCCTGAAGCCGCTCGTGGCGTCGTGGAGCGGGAAGCCGAGGCACAGGCGCGCGTACAGGTTCCCGGCGCGGGACAGGGCCAGCCGGGGACGGCTCCAGTCGGTGACGGAGCCCCCGGGGACGTAGCGGCTCCCGATCACCAGGTGGTGGGAGCGCGATGCCTCCAGGAGGCCCGGGAGCTGCTCGGGCAGGTGCGACAGATCCGAATCCATCTCGACGACGAGCTCGTAGTCGTCGTCGAGGGCGACGCGGAATCCGGCCAGGTAGGCGCTCGCGAGCCCCGATCTGGCGGCGCGCTCGAGCAGGCGCACGCGGGGTTGCCCCTGGGCTCGGGCGCGGACGAGATCGGCCGTGCCATCCGGTGAGCCATCGTCCACCACCAGGAGGTCGACACGCTCGTCGAGCTCGAGCAGGCCGTCGAGGACGGCCGAGATCGTCTGCCGCTCGTTGTACGTGGGAAGGACCACGAGCGTTCGAGGCGTGTCCGGGAGCGGTGTGACCGCACGCTGCGACCGACGGCGCCCTCGCGGGAGAGCGAAGAGGACGAGCACCCCGACCACGGACACCCACACGACCCAGTCCCCCATCCGTACGTAGAGCGTGCGCGCGTTCGAGGCGCGGATCTCGGCACGGGTGATGGCGGGCACGAACAGCTCGCTGCGCGCGATCACCTCCCCATCGGGGGCCACGACGCCGCTGATGCCCGAGACGGCCGCGTGGACCACCCAGCGCCCCGTCTCGACCGCGCGGAGGCGGCTCATGAGCAGGTGCTGGCGCGAGGCGGCGGTCAGACCGTAGGAGGCGTTGTTCGTCGTGAGGACGAAGAAGGTCGCCCCGCGGCGGACCATCTCGCGCTCGATCTGCGGGAAGCTGTTCTCGTAGCAGATCGGCGTACCGAATGCCGGAAGACCCTGCACCGCAACGGTGTGCGCCTGCTCCCCCGGCACACGGTCGACGGCGATCTGGTCGATGGCGCCGATCCACTCGAGTCGGTCGCGGAACGGTACGTACTCGCCGAACGGGACGAGCTTCACCTTCTCGTATCGGTCCACCACGTCGCCCCGTCCGTCGAGCAGCAGCACGCTCGTGTGCTGGCTCCCGTCAGGATCGTTCAGGACGGCGCCGACCAGGGTCGGAACGCCGACCTCGGCGATCGCCTTGCGCACGGCGAGCATCGTCGCTGGGTCCGAGGATGCGCCGGGGTCGAGCGATCCCTCACCCCACACGGCGAGATCGGGCGGGTCGTCCGCGAGCCCCGCGTGGAGATCGATGTTCATCTGGGCTACCGCGATGTCCTCGGCGCCGCCGCTCAGATCGCGGGCGTCGCGGACGTCCACCTGGATCGCGGCCACGTCGATCGCCGGCCCCGTGGCCCCGGGCAGGGGCAGGAGCCCGGGAGCGAGGACGAACACCGCACACGCTCCGACGAGTGCCAGCGCTCGCACGGGCGCTCCCCTCCCCCACTCGATGGCGAGGAGCAGCAGGCCGGCAACGGTGAGCACGACGAACGAGATCCCCCAGACGCCGGTCACCGAGGCGAGCCGAAGGAGCGGAGCGTTGCCCGTCTGCGTGCTCCCGAGCTGGCCCCACCCGAACCCACCCAACGGCCAGACGCCCCGGGCGAACTCGAGCACGGTCCACAGGGCGGCGAGCCCGACCACCGAACGGATCGGGTGCCGGTCGTGCCACAGCGTGGGCGCGAGGAGCCCGAACGCCGCGGTGAAGCCGGCCGACATGAGCACGAGCGCGGACCAGCCCATCTCTCCGAACAGCAGGATCCAGTACAGGACGAGCCCGAAGTAGGCCAGCCCGAACGCGAGGCCGAGCGCGAGGCCGCGCCTCGGGCGCGCGTCGCGTAAGGTCCACAGGAATGGGATCGGAGCGGCGAACGCGATCCAGCCGGCGTCGACGGGCGGCAAGGAAAGCGACAGCAGCCCGCCGCTCAGCGCGGCGACCAGCAGGGCAGCCGCGGGCCCGAGTCGCTCCGACCTCAGGCGCAGTCCCGGCAGAGCATCTTCGCCTTGTCCTTCAGCTGGCTCCGATGCTTCACCAGGTAGCAGTTGCGGCATGTGAACTCGTTCGGCTGCGGCGGCACCACCTTCACCGCCAGGGACTCGTCGCGGAGCTCGTCCCGGGTGAGGGTGAGCACCGAGTCCTCGGTCTCCTCCTCTGCCTCGGCGCGCGCTTCCTGCTTGACGAGCAGGTCCTGGATGGACTCGACGTCCGCCGCGCCGGCGGGCCGTGCCGCCGGCGCGGCGGGCTCTGCACCATCCAGGTCCTCGGGCTCCTCGCCCTGCTCCTCGAGCTCTTCGTCTTCCAGGGTCTCTTCGATGTCTTCCATGGTTTCGGGCTTCCCCATCGGTTCGGCCGGCGCATTGTACTGCCGGTGCCTGACGCTGCAACCAGCCCAGGACAGTAGGGGCGCAACGACGCGCAGGGACGGTCCGAGGGAGTGCCCGAACCGCATGGGCACGGCCGACGGCGAGAGATCGGGGAGCGGGAGTCGAGAGGAAGGATGAGGACCCAAGAGACCTTTGGGGCCGCGGCGCCGGGGCGCCGCGTTCTCTACTCAGCCTCTTGGGTCCTCCGTGCACGTCCGCCGAAGCGGGCGCGCGCCTTCGAACGTAGCCTCCGGCTTCGGCGGTGTCAAACGGGCAGGCCGAGCGTCGTGCTCGAGCCTCGCCCCGAGCCCCGCGTCACGCCGCGTACACGTCGCGCCCGAGCGAGACGGTGAGGACGGGCCGCAGGCTGGTCGGCTCGGGCGTGTGGAACGGGTCCTCCTCGTACGCCGCGAAGTCGGCGTGCTTCCCGGGCTCGAGGCTTCCCTTCTTGCCCTCCTGGTGCGCGAGTCGGGCGCTCCCGGTCGTGAAGACGCGCATCGCCTCCCCACGGGACAGGCGCTGCAGCGGGTCGTGGTGCGCCTCGAAGGCCGCGATCCCGGCCATCGGATCGATGGTCGTGATCGGCGAGTCCGACCCGGCGCCCATCTCGATGCCGCGCTGCAGGATGTCGCGGAACGGGTTCATGCCGGCCGCGCGCTCCGGGCCGAGACTCTGCTCGTACAGCCCGCCGGGGTGGCCCCAGGCGGCGTCGAAGCTCGGCTGCACCGACGCCGCGAGCCCGAGCATGGCCGCGCGCTCGAGCACGTTGGCGCTGACCATCTCCGCGTGCTCGATGCGGTGGCGCCGGGCCCGGAAGTGGCGCCGCTCCCGTGAATCCAGGGACCGGTACACGCGCTCCCACGCGGAGACGACCTGCTCGATCGCAGCATCTCCGATCGCGTGGACACCCACCTGGAGCCCGGCGAGGTGACCGTCGTGGAAGTACTGAGCGAGCCCGTCCTCGTTGAAGTACGACGTGCCCGTCCCCGAGCCGTCCACGTAGGGCTCGGACAGCCGGGCCGTGCGCGCGCCGATCGAGCCGTCCACGGGGAGGTCGCCGCCCACCCGAGGAAGGCCGAGGTCCATCGCGCGTGAGACGTCGGTCGACGCGATGTAGGTGACGACGTCCACGGGGAGCCGGCGGCGGTGTCCGAGGAGGACCTCCAGGTCCCGCATCCCGCGCTCGTTCACCATCGACATCTCGTGGACCGTGGTCACGCCGTGGGCGGCCGCGAGCGCGCCAGCGTGAAGTTGGAGCTCCTCGACGTCGCGGTCCGCGAGGTTGGCGGCGAACCACCGCTGGAGCGCGAGGTTCGCCTCCGTCGTGAGACGGCCGGTCGGGGCGCCCTCCTCCGCCGTCCGCTCGACGCCGGGCAGATCCAGGGCTCCCGACTCGCGGAGCGCAGCCGAGTTCGCGAGCGACAGGTGGCCGTCCACCCGCACCACGGCGAGCGGTCGTTCCGACACGGCGTCGAGGTCGGCCGCCGTGGGGGGCTCGCGCCGCTCCCACGTGGACTCGTCGTAGCCGTGCACGAGCGTGGGGCCCTCACGCAGCTCGACGACACCGCGCACGGCCTCGAGCAGCTCCTCGGCCGAGCGCGCCAGTTCCAGCCCGGGGGCCTGGTGGTGGACGCCGGTACCGGTGAGGTGCACATGGGCGTCGATGAACCCGGGCACGATCGTCGTCCCCGGCAGCTCGACGACCCGGTCAGCGGCGGGCGGGTCCCCGGCGCCCACCCGTTCCACGTGCCTGCCGTCGATGAGGATCCACGCTCCCGTCGCCGGGTACGAGAGCGTCCACACTCGAGAGGCGCGATACAGGGTCTTCATGGGTGCGGAGACTACCCGCTCGCAGGCTCCCGCCGCGGCCCGGGTCCGGAGCGCGCGGCGGGGCCGGCGCCCCGGATCGTGTCAGGGTCGAGGATCAGTCGAGTCTTCTCGGGCGCGAGCCGCAGCCCGAGGTCATCGAGCGCCGCCGCGAGGAGCTCGAGGGCCCCTCGCGCCTCGCGCGCATCTCGCGTGAACACGATGACGTCGTCCACCCATCGCACGTGCGCCAACCCCGCCGCGGACATCCGGCGGTCGGCGCCCAGGAGCACGGCGTTCGCGAGCACGGCCGACGGCTCCGGCCCGACGGGCAGCCCACGGACGCCGCCCTCGGCGAACCGGCGGAGGGCGTCGAGGGCTCGCTCGACGTCGACCCGGGGGCAGCCGATGCCCTCGAGCGCGCGTCGCAGGACCGGGAGCGAGATCGAGCCGTAGTAGTCCCGCACGTCGGAGATGACCGCGGCTCCGGCGTCGGGGGCGAGGTCGCGCACGAGTGCGCGGAAGCGCGTCCGGGCCACGCGCCATGCCTCGAGGTGCAGGGCCGGCGGCGCGGCCCGGATCTCGGCGACGCGGTTCGCGACGACGTTCGCGGGGAGCGCGGCTTCGATCGCCGGCACGAGCGGGGCCACGCTGGCCGCGTACGCGGACGCTGCCGCAGGATCGAGCTGCGCGAGCCAGCGGATGCCGCCGCGTTTCGGCTCGGGGACGAGCCGCACCGACGTGCTGGAGCATTCGAGCACTGCTCCCCTCCCCCCGGGCCCGAGGGAGGGTGGGCCGTGACGAATCGAGCCATGCTCGCACGGCGAGATCAGCGGGCGCAATCGGCTGGGCGGCGGTTCGCGACTCGGCCGCGGGGGGTCGGGGGTACGATGCCTCCGTGCTCGACGAGCGGGACCTCGCGATCCTGGCTGCCCTCCAGGACGACGCCCGGGCGACCTATGCGGACATCGGCCGCCGGGCCGGGCTCTCCCCGTCCTCGGTGCACGAGCGCGTACGCAAGCTCGAGCAGGCGGGTGTGATCCGCGCTTACCGAGCCGAGCTCGATCCGCACGCGCTGGGCCTGGACGTGACCGCCCTCATCGCGGTCACCCCGCTCGATCCCAGCCAACCCGACGACCTACCCGAGCGGGTCGAGGGCTTCCCCGAGGTCGAGGACTGCTACAGCGTCGCCGGCGAGGCAAGCTACATCCTGAAGGTGCGGGCTCGCACCCCCGAGCGCCTGGAGGACCTCATCCGCCGGCTCCGCGAGAAGGGCGGGGTGCAGACACGCACGACCGTGGTGCTGTCGATCCCGTTCGAGAGCCGCCCGCTCACGCCGTAGCCGTTACCTGGGCTCCCGCGGGGGGCCGTCGTACACTCCTGCGATACATCCGGCCCGGATCGCGGGCACCGCTCCCACGGGGGTCGCCGCATGGATCAGTACCGTCGGTACGGACGCTGGCTGAAGCGCGCCGTCGTCTTCTTCGTGGCGTACATCGCGATCGCCTACTTCTTCATGGGCGTGAGCCCGCGAGAGGCGCTCGCCGATCCGGGGGCGACGCTGTCCCAGTACCGCGGGCTCGTGATCTACCTGATCTTCATCATGTCCTTCGTCGTCCTGCAGTTCGTGGCGATGTTCTGGTTCCTCGCGCGCGGGAACAGCTACGTGATCTATCCGAACGAGTACGACGTCACGTTCGACGACGTGCGCGGACAGAAGGCGGCCGTGGACTCCACGAAGGAGGTCCTGCGCCTGTTCCAGGGCTTCAAGGACTTCAAGCAGATGGGCGGCTACCCGCCGCACGGGATCTTGTTCGAGGGCCCGCCCGGCACCGGCAAGACGCTGATGGCCAAGGCGATCGCCGGCGCCTCGGGCGTGCCGTTCCTGTACGCGACGGGCTCGGGCTTCGCGAACATGTTCATGGGCATCGGCAACCTCAAGGTCCGCCGCCTGTTCACGAAGGCGCGGACGATGTCCGACAAGTACGGCGGCGCCGTGATCTTCATCGACGAGCTCGACGCGCTCGGAGGCTCGCGGGGGCTCGTGTCCGAGCGCTCGACGCCCATCGGCGAGACGGACCGTCCGGCCAGGATCGTGATGGGCGGCCTCGGCATGGGCGGCGGCATGGGCATCGTGAACGAGCTGCTCGTGCAGATGGACGGCCTCATCGTGCCCCGGGGCATCTGGCGCCACGTGCGCCGCGTCGTGTTCCGCGCGAAGCCGAAGGTGCCCTTCTACAACGTGATGATCATCGGCGCGACGAACCGCGCCTCGACCCTCGACACGGCGCTGCTGCGGCCGGGGCGCTTCGACCGCAAGATCCACGTCGGCCTACCCGACAGCGAGGGGCGCGAGGACATCGCCAGGTACTACCTCGCGAAGGTCCGGCACGAGCCGATCGACTCGAAGAAGCTCGCGCGCATGACGAAGGGGTACTCCCCCGCGATGCTGAAGAACATCGTGAACGAGGCGCTGATCTTCGCGCTCCAGGACGGACGCGACGCGCTGCGGTGGGACGACCTGTGGCAGGCCAAGCTCGCGGAGGAGATCGGCCTCAAGCAGCCCGTCACGTACAGCGACCGCGAGAAGGTCATGGTCGCGGTCCACGAGGGCGCCCACGCCGTCGCGTCCTACACGCTCGAGCGCGGCGACCGGCAGATCCAGGTCATCACGATCCAGAAGCGCGAGGGTGCCCTTGGCCTCGTCCACGGCCAGGAGATCGAGGACATGTACCTGAACACGCAGCGGCAGCTCCTCGCACGCATCCAGGTGTTCCTCGCCGGTCTGGTGGCCGAGGAGGTCTGGTTCGGCCAGACCACGTCCGGGCCCTCGAGCGACCTGCAGGCTGCCACCCAGATCGCCGCGGTGTACGTCGGCGTCTACGGCATGGGCAAGAGCCTGGTCTCGGCGGCTGCGGTGCAGGACCCCATGATGGGCGGCAACGTCGTCAGCGCGGTGCTCTCGGACGCCGAGCGCCGCAAGGAGGTCGACGCTATCTTGAACGACTGCCGGCGACGGGTCCGCGCCCTCCTCGTCGAGAAGACCCATGTCGTCGAAGGTGTCCGCGACGCGTTGCTCGAGCGCGAGGAGTTGATCGGCGACGAGATCGAGGCGCTCATGGCCGATCTCGGCGAGCGCGAGCCGATCGAGGTCGGCGTCGCGGCGCCAGGTGGCACGCCGGGCCCGCGATCCCCGTTCGACCCGGGCGCCGGAGGGAACGGAGCGGGCGGCAACGGGCACCGCGGCTCGGACGCAGACGACCCGCCCCACCGTCCCGACACGGCCTGATCGGTTGTCACAGGCAGCACGGGTAGACTGGCCGAACCGTGCGTCTGTACAACACCCTGAGCCGCCGGGTCGACGAGGTCGTCCCCTTGGACGATCGTCACGTCCGCATGTACACGTGCGGCCCGACCGTCTACCGGTACGCGCACATCGGGAACCTGCGGACGTTCCTGCTGTCGGACCTCGTGCGCCGCGCGCTCGAGTTCGAGGGCTACGAGGTCACACAGGTGCTGAACATCACCGACGTCGGGCACATGACCGACGACACCTCCGACGCCGGCCGGGACCGCATGGACATCGCCGTCGCCGACGAGGGCCTCGCGCCCTTCGACATCGCCGAGAAGTACACGCGGGCGTTCCTCGAGGACACCGCGAAGGTCGGGTTGAAGCCCGCACACGCCTACCCGAAGGCGACCGAGCACATCGCCGAGATGCTCGAGCTCACCGAGCGCCTCGTCCACAACGGGCACGCGTACGACGTGGGCGGGACGATCTACTACGACGTCCAGTCGTTCCCCGGCTACGGGAAGCTCTCGGGCAACACGCTCGAGCAGCTGCGGGCGGGCCACCGCCAAGAGGTCGAGGTCGATCCGAGCAAGCGGTTCCACGCCGACTTCGCCCTGTGGAAGAAGGCGGGCCCGAACCGCCTGATGAGGTGGGACAGCCCCTGGGGTGACGGGTTCCCCGGGTGGCACGTCGAGTGCTCGGCGATGTCGATGAAGTACCTTGGCGACCGCTTCGACATCCACACCGGCGGCGTGGATCTGATCTTCCCGCACCACGAGGACGAGATCGCGCAGTCCGAGGGCGCGGTCGGCCATGGGGTGATCTCGATCTGGGTGCACGGCGGCCACCTGCGGCTGACCGGTCAGAAGATGGCGAAGTCCACCGGCAACATCGTCCGGATCGGCGACCTCGAGGAGATGGGGTTCGACCCACTCTCGTTCCGGTACCTCACGTTCCAGACGCGGTACCGCGGGGAGATGGATTTCTCCGAGGAGGCCATGCGCGCCGCCGACCAGCACGTGAAGCGCCTGCGCCAGCGGATGGCGGAGTGGGAAACGCCGGCCGAGGCGCTCTCGGACGCGGCTCGAGCGCTCGATGGCCGCTTCCGTGAGGCGGTCGCCGACGACCTCAACATGCCCCAGGCCCTGGTGGTGCTGAACGAGACGGTCTCGACCGACCTGCCGGGCGCCGAGCGGTACGCGCTGCTCGCGTCGTGGGACGCGGTGCTGGGCCTGGATCTCGAGCGAGACGCCCGGGGCGGCTGGGAGCCCTCGGAGGAGATGCGTGCGCTCGTCGCCGAGCGCGACGCGGCTCGAGCGGCGAAGGACTTCTCGAAGGCCGACGAGATCCGCGACCGCCTCCAGGCGATGGGGCTCGAGGTCATGGACACCGCCGAGGGCACGAAGGTTCGCCCCAGCCTCTGAGGCGAACTCGACACGCGGGCTCTGCCGCGAGGCTATGCTCGCGCAGTATCCGACCGCAGGAGGCATGCATGACCGTCCGCAAGCTCCCGATCCTGCTCCTCACGCTCGCGCTGGCCCTCGCGGCGGCCGCGTGCGGCGGAGACGACGAGCCCAGCGTCGACGTTCCCGGTGGCGGCCAGATCGACGTCGGCGGGGGCGACGACGGCATCACCATCTCGGGTCCGTCGGGCGAGGTGAACATCGGCACCGGCGAGTACCCCGGGGGCTGGCCAAGCGACTTCCCGGTCCCTGACGGTGCCACGCCGGCGTACTCGATCGACGCCGGGGGCGGGGTCGCGGTCTGGTTCGCCTCGGACCAGAGCGTGGAGGAGCTGACGGCGTTCTTCACGAGCGCGCTCCCGGGCGCCGGGTACACGGTCGACTCCTCGATGGACTTCAACGACGCGAGCGGCAGCTACACGGTGATGACCGTCAGCGGGAACGGCTGGGCCGGCGGGATCTACATGGGAGAGGATCTCGGCTCGGTGGCCGCGGGCTTCGAGGGCGAGTTCAACTTCTGGGTCTCCCTCGGGCCGGCGTAGGCCGAGGCGATCAGGCGACGACCGTGAGGTCCCTCGGGGCCTCGTTGAATCGCTCGACGCCGTCCGGGGTGACCGCGACGATGTCCTCGATCCGCACGCCGAAGCGCTCGGGCAGGTAGATCCCGGGCTCCACCGAGAACGTCATGCCGACCTGCAGCGGCGCGCCGTTGCCGGCGACGATGTACGGCGGCTCGTGGACGTCGAGCCCGATGCCGTGGCCGGTGCGATGGATGAAACGCTCGCCGTACCCTGCCTCCTCGATGACCGTCCGGGTCGCCGCGTCGACCTGCTCGCACGGCACGCCGGGGCGCACCGCGTCGACGCCAGCCTGCTGCGCCTGCCGGACGACCTCGTGCACGCGGCGGATCTCCTTCCCCGGCTCGCCGACCGCCACCGTACGGGTGATGTCCGAGCAGTAACCGCCGATGCGCCCGCCGAAGTCGAGCACGACCGCGTCACCCGCGACGATGACCCGCTCCCCCGCCTCGTGGTGCGGCGAGGCGCCGTTCGGGCCCGAGCCGACGATGGTGAAGTCCACGGTCTCGTGCCCATGCGCGCGCAGGGCGTCCGCCAGGTCGGCCGCGACCTCGATCTCGCGGCGGCCCTCGAACCGCACCGCGGCGATGTCCGAGAACGCCGCGTCCGCGGCGCCGCCGACCGCTCGGAGCGCGGCCAGCTCGTCCGGGTCCTTCACCGCGCGCAGGAGGGGCAGGGCGTCGCCGGCCGTCGTGAAGGAACCGTCCTCGGTCGCCTTCTGGAGGCCGAGCACGTGGGACGCCCACGCCTGATCGCTGATCGCGAGCCTGCCGCCGGGTAGCAGCCGCGCGGCCGCTTCGTACGGGTCCTCGCCCTCCGCCCAGCCGAGGACCTCGAGGGCGGCCGCGCCGGGAGCCATGAGCGCGGCCGGACGCTCGAGCTCCGGCACGAGCAGGACCGGCGCGCGTCCGGGGATCAGGACGAGGAGCGTCATCCTCTCGAGCGGCAGGGGCCCGTAGCCGGTGAGGTACGCGAGGTCCGACCCGGGGGTCACGAGCAGGCCGGCCAGCTCGGCCTCGGCGACCTGAGCGGTCGCGCGCTCCATACGGATGCGCAGTCGGTCGACGCTCACAGCTTCATCCGGATGGCCTGGGGCACGACCTCGAACGTGGCCTTCGTGAAGCCGAGGACCTCACCGTCGGCCTCGATCGGCAGCGGGCGGTCCGCCTCGATCGTGAGCGAGTGCCGCACGCGCAGCTCCTCGATGTGGTCGTGCGGGAGGTGCTCGCCCCGATACAGCTTCGGCAGGAGCGTGAACGAATCCGTCTTCGGCCCCTTGAAGACGAGCACGTCGAGCACCCCGTCTCCCGGATACGAGCGCGGCGAGACCTTCATACCCCCACCGTAGTACTGGGCGTTGCCGACGACGACGAGGTAGGCGGGACCCTCGTAGCTGCGCCGGTCGGCCTCGATGCGGACCGTGGCGAGCTTGAACCGGGGAAGGGTGAGCCAGAAGCCGACGAAGTACTTCGCCTGGCCGAGCCTCGGGGACATGCGCTCTGCGCGCGCGGCCACGGCCGCCCCGAGTCCGGCCTCGGCGACGTTCACGAAGTACCGCGTCGCGGTGTCGCCCCCGACGGTGGTGTACGTGATCGCCCCGACGTCGAGCGGGTACGTGTTGTCCCCCGTGAGGTGGTAGCACGCCCGGCTCGCGTCACCGGGAAGGCCGAAGGTGCGGATGAAGTCGCACCCCGAGCCCGCCGCGACCACGCCGAGCACCGCGTCCGGTGCGACCGGCGCGGCGTCCGGCCCCATCATCCCGTTCACGACCTCGTGGACCGTCCCGTCGCCTCCGACCGCGACGATGAACCGCCCCCCGCCCTCGAGGGTCTCGCGAGCGAAGCGCGTCGCGTCGCCCCTGCCCTCGGTCCGAAGGAGCGTGTAGGGGAGGTCGCGGGACCGCAGGGTCCGCTCGAGCTCGGGGATCTCCTCCCCCACGCGCCGCTTCCCCGCGTGGGGGTTCACGATCACCGTGAGCGGTCCGTAGGGGCTCGGCATGGCGGGCATCCTACCGTCCCCCGGCGGCGGGCTCCGCCTCAGACCCCGGTGTACGCGACGACCCCGCGGTTCACCGCGGCGGCGGCCTGGCCCGCGACCGCCGCAGCGCTCTCGGGAGCGACCTCCGCGATCTGTCGCAGGAGGTCGAGGAGCTGCTTGCAGTTGCGCACGAAGTCCCCTGGAGCCATCGTCGTCTCCCGCAAGACGTCCTCGAGCGGCTTCCCGTCCGCCCAGTGGAACACGGGCGTGGCGAAGCCGTCGTCGAGCTCGCGGCACAGCTCCACCTGGTGGGCGTCCTCGGCGCGTCGAACACGGCTCCACGTGGCCTCGAGCCGGCGGTACCGCGCGGCGACCTCACCGGTCGGCATATCCCCCCGGCGGGGCACGCGCTCCCGCGACTCGTAGACCACCGTCGAGACGAGGGCAGCGGTTTCGGCGGGCGACAGGTCCGCGAACAGCCCCTCCTCGATCGCCTCGGCGACGAGCACGTCGCCCTCACCGTAGATCCGAGCGAGGACGAGTCCCTTCGGGAGGATGCGGAAGCCGTCCACGTATCCGAGCTCGGCGAGCACAGCGAGGACGCGCTCGAACTGCCGAGCGAGCGTCTCGGTTCGCGTGCGGATCCGGCGCTCCACGCCGCGGACCTGCTGCTCGAGCTGGCTCGCACGCGCCGCCCACCGCTCGTGGGCGCCACGCTCGGGGCAAGGGTGGCAGGGGTGCTCCTCGGCCAGGCGCTCGAAGCGGGATGCCTCGCGCTCGGTCTTCGCGTCCACCCCTCCGCGCGCGCGCCTCGGCGGACGAACGTCGAGTGCCGCGAGGCGCGCGGCGAGATCGCGCCGGAAGCGCGCGCTGCGGGCGCCACCGCTCCTCGGGAGCGGGATCTTCGTCAGCACCGCCGGCGGGTCCTCGAAGTCCCGCGTCGATAGCCGGAAGAACTTGCGATCTTGCGCGAGCACCGTGGGTCGGCCCTCGCGGGAGCCGAGCACGACCGCGAGGCCGCGGCGCTTGGCCCTGGGCACGAAGATGACGTCGCCGGGACGCAGCGCCGCGAGCGCCCCACGCACGGCGTCCGAGCGCGTCTTGTCGCGGCCCTTGCGCGCCTCCTGGCGGATCCTGACCGCCTTCTCGCGCAGCCGCCAGTACTCCTGGAAGTCGCCGAGGTGACACCGCATCTGGTCCTCGTACCCGGTCAGCGCGCGCCGGTCACGCTCGATCTGCCGCTCGAGCGTCACCACCCCGCGGTCCGCCTGGAACTGGGCGAACGAGGAGTTGAGCAGGTGGTGGGCCTGGTCCCGCGTGTAGTTGCGGACCAGGTTCACGGCCATGTTGTACGAGGGGCGGAACGACGACGTGAGCTCGTA
>Ga0214473_10006020_pt1 | contig 14512 bp, 13 predicted proteins | sample RVTome_7_FD_203509 | JGI IMG/M metagenome (GOLD analysis project Ga0214473, IMG submission 203509) | Soil microbial communities from uranium-contaminated site in the Upper Colorado River Basin, Wyoming, United States - RVT98D197 | ecosystem: Environmental > Terrestrial > Soil > Contaminated >... | reverse complement strand
CAAGCCTCGGTGAGGCAGGCCAAGCCGCGGTCGGTGATCCGCCGCACCAGCCGCTGCTCGATCATAGTCAAAGGCCGCTGGGGGATGTACAGCTCGGAGTTCGAGCCGCCCAGCAGGCGGTCGATGATCGGATAGATGATCAGCGGGCTGAGCTCCAGGCAGATCTGCCCGTCCAGGGGCTCGGCGGTGAGCAGGTTGAAGTTGGTGGGGTTGGGCAGCGAGTAGATGAACTCACTGTAGGTCAGTTGCTCGGTGGTGGCGACGCGAATCTCCACGATGGTGCGCAGAAAGCCGGACAGGGCCGCCCCGAAGTTGCGAGCGAAGGACTCGTGAATGCCCTCGATGGCCCGCATCTGTTCTTTACTGACCCGCTCGGGGCGCTTGAAGTCGTAGGTGTGGATCTCCTTTTGGGGCCGGGCGGTGCGGCCGTTGTTCTCGACGGCGGTCTCCACGCCGCCTGACTCGACCGCCGCCAGCAGGGCATCCACCTCGGTTTGATCGAGTACATCCGCCATGTAGGTCTTCTCGAATCTCCGTTGCTGCTGTACTGCAGCTATCCTGCCTGCGCTGTCGCGTCCGCCAATGTACCGCAGGCATCCTGCCTGCGCTGTAGCGTCCGCCCCCTGTGGCGGACGTCGGATGTCGAAGCGCTACGAACTCCGTAGGGTGCCACGCTTTCACGCCGAAGGCGGGTAAGCGTGCGGACGCTCATCGGCGTTCGGCATGCTTACCCGGCCACGCCGTGAAAGCATGGCACCCGGCGAAACATCGCGACACTCTCGACCCCCGAACGTTCGCGCAGGCTAAAGCCTGCGGCTCAGGATCGTCGCAGAATCGCGCACAGTCACAGTTAGATATCGGGAGTCGTTCGAAACGGACTTGAGGCGGGCGGGCGTCGTCCGCCACTGGCGGCGCGGCCGGGCCGCCTCGCCAGTGCCAGGGCGGGCGGTCTCAGCCGTTCGGGCCCGCCAGCCGGGCGAATCGCTCGAAGAAATCGGGAAAGGTCTTGCCGACGCAGTCGGGGTCGCGAAGGGTGATTCCGGCGCAGCTCAGCCCGGCGAGGGCGAAGCTCATGGCCATGCGGTGGTCGTTGTAGGTGTCGATGGCGGCCGGGTGGATGCGCTCCGGTGGCTCGATGACCAAGCCGTCGCCCATCTCCGTGACCCTGGCGCCCAGCTTGGTCAGCTCGATCCGCAGGGCCGCCACGCGATCCGTTTCCTTTACCCGCAGGCTGGCCACGTTGCGGATCGTCGTCTTCCCCTCGGCAAACAGCGCCACCACGGCGAGCGTCTGGGCGGTATCGGGCATGTCGTTGAGATCGACGTCGATTCCGTGCAGCCCCGCGCCCTGGTCGGGCCCGATCACGGTGAGCCGCTCCGGCTCCCGCACCACGCCGCAGCCCATGGCCTCGAGTACGTCGACGAACCGGGCGTCCCCTTGCAGGCTCTGGGTGCCGAGCCGCTCGATGGTCACCCGCCCACCGACGACGGCCGGCGCCGCCAGGAAATAGCTCGCGTTGGACGCATCCGGCTCGACGGCGAGCCGGGCCGCCTGGTAACGCTGTGGCGCCGGTACGACGAAGCGGGCCGCCGCGTCCCGGTACTGGGCGACGACCGGCACGTCGAACCGGTCCATGATCGCCGTGGTCAGCTTGAGGTACGGCACGCTGGAGACGTCCCCGGTCACCTCGATCAACACGTCCCGCCCGGCGCAGGGCGCCGCCAGCAGCACGGCGCTGACCCACTGGCTCGACTCGGGCGAATGGAAAGCCACCTGCCCCCCGTGAAGGCCGCGGGCGTGCACGGCAATGGGAGGGCACCCGTCCTTACCTAGATACTCGATGCCTGCCCCCAACGCCTGAAGCGCCTGGATGAGGCCGCCGATGGGCCGCTCCCGCATCCGCGGAACACCGTCCAGCTCGTAGCGCCCGTGGCCCAATGCCACCATCGCCGTGCAGAAGCGGATGGTCGTCCCCGAGTTGCCGCAGAACAGCCGGGCCTCGCTCGCCGGCACATGACCCCGACAGCCGGTCACCTCCGCCACCTGTTCGGCTTCGTCGACGGCAATCGCCACTCCCAGCGCTCGGAGGGCGTCCATCATCAAGCGGGTGTCCTCAGCGAGCAGGATGTCGGAGAGGATCGAGGTGCCATCGGCGAGCGCCGCGGCCACGAGGGCGCGGTTGGTGATGCTCTTCGACCCGGGCAGGACCACCCGGGCGTCGATCGGGCCCCGTGCGGGGATGCAGACATGCTCGCGCATGACCGGACCATAGCCCGGCGCCGGACGGGCGGCAATCGAACCCCGGTTTGCACGCGAGGGGCCGGGTTTGACAGCCGGACTTAGGGTGGATAGACTGCCAGGTTCGCCGCTTTGATTCGTAAACTCCTGCAATTCAAGGAGTTGCGCGGCTGAGGAGCGCCGGCGGCGAGGAAACCTCGATCTCCGCAAGCTGGATACTCACAGGGGCCGGCCCGCGTATGGACATGATCGTGGTGATGAAGGCCAGTGCCGGTGCGGATGACGTGCAGCGTGTCGTCGCCCGCATTAGCGAGCTGGGGCTCACCCCCCACGTGTCCAAAGGGGAGTTCCGCGCCATCGTCGGGGCCATCGGCGAGAAGTCCGTCCAGACCCGAGAGCAGCTCGAGCAGTTGCCCGGCGTCGACGAGGTCATGTCCATCACCCAGCCGTATAAGCTCGCCTCCCGCGAATTCCACGAGGCGGACACCATCCTGGACATCGGCGGCATTCGGGTGGGCGGCCCGCACGTCAACATCATCGCCGGGCCCTGCGCCATCGAAAGCCGGGAGGTGCTTTTCGGCGTGGGGCGGGCCGTGAAAGAGGCGGGCGCTTCGATCCTTCGCGGCGGAGCCTTCAAACCCCGCACGTCGCCGTATTCGTTCCAGGGCAAAGGCCGGGAGGGCCTGGAGCTGCTCCGCGAGGCCGGCGCCGAGCTGGGCATGCCCACCATCACCGAGGTGACCGATCCGCGCGACGTGGAGATCGTCTACCGCTACGCCGACATCTTTCAGATCGGCGCCCGGAACATGCAGAATTTCAACCTCCTGCTCGAAGTGGGCCGGACCGACAAGCCGGTCTTCATCAAGCGGGGGCTGGCCGCGTCCATCACCGAGTTGCTCATGTCCGCGGAGTACGTGCTCAGCCAGGGCAACCACCGGGTCATGCTCTGCGAGCGGGGCATCCGCACCTTTGCCGAGGAAGTGCGCTTCACCCTGGACGTCTCCGCCGTGCCGGTGATCCAGGAGCGCTCCCACCTGCCGGTGTTCGTCGATCCGTCGCACGCCGCGGGCAAAAGAGACCTGGTGCCGGCGCTGGCCCTGGCCGGGATTGCCGCCGGTGCCGCCGGGGCCATCGTAGAGGTGCACAGTTGCCCCGATCGGGCCTTGTGCGACGGCCCGCAGGCCGTGCTGCCCAACAACTTTGCCAAGCTGATGGAGCAGATCCGGCAGATCGCCGAGATCGTCGGGCATCGCGTGACCCTCTGGGGCCGCGAGGACGGCCCGACCCGCCGTTCCGCGGTCGGTGGCTGGGCGACGTGAGCGGCACGGTTGGACGCCCCCGAGCCGCGGCTTCACCTAGCGAGATGTTCCGGTTTGGCCGAGCGAGCGGCTTGAACGCAGACGCCCGTTCGTCGCGGCGATTCGCCAGAGCGGAAGTGGTGGCGGGTACGAATCACGACCTTTTTGAAGCAGGTGAATGGAACGGCCCATGCGAACACCACTGATCGCCGGCAACTGGAAGATGCACAAGACGCTCGCGGAGGCGCGCGAACTGGTAGCGGGCATCCGGGATGGAATCGGCGATGTCGCCGGCGTGGAAGTTCTCATCTGCCCGCCGTTCACGCTTTTGTTCCCGATGGCCAAGGCTGTCGCCGGGTCGACGATCCTGCTCGGTGCCCAGAACGTCCATGAGGAGCCGCAGGGCGCCTTCACCGGCGAGGTCTCTGCGACGATGCTCAAGGACACCGGGTGCACCCACGTCATCATCGGCCACAGCGAGCGCCGCCAGCTCTTTCACGAAGCCGGTGATCGGCTGGCCAAGAAGCTCCGGGCCGCGGCGGCCGCGGGGCTCACCGCGATCTACTGCGTCGGCGAGACGCTCGAAGAGCGGGAGGCCGGCCAGACCCACGAGGTCGTCGCCCGGCAATGGGACGAGGTTGTCGACGCCGACCTGCCCGTGGACCGGCTGGTCATCGCCTACGAGCCGGTCTGGGCCATCGGCACCGGGCGAACCGCCACCCCGGACCAGGCCCAGGACGTGCACGCTTTCATCCGCGGCAAGCTGGCCGGCACCTTCGGCGAGGGGGCCGCGGCGGCGACGCGAATTCTCTATGGCGGCAGCGTCAAGCCCGGCAACGCCGCGGCGCTGGCCGCTCAGCGGGACATCGACGGCGCCTTGGTGGGCGGGGCGTGTCTGGTCGCGGCGGATTTTACGGCTATCATAGCTGCGGCATCGGCGGCCTCTGCCGCCTAGGCCCGTCGCTGGTCGTCGGGCTAAACCGCTCGCGGTGTGCCTGACCGAGCCGCGCGGCTTCGGCCCGCGCGAACCAGCGGCGGCGACGCACAGGACGGACTTGTGTTGTGATCGACTTCAGCGCTTTGGGGCCGCCGCGTGGCGGAGCATGACGCGGGCCGGCCGAGAAGGATACCGGTAGAAGGACAGTGCCATGGGATTGTTAGCCAGCCTGACGTGGGTGCAGTGGTTCATGGTGGCGATGCTGATCGGCGTCTGCCTGCTTCTGATGCTGATCATCCTGGTTCAGAAGGGACGCGGGGAGGGCCTGACCGGGGCGTTCGGCGGCGGCGGCGGTTCGAGCGCCTTCGGGGCCAAGACCGGTGACGTGTTCACCTGGATCACCGTGGTCGTGGCCGCCGCGTTTCTGCTCCTGAGCGTGGTGGCGAACTTCGCCCTCGACGAGTCGCCCAAGGAGCCGGTCGCCGGCACCACCGCCCCGGCAAGCGTTCCGGGAACGCCGCCGCCGGCTTCCGTGCCGGGCGGCGATTCGATCGAGGTCGTTCCCATCGAAATGCCCGATGTACCGCCGACCGGCGAGGCCCTGCCGCCTGCCGGGGTAGACACTGGTGCCGCCGAAACCGGCGCCGAAGACGCCGCGACCGATGACGCTGGAGCGGCGGCGGAAGGCCAGGACGCCGCCAACGCGGCGGTTGAGCCGGCCGGGGGCGATGCGGAACCAGGCGGTGACAAGCAGCCCGCGGATAACGCCGCAACGCCGGGCGAGCCGGACGAACCCGGCGGCGACGACGAGGATCCACCGAGCCCATGATCCGCTCCATGACCGGTTACGGCGCGGCGGAGCGCGCCGAGGGGGGCGTGAGCTACGCGCTCGAAGTCAAGAGCGTCAATCACCGCTACCTGAAGACCTCCTTCAAGCTGCCCGAGGAGTGGCAGTTCGTGGAGCCGGCGCTGGAAAAGCGCCTCCGGGCGTTGCTCGGGCGAGGCAGCATCGGCTGTACGTTGCGGATCAAACAGGATGCTGGCGGCGGGGCGAGCCCGCTCAACCTCGCGGCCATGCAGTCCTACATCGATCAGCTTGCCCAGGTCGGGCTGCCCGAGGGCGTCGCCGCCACCATCGACCTGGCCGCTCTGGCCTTGCTTCCGGGCTGCACGGAGCTGCCGGAGATTGACGACGCGACCTGCACCGCCCGGATCGCCCTGATCGAGTCGCTGCTCGACGAGGCCCTCGCGGCCCTGCTGGCCATGCGGCGGGACGAGGGCGACGCGCTGCTGAAGGACCTGCGGCGTGCCACCGCCGAGATTCGGGTCCAGATGCAGGCCGTCGGTGAGCGGACCCCGTTGGTGGTCGACGAGTATCACGACCGGCTCAGGTCGCGGGTGGAGGTGCTGTTGCAGAAGGGCGAGCTGGAGTTGCAGGAGGACGGGCTCATGCGCGAGGTCGCCGTCTTCGCGGAGCGCTGCGACGTGAGCGAGGAGCTCATCCGCCTGAGCTCACACCTGGACCAGTTTTCCGAGCTCTGCGTCCGTGACGAGCCGGCGGGCCGGACCCTCGAGTTCCTCACCCAGGAGCTTCTCCGTGAGGCCAACACCATCGCTTCCAAGAGCAATGATGCGGTGATCTCGCGGAGCATCGTGGAAATCAAGGGGCTGATCGACCGGCTCAAGGAACAGGTTCAGAATGTCGAGTAGCCAGGCGGGCCGGGCCCGGCGGCACGGCAAGCTCATCGTGATCACCGGTCCCTCCGGGGCGGGGAAGACCTCCATCTGCCGGGCCCTGCTGGAACAGCTTCCCGACACGGTGTGGAGCGTGTCGGTGACCACCCGGCCCCTCCGGCCGGGCGACGTGCCCGGCGAAAGCTACCACTTCGTCGCTCGCCCCGAGTTCGAGGCGAAGGAAGCGGCCGGGGAGTTCCTGGAAGCCGCCGAATACGTGGGACACCGGTATGGCACTCCCCGCCGACCGGTCGAGGAGGCGGTTGCCTCCGGCCGGAACGTCATCCTGGAGATCGACGTGCAGGGGGGCATGCAAGTGGCGGTGCGGAGGCCCGACTCCGTCCGTATCTTCGTGCTGCCGCCCAGCCCCGAGTCCCTGCGGGCCCGGCTGGAAGGCCGGGCCACCGAGGTCGAGGAGCAATTGGCCCGGCGGCTGGCCAAGGCCGACGGGGAGATCGCCGCGGCCCGCGACAGCGGCCACTACCCCTACTTCGTGGTCAACGACGTGCTGGAAACGACGATCGAAGAGGTCAAGCGGATCATCGAGAAGGAGACGCAGCAGGCATGATCGAAGCCTTGAAGCACGACGAACTGGTCGAAAAGGTCGGGGGGCGGTTCAAGCTCGCGGCGCTGATCCAGCGCCGCTGGCTGGAGCTGCTCCAGGGAGCCCGCCCCATGGTGGAGTCCAAGGGCCTGACCGACATGGAGGTCATCATCAACGAGATCCTCGAGGGCAAGATCGACCTGGAGATCCCTCAGGGCGAGGACGATGAGGACGACGCCTGACCCAGCGCCCGACCTGACCGGCTACGAGGTGCTGGTCGCGGTCTGCGGAGGCATCGCCGCGTACAAGGTATGCGAGGTCGTCTCCGACCTGGTGCAGAGCGGCGCCGGCGTGACCGTGGCCATGACCCGCGCCGCCCGCCGGTTCGTCGGGCCGCTGACCTTTCAGGCCCTGTCGGGTCGGCCGGTGCTCACCAGCCTGTGGGCGGCCCCCGACCCCGGCGACGTCCAGCACATCACCCGCACGGAGGCGGCCGATCTGCTCGTGGTCGCCCCGGCCACCGCCAACATGATCGCCAAGATGGCCCTCGGGCTGGCCGACGATCTGGTGTCCACGCTGCTGGTCAGCGCCGCCTCGCCGGTGCTGGTGGCCCCGGCCATGAACAACCGCATGTGGGCCCACCCGGCCGTGCAGCGCAATGTCGAACGGCTCACCGAAGCGGGCTGTACGATTTTGGGCCCGGCCGAGGGATGGCTGGCCTGCCGCAGCATCGGTCCGGGGCGGATGGTCGAAGCCCGCGATCTGTTCGAGCGGGCGGTGCAGTTGTTAAGAGCGCACCCGGCCAAGGCTACCGAAGCAAAGCGACGAAGCGACATAGCGACGTAGCGACGTAGCGACGTAGCGACGAAGGGACGAAGCGCTCTGGGTGCCACGCTTTCACGCCGAAGGCGGGTAAGCGTGTGGAAGCTCATCGACGTTCGGCATGCTTACCCGGCTGCGCCGTGAAAGCATGGCACCCGGCCTCGCGTAGGGTCCGCTGTGCGGACCACCGCGCGAGGCGAATCTACGGCCGATTCGGGTCCCCCGCCTTTGAAGAGACGGGCCACCCGGAGATGACGGGCCACCCCGCCGTCCCGGTGAACCGACCATGCATCTGCTCGTCACCGCCGGACCCACCCGCGAATTCTTCGACTCGGTGCGCTTCCTCTCCAATCCCTCCAGCGGGAAGATGGGCTTCGCCGTCGCCGCCGAGGCGACCCGCCGCGGGCACGAGGTCGACCTCGTCGCCGGACCGGTGGCCCTGCCCGACCCGGCCGGGGCGCGGGTCACCCGCGTGGTCAGCGCCGCGGAGATGTACCGGGTCGCGACCGCCCTCTTCGATGAGTGCCACGCCGCTGTCATGACCGCGGCGGTGTGCGACTACCGCCCGGACCGGCGCGAGCCGCTCAAGCGGGCCAAGTCTGACCGCCCCTTCTCCCTGAGGCTGTTGCCCACCGAGGACATCTGCGCCGCTCTCGGGGCCCGCAAGGCGGGGCGCGTGGTGGTCGGCTTCGCCATGGAGGACCACGATCACCGCGCCCGGGCCGAGGCCAAGCTCCGCGGCAAGCACTGCGACGCCATGGTCCTCAACGGGCCGGGCAACGTCGGCGCCGACGAGGCGGAGATCGAGGTTCTCCGGGCCGATCGAGGCTGGCAGCCGGTCCTGCGTGGCTCCAAGGCCGAGCTTGCCGCGGCGGTGGTCGACCTGGTCGAAGCGCTGGTCCGCTGCCGAGCTTCCACTCCCACTTGATCGCGTGATACCGCAGCAAACCGCGGGCCTTGTTGTCCTGTGGCGGTCACAGTCGCCAGCGCTTCTGTTTGTGCCTGTGAAATCAGGGAAAACCCTGACGTCAAGCCGCATGGCACTTTGAGGATTCCGGCGGCGGGCGGCCTATTCATGACCAAGTCAATAGACTTTGGCTGACTAGGATGGACACGTGGTTCTCGCTAATGTTCACATGGGTCGAATTGGTTGTCTAGATAGAATGAAACACCGGCGAGCCTGTAGTCGTCCGCCGGCATGAATGCCCTCCCAGTGTGTCTGGTGTCGGCAAACGGTGGGCATGGACCACTGTGCGCCGATGAGTTGCCGTCGCGGTGCGGCCGGGGCCGTTCGAACTGCGTGGTCCCTTGACCGTGGGCCAAGGACTAGCGCCGCCGGGAGCTGCGGGCCTGGCGGCTTGAAAGCGTTCCCCGGCGGCTAAAGCTGAGTCCCGTGTCCCGTCAAAATGCGTCTAATGTACTTTTTCGCAAGAACTTAGAGCGTGCGAGCGCGGTGAGGTGCACGCGGAGCTTGTCCCGATGAAGCCGCGAGCCCGCTTGGACGTTTTCGCAGCCGGGATTGACGGCGAAGCGCGGTTTTCGGGAAACGTCTGGCCGTCGCGACCGAGTGTGGGCTGGCCGCCGCGAAGGTGGGCGAGAGACCGGCGAGCGATTTCCGGCGGCAAATTTTTCAAGAACCGGCGACACCCGGACCGATACGCGATAACGTGCGCCGTCGCCCTCGGGACTAGTACGGAGGGCGTTTGGCGGCACTTGTACGGGCGAAAAGATATTGGAATTGCTTGTTGACTTGCCGGGTCCAATACCTACAATTCGCCCGCTGTTGACATCGGACGTTCGCCCCGAGGCCTGAAGGCTCGGGCGCGAGATCGCAACGCGGCGGAGGCGCTCGCGGCGGGTGAGGCGCGTTACCCGAAGCGACCGATGCCCCCAACTCGACGGGCGTTGGCGAAATCGGATCGAACAGTAGTGGCCGTAGACGGACGGCGGTTGGCATCGATCGTTTGTTCACCGAATGGCTTCCGGCGTATCCCGGTGCCGCGCGTGCGGAACGCGTGACGCCGGGGCGGTCCGCCCTCCGGTGCGGTTTGGTAGGTTCCTGTGGTCGGTAACAGTGAGACGCTGAGCGTGTGACAAGGAGCACGCCACTGTTCTTTACGGGAGGACAAGGATAATGGAACGGTTGAATTCGATGGTGAGCATGAAGCTCCGCACCAGGCTGTGTGGCGTGTCACGGCTGAGCACGCTCTGTGGCGTGTTGGCGACGTTGGTTCTGGTCACCGGCTGCCCGCCAGGAGGGACCCAGCCGGAGCCGTGCACGACCGCCGCCGACTGCGACGACGGCAACTTCTGCAACGGGGCGGAGACGTGCGTCGCCCAGGAGTGCGCGGACGGTACGGCCGCCTGCACGGCCCCCGAGGTCTGCGACGAGGCCGCCGAGCGCTGCGAGGAATGCGGCAACGAGGGGCAGGCCGCCTGTAGCGACGGCGACAACTGCACCACCGACGCCTGCGGCGCGGACGGCCAGTGCACAGCCACAGCGGTGGCGTGTCCTGACGAGTTCTGCAACCCGGCCGACGGCGCCTGCGTGGAATGCCTCGTCGCCGCCGACTGCGACGACGCCGTGTTCTGCAACGGCCCCGAGACTTGCGGTGCGGACAACGCCTGCGCTGACGGGGCCGCTCCCTGCGATCCCGCGACGGAGGTCTGCCGGGAGGCGCTTGGCGAGTGCTCGCCGATCGAGTGCGCCACCAACGCCGATTGCGACAACACGATTTTCTGCGACGGACCGGAAGTCTGCGTCGAGCAACTCTGCCTGGACGGACCCGATCCGTGCGCCGAGCCGACGCCAGTTTGCGACGAGACCGGTGGGGTTTGTGTTGACTGTCTGACCAATGCCGATTGCACCGCCCCCGAGACGTGCGTCGCCAACGTGTGCTCCGCCGCGCCGCCCTGCACCACGGACGCGGACTGCGACGACGCCCTGTTCTGCAATGGCGCGGAGACGTGTGACCTGGTGACGCTCGTGTGCGTCGCCGCCACCGACCCGTGCGACGACGGCAACTTCTGCAACGGCGTGGAGTCCTGCACCGAGGACACCGACACCTGCGGAGACGGCCCCGATCCGTGCGATCCCGTCACCCAGAGCTGTGACGACGTCAACGACGTCTGCACCGAGATCCAGATTTTCATCCTGACCGAGGATGTGGACATTCTCAACGGTTCTGAAGCCGCCGACGTGTTCCGCGGCACGGACGTGACCGCTGACACCGGTGACCTGCTCAACGGCCGGGGCGGCATCGACCGCTTCGACTGGATCACCGCCGACGACGAAAACGACCTGCTCGATTGCGTCGGCATCGAGCACATCTTCTTCCGCAACACCTTCGCCGGTCAGGACATCAACCTGAGCGGCTTCGACGGATTCCAGCAGCTCTGGTTCGACCGCGGGACGGAAGATCTGCTCCTCGATAACGTTCCGGCGATCGCCGCGGTGGGCTACACCGGCGGCGACGGCGACGGAAACTTCGAGGTGGTCTTCGACGACCCGGTGACCGATGGCGACGCGGACACTCTGGAGATCTTCCTCGATGACGCTGACGGCGACGACCTGACCTTCGACGGCTTCGAGATCTTCAACGTCGACCTGACGGGGGACAGCGAGCTGACCAGCCTCAACTCCAACGACCTCGAGACGGTCAACTTCCTCGGCGGCAGCTCGCTAGTGGTGGACGACGTCATTGCGGGCGCGGAAACGCTCGACGCCTCGGGCTCGATCGCGGACATCGACATCGCCGTCGATGATCTGGATGTTGCCTACACCGGTGGGTCCGGGCAGGACGTCGTGACCTTTGGAACTGGCGAGTTCGACGATGACGATGCCTTCGACGGCGGCGACGGCGACAGCGATCAGATCAACCTGGTCCTCAGCGCCAGCGTTACAGTCGCCGGCGCGGCCGGCGTGCCCATCACGAACACTGAGCTCCTTAGCGTTCGCACGGATGCATCCGCCGGGGCTTTCACACTCGACCTCGGGGGTGTGGACGGACTGACAACCGTACGGATTGAAGAAGTCGGCACGGCTGGTACTCTCACGCTCGATGACATGGACCTCGGGCCGAGTCTCGTGTTCCGCGGCGACGGGGACGACGCCAATCAGATCTTCGATAACCTTACCATCGACTTCACCGGTGCCGATGGCTCCGCGGACCCGCTGGCGATCGAGGTCAACAATCGCGGCGACGACGGCGAGGACCTGGATGACGCTCCGCGGACGATCACGCTTGCCACACTCGATATTGACGATATCGAGGACGTGTCGATTGAGATCGTGGACGGCGGCGACATGACGATTACCACGCTGAACGGTCAGGACGTCGAATCGCTGATCATCACCGCCAACAGCAGCCTCACGATTACCAATCCGTTGGAGAGCACTGAGGTGACTTCCGTCGACGCCACGGCCTCGACTGGCGACGTGGTTGTCGACATCTCCGATGCGACAGGCGACGCCTCGATGATTGGCGGTGACGGTGACGATACGCTGACGGGCGGCGACGGCGAGGACGACATCGACGGCGGCGACGGCGACGACACCCTCAGCGGGCTCGCCGCTGCGAACGTGCTCACGGGCGGGGCCGACGAGGATGTGTTCATCCTATCCGATAACACGACGACCCTTGTGACCGACTGGGACGCCGCCGACGACCGTGTGGACTTCGACCTGTCGGCGCTTGTGGCCGCGATCCCCGGCGACTTCGTCCTGGTTGGGGCCGGTGCTACCAGTATCGTTGCGGGAACGGCCAGCGACGTCCAGGAGCTGGCTGCAGCCGCGGCTGCCAGCGCAACTGCAACGGTGTTCGTCCTGACGGGAACGACCTTCGCCAACACGGGCTTGGTCGAGACGGCGTTGGAGGCAGCTGGTACGCGGGCGCTCACGACGGACGGTAACGTTAACGCCAATGATCTGTTCACGGTGGTGTATAGCGACGGTAATGACGCCTTTGTGGCCGTGGCGAAGTCTGCTGCCGGCGATGGCGCGGGTACGACCTTCCCGGCCGCCGACCTCACGGTGACAAACATCGGGCGACTTGACGATGTCGACGCCATCGGCGCGGGTGATTTCGGCGACAACGACTTCGATTACATCGACTAGGCGTCCCTTGGTCCGCCCTTGCGGACCGGACCTAGCGTCGGATGGGGACGTTGCCCATCCAACGGCTTGGTGTGCGTGACGCACCCTGAAGCCGACGAAGTTGAAATGACAGCGACAGGAGCCCGGCGAGGTCGACTCGCCGGGCTCTTCTTATGCGCAACGTACGCGACCGGAGCACCGGGCGCGAGCCGGGTGATATGGGGCACGCCTGTGCTTCGGGATAATGGCTGGCCCCGGGGTCCGATCGCACCGGGCGGGCCGAAGGCGATCACGTACCTCCGCGCGGCGCACAGGCGGGCATCCGCGTGGTGGCCGCGCCCTCGCGCTCGCAGGCCAAACCGAGCGACTCAGGATAAACGAATGCATCTCAGCCCCAACGCCCGCCCGGCAGGTGCGAGCCTCCCGCCGGGCGTTTCTTTTGCGGCGATGGTCATTGTTGGCGGGTATACCCATCGGGGGCTTTGCTCCCCTCTCCTCGCGCGTAGGGCGCACGATGATTGCCAGCGTGAAGCAGATCGCCGGCGTCAAAGATGGCGAAGGCCGTTTCGCCCGCCCGTAGGGCGGACGATGGTTGCCAGGGACTTCAAGTCCCTGGGTGGTGATGCTCTCACTCCCTCCTCCGCCCGGAGGGCGGGCGAGGGCTTCGTCCGCCCTCCGGGCGGATCAAGAAGAGAAAAGAGAAGCTCCCTTCCAGGGGCTGAAAGCCCCTGGCAACGCTCATGCGCCCTCCGGGCGAAGCAGTCGCGTCGGTCGGGTCATCGACCTGACGAACGTAGGCTCCGCTGCGCGGACCACGGTTTAACCAAAGGTTCATTCGACCCCAACGCTCGGCGGGCAGGTGCCAACCTCCCGCCGGGCTTCCTTTTCAGGAAAGCGCTGAATATAATCCTGCGGTGGAAGTCCGCCGGATCGTGTATTGTGATCATCTTACGGAGCGGCTGAAGCTGCGTCAGATCGACGAAGCCTTGCCACGACAGATGATCCGACAGGCCGAACGGGTGTTCCGGGACACCGCAACGGGCTATCAGGTTGCGGTTGCCAGGGCGCCCTATCTGGGCGGAGAACACCTGATGATGGTCGCGTTCGAGGTGGAAGGCGATGTCGCCACGGCCATTACCATCCACCCGTTGGAGGAGCGGGATATGGAGATGAAGGTGCGCAGCGGGAGGTGGCAGCCATGATCGATCATGCGCGGCAGACTCAGTACGACGCCGGTGCGGATGTCTTATACCTGGTCGCCGCCGACGGTCCGATTCATCGTTCGATCGAGGTTGCGCCAGGCATTACTCTCGAATACGGCAAGGACGGCGAAGTCGTCGGGTTGGAGATTCTCCGGGCGTCGCGGGTCCTGGCGGAAAAGGTTGTCGCTTCGCTACACGCCAAGCAGGCCGGGGTGTTGTGATCGTTCGACGGCGTAGGTTGGTCGGGTCAACCCTGTCTGTCCTGTCTGCCGATAGGCAGGCGACAGGCAGAGGCCCGACGGCTTAAAAACCCCATGCCCCGGCGGGTGGGACGAAACCCCCCCGCCGGGCTCCTTTTATGCGCGGTGCCTGCGCTCTGACCCTCGGAGGCGAGCTCGGCGACGCGGTGTGCCCCCTGCGCTTCCGTTCTGGGCGGTCGCCGCGCTCGGAACACCCGGCGCCACCCCGGTGACACCAAGAAGCGCCCGTGGCCCGGGGCAATGGCTGGCCCGGGGTACGCTCGCGCCGCCCGGGCCAAGTCCGGTAGGGTCCGCTGTGCGCAATGGTACTAACCTTGTTAGGCGGCCTTCTTGGTCTTGTTGTTCCCCCGGTATTCTGCGGTGGTCAATTTGCTCGGCAACA
>Ga0214473_10006019_pt1 | contig 14512 bp, 12 predicted proteins | sample RVTome_7_FD_203509 | JGI IMG/M metagenome (GOLD analysis project Ga0214473, IMG submission 203509) | Soil microbial communities from uranium-contaminated site in the Upper Colorado River Basin, Wyoming, United States - RVT98D197 | ecosystem: Environmental > Terrestrial > Soil > Contaminated >... | reverse complement strand
ATGCCCATCACCTTCGTGATGGCCGCCGTAAGGGTGGTCTTGCCGTGGTCGACATGCCCTATCGTGCCGACATTGACGTGGGGTTTGACTCTCTCGAATTTCGCCTTCGCCATTTAGTATCCTCCTATTTGCCTTTCACCCTGGCGATGATTGCCTCTGAGATGCCCTTCGGGATCTCCTCATAATGGGAAAATTGCATTGTATATGTGGCCCGCCCCTGCGTCATGCTCCTCAAGTCCGTGGCGTAGCCGAACATCTCCGAAAGGGGCACCTGGGCCTTTATCACCTGGGCGTTGCCCCTCTTCTCCATCATCTGTATCTTGCCCCTCCTCGAATTCAAGTCGCCTATCACATCGCCCATGTAATTTTCGGGGGTCACGGCCTCCACGTTCATTACGGGCTCAAGGAGGACCGCATTAGCTTTTTTGGCCGCCTCCTTGAATGCCATCGAGCCCGCAATTTTAAAAGCCATCTCGGAGGAGTCCACCTCGTGGTAGGAGCCGTCATATAGCGTGGCCTTCACGTTCATCACCGGGTACCCGGCCAGCACTCCCGCGTCCATGGACTCTCTGATCCCTTTTTCCACGGGCGCGATGTACTCGCGCGGTACGGCCCCGCCAACAATTTTATTTACGAACTCGAAGGTCCTGCCGTCCTTCAGGGGCTCTATTTCTATATATACATGCCCGTACTGGCCGTGCCCGCCTGTCTGGCGGATGAACTTGCCTTCGGCCTTTGCGGGGTTCTTTATAGTCTCTTTATAGGCCACCTGGGGCCTGCCGACATTGGCCCCCACCTTGAACTCCCTTATGAGCCTGTCTACGATAATTTCGAGGTGCAGCTCGCCCATCCCCGCTATAAGGGTCTGCCCCGTCTCTTCATTCGTATATACGCGGAAGGAGGGGTCTTCCTGGGAGAGTTTCTGAAGGGAGGATGAGAGCTTTTCCTGGTCTGCCTTGCTCTTTGGCTCTATGGCGACCGATATGACGGGCTCGGGAAATTCCATGCTCTCAAGTATCACCGGGGAGCTGTCGTCACAAAGGGTGTCTCCGGTGAGCGTGTCCTTAAGCCCGACGGCGGCCACAATATCCCCGGCGAAGGCCTCTTTTACGTCTTCCCTCTTGTTGGCGTGCATGCGGAGGAGCCTTCCGATTCTTTCGCGCTTCCCTTTTGTCGAGTTATATACGTAAGAGCCGGCCGTGAGCACGCCGGAATAGATCCTCATATATGTAAGCTGGCCCACGAAGGGGTCCGTCATCACCTTGAAGGCAAGCGCCGAGAAGGGTTCCTCGGGCCTTGCGGTCCTTACGGTCTCTTCTCCATCGGGGGTTGTTCCTGTTATGGCGGGTACATCGAGGGGGGAGGGAAGGTAATCTATGATCGCGTCAAGGAGCGGCTGGACCCCTTTATTCTTAAACGCGGTGCCGCAAAGGACGGGCGTTATCTTCATCTCTATCGTGCCCCTCCTCAGCGCGGCCCTGATCTCCTCCTCCGTTATCTCCCGTCCCGCCAGGTACTTCTCCATTATGTTCTCGTCGACATCGGCCAGTGCCTCTATCAGCTTTTCCCTGTGTTTGGCGGCCTCGGCAACGTAGCCCGAGGGGATGTCCTCTTCGCGGAAATTGGAGCCCATGGTGCCCTCGTCGAAGTAGTAGGCCTTCATTCTTATAAGGTCTATGGGGCCCTGGAAGGATTCTTCTTTGCCGTTGGGGATCTGGACGGGGAGGGGATGTGCGCCCAGGCGCTCGACCATGCTCGCCACGCTCATGTAAAAGTCCGCGCCCACCCTGTCCATCTTGTTCATGAAGGCGATGCGCGGGACGCGGTACTTGTCCGCCTGCCTCCAGACCGTCTCTGACTGGGGTTCAACGCCCGCTACGGCGTCAAACAGGGCAACCGCTCCGTCCAGAACTCTCAAAGATCTCTCCACCTCAATTGTAAAGTCTACGTGGCCCGGCGTGTCGATTATGTTTATGCGGTGGTCTTTCCAGTGGCAGGTGGTTGCGGCGGAGGTGATTGTGATCCCCCTCTCCTGCTCCTGGACCATCCAGTCCATAACGGCCGTGCCCTCATGCACTTCCCCGATCTTGTACGTAACGCCGGTATAGTACAGGATGCGCTCCGTGGTGGTCGTCTTCCCTGCGTCTATGTGGGCCATTATCCCGATATTGCGCGTTTTGTCCAGCTGAACCTGTACCATCATTTATTCTGAGTTCTCCGATAATTACCATCTATAATGCGCGAAGGCCCTGTTGGCCTCGGCCATCTTGTGAGTGTCTTCCCTTTTCTTGACCGAACTCCCGGTGCTGTTGAACGCATCCAGAAGCTCGCCCGCCAGTTTCTCCCTCATCGTCTTCTCGGCACGCGCGCGGGAGTAATTGATTATCCATCGGAAGGCGAGCGCCAGGCGCCTTGAGGGCCTTACCTCGATGGGGACCTGATAGGTGGCGCCGCCCACGCGGCGGGGCCTCACTTCGAGCACGGGCTTTACGTTCTCCAGCGCCTGCTTGAAAACCTTGAGCGGGTCCTGCCCTGTCTTTGTCCGCATTATCTCGAATGCGCCGTAGCAGGACCTCTCGGCCGTGGACTTCTTGCCGTCTTCCATTATCGCGTTCATGAACTTGCTTACGAGCTTGCTGCCGTACTTGGGGTCGGGGAGTATCTCTCTTTTCTCGGCTACTCTTCTTCTTGGCATCTCAATCTACTCCTACTTCGGCCTCTTGGCGCCGTACTTGGACCTGCTGCGCCGCCTGTCTGAAACGCCCGCCGTGTCGAGAGCGCCCCTTATGATGTGGTAGCGAACGCCGGGGAGGTCCTTCACGCGCCCCCCCCTGATGAGTACGATTGAGTGCTCCTGGAGGTTGTGCCCCACACCCGGTATGTAAGCGGTCACTTCGATTGTGTTGGTGAGCCTCACCCTCGCCACTTTTCTAAGCGCGGAGTTGGGCTTCTTAGGCGTGGTCGTATAGACCCTGAGGCACACCCCTCTTTTCTGCGGGCAGCCCTTCAATGCCGGGCTTTTCGTCCGGGTCACTATCGCCTTTCTTCCGTTTCTCACAAGCTGCGCTATAGTCGGCACTCTTCCTCCAAGACAAAATAAATCCCTTAATAAATTCAGGATTTAAGTTTAAGTGAAAGAAAAATAATAACAGAGCAATATTGTTTTGTCAACTGCCCGGACTTGAACTATTTTATCATGGAAACGAAGAAGAGCAAAGAGGCGGTAACCGTTATGGAGGCCCCCGGCGCAAGGTCGAAATAGTAGGCCAGAAGGAGCCCTCCAAGCGTTGAAAGAAGGGCTGCCGCCACCGAAAGCGCAAGCATTGTCCTCCAGTTGGCCGTGAGCTTCAGGGCCGTGGCCCCCGGTATCACAAGGAGGGCCGATGCGAGCACTATCCCCACAAGCTTTATGCTTATCACAATGGAAAGCGCTATAAGGGACGCAAGCAGATGGTCCAGCGCCTTAACGGGCACCCCGCTTGCCGTCGCGATGTCCCGGTCGAAGGAATCGAGGAGGAGCTCTTTCATGAAAAGGGCCGAGGATACCAACACCACCGCGCCCACGGCCCCGGCTATCCAGAGGTCTTCTCCCGAAAGGGCAAGGATGTTGCCGAAGAGATATCCGAAGAGGTCGATATAGGTCTTCGAGAAGCCTAACATGATCACGCCAAGCCCCATCGTGAGGGCAAAGAAAATCCCTATCACGGTATCCTCGCCCAAGTGGCCCCTCCTTCCCGTAAGGACGATGAGGTTCCCTACCAAAAGACAAAAGACAATCGCGGTCCACAGGGGCTCAATCCCAAGAAGCACACCAAGTGCCACGCCGCCGAACGCGGAATGGGAAATCCCCACGCCGATAAAAGACAACCCCCTCAGGACGACAAAGAAGGAGATCACCGCCAGCACGATGCTGATTATCGCGCCTCCGAGGAAGGCCTTTTGCATGAAACCGATGGAAAGGAATTCCGGCATGATCAAAAAACTTCCTTCATTGCGCGGGCCTCTCGATCCGTTTGCACGTTATGCACTCTTCGTCATGGACGAGAAAACGCATGTCCTTCCCGAATGTCTTCTCGATCACCGAGGGCTCCATGGCCCCCCGCGGGTCCCCGTAATAATGGATAACCCTGTTAAGCCAGGCGACCCTGTCGGCAAGGGGCGTGATGACGCCGATATCGTGGGAGACTATTATCACGCTTATTCCCCTCTCACGGCGAAAACTCTCCATAGTGCGGAAAAAACTTTCCTGCGCGGCTATGTCCACCCCGGTTGCGGGCTCGTCCAAAAGGAGGAGCCGGGGGTCCCCGGCCAGCGCCCGCGCCATCCCCACCCTCTGTTGCTGTCCGCCCGACAGGCTTCCGAACGGCTTTTCCTCAAGATGCCCCATCCCGACCTCATGGAGCAGTGCGCGGGCATTCTCCTTATCCTTTTTGGACGGGTTTTTAAAAAGCCCGAGCCTCCCGAACATGCCCATGAGCACCACGTCAAGCACGCTTACCGGGAAGTTCCTCTTGAAAGTGGCTATCTGTGGGAGAAACCCTATGTCGTGCCGCGCCTTTTCAGGGGACTTTCCAAATACCTTGACCTCGCCTTTTTCGTAATTCTTTATCCCGAGTATTACTTTTAATAATGTGGACTTCCCCCCTCCGTTTGGCCCGATAACGGCCACGATCTCTTTCTCGAAGAGGTCGAAATCGATATTTTCAAGCACCCACCGGGCCTCGTAGCGCGCCCACATGCCTTTTATCTCGATTACTTTATTCATTTTTATTTCCTCAGTATCCTTTGTTTGTCCGGGCTTGATCCCGTATCGAGGCTTTTTTTTCGTCATGCCCGAAGTTCTTAATCGGGCATCCAGTTCCGTTGCTTTCCGTTTCCTCTTGCCGCGCTCTATCTGGATTCCCGCTTTCGCGGGAATGACGAAAGAGGAGATTTAATTCGGTCCTCAGGAGCCTTATGGTTTTCACCGGCCCATCGCCTCTTTCATGCGGGCGAGATTGAAACGCATGAGCTTGACATAAGACTCGCCGGCTATGCTCCCCTCGGGGTCCAGCACGATCACCCTGGCCCCTGCCTCCCGCGCTATTACCTCCGCCGTGCGCGGGTTGAACTGCGCCTCGGCGAAGATCGCCTTTATGTCTTTCTCCTTGATCTTCCGTATAAGGTTCCGGACCTTCTGGGGCGTGGGCTCCCTCCCGGGGACTTCTTCTATTACCCCTTCGTTTATGAGCCCGTATCGCCGGGCAAAATAATCCCATGCGGCATGAAAGCTAACAAAGCTCTTTATCCTGAACGAGGCCACTTCGCGGCGTATCTCTTCATCGAGCGCTTGAAGCTCTTTTATATAAGAGGCCGCGTTATGCCTGAAGTCTTTCGAGTGCGCCGGGTCAATCTCCGAAAGCGCCTTTTCTATCTTTTTTACCATTTCAATTGCAAGCACCGGGTCCAGCCAGACGTGAGGGTTTGCGCGACCGAATTTGTCTTTTCCTATTAGAGGAAGTCCCTCGGAAAGCGTTATCGCCTTCATGTCCCTGGGGGCCGCGGCCATAAGCCTCGCGGCCCAGAGTTCAAGACCCGCCCCGACTTTGACAAATAATTTTGCGCGCGAGAATTCCTTCATCACAGACGGCGTGGGCTCATAGACATGCGGGCTCGCCCCCGGAGGTAATATCGTATGCACCTCTACGTGCTCCTTCCCAACTTGCCTTGCCATATCGGCAACCGGGAATATGGATGCCATGACCTTTATGGGCTTCTCTTTCGCGTAAGAGGGGATAGCAAAAATAAAAAGCGCCAGTAAGGTAAAGGCAAAATTTATAAGGAGGCCTCTTGCTCTCTTAGCGTAGCCTCCCCCTTTTCTAAAGGGGGACTGAGGGGGATTATTGACAAAAGCCTTCTTCATTTTTATATTCGTAGCCGCAGGCTTCAGCCTGCGCTTTCTTTTGTGCTCTAACGCGCTTACCATTTTTTTTCACCATTCCACGCGGGCTAAAGCCCGCGGCTACACCACCCTTTACTAATTAATCTATTTTCCTTGAACCCTTTCCCACTTCCCTCACCCCCGAGAATAATTCTCTCGGTAATCCCCCCTCGCCCCCCTTTAAGAAAGGGGGGGGCACATTCAGGGAAGGCTCTCTTTTACCTTTAATTGAATCCGTTGCCTTTATCTGCATTCCGGGCACAGCCCTTCCATCAAGACTTTCCGCCGCTCCACGAGAAAGCCCTTTTTGATGTTCCCCTTATAGGAGATACTTACGTCCTCCATGCACGTTGTGCTCCCGCACGACCTGCATGAAAAATGTGCGTGGCAGTGATGGGCCCCGCACCTGTCGGCCGCCTCGAAGAGCGAGCTTCGCCCGTCCACGTAGGCCCGGTGGATGATATCGGCCCCGGCCAAGGCATGGAGTATCCTGTAAACGCTCACGCGGTCCAATTTTCCGCCCGTGCGCTCCATGATCTCTTTCTGGGAAAGAGGCCTCCTTGCCCTGAGCAAAAGGGACAGCACCGCCACCCTCCCTTTAGTCACCCGGAGCTTGCGGCTCTTGAGGACATTTTCCGTTTTCATTATTAAAACCTTATCACAAACGCAACTTTGTTGCAATTAGAGGACTTGAATATTAAGGGCCTTTCAAATAAAATTCCCAATATGGAACCCCTCTGGCACTCGATGGGAAAAGAGGAGGCCCTTCGCGTCCTCTCCTCGGACCCTTTAAACGGGCTTTCGGGGAAAGAGGCCGGGGAGCGGCTCGCCCGTTACGGCGCCAACGAGCTCACTGCCGAGGGAAGGCGCTCCGCCTACGCGCTTTTAATCAGGCAGTTCAAGGACCCGCTTATAATCATACTTCTCGTGGCCACCCTGCTTTCCGCCCTCCTCGGGGAGACCTTCGACGCAATATTAATATTTTTAATCCTCCTCTTCTCGGCGGCCTTGGGTTTCGTTCAGGAGCACAAGGCCGAGCGCGCGATAGAGGCCCTGAGGAAGATGCTTTCCCCGGTAATACGGGTGATTCGGGACGGGAGGGAAAAATCCCTTCCGGTAAAAGAACTTGTACCGGGCGATGTGCTTCTTATTGAAGCGGGAGACAAAGTCCCCGCCGATTCACGCCTTATTGAGTCTTTCTCCCTGAAAGTAGACGAGGCCCCTCTTACGGGCGAATCTATACCTGTAGATAAGATTACAGGTCCTGTCCACGAAGAGGCTGCCGTCCCCGACAGGGAGAACATGCTCTTTACCGGCACCACGGTCGTATACGGAAGGGGGCGGGGCCTCGTGGTGGCCACGGGGATGGCGACCGAGTTCGGCATAATAGCAAAAGAGGTCACGGCCGTCCGGGCCGAAAAGACCCCGCTTGAGAAGCGCACGGGAGAGATCGGGCGCTACCTCGGCATTATCGCCCTTGTGATCTGTTTTGCCGTGGGCGGGGTGGGAATCGCAAGACAGGCCGCCGAGGCAGTCGTCACCACTGAATTCGTCCTCAAGGTCCTGCTTTTTGCCGTGGCCCTCGCCGTGGCCGCGGTCCCCGAGGCCCTTGCCGCCATCGTCACCGGCACCCTCGCAATCGGCATGCACGAGATGGCAAAGAGGAACGCCCTCATAAGGAGGATGCCCGCCGTGGAGACCCTGGGCTCCGTCACCGTAATCTGCTCCGATAAGACGGGCACGGTCACCAAGGGCGAGATGACGGTGCGGAAAATTTATACGGGCGCCGAACTTGTTGACGTGACCGGGGTTGGATATGAGCCCAAAGGGGAATTAAGCCTTCCCGACGCTGCAAAAAAACTCGACTTTTTCTTTAAGGCCTGTGTCCTCTGCAACGACTCCTCCCTTATAAAGGAAAAGGATCGGTGGACGATAAAAGGCGACCCCACCGAGGCCGCCCTCCTTGTGCTTGCGGTAAAGGCCGGCATGGACCTGAAAAAGATAAAAATGGAAAACCCCCGCCTGAACGAGGTGCCTTTCAGCTCCGAGCGGAAGCTCATGACCACGGTGAACAGGTCCGTTAAAGGGGAAAAGATGGCTTTATTTAGTTTTATGAAGGGCGCCCCTGAGGTCCTTATCGGCCTTTCCCTTTTAGATGAAGAAAGAAAAAAAGAAATACTTGAGACCGCCTCCGGGATGGCCCGGAGCGGCCTCCGGGTGCTGGCGCTCGCGGGAAAAGAACTTCATGACGACTCGGAAGAGCTCGAAGGCGGCATGACCTTCTACGGGATTGTAGGGATGATGGACCCGCCGCGTGAAGAGGCGATTGAGGCCGTAAGGGTCTGCTCAAATATCGGGATAAGGCCCGTAATGATCACCGGGGACCACAAGCTAACGGCCGTGGCCGTGGCAAAAGAGGTCGGCATCTACAAGGAAGGCGATATCGCGCTCACCGGCGAGGAGCTTGAAAGGCTTTCGGACGGGGAGTTCGAGAAAGAGGTGAGGCGCGTGTCCGTATACGCCCGGGTATCGCCGGTGGACAAGCTCCGCATCGTAAAGGCATGGAAAAAACACGGCGAGGTGGTCGCGATGACCGGGGACGGCGTGAACGACGCCCCCGCGCTCAAGCACGCAGATATCGGCATAGCCATGGGCATAACCGGCACCGAGGTCACGAAAGAGGCCTCGGACATGGTCCTCACGGACGACAACTTCGCCACGATACTTAAGGCCATAGAGCGCGGCAGATGGGTATACGACAACATAAAGAAATATCTCACCTACCTCTTGAGGGCAAACCTCGTTGAGGTGCTCGTGCTGGGAGGCGTCGTGATAATGAAAGGCCCCGATTACCTCCCGCTCCTCCCCCCGGCGATATTATTTATTAACCTTGTCACGGATGGGCTCCCTGCGCTGGCCTTGGGTGTTGCGCCCCCGGAGTCGGATATCATGACCCGCCCGCCCCGGGACCCGAAAGAGAGTGTCTTCTCCTTCGATGTGCGGGCCTTCATACTCCTTGCGCTTCTCATAGAGGGGCCGCTCTTTTTCTGGGTATTTTTAGGGAACCCCGATACCTTCGCAGCGAGGACGGACCTGTTTTACCTCTTCATAATCGTGGAGCTTGCCATAGCGCTCAATTTCAGGTCATTAAGGTATAGTATTTTTACCGAGCCCCCGCATATTCTCCTGGTCCTTGCCGTGTTGGGGAGCCTCGCCCTTACTTTTTTAATCGTGTTTCTCCCGGAGGTGCGTGAAGCATTCGGGGTGCAACTCCCCCATGTAAAAGATCTCGATAAGGTGCTCCTGATAGTTGCGGGGCTCACCCTCTCTCTGGAGCTGACGAAGGCTTATCTCAGGAAAAAATTCAGAGCCCGAGTGAGTTGAGAAGGCTTCCGATAACGCTATTAAGGACCGCAAAACCTTTTCGAGTGGGCAGCAGGTTTTCTTCCCTTATTTCAAGGAGCCCTTCCTTCATAAGCTCCTTTGAGGCGCTTATAAGGGAGAGTTCGTACCGGTCTCTTCCCTCTTTAATTGAAATCCCTTTTGCCGTCCTCAGCCCCAGAAAGACAAACTCCCTTTTCTCGTCATCGGGGGTTAGCGTTTCGTGGTCTTTTACGGCGAGTGCGCCCTTATCGAGGGATTCGATATATTCAAAGACATCGTCCGTATTGCGCCACCTTTCGTTATTGACAAAGGAATGCGCGGCGGCCCCAAGCCCCAGGTATTCGCCCCTCCTCCAATAATTCAGGTTATGGCGGGACTCTTTCCCCGGAAGCGCATAATTCGATACCTCATAGCGGGCATATCCGGCACCCTCCAGCATATCCCGGCAAAGCTCGTTAAGCCTCAGGGCCTCCTCTTCTGGGGGCATCCTTAATATCCCCGTTTCCACCTCTATATAAAGAGGCGTGCAGGCCTCAAGCATAAGCTCGTAGGCGGAGATATGCTCCGGACGTAGCGCCACAACCTCACGAAGGGTATCCTGCCAGGTCTTCTCCTTCTGCCCTGGAATGCCATATATTAGGTCGAGGGAGACGTTCTCAAAACCAACATCCCTTATAAGGTGAAAGCTTTTCAGGGCCTGCTCGGCGGAATGCAGCCTGCCCAGGATAAACAACTCGTCCTGATTCAAGGACTGCACCCCAAGACTGATCCTGTTTACGCCCTTTTCCCTTAAAAGGGAGAGCTTTTCCCGGTCTATCGTGGCCGGGTTGGCCTCTATCGTGACCTCGGCCTCCGGATAAAATTCATAATTGGAATTGATAACGGAGAAAAGCTCTTTTAAGGAGTCCTCCGAGAGCGCCGTCGGCGTCCCACCGCCTATATAAAGGGTCTTTAGCCTCGTTTTTCCCCTTAAATGAATTTCTTTTTTAAGAGCTTCGAGGTAGCCTTTTGCCGCCTCCTCCCCATACACGATGGAGGTGAAATCGCAATACGAGCACTTCCTCAGACAGAAAGGTATGTGAATATATAGGGATTCCGCCATGGTTTTATTTTAAAATTAGTTATGGCTAAAACGGGAAAAGAATTTGAGAGGCTCCTCGAAATAATGGCCGCCCTCCGGGAGCGCTGCCCCTGGGACAGGAAGCAGACCCCCCGCACGCTTAAGGCATATATCCTCGAAGAGGCCTACGAGGTGCTTGAAGCCCTTGACGAAAAAGACCCCGATAAAGTGAAGGAAGAGCTGGGGGACCTGCTCTTCCAGATAGTTTTCCAGGCGCATATAGCCCGCGAAAAGGGCCAATTCGAAATGGCCGATGTGCTCAAATCCATAAGCGAAAAGATGGTGCGCAGGCACCCCCACGTATTCGGCGAGCTAAAGCTCGAAACCCCCGAAGAGGTCATAGACAGATGGCAGGAGCACAAGAAAAAAGAAGGGAAGCTCAAGGAAAGCATCTTGGAGGGCATCCCCCTGAACCTCCCCGCCCTTCTGCGCGCCCGGAAAGTGCAAAAGCGCGCCGCCCGCGTGGGATTCGATTGGGAGCATGTGGAGGATGTGGTCCGGAAGTTGGAAGAGGAACTGAAAGAATTCAAGAAGGCCGTCAAGAGAAAAAGAGCCAATAAGGACGAAGTGGAAGAAGAATTCGGGGACATCCTCTTCTCGCTCGTCAACATCGCGCGCTTTGCGGGCGTGAACCCCGAAGAGGCCCTCCGGAAGACCACGGCAAAGTTCATAGCGAGATTCAGGCATATAGAGAAGAAGGCCCGCGAACAGGGCAGAAAACTTGAAGCTATGAGCCTTGCCGAGATGGACGCCCTCTGGGACGAGGCAAAGAAAAAGGCCTCAAGGTTCTGATAAAATAAAAATAACAAGGACGTTTCAAACACATCCGAGAGTAGTATTGTTTGAAATAAGAAACAAATTGAACAAAAAACTCAGGACCGGCATTCAGACCCTTCTCCTTACTCTTATCCTGTCCCTGGCAGCGAGCCTGATCGCCATTTTTCTCCTTCCGGGCGCCTTATTCGTACATGAGCCCTTCCATTCGGCCCTGGAGGCGATGGGTGCCTTTGCGGGCCTCTCCCTCTCCGCCCTCATATTGTTCCTCCTCAGGTACAAGGGATATTCCTCCGAGCGCCTGTGCATAGCCTGCGGCCTGATCGTAATGGGGATACTGGATATTTTTCATGCCTCGGTCTCGCCGGGGGTCTCCTTCGTCTGGCTAAGGAGCACAGCCACCGGTATCGGCGGCTTTCTCTTTGCCCTGACACTTTTGCCCGACCGCGTCTTCAAATCCCGGATGGCCGTGGTCCTGCCCCTCTCGATGGCCCTTGCGGCCATATTATTCGGCATATTTTCCATCAGGTCTCCCGAACTTCTTCCGGCGATGGCGCGCGAAGGCTCATTCACCACAGCCGCCAAGTCCATAAACATCCTCGGGGGGATCTTTTTTCTTCTCGCTTCGGCGCATTTCTTTAAAAAATACCTCTCGCTCGGAAGCCCTACCGAACTCATATTCTCGAACTTCTGCCTGCTTTTCAGCCTGGCGAGCCTGCTCTTTCCGTTCTCCCGGCTCTGGCTGGCCGACTGGTGGCTCTGGCATATCCTGCGGCTTTCCGCATACCTTATAACCCTCCCTTTTACGTTTTTCCTGCTCCGCCGGGTGGAAGAAGAATTGCAGGAGGCGGTGGCTAAATTGAGGACCTCAAATGCCGACCTCGAGAATTTCGCATATGCCGCCTCGCACGACCTGAAAGAACCCCTGCTGGCCATAGGCAGCGACTTGAAGCTCCTCGAGCGGCACAATAAAGAGAGGCTCGATCCGGAATCATCCTCATTCCTCCAGGATGCCCTTCAGATGACCATGCGGCTCCAGGCCCTGATAAGCGACCTCCTGGCCTATTCGCGCATAGGCACCCAGGTCAAAGCCTTCCAGCCATGCGACCCGAATGCCGTCCTCGCGCAGAGCCTTGAGAACCTGAGGATACGGATCGAGCAGAGCGGTGCGGCGATTACACATGACCCCTTGCCCGAGGTCATAGCGGACCCCGGACAGCTCGTCCAACTGCTTCAGAACCTCATAAGCAACGCCATAAAATTCCGGGCAGAGGAGCCGCCGCGAATACATGTTTCCGCAAGGCGCGGGAAAAGGGAATCGACATTCTCCGTTCGGGACAACGGTATCGGCCTCCCCGCAGAGGACGCCCAGCGCATATTTGAAATCTTCCAGCGCCTGCACAAGGAGAAATACCCCGGCACCGGTGTCGGGCTTGCCATATGCAAGAAGATAGTAGAGCGGCATGGCGGCCGTATCTGGGTGGAATCCGAGATAGGAAAAGGCTCCACATTCTACTTCACGATCCCCGACAGGCAGGAATAAGCGCCCGCCCCTTATATGCGAGCTTCAGGCCAGTCTCCCAAGCCTCTCCGCGGCGGCGCGAAGCGTTTCCATCTTCTTGCAGAAGGCGAAACGCACTATATTCTTCCCAAGGGGTCTCTTCCCTTCCAAACTCTCGCCGTTATAAAAACTGCTCCCGGGGACCGCGGCCACGCCTATATCGCGCGTGAGGTATTTGGCGAACTCCACGTCGTCCTTAAACCCCCACTTCCCGAAATCCGCCATTATGTAATAAGCGCCCGAAGGTTTTATGCAGGCAAACCCGATTTTTTCAAGCACATCGAGGAAAAAATCCCTTCGCTCTCGGTAAAACCCGGCCAGCTCCAGGTAATATTCCCCATTAGAGGCGATCGCCTCTGCCGCCGCCTCCTGCAAGGGCGCAGCCGCGCCCACCGTGAGGAAGTCGTGCACCTTCCTTATCGACCCGGTTATCTCCGCAGAGGCGATGGCGTACCCTATGCGCCACCCGGTCACGCTGAAGGTCTTCGATATGCCGTTCACGGTTATGGTCCTCTCCCCCATCCCCGGAAGGGTGGCAATCGGCACATGCACGAGCCCGTCATAGATGATGTGCTCATAAATCTCATCGGTTAAAACAATCAAGTCGTTCTTTATGCAGAGGCTTGCGATTGCCTCCAACTCCTCCCGCGAAAACACCTTGCCCGAAGGGTTGTTCGGGGTATTGAGTATCAGGGCCTTTGTTTTCTTATTGATTGCATTTTTTAATTCCTTTTCATCGAAAGTGAAATCTGGGGGCCTCAGGCTCACAAACCGGGGCACGGCACCGCAGAGTATCGCGTCCGGCCCGTAGTTCTCGTAAAAGGGCTCGAAGATTATGACCTCGTCTCCGGGGTCCAGCACCGCAAGCAAAGATGCCATCATTGCCTCGGTAGCTCCACAGGTGACCGTTATCTCCCGCTCGGGGTCGACATTAAGTGTGTAATAATGCCTCATTTTCTCTGCAATGGCATCCCTCAGGGGCTTCGCGCCCCAGGTGATGGCGTACTGGTTTATGTCGGCGCGTATGGCCTTTATTGCGGCCTCCTTGATAAAATCCGGCGCGGGAAAGTCGGGGAAACCCTGGGCCAGGTTGATGGCCCCGTGGGCCATCGCCTCCCTCGTCATCTCCCTGATGACCGATTCGGTGAACGAGGCGGCCTTGCGGGAGGCACGCGGCTTATTCATAGCGGTTAAGTTCCATATAGAATTGTAATCTATTTTAAATGGTGAGTGGATTTTCAAATGGGATGTGTTTTTGTAATGTATTTTTGTGTCATTCCCGCGAAGCTTGTCCCCGCAGGTCGTAAGCGGGGAGCGGGAATCCAGAGTCAGTTTCTTTATCTTGTCCCCTCTCCCTTGATGGGGGAGGGCGAGGGTGGGGGTGGATATTTTTGGGAGTGAATATTTTCTGTTTTTCAGAGGACTCCCACTTTCCTAAAGGGGGACAGAGGGGGATTACCGGAAAAGACCATGCCTTTAAAATGTACAAGGGGCGGGGCTTGCTCCGCCCGCTCTACGTAACAGTCAAACAAATTAACTGCATCGGGATTTGTATTGAGTCCGATTTCCCCAGAGTACCATATCTATTTTTCTTGGCGTCCAAAATAAGTTCCCACAATTTTTATTTACTAAGTCGGCTATAAGTAAGGACACATGAATTCATAGGGCAGCATACCTCACGTGCGGTTCTTGGAAGAATGCACAGATGGTCTGAGGATTCCGTTGTAAGGATTTTAAGCAGCCACGAACCTTG
>Ga0214473_10006017_pt1 | contig 14515 bp, 10 predicted proteins | sample RVTome_7_FD_203509 | JGI IMG/M metagenome (GOLD analysis project Ga0214473, IMG submission 203509) | Soil microbial communities from uranium-contaminated site in the Upper Colorado River Basin, Wyoming, United States - RVT98D197 | ecosystem: Environmental > Terrestrial > Soil > Contaminated >... | reverse complement strand
TAGTTGCTATGCTAAAATACGTATTTATTAAAGAGCAATTATGCAAAAAACCATACATCTAGTATTGCCGACGGCTCAACAAAAAATCAAAAATCGTAAATATCGTATTGCCATCTCTTATCCGCCTCTGCCCAGTGACAAGGGTATTCCTTTACTCGGCCAAAACCGCCAGTTTCAGTGGTTTTCGAACCCGACTTACATTTACCCTATGGTACCGTCGTACGCCGCCACTCTGCTTAAATCGTATGGCTACAAAGTGATGTGGGACGATGCCATCGCCGAAGAGCTAACCCCCGCCCAGTGGCTGCGCCGGCTCAAGCGTTTCAGGCCGAACCTTGTGATGATGGAAACCAAGACACCGGTTGTCAAACGGCATTGGCAGATTATTAAAGAACTCAAAAAAGAAGCATTAAAAATTAAAAATTGGAAATTAAAAATTGTGCTAGTTGGCGACCACGTGACGGCCATGCCGGAAGAGTCGATGAAGAGCTCCAAGGTTGACTTCATCGCCACCGGCGGCGACTACGATTTTTTAATGCTCAACATCGCCAATTTTATTAACCATAAAGAACCGCTCGAGCCAGGGATATGGTATCGAGATAATAAATCTCAAATCTCAAATCTCAAATCTCAAATAAATTCCAAATCCAAAATTACAAATAACAAAATAAAGAATACGGGGCATTTTTTGCTGAATCATGAGCTTGATGATTTGCCGCTTATTGACCGCGACCTGACCAAGTGGCGACTTTATGCTTATAAAAACGGCAACTTCAAGCGGACGCCCGGCACTTACACTTTCGCGGCGCGCGACTGTTGGTGGGGCCAATGCGCCTTTTGCGCTTGGACCACGCTTTATCCGGGGAAATATTATCGCAAACATTCGCCCAAGAGAGTGCTCGATGAAATTGGCATGCTGATAGAGAAATACGGCATTAAAGAAGTTATGGACGATTCGGGCTCGTTACCCATTGGCCCGTGGCTTAAAGAATTTTGCGAGGGAATGATCGAACGCGGCTACAATAAAAAGATTAAGATTGACTGCAACATGCGCCTTAAGGCCTTAAGCCAGCCGGAGTATGACTTGATGGGTAAAGCCGGATTTCGTTTTATCCTCTATGGGCTCGAGTCGGCCAACCAAAAAACTCTCGACCGCATTAACAAAAACCTCAAAGTCGCTGAAATTGAAAAAGGCGTGCGAATGGCGAAAAATGGCGGTCTTGAGCCGCATGTCACGGTGATGATGGGTTACCCTTGGGAAACTAGGCAAGACGCCCAGAGGACAGTCAATCTCACTAAAAAACTGTTTCAAAAGGGCTATGTCGATACCCTGCAAGCGACAATCCTGACGCCCTACCCTGGCACGCCGCTTTTCAAGTATTGCTGGGAGAATGATTTACTGCGCACTAAGAATTGGGACGATTACGACCAGCGCATGCCAGTGATGAAATCTCCGTTGAGTGAAAAGGACGTTAAAGAACTGACCCAGGACCTCTATAAGGCCTTTATGACGCCGAAATTCATCTGGCGCAAGATTGTGGGCGTCAGAAGCGGCAACGATGTTAAGTTTCTTTTCCGCGCCGCCGGCAAAGTTTTAGGCCATTTAACTGATTTTTCGCCCAAAGGCAACGAAACGGATAAAAAGATAGAGACAGTTTACGAAAAATAAAGTTGAAATCCAAGGGTTACTATATGTAATGTGCACTTTACAAATAGTAAACTTTATTAATTTATTGTTCGAGGTAGTCCGAGAACTATAGATGTTTAAACTTCTCGATTCGCAGACTCTCTCGAAGAATATTATAAATGGGAATTTCAATGATTTAGGGTCTTTTTCAATAACTTCCAGCTGGATATATTGACATTGGTCGACGTAGTCAAGGTAATTTGACTACTCATTGACAAAAGTAACGCCATAAATTATATTAAATTCAAGGAGTATAGCCACTTAATTTAATACGAATATGAGTAGCGTCGGTACACATATTAAGCAAAATACTGGTATCAGCTATGCCTAAAAATATAAAAAATATTCCTCGTAATTACGACAACCTTGGGAAGTTCTTAAAAAAGGGGAAGGTATTAGTGATTTATGGGCCAAGAAGAGTCGGCAAAACTACGCTCGTGAAGGGATTCTTAAAATCATTCAATGGCAGTTATCGCATTGACTCTGGCGAAGATATCAATCTTGAAAATATTATTTCTTCTCGAGATTTCACTCGAATAACCAGGTATGCCGCAGACAACGACCTGATCTTCATAGACGAAGCGCAATATATTAAGGGAATCGGCCTGGGTCTTAAAATTATCGTTGATCAGATGGAAGATATTATAGTAATCGCGACAGGATCGTCATCTTTCGATTTGGCAACTCAAGTCGGAGAGCCACTGACAGGCCGCAAGACGACTCTTACTTTATATCCAATCGCGCAAAAAGAATTATTAACCCAATACAACAAATTTGATCTAAAGAAAAAACTGCCAGAATTTCTAGTCTTTGGGTCTTATCCTGAAATTGTAATCAAAGAAAGAAAAGATGATAAAATAGCTCTTCTTTCTGAAATTGTCGGGTCATATCTCTTAAAAGACATTTTAGCATTGGAAAATATTAAATCATCCGACTTCTTGATGAGTTTATTGAAACTGCTTGCTTTTCAGGTTGGGTCAGAAGTCTCTGTCAGTGAGTTGGCCGTGCAACTAAAAGCCAATGTAAAAACTATTGATAGATATTTGGGCCTTTTAGAAAAAACCTTTGTCATAACAAAGCTGGGGGGCTACAGCGGAAATTTGAGGAAAGAAGTGGTAAAAAAATACAAGTATTATTTTTGGGATAATGGGATTCGCAATGCAATTATTTCTCAATTCAATAATCTCGAGGATAGAAACGATATCGGTCAACTTTGGGAAAATTTCATTATGATTGAGCGATTGAAAAAAATGTCGTACGATAACATTTACGGCAATCGTTATTTTTGGCGGACTTATGACCGGAAAGAAATTGATTTGATTGAAGAAAGAGACGGCAAGCTTTTTGGTTATGAAATAAAGTGGGGAACAAAGAAAGTTAAAAATCCCGACGAATTCATAAAAACATATAAAAATGCTATTTTCAAGGTAATAAATCAGGATAATTATTTGGACTTTATCAGCTAATTCAAGTGTTATGAATCAAGAACTGACCCAAGACCCTTACAGGGCCTTTATGACGCCGAAGTTCATCTGGCGCAAGATTGTCGGTGTCAGAAGCGGCAGCGACGTTAAATTTCTCTTCCGCGCCGCCGGCAAAGTGGTGGGACATTTGACGGACTTCTCGCCGAAGGATAAGGCGGAAAAAGTTGAGCATGGCTCCAACAACAGTCGCTAGGAAAAGTTTATCGATTAAGTTTATGATGCGAACTCAATTATTAAAAAGGATTTGGAAGAATCCTTTCTTTCTGACATTTTTAGCCATGGTGACTATCACCATCTTAATTTTCAGGTTTGGCTTTGTGTCTGGCGGGGATGCCTTCTATCCGGTGTTTTCTAAAAACTACTTCAGAACCTTCTTTGATTTATGGAATCCGACGCAAAATCTTGGCCAAACAAGCATCGATAGTGCTAATTTCGTCTATTATGCCTTTTGGGCGTTCTTTAGTTATTTTCACTTATCGCCCCATATTGTTCAGATAATCTGGTTCATCTTTTTGAACTCACTAACCATTACTTGGTTTTACTTGCTCAGCCGAAGGCTTGGGCAAATATTTGACATCAAGATATCGGGAATGACTTTTTTCCTCGTTGGATTATTTTATCTATTTAACCCTATCATCTTCATATCTTATCTGCAGAGTAGTTATATGTTGGCGTACTCCTTTTTACCTTTTTTGTTCTATGCCTTGATTAAATTATTTTATGATTTTGATAAAAAATATATCTACATAATGCCCTTGGTATCTCTGCTTTATTCCTATGTTGGGGTAAACCCCCCCATCTACGCCGCCTGCCTGATTATGCCAACTTTGCTCTTTCTTATTTTAGTCTGTAATAATGCGCAAAAGATTAAGAAGATAATGCTCTATTTTCTGCCAACCGCTTTATTGTTTTTATTAATTAACAGCTTCTGGCTTTATCCAATGGCTCTTATCCTAAGTAAACCAACGGGTTTGCAGGCTAATGTTGATTTATCGTGGCCCGTTTGGACGTCAATCAACGCGACATACCTAAACATTTTACAATTTATCGGCAGTTGGTCACTCGGCGGATATTCGTTTGGCAGTAAAAATACCTTGTTCGATTTTATCTATTTTAGTAAATGGTACTCTCTGATTTCATTCATTTTTCTCTCATTGGTTTTATTTGCATTTTATAAAACAATCTATCAGCTGGTCCGGAAAAAATTATTGTACTATCTTTTGTTGGCGTTGGCAGTGTTAGTTTTAATTATGCTCTCGGGGGGTATGGAGGGCTTTTCCGGAAGATTTTATAGCATCCTTTACTTACACGCTCCTTTCTTTTGGCTGTTTAGGGAACCATGGGCTAAATTTATGTTGATTTATATATTACTTATCAATATTTTTTTCCTTATCGTTTTTTCGGAAAAGTATTTTACGGGTGGTAGAACCATTAAATATCTCACACTAACGTCGTTTACCTTGTTGATTGTCGCCAATGTCTACATTGGTATATCAGGACTGCTTATTCCTGGAGATAGGGGCAATTATCCTGGGCTTAGAGTTACTATTCCCGATTATCTCAGGAATTATTCATTGGATCAGTGTACCTACGGTTTAAGTGATAAAACAGATAGATTGCTATTCTACCCGAGATCGCCATTTTACCAGGTTCATTTATTCTGGCCGAATGATGGCTATTATGGTAGCGATCCGCTTCTTCAAGCAAGTTGTGCCGACATTGTTACAGTCGGAACGGGGGGAGGATATATCGGTAATTCTTCTTCGCTAAAACTAATCAATGCTCTTTATGATTCATTAAACGCTCAAGATTGGGTGGCCGCCAAGAATTTCTTAAGGGTTTTAAATATCGACAAAATTTTAGCGAGAAATGATCTGGATTATACGCAAGTTGGTAGCGATCTAACACCAAAGGCTGAAATGAAAAATGCCCTCAAAGAGGGTCTAAATTTAAGTGAGGGGCAAAAGTTTGGAACAATAAAAAATAGCGACTTAAGCAAGGACCAATACTACCAAAGCGTGTTTTCTCGACAAGTTGAAAATATAGACGACCAACCAGCGCTTGAAATTTATCCCATAAATCTCATAGGCAGCGGTGAAGTTTATTCACCCAAGAGAATGATACTCGGTGTTGGCGGTAGCGAACTAATTTATCCTATTTTATCCGATAATATTTTTAGCGAAGATAGCGCCTTTTTGTTAAACGACAACGAGCCCGTCAAAGTCGATAATTATTATAAATTCTATCTTACGGCGAAAAATGACTTACAAAGGAATAACGGTCAGGCGTTTACCGATTATAACCGAGCTGCGGCGGGTAAATCGCTGGGTCTACAGCCGACTTATTTAAGTAGCGAAGAGTTTGTGGCGGCTCAAGATTCGGACAGCCAAAAAGCAGAGTTTTCTTTTACTGTCGATCAACCCGCCACGTATGCTCTAATAAATTCGTCTAAGAATGAATTGTTAGAATTTGACTACGAAAGATTCAAGACGGCACAGGTCTATCTCGATGGCAATTCTCTAATGATACAGCCAAGAATTATTGGCAATAAGATTATTATCCGGTCGGAAAATTTTAATCAAGCCGGGAGTCACCAGCTAAAAATTATATTTAGCCAAAAAGATTATTCACTACCAGTCGCAACTCTCGAACGCGGCATCTTCAACTCTAATAATACAAAAATCGATAACGGAATAATTAAAATCAACGTTCCTGACGGAAAAAAAGAAACCCTCACTGTGCCGATTGATTTGAAGAGTAATGTTTCTTATGTCGTGAGAGCAAGATCCAAAAGCAACAATCGCCATAACTTAGCTCTCCAGATTGTCCAAGATATTGATAAAAAATTGAGCGCAATTCTAACCGATCAGGGAAAAAAATTAGATAAGGGTCAAGAAGACGATATTATGCCCGGATTTGAGCTAGGTCTTTTTACTCCAGACAGCAGGAAGGAGGGGGATATTGTTTACTCGGAAGTATTTAGGCCGAATGCGATGGCGAAACAATTTGCCCTAAGAATCAAGTTAGATAATACGGCCTGGGCCAACAAGCAGTTGGGGCATCAGGGCGATTTATTTGCCGACATTTCCGATATTGAGTTTATTCCCATTGATGAGTCATATGTTTACTTGGAGCAGATAAATAATTATTCCGTTACTGCCAATAATATCGATATAAAGTCGACCAAGCTTAACTCGAGCAAGTATTTAGTCAATATTTCGAGTGAGGATTCAGGAGTATACCCCTTGATCCTAGCGGAAAGTTATGATAAAAATTGGAAGATTTTCCGACGGGATAAAGTTACGGCTGGCAAACCAATTTCTTTTTATGAAACCTGGTTTAAAAAACCGCTCGACGAAGGAAATCATTTTGTTGCTAATGGCTATGCCAATGGCTGGTATAGCGCCACCGACCAACAAAATGGCAACAATTCTGAATATATCATCGAATATATCCCCCAACGCTTTTATATTTTGTTTTTAACGGTAAGTGCAGTTGGCGCTATAGTTTGCGTGATTGGATATGTTATCGTCAACCGACGAAGGAAATATGTTTAAAATAGCTAGTTTTAAAAAACAATTAGTCTTTCTGACCCTTGCCTTATTGTGTCTTGCTGCCGTGGTTGTGGCCAAGAAAGTTTTCGGTCTTCTCCCTACAATTGGCGTTTTTAAAATTCTCTTTGCTTTTTTTATTATAGCAAGTCTGATTTTTAAACCGATATCGAAATATTTATTTATATTCGCCTTCCTGTTTCTTTTAGTATGTCCTATCGCTATTTTTTTAAACATGCAACTTTATGCTGAAAGATCGGCCGAAATATTCGTTTTATTATCAGTGATCGGACTTATTGCGAGACTCATTGAGTTAGGAAGAGATCTGCAAAAATTAAGTTTTTCTAATCTTTTTGCATATAATCCTCTTGCGAAAAGCAAATATCCGACAATCTCCATCATTATCCCGACTTTAAATGCGGCAAAAACTCTCAATGAGTGCCTAAAAAGAGTCAGGGAACAAGATTACCCGAAGAATAAGTTAGAAATTATTATTGCCGATGGCGGCTCAACCGATAAAACGATCGCTATAGCTAAAAAATATGGTGCAAAAATTGTTGCGAATAAGTTAAGAACCGGTGAAGCGGGTAAGGCGATAGGCTTGAAAAATGCAAAAAATGAAATTATTGCCCTGATCGACTCTGATAATTATCTGCCAAGCAATGATTGGCTAAAAAGAATGGTCGAACCATTTTCCGACCCGAGGATCATTGGCTCTGAGCCAATCGCCTACACTTATCGGGAGAATGATGGTTATATTACGCGCTATTGCGCCTTAATCGGCATGAATGACCCAATCTGTCTGTACTTGGGCAATTATGACCGAATCAATTACTTGACCAATCGCTGGACCGGAATGGACGTGAAAAGCGAAGACAGGGGCAACTACCTTAAGGTTACTCTCGAGCGCTATAAGGTGCCGACGATTGGTGCCAATGGTACGATGATTCGAAAAAAATTAATCATCAAGCAAGTCGGTGACTATCTTTTTGATATAGATGAAATTTATGAGCTAATGTCTAAGGGGCATGACCAGTTCGCGAAAGTCAAGATAGGGATTATCCATATTTTTTCCGGCTCTATTGGAACCTTTGTCAAAAAGCAGAGGCGAAGGATAGAGGACTATATGTATTATCAAAAAAAAGCTAGAAGAAAATATCCATGGAATAAACTAAATAAGCTTGGTTTAATCAAATTTGCAGTTTTTTCCACCCTATTACTACCAAGCCTTTACCACGGATTTATCGGTTATATAAAGAAACCGGATAAGGCATGGTTCTTCCACCCAATCGCCTGCTGGCTCACCTTCTGGGTATATTTATTGAGTTATTCGAAGGTTATCCTTAGGGGTACGCGAGCAATGGACAGAAAAGGTTGGAGGCAATAAGCAGTATGATCCAATTATCAATTATTACAGTAGTATTTAATGTAGAACACTTTCTAGCTGATTATTTTATATCTATAGGTAGGTCTAAAAATATAGAGGTTCTAATCTATGATGCTGGGTCAACTGATGGCTCGTTGGAAATAATTAGTCAATTTAAGAGAAGAAAATATCCAATTAGATTATTTAAAGGGAAAAACATAGGATTCGCTGCCGCTAACAACTTTTTGGCTAAAAAATCTACAAGCGACTATTTATTTATCTTAAATCCAGATACTAAGCTAGAGAAGAACTGTTTAAAAAAATTGCTTGGAAACAATCAGAAAAACTCATCAATACTTGTTCCCAAACAACTGTTTTTTAACGGAAAGATCTTGAGTCATGGGGTAGCGACTGACATATTTGGCTATCCAAGCCCAAGCAGGCAAAAGATATATTTTTATGCAGATGGGGCGGCAATCTTCATCTCTAAGAAACTCTTTGTTAAATTGGGCATGTTCGATGAAAATTATTTCATGTTCCAAGAGGACATTGACTTTTCTTGGAGAGCTCGTCTTTTAGGGATACCGTTAGTAATAATTGATGCAAGCGTCTATCATTATAGTGGTGGCAGCTTAAAGGGCGGAGCAATCAAGGGCGGGCAATATTTCACCAACACTCTTAGAAGATATCTCGGAGAACGAAACAATATCTCGAACCTAATAAAGAACTATTCGCTACAGAATCTTCTTTGGATTTTGCCTCTATATCTTGCAACTAACCTGTTTGAAATATTATTGTTCTTGTTTTTGTTGCAATCCGAAGTGTCAAGGTGCTATCTTAGGGCGTATGCTTGGAATATCAAGAACCTGCCCGCTATTCTTAATAAAAGAAGATGGGTTCAAGCTAGAAGGTTGGTTGGTGATAAAGAAATAATGAAAAATATGATCTGGGGAAGTAACAAATTGAGAGTGTTTTTACGCTCGGGGATCCCAAGTTTTAAGTAAGAGTTATAATAGGAGAATCTATGAAAGTAGTCATTTTGGCTGGAGGATTGGGCACTAGATTGAGTGAAGAAACTGGACTAAAGCCTAAACCGATGGTGGAGATCGGTGGCAAGCCGATTCTTTGGCATATCATGAAGATATATTCCAAGTATGGATTTAATGAATTTGTTGTTTGCTTGGGCTACAAGGGATATTACATAAAAGAATGGTTTAGCCATTTTTATCTTCATCATAGCGACATAACTTTTAACATTACTACTAATAAAATAATTCACCACAATAATCGTGGGGAAAACTGGAAGGTGACCTTAGTCGATACTGGCGTTAATACAATGACAGGAGGAAGGATTAAGCGAATTAAGAATTATATAGGGAATGAAACTTTCATGTTGACCTATGGCGACGGGGTTGGCGATATAGACATCAAAAAACTGATAAAATTTCATAAAAAACATGGTAAAAAAGCAACAATGACATCAGTAATACCAGAAGGACGCTTTGGCGCTTTGACGCTTGAAGATAGAAAGATAATCTCTTTTTGTGAGAAAAAGGATAATACTGATAGAGTAAACGCTGGTTTCTTTGTTCTTGAGCCTGGGATATTTGATTATATTGCAGGAGATATATCATGGTTTGAAAGGGAGCCGTTAGAAAATCTTGCGAAAGAACATGAGCTATATGCTTATTTCCATGATGGTTTCTGGAAGGCCATGGATACTCTTAGCGATAAAAACAAATTGGAAGCAATGTGGGAGTCTGGCAAAGCTCCTTGGAAGATATGGAAGTAAAAAATGAGTGCAGAATTAAACAAGTTCTATTGTAATAAGAAAATCTTGGTCACTGGACACACCGGTTTCAAGGGGGCTTGGCTAACCAAAATTTTGCAAAATTTTGGAGCGCAAGTTTCTGGTTATTCTCTTGAGCCTAACACTGACCATAATTTGTTTTCGGTTTGGGGCTTAACTGACTCTATCGACCATCATATCATCGGTGACATTCGCGATTATAAGAAGTTCGATAGAGTCGTTAATAAATATCAACCAGATATTGTTTTTCACTTAGCTGCCCAGCCGTTGGTGAGGGATTCTTACGATAATCCTCTTTATACTTACGAAACAAATGTTATGGGTACTGCCCATGTTCTTGAATCGATTCGGCAAAATAAAATTAAGGCTGGAGTAATTATTACTACCGATAAAGTATATAAGAATTTCGAGCGCAATGTTGCCTATAAGGAGGACAACCAGTTGGGCGGTCATGATCCTTATAGTAACAGTAAGGCATGTGCCGATCTGGTAACCGATTCCTATATCAAATCTTTTTTCGACCCCGCTCACTATGATAAGCACCACAGGTCAATGGTGGCTTCGGCGAGGGCCGGCAATGTTATCGGTGGCGGTGATTGGGCGAAAGATCGGTTGATACCCGATGCCATGCGCGCCTTTTTAGCCGATAATAAGCGTTTGGTTATTCGATCTCCGAGAGCTATTCGACCATGGCAACACGTTTTTGAACCGTTGCACGGTTATCTCCTGCTTGCTCAGCAGTTATACGAAGGGAACAAGGCGGCGGTGGGCGCTTGGAACTTTGGACCGCACGACGAGGACATGCAAAGCGTCGAAGACGTATTGGGTTTAATCATTAAACACCTTGGCAGGGGAAAATATATTGTTCGGGGGGATAAGATAAAGCATGAGGCGACAAATCTTAAATTAGACAATACTAAAGCCAAAAAAATCTTAGGCTGGCAGCCAAGATACAATCTCCATATTGCGGTGAAGGAAACATGTTGTTGGTATGAAGGGTATTATAAGAAATCCCCCAAGTTTATCCATAAACTGACCGACAAACAAATTATGGAATACTTTAAATAGAGTGAGGCAAAATGAGAAAAAAGATAGAGAAATTTGTTGATACTAATTTTATTCCTAAAGCGGCCAACGGCGTGCCGGTATCCGGTAAAGTATTTGGTAAAGAAGAGCTGGCCAATCTAATCGAAGCAGTGATGGACGGCTGGTGGACCGAAGGTAAATGGACAGCTCTCTTTGAGGATAAACTCAAAGAGCTTCTTGGCGTTAGGTTCGTTCACTCTTGTAATTCTGGTTCTTCCGCCAATTTATTAGCTTTTTCAGCGCTTTGCTCGCCAACGCTTGGAGAAAAAGCTATCAACAAAGGCGACGAGGTTATCACTTTGGCGGCGGGTTTTCCGACTACCATTAACCCGATAGTCCAAAACGGTTGCGTACCGGTTTTCGTGGATATCGAGAAGGGAACTTATGATGTCGACGTTAGACAGTTAGCCAAAGCGCTTTCGCCAAAAACCAAAGCGGTTATGATGGCCCATACTTTAGGCAATCCCTTCAACGTTAAAGCAGCGGTGGCTTTTTGCAAAAAAAATAATTTATGGCTCATTGAGGATAGCTGTGACGCGCTTGGTTCGAAGTACGATGGACAGCTTACCGGCACTTTCGGCGATGTCGCCACATTCTCCTTCTACCCCGCCCATCAAATCACTACGGCGGAGGGCGGCGCGGTGGTAACAAATAATATCACCCTCTCAAAGATTATTCGTTCGATTCGCGACTGGGGACGGCATTGCTGGTGTCCTACCGGTAAGGACAACACTTGTAAGAATCGTTTCAGATGGAAGTTAGGTGATTTGCCCGAAGGTTATGACCACAAATACATCTACGGGGAGCTGGGTTATAATTTAAAATTAAGCGACCTTCACGCGGCCATTGGCGTGGCGCAGATGGACAGGTTGGCCGGTTTCACCAAAAAGCGCCAACAAAACTATACCTATCTCCGCGAGAAGATGAAGCGGTTTAGCGATTATTTTGTCTTGCCGGAAGCCACCGACAATTCAGAACCGTCCTGGTTTGGCTTTGTTTTGAGTATTAAGGACAATAAAATTAAGCGGCAAGAGTTACTTAATTATTTTGCGGAACGCAATATCGGAACCAGATTGGTCTTTGCTGGCAATATCACTAAACAACCGTATTTTACTAATAATAAGAATATTAAATATCGGGCGATAGGCGATCTAAAAAACACCGACTCCGTAATGAATGACGCGTTCTGGGTCGGTGTCTATCCCGGCATCAACCGTGCAATGATGGATAAGACCATTAAATGTTTCGCCGATTTTATTAAACAGAAACAGCTCTAAGGCGTACCAATATCTAAAATCGCCAAAATGCTCTTGACTTTTGGTGTGTTTTAAGGTAGCCTTCAACTGTTGTTGCCAAGTCAACAACTGAACCTCTTCCGAGGTTCACAGCACATTGAGAGGATGATACCGATGACTCTTGTCATTGCGGCGCGTGGTATCCCGTCCGAGAAAAACGTGGACGGGCAGAACAGGATGGTTGTGCCGTTCATCGGCGCGGATAGGAGGGGCGAGTACTCACAGGTGGGGGTTGGTCTATTACTCATGGATGAGCATAAGATCAACCTTTGGTGGAGCCTTTGTGGATCCTCCGCAATGCTCATTCAGGCGTGGCGTGGCATGAAGATACTCGGACGAATCGAGCGCGTTGATGACGACACGCTCTGCGCGTGTTGGTTCGTAGCGCGCCACGACGTTCCCGACGGCGACAAGCGTGATTTCGACCACCATTTCGCTCGTCATTTCGACTATCTCGCCGAGCGAGTAGGTGGGGTTACCGCGCTACAAGCGCTTCGTGACGAAGTGCTTGTGTCCGTACCAAGCGCGGATGAGCTCGATACCATGGTCATGGTCCTACGCGAAGAAGGTGTGTATGCTAACGCGTGGGAGCTCGAAGAGGAGTTGGGAGCTGGAAGGATCGAAACAACACCTCTCATCGAGACGATCATCCGTGAGGCAGACGAGCGTCGAGCGGAAACCGACCGCAAGCATAAAGAGGTGAGAAGGCCTCTGCCACCCGAAGAGAGCTTGGGTATTCTTTTCAGAGAACTCGGTATCGGCCGTCTCTTCTACTCGTCCGTCGACATGGATAGTGAAACATGGATCGAGCCCGATGAGCTTGACCAGTGGGCTAAGGAGATCTGCGTCTGGGGGATCAGGGCGAGCTATCCGCTCAAGGGTATGAAGGAGGGCGGCAAAGAGCTCGAACATCCTTGGTACGCTGCTTCGGATGGCACCAAGTACGTCTTCGTCTCCGCGTCGTATCGCGACGGCTGCTTCTACGTCGAGACGGCGGTTGAGGGAAAGGCGGTGGCGCCTGTCGAGGGCGAATACACCATCGCCGAGCTTCGCGACTTGATCGGACCGCTTCCGCCCAAGCCGACACCGCGTCGAGGACTATAGAATTTCGTCATCTCGCTCTTTCGTTGCTAACACGAGGGATCGGCACTGGCCCTCATAGGAAGATCTTTCCTGTGGGGGCCTTTTTCTTATTGAATAAGATATATCTTTCATAGTAATTTACCAGTTTCGCTTTATTAGTAAAAGTTTATTACTAGCTCGGCCTAATTTATCGAGTCATTGAGCTTGACAGGTTAGCTTGGTTGCGGTACAGTGGCGGGTGGGTAAAACCACGAGTGACAAGGGAGACAAACTAGAGAAGGAGGCAGAGTGCCTTGGTTGACAATGAGAAGTTGCAGGCAACGATCGACATTCTAATCAGATGGCGATCTGGCGAGGAGGTGGACCAGGAAGACGCGAAGCGAGCGGCGGCCTTCTGCCTGAATCAGGTGGGACCAGGTCCGCTGGGTACCGAGCTCTTTGATGCCATTGCTCGCCACAGTGTCACTACCGCCGTCGAGGCGGTGTGTCTGCGACGCGGAGAGGGCGGCCGCGTCGAAGTTCTCCTCACCCAAAGACCACCGGACGACACAGCCTACCCGAGCGAGTGGCATTGTCCGGGCAGTGTGCTGCGACCGGGCGAGACGTACGGCGACGTCTTCGCGCGTCTGGCAGAGAGGGAATTCGAGGGTCTTGTCGCTTCGTGGCGCCTTGTCGGAGAGATAAACAACCCCGAGGAGAGCAGGGGGCACTTCATCGGCCGCGTTTACGTCGTGACGGCTGAAGGCGAACCGAAGAAAGGACGGTGGTTCCCTGTCGACGACTTGCCGGAAGTGATCGTCGACCAACACCGCAAGGGGGTAATACCTTGCGCGGTGAAGGCATTCTCGGTCTCGCCCCCATAGGAGGAGGCATTGCTCCACAAGAGCGTCATGCGGTCTAGCTATCACAGCTAGGCGGCGAGACGCTCTTTTTTTATTTGAAAAATATCGTATTGTACCCCATCGGGTCGCAGGTTTGACAATAGATAAAAGAGAACTTACAGTAGAGTAAATGAGAAGGTTTGAAGAAGGAAGTATGTAAACTCAATCGACCTTACTGGGTTGGAGCATGTCATGGGATTAGCCGAAAAGATATCAATTTTACTGTGAAATATTTTAATGATTTTTACCAAAAGTAAAGACTGTACAGATTA
>Ga0214473_10006016_pt1 | contig 14517 bp, 11 predicted proteins | sample RVTome_7_FD_203509 | JGI IMG/M metagenome (GOLD analysis project Ga0214473, IMG submission 203509) | Soil microbial communities from uranium-contaminated site in the Upper Colorado River Basin, Wyoming, United States - RVT98D197 | ecosystem: Environmental > Terrestrial > Soil > Contaminated >... | reverse complement strand
ACTTTCACGTCACCGGAAGCAAGATGGAAAAATTGGGCGAGTCGGAGTACCGTGTCCATGACGCCACGGTGACCACCTGCGATGCAAGGCTGCCGTACTGGATGTTTACGGTAAAGCGATTGGATGTCGATATCGAAGGCTTTGGCCAGGGGTGGTGGGCCGGCTTCCGCGTGTTGGATATCCCCGTGCTCTATTTCCCGTGGGCCATGTTCCCGGTCAAGAGGGATAGACAGAGCGGGTTTCTCTTTCCCGAATTCTCCAACTCAAGCAAATGGGGGCCTGAGTTCAGGCTCCCATTTTACTGGAACATCGCCCCTAACCAGGATGCCACCTTTTATGCGGAGCGCATCGGCGATACCAGGGGGAGGGGGTGGAAAGAAGGGGCAGAGTACCGCTATGCCTGGAGTACGCAGGCTCAAGGTCAGATCAGCGGCAATTACATCTGGGATGAACGGGGCGATCAGAGCGCCTGGTGGAAAGAACGGCAGGACAGAAGCCGCTGGTCTATCTTTGCGGAACACGATCAGCGCTTTCCCCATGGATATTACTTTAAGACAAATATCAATTATGTTAGTGACAAGAATTATACCGTCGATTTTCCTTCGGATATCCCTAAGGGAACCAGGATTGATGCCACCTCGCTGAACCAGCTGGAATCGACCATCTCCGTGGGCAAAAATTGGGAATGGGGGGCCTTGGAGACAGATGCCTATTATTTTCGCAGACTCTACTTTCCCGACGAATTTGCTGATCCTAACCCCCTCCAGGCAGATGACAACGGGATCACCATGCAGATGCTCCCCCAGGTGAACCTTTCCCTGTATCAAAACCGCTTGCTGGAGACGCCCATTTTTTATGAGATGGAGGCCCAGGGCACCAACTATTGGCGCGAAGAACTAAACAACCCCGCAACTGGCTTTCCAATTCCCGGAGCCAGAGATATACTCCGGGGGGGAAGGGTAGATCTTTATCCGCGCGTTTCCATCCCCCTCAAGCCCCTTGATATCGTGCGCCTCGAGCCCTGGATCGGCTATCGCGAGACCATCTACTTCGATCCTACAGGCAAATTTGACGATGTCGCCAGCCGCGAGATATACGATGCCGGTGCCTCCCTGGCTACAACTTTCAGCAGGGTATTCCCCTTGGAGTGGGGAAAGGTCCGGGGGCTGAAGCACATCATTGAACCCAAGATGATCTATACCTATATCCCCGGCGTGAACCAGTCTGATAACCCCGATTTTACCGGCAGGATAAACACTAACGTGATGCAGACAGACAACCCCTATTTTAATCACGGGATAGACACGATAACCAGGCAAAATACCATCACGTGGATGCTGACGAATTATCTGATCGGCAAGGAGGTGGGTAAAGATGGTGAGGTAAGCTACCCTGAATACCTCTACCTAAAAATATATCAAGGCTACAATTTCTCCCCTCATCTATCCCTTGAGGGGGGCCATCGTCAGCATCTATCCAATCTTGCGGCAGAGGCGAGGATTGCCCCCTTTACCTGGCTATCCGGGAGCATGGACCTCCAATACAATCCTTATCTCAATGTCCTTGACGCCTTAAATGCCGGCGTCAGGTTCGCCGATACCAGGGGGGACAAGCTGGGTGTTCAGTACCGCTTCACCAGACCGTTTGCGGTCTCGCTCGGTGCACCAGCAGGTGTGGAAGAGGTCAATGCGGAGCTGGGGATCCGTATCATCAAGCCCCTCGACCTCTACTTTGACTATCGGTACAATCTCCGCGACAAGGTGAGGATAGAGACGGTTTATGGCCTCGACTACCGTCACCAATGTTGGGAGGTATCCCTTCGGGTGCACGACATCAACCGCCAGCCCGATCCAGCGGAGTCCTCGGGGTATAACTCGGAGTTGAAGGTCATGGTTTGGATTACCTTGACGGGTCTAGGAAAATATCGGGTGCAATAGGGAGGTGAGGGAATGAAGGGGGTTATCCTGGCTGGTGGTCTGGGGACACGCATGTACCCCTTGACCAAGATCACCAACAAACACCTCTTGCCTGTCTACGACAAGCCGATGATCTACTATCCCCTGCAGGCCCTGATCAATGCCGGGATAGAGGATATCCTCATTGTCACTGGGGGCACCTATGCCGGCGATTTCCTGAGGCTTCTCGGCAACGGCCATGAATTTGGGCTCAAACACATCAACTACACCTATCAGGAAGGGGAGGGGGGCATTGCCGCGGCCCTCCGCATGGCGGAGTTCTTTGCCGACGAAGATAAGATATGCGTCATGCTCGGGGACAACATTATTGAGAAGAATATCCGCGAGGCAGTGAAAAAGTTTGCTCGACAAAAGGCAGGGGCGAAGATCATGATCAAGGAGGTCCCTGACCCCCAGCGTTTTGGCGTCCCTGTCTTAGAGGGGGATAAGATAATCAAGATTGAAGAAAAACCCAAGAACCCCCAATCACCCTATGCCGTGACAGGGATCTATCTCTACGACAAGACGGTATTCGACATCATCAAATCGCTGAGGCCGTCTGATCGGGGGGAGCTGGAGATCACCGACGTGAACAACGTCTATATTGAGAGGGGTCAATTAACCTGGGAGGTTCTGGATGGGTGGTGGACGGATGCCGGAACCTTCGAATCCCTGCTGAGGGCCAGCCAACTGGTGGCTGAGACCGGTGCCAACAAGGTGGATGGAGATGGGTGATGATAGACGGTGTGAAGGTTAAGAAGCTGAAGGTCGTCCCCGACGAGAGGGGGAGGCTGATGGAGATCTTGCGCAACGACGACGAGATATTTCAACAATTCGGCCAAGTCTACATGACGACCACGTATCCTCATGTGGTCAAGGCATGGCACTTGCACAAGATCCAGACCGACAACGTGGCCGTGGTAAGGGGAATGCTCAAACTGGTCCTCTATGACCCACGGGAAGGTTCTCCTACCAAGGGCGAGGTCAACGAATTCTTCATTGGAGAACACAATCCCCTCTTGGTGCAGATTCCTCCTGAAGTTTATCACGGGTGGATGTGTATTAGTGAGACCGAGGCGATAGCCGTCAATTGCCCCACCGAGGTATACAACCGGGAAGAGCCGGATGAATTCCGCCTCCCTCCCCATGAAAACGCCATACCCTACCAGTGGCAGAGAAAAGATGGTTGAGGCAAAGACCATCCTGGTGACCGGTGGCTGTGGGTTTATCGGGAGCAACTTTATCCACTATATGCTTGAGAAATACCCGAGTTACCGAATCATCAATCTGGACAAACTTACCTACTGCGGCAACCTCGATAACCTCTGCGAGGTGGTGCAACAGCCTCATCTTGTCTTTGTCAAGGGGGATATCGCCGATAGAAGGCTGGTTATGACGATCCTTCATGATGAGCCAGTTGATTGCATCGTGAACTTTGCTGCTGAATCTCACGTTGATCGCAGCATCGAAGACCCCGATCTCTTTCTCCGCACGAATGTCCTGGGGACACAGATCTTGTTGGAAGGTGCGCGGGCGGCGGCAGTGCCGCTCTTCATCCAGATATCGACGGATGAAGTTTATGGTTCTCTGGGTGCCACGGGCCTCTTTACCGAGACCAACCCCCTCAATCCCAACAGCCCCTATGCGGCGAGCAAGGCCGCTGCCGACCTCATGGTCAGGGCCTATACCAAGACCTATGGACTTGCTGCGATTATCACCCGGTGTTCTAATAACTATGGTCCATATCAATTTCCGGAAAAGCTGATCCCCTTGATGGTTAGCAACGCCCTGGAGGACCATGATTTACCCATCTACGGGGACGGTCTGAACGTGCGGGACTGGATCTATGTGGCAGACCACTGTGAGGCCATCGATACGATCCTCCACCGCGGCAAGAGCGGAGAGATATACAATATCGGTGGGGCAAGCGAACGGACAAACCTCGAGGTGGTCAAAACCATCCTCGAAATTGTGGGAAGACCAGAATCCCTTATTCGTTTTGTCACGGATCGACCTGGACATGATCTCAGATATGCGATGGATTTTTCCAAATTGCACAAAGAGTTGGGCTGGCAACCGCAGGTGGCCTTTGAAGAAGGGATAAGAAAGACCGTTTCTTGGTACAGGGAGCATCCTGACTGGTGGCGGCGGATCAAGACTGGGGAGTATCTGGAATACTACGAGCGGATGTACGGGAATAGGTGAGGGGAGGCGCTGCTAAGAGAAAGAGGACATTCCCCTTTTTTATTATTCGGTGGTTTTTTGAAGCCCTAAAACCTTCTCATCTCACTCCTGTCTCTATACCAGCTGCGGATGAGGCTCATCAGGGTATAGCCCGTTATTGATCCCAGTGAATGCGAAAGCCCGCGGTGAAACCATGACAAAGGAGGATCTATGATAAAGACGAGATTCACGGAGATGGTAGGCATAAAACACCCCATTATGCTGGCAGGGATGAACTGGATTACGACTCCCAAGCTGGTAGCGGCTGTTTGTAACGCCGGGGGATTAGGTATCTTAGCCACTGCTGCTTACACTCCAGAGGAAACGCGAAAGCATATCCGGGAGATTCGAAAACTCACCAAGAAACCTTTTGGGATAAACCAGATTCTGATCGGCCCTGGTGCGAAAGAGAATATCGACGTCGCCATGGAAGAAAAAGTCCCCATCATCAATTATTCTTTGGGAAAACCGTGGTTCATTGATCAGGTCCATGCCTATGGCGGCAAGGTAATGGGGACCATCGCCGTTGCCCGGCACGCCGTCCGTGCCGCTCAACTGGGGTGTGACATGCTTGCTGTTACCGGCCACGAGGCGGCGGCGCACGGTGATACGGCGACCTCAATGGTCTTGATTCCTCTCGTGGCCAGTCAGGTAAAGATTCCCCTGATAGCTGCCGGAGGCTTTTATGACGGCAGAGGGCTGGCTGCAGCGCTGGTGCTGGGAGCGGATGCGATCTCCATGGGCACGCGGTTTATGTTGACGCAGGAAAGCCTTGTTCACGAGAATTTTAAACAGCTTTGTCTCAGGGCGACAGAGCAGGATACCTTATATAGCGATGTCTTCGACGGCTTGCCTGGCAGGGCCTTGAAAAGCCCTGGCGCGGAAGCCATGATGAAAAAGGGGTTCTCGCTGTTGGAATCCGCCCGGAGCGCCTTGGAGGTCAAGCGGATTCTGAAGCTGCCCCTCTGGAAATTTCTCGGCCTCAGCTGGACCATGATGACATCTGAGGAAGGGAAAGGGCCGCTGATCCTGGCCCGATCGGCCAATGGCGCGATCCGCCATCTCAAGGCGATCAATGAGGGGGACGAAAAGGAAGGATTTTTATTTGCCGGACAGTCTGTAGGAGGCATTCAGGATATGCCCACGTGCAAGGAGGTCATCGAGCGGATCGTTGAGGAGGCCGAGAAGAAATTGAAAGAAATAGGGAGAAATGTCTCTGCCTGAGTCACCGTATATCGCGAGGAGGTTTTCGGCATTGAAGGTGGCCAATCGAATAGGCATAAGAATCCCTCCTTCTAAAAAATTAAAAAAAACAGTGAGCTTGGTTGAAATCTGTCAGCGAAGCCGTTTCGTCGTGCGTTCTTGATCTTTCAGACCGAATTCTTACCCTTAAAACTTGAATTCTCCCGTATCAACCCATTCATTTTTGAGTAAGGACCACCAATCAATGGCAAGCCCATTGAGCACATACGCATACGGTAGCCAGCCGTACCCCTCTTCACCCCATTCCGACCCCCATGAATTTCTTATGAGCAGGGCCCCTGTTGTTTCTTGAGCTTCCGGATTGCCGTTTTTGATCCTGATCTTTTCATCATAACCGACTGCTATCACTGCGTGACCGCCGACAAGCTTCTCTCCCTGGATCGGATAAGGTATGGCGCCTGTTTTTTCTGACTGTTCAATAGAACTGTAAACACTCAAACCGAACATAGAGGGAAGACCAGCTGCCAGAGATGTCTTAATGCGGGTCAGTAGTACATCCTTTGGGGTCTCAGGGGGATCAAGACGATAATAAGAGATGGTCTGATAGTTTTGGGCAAAGGCGTAGAGGAAGGCGCCGGGTTCTTTGTCGAAGTCAACCTTGTTATACTGCCAGTATTCCTCAGGTGGCACACCGAAGAGTACCATTGCTTCCATGGTCGTCCTGAGAAAAGCGCCGGTATCACCATGCCAATTCAGCAGATTTCTCGTGACCTTATACAGAAAGAGCCTGGATGCATCAATGTGCTTGTTGAATGCCCTCCTTTCGAAATACTCTATGATACCAACGCCGGCATGTGCCGTACATGAACCGAGACTATCCTGATCTTCACTGGGTGAACACCATTTTCTGAGATCGACGTTATCGGGCAACTTTGTTTTTGTTGCTTTTAACACGCCGACTTTCGCAAGCATGGCTTTCACCGAATCTTGTTGTCCTAAGCGTTTGAGCCGAGAAGAAACGGTATCCTGGTCCACTTTGTAGTCACGAAAATCGGGGTAGTCCGGCAGCCATCCCATACCTCTTTTTATCCTTTGCCCGACCATGACGTCTGCTTCCTCCTTTTGTTTAATCAACAGTATAGATAAATTTTTTTAAATCGTAAAAGGTGTCTGGGCTTCAAATTGTTTGTTGATCAACCCCGCGCGAAAAAAGTTTGGCGTTTGATCTGGAGGCATGCGTCGCAGGATCTCCCTGTGGAATTTCCTATAATCGCCTTTAAAAGCACTATTATTCCACACGCGCAATAGCTGCGAGGTAAATAGGCCGTTGAAATCCCCATCTGACGACAGCTGGTTGTCCTGGCACCCCGATAGCAATAACACCGAGGCCTTGACCGCTTCTCTGGTGTCCTTTATCTTCTTGTCTCTTAATATTTTATCATAAAAGTTTTTATTGCCTCGGTAGGTGCGTAATGCCACATCCGGCGGCATGAAGCGATATCTGATTGCTTGAGCGACGAGTCCAGAACTTCGCGCCGCTGTCGTTCCCTGATAGTAAGCCATCTTCACCACGGTTCCGCTGTGGCAGCTATCGGAAAAGACCAAGATACGCAAACCCTGCGCAAATTTTCCGAGGTGGCCATAGAGCTCATCATCTACTAGCTCGCCGTCATAGAGACACCAGGTCTCGTCCTGGGCATCTGGCTCATCACTATTGAGATCAGGCACCTGTCCGCCATGCCCTGAATAGGTCAGCATAAAGATATCCCCCTTTGTTAGCGCCTTGGCCGCCTTTAAGATCTCGCTTGTCACCTTCGCGCGGGTTGCTGCCTTAGTCAGCAATTTCTTCACGCTAAATTTTCTTGATTTGGCAATCTCGGCCATATCTTGGGCATCTGCCTCGCAGGCATTTAACTCACCTGACCATCCCTGATAATGCCTTGGATCAACTGCGTTAAGGCCGATAGTCAATGCTTGTCCTTTTGCCATCTTTCACCTCTGTGAGATTATTTAAGTCAAGTTACATAACGCTCCTATACCGTATCATCATACGGGAGCAAAATCTTGACTTATCTTGCTTTTTTTTTGATCTTTTCTGCTTTTTTTGAAAGAGAATGAGACGAAGGGGAAGGAGTGAGTATTTAATTATAGTAGAGTCTATTTTCTATCACGGCCTTTTTAAAATCTCTTGGGCAATATTGTACCATTTTTTTAAATAATCTGGTAAAGTGATATTGGTTGGTAAAACCGCAGGCAAATGCTATTTCGCCTATCGAATAACTAATCCCTTGTTCCAGCATCTGTATCGCCTGGGAGATACGTACCTTATTCAAATACATGGAGAATGTTACGCCCAATTTTTTTTTAAATGCGCGCCCAAGGCAAGAAACGCTCATACCCGCCTCGCGAGCAACACAAGTAAGTTTCAGCGGCAGACAGTAATTTATATTGATATACTGTATAGCCTTATTTATTCCATCCGTTGTGGGACTGAAAAGATTCTCATACAAACCATTTTTTTTGTCTAAGACGGCTTTAACACGATGCCTCAACTCAACAATATCAAGAGGCTTCTTAAGATAATCACTTGCGCCGTTTCTAAACACGGCGATTGCTAACTCTTCAGATCCCCAGGCGGTCATAATGATAACGGGCATAGAAGGGGCTACAAACCTCAAGACTCGAAGCAGGTCCAGGCAAGGGTCATCAAGGGTATGATTGAGGAGTACAAGATCGACCTTATTGCGAAAGAAAAATTCGCACGCCCTTTGTTTGTTTTTTTCCACGATTATATGATAATATCGTGGAGTAGCAGCAAGAAGGTGCTGGTATTTCTCCGCATCGGGATCGACAAGCAGTATCTGATATCTTTTCTTCATGGCATGTGCATGATGCAGATAACGAATTAATCAACCATGGAACTAAAGCTACAAAAGGTCTTTCACGTTTAAGAGTTAAAGATTTACCCTTTATTATTGGGAGTGGCAGTAAAGAGACGAGAGCCTCTCAAGGCGCAGTAATAAACCCTGAGAGGCTAGGTATAAAGGTATTTCTGGAAAGCCCTTTTCATACTCGTTTTCTAAAAAAAGGTTTTTTGATTATTTAGACGTAAAACTACTTTAGTCTTGAAGTATTGTCAATAAAAATTTTGTCTGCCTATCCATAGTACGGTGTTTATCATATGGTGCCGCCATCTATGGTTTGTAATAATTTAGATACTAATAAATAAGTAGGACAATTGCTATTGATATTTTTGACAGCTGAAGATCGACGTCTGAAGATAGTGACAGAGGTTTGTTCTTTCGCTTCCTTTATGTCAGCGACACGGATTACCGCTGTCTCCTCAGAAGACTTAAGCCTCGACCAACCTGATTTTGAGCTCGCGTTTTAATATCTTCCCCGATGGATTTTTGGGTAGCTTATCGATGATAAAAATTTTCTTGGGGCACTTGAACCCAGCAAGCCGCTCCTTGCTGAAGGCAATGATATCTTTTTCTTTCACTGTGGAGCCCTTCTTCAGTACAATTGCTGCGGCAACAATCTCTATCCATTTTGGATCCGGGAGTCCAAACACCGCCGCTTCTTCGATATCGGAGTGCTGGTAGAGCACCTCCTCTACCTCCCTGGAGGCCACGTTTTCACCCCCTGTTTTTATCATGTCTTTTTTCCTGTCGACAATATACAGGAATCCATCTTCGTCGAACCTGCCCAGATCACCGCTGTGAAACCATCCAAAGGCAAAGGCCTCCGCAGACTTTTCCGCGTCATTGAGATATCCGGTCATTACATGCCCTGAACGGTGAACGATCTCTCCGACTTCGCCTACGGCGACATAATTGCCGTTATCGTCCATCAGCTGCGTTTCCACGTTGAGGATAGGCCTTCCGGCCGAACCTGGTTTTGCGAGTTGGAATTCGGGCTTGAGCATAGTAGCTGTCGGGCCCATCTCCGTCTGGCCGTAATAGTTCCAAAGCCTGAGGCCCGGGAAGGTCACCGATAACTGCTTCATGATTTCGATTGGCATACTGCTCGCGCCGTAGGCTGCCTTTTTTAGCGAGCTGAGATCGTATTTCCCAAAATCAGGGTGATTAAGGATCCCAATCCATACTGTCGGCGGAGCAAAGAGGTGGGTAACTTTATGTCTCTCGATGTTCCTTATCATCTCGAGGGGATCGGCACGGTGCAGTATGATATTCTCTGCGCCAATATAGAGCAAAGGTGTTAAAAAGCAGTGTAGCTGGGCGCAGTGAAAGAGGGGGAGGGCGTGGAGGCTGATATCGTTCGGCTGGTATTCGCCGTCGATTATACAGCTGAAGTATTGGGACATAAGGGCGCGATGCGAGAGCATGGCCCCCTTGGGCCTTGATTCTGTCCCACTCGTGTAGGGTATCTGGGCGATATCCTCGGGAGAGATATCCCTATCAGGCTCGTCGGCGGACATCGTCGATAGCGCCGTTTCGAGATCGAAAAAACCGTTTGGAATCTCCTTTCCGTTAAGGGGTATGAACCCCCACTCTTTAACGGTTGAGAAGGTATCCTTGACAGGTTCAATGACCGAGAAAAGCGTGTCTTCAACAATGAAGATCTTAGCACCGGAGTGATTAACGATATAGGCGATCTCCTCGCCGTTCAGCATATAGTTGATAGGAACCTGAACTGCGCCGATTTTCGCCAGACCCATGAAGACAATGGGGTAGAAATGCGAATTATAGGCGTCAACAGCGACACGGTCACCCTTTGTTATACCTAAGGAGATCATCAGGTTGGCGAATCGGCATATCTCCTTTTCGAGTAAGGCAAAAGAGAGCGTGACATCTCTGAAGATGATGGCTGTCTTGTCTCGGTGCCTGGCGGCGGCCCTTCTTGAAATATCGCAGATAGTATCACGGTTCATCCTGTTTCCCATTTGGATACACCTCGAATAAGGCTATTTTTAAATGGCAAATTCCGTACCTTAACCCCGTTTACAAAAACATATAGGCGAATGTCTCAGGAAGCTATCCTACCCTTTCAGATTAGATTACAATGTGACACGTTACAAACCGTCTGCAGAAATCAATGGGTGCCTTGATCCAGCGGGCTCTTTTACGGGGATGCTCAGAACAATTTATGTTTCTTGAGGTGCAAGGTGCTGCGGTGCTGCCACCATGCTATGACAAAGCCGATTAAGGCTATAAAGGACAACAATACCCCACTTTTTGCAATTATCGTTAAGGAGCCATAATAACCACCGAGAAAAACGATAATGCCGGCCAAAAAAATCAAAGCGCTCATGAGCTGTATATATTGCCATACCTTGCCTATTTCTAACGTGCTATTCATTGCGAAGACTTCCCACTTTTTTTTTGCTTCAACTGCCATTTCTTTGAGAAGGATACCTGCTCCAAAATAATATGCTGCATCACCCTCCCGTGAGCCAAAATGATACCAGATAATCTTCCCTCTCGCTTTGAGCTTTTCATCTTGCGGGGGTAACGTTATCTCCAGCTCTACCTCTTTGTCTTTTTGTATAAGATACCGGATCAAGTTTACCGATGATTCCCCCTCGTGAATAAAAAAGACCCCCTTAATCAAAGTCACGGGGAGCTCCATTGATATACCCAGAGGGGTGATGTTGCTCGTGACTGTTTTGATTGTTGGCGGCTGTTTGCTCACACCGAGTAGCTTAATACGCAACGGAAGAGCAATTTCTACCCTCTTGGTTTTGCGTCGATTAAACATAGTCTCTCCTGTATTAAAGATACTATAATAATAGCAAAATTTGGGAAAATTGAAAACAATTCTTTAATCGCTTACAATTGTTATGAACTGATTCATCTCACTGTTGTGGGGTATGTGGCCGGATATCTTGATGGGAAAGGGCAGTAAGAGGGTAAGATAAACAGAAAGGGAAAGGGGGTTGTTCCAGGCTTTTTTATGCCCAGGGCATCTTGAGGATCAAAAAATAAGGCCTCGGCTTTAGCGGCTGAAGCCTTTGTAAGATAGGGTATTTTCAATACTATCTTGGAGCGGGCAACGGGGATCGAACCCGCGACCCCAAGCTTGGGAAGCTTGTGCTCTACCAGCTGAGCTATGCCCGCTTATGGATAACAATAGATTATTCCTGCCTTTTTTGTCAATATAAAAAACGCGGGGTCATCATGGGATGATCCCCGCTTATCCGTGTTGCATAACCCCTCCTTGCCTGTTAGCTCCGAGCGCTATTCCGCTTGGAGGCCTTCAGGGGATTAAGCTTTTTGACGGTGTTATTAGTTTGTTCTTTCTTAATATGGGTGGCGAAGTTGCAGGAGCCGCTGACCCACTTGATGCGCGGTTCGCTGTAGCTATTGCAATAGGCGCCTGTGGGATATTGTACGACACGGCCGCAACCCTGGCATTGCTCCACCACGGGATGACATTGCCCGCCGTTGTAGGTGCACCCTTGTTTCCCCATGAAGACGCACTCCGTCCCCGACTTTATCGTTTGACAAACCATGGTTATCACCTCCTCCCTGCGATAAGATATAAAAAAACCCGCTTCAGAACCACTGACCAAAGGGTCACCTCCGGTTAAAGCGGGTTCTCACTTACCAAGAGTTGTGTTTTATATCAGCTTCGTTCCTCCTTGTCAATGCTTTTTTCCAATGATATCGTAAACGTCGATATCTTGACGTTGACAAGGGGAGATATGTGTTCTTTTTTTTGTATGTTTTTAAATATTTTAAGAAACAAGCGCTAAAACAGGGGCAACAAAGACCTTACTTTCTTCGCGCTACCATAAGCTAGGTATTAGCTGTGTTTTTTTTAAGGTAATCCATTGGCTAAAGAGCCACCTCTGACCAAAGGGTCACCTCTGGCCAAGGGGCCACCTTCGGCGGCGGCATGACGGGTATGTCACCCGCGAACAATGGAGACTGAAACAATGCGCATCGAGGATATCAGGATCGTCTTGGTTCGCCCCCAGGGGCAGATGAATATCGGTTCCGTCGCTAGGGCGATGAAGAATGTAGGGCTCAAGGAGCTGGCCTTGGTGGATCCAGCTGGTCCTCCTATACACCCCGACGCCCGGCTGATGGCTGTCGGGGCACACGATATCCTGGAAGATGCCCTGGTCTTTCCCTCTCTGGCCGATGCCTTGGCCGAGTGTACCTGGGTGATCGGCACGACGAGGCGAGGGGGAAAGCGGAGGGAGGGGGTTATTGATCCAAGGCAGATGGCTGCAGAGATAGCCGAGATAATCCAGCAGAACAAGGTGGCGGTGGTATTCGGTCCCGAGGACAGGGGGCTCACCAACAGAGATCTCGATCTTTGCCAGCGCCTGGCGACCATCCCTGCTCATGAGGAATATGGGTCCCTCAACCTTGCCCAGGCTGTGATGGTCGTCTGTTACGAGATCTATCTGGCCGGCCGGCAAAAGAAAGGCTCATCGCCTGGCAAGAAACTGGCTACGTCCGCAGAACTGGAGGGGATGTACCGGCATATGGAGGAGGCCCTCCTGCGCATCGGGTTTCTTGATCAGAACAACCCCAAGCGGATGATGGCGGTATTGAGGCGGATCTTCAGCAAGGCGCAGCTAGATTCTCGAGAGGTGCAGGTTCTGCGCGGGATATGTCGGCAGGTAAATTGGTACGCCGGGCTACCTATCATTGAATAAAATAGGGCCTTTGTAGCTATCCCCCTTCGCATGACCAACGCAGCTGATCTTGTACAAACCATCGATAAAATCATGAGATATGAGGACGATTGTCTAACGAAGGAATGGGCGAATCGCATGGATTCTTACCTCTTGTTTCGGAGATGCAAAAAAACACAGGTGGTAAAAAGGCAGGTCGAATTGACCCACCCAAGGCTTTGTGATAAAAGATACGCATAGTCCAAAGATAAAGGATGCTTTTTCGGAGAGGAGATGTCTGGGGAAAAACGACTGCGCAGGACGAGAAACATCGGTTTCATGGCCCACATCGATGCGGGGAAGACCACCGTCACCGAGCGTGTCCTCTTCTACACCGGGCGCACCTATAAGCTCGGAGAGGTGCACGAAGGCACGGCGGTGATGGATTGGATGACCCAGGAGCAGGAGCGGGGGATCACCATCACATCGGCAGTGACCACCTGCCAGTGGCGCGATCATATCATCCAGATTATCGATACCCCCGGTCACGTCGATTTTACCATCGAAGTTGAGCGATCCTTACGGGTGTTGGATGGGGCCATCGCCGTGTTCTGTGGCGTGAGCGGGGTGGAACCTCAGTCGGAGACGGTATGGCATCAGGCCGACAAATATCGCGTTCCTAAGATAGCCTTTGTCAACAAGATGGATCGAGTGGGGGCAGATTTCTTCGGGGCAATCGAGCAAATGGTCGCAAAACTCGATGCCAAGCCGTTGGTGGTACAACTTCCCTGGGGGGCAGAGGATTCCTTCCGCGGTGTAATTGACCTGATTTCCATGCGGGCTATCCTCTGGGAGGAGGAAAGCTTGGGTGCCGTCTATCAAGAGGTGCCCATCCCCGAGGAGATAGTAAACCAGGCCCGAGAGTATCGTGATTGCCTCCTGGAGCGGGTGGCGGAGACCGATGAGGCCCTCACTGAAAGATACCTCAGGGGAGAGGCGTTTTCGGCGGAGGAGTTACAGCAGGCCGTCAGAAAGGCGACCATCTCGCTCAAGGTAGTACCGGTCCTCTGCGGGGCTGCCCTGCGAAACAAGGGGATTCAACCCCTTCTGGATGCCATCGTCGCTTATCTCCCCTCGCCGCTCGATATCCCTCCGGTACAGGGGGTGAATCCGCTCACCAAAAAGCTGGAACAGCGCCGCAGCGATGAAGACGAACCCCTCTGCGCGTTGGCCTTTAAGATTATCATGGATCAAGGGAGAAAACTCACCTACATCCGGATGTATTCCGGGGTGTTGGAGACGGGCAAGGTCGTCTACAACGCCAATCTGGGCATCGAGGAACGAGTGGCGCGGATCTTTGAGATGCACGCCAATGACCGAAAGAGGCTTGAGCGGGCACGGGCCGGCGAGATCGTCGCGGTTATGGGATTAAAGGATACCTCCACCGGTACCACCCTCTGCGATCGCGCACGCCCCATTCTCCTTGAGTCCATGGAATTCTATAAGCCAGTTATCTCCGTAGCCGTTGAGCCGAAGACGAACCAG
>Ga0214473_10006015_pt1 | contig 14518 bp, 16 predicted proteins | sample RVTome_7_FD_203509 | JGI IMG/M metagenome (GOLD analysis project Ga0214473, IMG submission 203509) | Soil microbial communities from uranium-contaminated site in the Upper Colorado River Basin, Wyoming, United States - RVT98D197 | ecosystem: Environmental > Terrestrial > Soil > Contaminated >... | reverse complement strand
TACGGGTTCCTATTCGAAGAACTACCGCAACAGTGCCCAAGTTTTTTATGTAAACTGTTTTCGTGACAGCGCTACCGGGATTAATAGTTACCCGTTTTATGGATGTGCAGTTAACTGTACAACTTGAATCCAAATACACGCCGACACCCACCGCGCCAACTTTGCCTGAACCTCGTGGAGCGCCTAGCACACCGATAGTTGATAGCGTAAGAAACAAACCAATTATTATGGCTGCAATTATGGTAATCGTGGCTGTTTTTCGAAGTGCCGTGACGCTTTTCCCCTTCGTGTCAAGTGTCAAATCTTGACAGTTAATAAGCCTGCTGTTCCGCACCAACAGAGCAACACGGATACATTTTACAGTGGCTTACAGTGCAGCGTGGAAAAAATGCTTAAATAAGCTCCAGACCTACTTTTCCACACGGACCGCAAAATGACACCTGCCATGGCAAACATTCGCCTTTTTAACACCTTAACGCGCCAGAAAGAAGCGTTCAAACCCATCGACGAGGGCAAAGTGCGAATGTACACATGTGGACCTACAGTGTATGATTACGCGCACATCGGCAACTTCCGCGCTTTCGTGTTTGAGGACTTGCTTAAGCGCTGGCTGAACTACCGTGGTTTGAAGGTTACGCATGTTATGAATTTGACGGATGTGGATGATAAAACCATACGTGGCAGCCAGAAGCAGCAGCTGCCGCTTAGGCAGTTTACGGATTTTTACGCTAAGGCCTTTTTTGAAGATGTTGCCGCGTTGAATATTGAACGTGCGGATTATTATCCGAGAGCTACGGAGCATATTGCCGAGATGGTTGCGTTAATCAATAGGCTTACGGCGAAAGGCTTTGCGTACAGGGGCGAAGACGGCTCAATCTACTACGCCATAAGCAAATTCAAAGATTACGGCAAGCTGTCGAAGATTAAAGTTGATGAGCTTAAGGCTGGTGCGCGAGTAAAAGTCGACGAATACGCTAAGGAGGAGGCGCAGGATTTTGCTTTGTGGAAGGCTTGGACGCAGGAAGACGGTGACGTTTTCTGGGAAACTGAGTTGGGCAAAGGCAGACCGGGATGGCATATTGAGTGTTCTGCTATGTCTATGCGGTATTTGGGTGAGACGTTTGATGTTCATTGTGGTGGGGTTGATAACATGTTTCCTCATCATGAGAATGAGATTGCTCAGAGTGAAGCGGTAACGGGTAAACCGTTTGTGAATCATTGGCTGCATAATGAGCATTTGCTGGTTGAGGGGAAACGCATGGCAAAGCGTTATGGTAATTTTTACACTTTGCGTGATTTGTTGGGGAAGGGTTATGATCCTGTGGCGATACGTTATTTGCTTTTGTCGACGCATTATAGGCAGCAGTTTAATTTTACTTTTGAGGGTTTAGAAGCAGCGAAAGGCGCTGTTGAGCGGTTGAGGAATTTCATGCACAGGCTGCACGATGCAAACGGCAGAGGCAGCGGAGAAGAAATTGCAGAGTTGATGCGTAAGGTGCAGGTTGGTTTCGGTGAAGCTATGGATGATGACTTGAACGTGAGCGTTGCGTTGGCTGTGCTGTTTGATTTTGTGAGGGATGTGAATAATTTGCTTGATGCCGATGCGGTTAGCAGGGATGAAGCGGAGCAGATTTACGTGTTGGCTGCGGGTTTTGACAGTGTCCTAGGTGTAATCGGTAAGGTTGAGTCTGAAGTTGCTTTGCCTGAGGAGGCTGAGGTGCTTGTTAGGAGGCGTGAGGAGGCGCGGAAAAGTAAGGATTGGAAGGCGGCGGACGCGATTAGGCAGCAGTTGAAAGCTATGGGCATAGTGATTGAGGATACTGCGCAGGGTGTAAGGTGGAAAGTCGAGAAGGCTTAGAGGGCTTTTTCGTTAAAGTTCCATTTGTCAGTTGCGTATTTTTCTTTGCATAGTGTTTCGGCGAGTTCGCGTTCATATGGCGTTAGTTCGCTTGTGGCTAGTTGGATGCTGAATGCGTTTTTGAAGCCTGCGATGAGCGCGTTGCTTGCTGTTTCGGGTGAAACTGCGTGTCCAAGCGTTTCTTGGATGGAGGTGATTTTTCTTTTTGCTATTGTGGCGACTTGTATGCAGCTGGTTGCCCATGGTACGCGTAATAGGGTGAACATTTCTGTGAAGTCTACGTTTAGCAATAGTGTGCCGTGTTGGAGGACTGTGCCTTTGCGGATGGTTTGTGCGCTGCCGCTGATTTTTTTGCTGTTGACTGTTAGGTTTGGGCAGTTTTTTGCGTCGCCTGTGTTGTAGTCTGCGGGTATGCCTAAAAGGCGTAGTGCGTCGGTTATGGCGGCGTAAATGTGTTGGTATGTGGTTGGGATGTCTTTGGCTATGTTGGTGGTTTGGGCGGTGACGCTGTAGGTGACTTCGTCTGTTGCGCTGTGGAAGACGGTTCCTCCGCCGCTTATGCGCCTAACGATGTCAATGCCTATTCTGCGGCAGTTGTCTACGTATAGCTCAGTGTGTGGGTTTTGGTTTTTGCCGATGCTGACTGCGCTGGGTTGCCATCTGTAGAGCCTGAGCGTGTTTGGAACGCGGTTGGCTACGCGTGCAGTTAAAATAGCTTCATCGATTGCCATGTTCATGAACGCGTTATGCGTCTCTAGTGGGATTAGGCGCCATATTTCCATGTTTTTCAGCCTTTGCTCTGAATGATTTTGTGGTTGGCTTAAATCTGTTATGCTCGAAACTGCTGCCCTCTCCCCCTTTAAATAGCGTGCAAAGCGACAGTGCAGACCTACCCCCTATAGGTTTCTGCAATGAACTGCTATTAGGCTCCAAATATGAAGGGATTTCCTGTTGCACATTACCATAGGTGTGTTAAAGCGCATGAACTTGAAGAATGCTTTGCAGTTTCGCGAATTCAAAACCGTAAACTCTATATTTCTTGACGAAACCTCTCTTTCAAGAGTTCAAGCGGGCCCGTAGCTCAGTCAGGCTAGAGCATCGGACTCTTAATCCGAGGGTCGCGGGTTCAATTCCCGTCGGGCCCGCCAAAAAACAAATTGACAACTTTTGGTTACTGCTGGTTACTTTTTGTTACCTTTTTGCATTAACTTATTAATGTAGTAATAAACAGTATGTGAGTTGTGAAGGAGCGAAGTTGAAGCGAATGAGACAGGTTATTATTACGCCCGCGGCGGGTAAACGGTTAATCGCCAAAGCAATAGCAACACACCATGCAGTGTTAAGTGCACTGAAATCTGGAACCGTGGTTATCCTCGCAGGCACCACAAACGGGTACATAGCCGAAGAAATCTTCAAAGTGCACGGCATAGCTGGGGTTTTCTCCAGAAAGTACTTTGTCCGCGGCATCATCTTGCCACCTGGCAGAAAGATAACTTCTGAAGGGCGGTTGACTGATGAAAGCAAGTTCCCCGGCGACGTAATAATAACGAAAGGCGCGTGGAAAAAAGGCAAAACAATATCCGACGTAATTAACGACCTCAAAGAAGGCGATGTTATCCTAAAAGGCGCAGACGCGTTGGATTTGCAGAGAAAACAGGCAGCCATCCTCATTGGGCATTCGAAAGCGGGAACAATAGCTGTGGCTATTCAAGCTGTTTTGGGACGCCGCGCCCACCTGATAATACCTGTTGGGTTAGAGAAACGCGTATGCGGCGATTTGTATGCACTGGCGACGAAAGTAAACATGCCTGGCGCGAAAGGCTACCGCCTGTTTCCAGTTCCCGGCCAAGTGTTCACCGAAATTGACGCAATAAACCTCCTAACTGGCGCAACCGCTGAACTGGTTGCGGCTGGCGGCGTCTGCGGCGCAGAAGGCAGTTGCCTGCTTGCTATTAGCGGCACGAAAGAGCAGGAAGAAGCTGCCGAGAAGCTTGTGGCATCGGTTGCTTCAGAACCAGCCTTTACTTTCTAAGGACCAATGGTGCAAAAGCTTTTAGGCAAATTAGGTGCATTCTAATTTTGATTTCCATGGCTAAAATAACGCGGGCAGGCGTAACATTCCCGCCAGACCTGCTAAAGGACTTCGATGAGATAATTGGCAAAATGGGTTATGAAAGCCGCTCCAAAGCCATCCAAGACGCTGTTAGGCTTTTCGTTTCAGAAAGAAAATGGCTCCAGGAAGAAGAAGACACCAGCCAAACGGGCATTATACTGATGGTTTACGATCACGACGCTAGAGGCTTAGAAAACGTCCTGACCGACGCGCAGCACCACCATTCCACGCTTATATCCTCAACATTGCATATTCACATCAGCGAACGCGACTGTTTAGAAGCGATAGCGGTGAAAGGTAAAGCTCACGAAATACGCGAACTAAGCGATGAACTCGCCACGAAGAGAGGCGTAAAAATCCTCAAAACCGTAATCGTAACAATCTAAAATTGACTTAGCATCAAAAACTGGAGCGCTCTTCACTTTTTCTTTAATCGGTCACATAGCTCCTGCAAGCCAGCGCTCAGCGTAATCGGCACTTCATCAACTATTCCCGCAGACTTCAGCTCCGAGAAGAGTTTAACAATTGCAGGCGGTTCTAGACCAGCAGCACCAAGAAGCTTCAGGTCTTGCAAAACCTTTACAGTTTTTCCTTCGCCAAGCATAGACCCCTGACTTATCACAATAACTCTATCAGCCAGTTCAGGAAGGGCTTCCACGTCATGCGTAGAAATCACCACCGTAGTTCCTTCACTGTTCAGCTCGTTTAACATGCCTATAAGCCCCCTTCTTGACGCAAGATCCAAATTCGCTGTAGGCTCATCAAGTATCAGCAATTCAGGTTTCAAAACTAAGGCAGTTGCCAAGGAAACTTTCTTTTTTTCGCCAAAACTCAACCTGTGCGGCGGGCGGTCTTTCAAATGATGGATGCCGATTTTTGAAAGAATCTGAGTGCTTCTTTGTTTAATGTCGCTTTCGGGCAGCCGAAGGTTTTTCGGTCCATATTCAATGTCTTCGATAACGCTTGGAGTGAATAGCTGATCGTCAGGGTCTTGGAAAACCAAGCCTATTCTTTGTCTTAACTTTTGGAATTCTTTTGAGTTAGTTTTCGTTTCGAAGACTGTGATTTCGCCTCGTTGCGGTGTTAGAAGACCCGCCAGTAAGAGGATGAGTGTAGATTTTCCAGAGCCGTTTGGACCTAGTATTGCCACTTTTTCGCCTTTAGTAACCGTGAAAGATACTCCGTTTATTGCTTGGACTCCCGCTGGGTAATTGAAATGAACGTTTTTCGCTTCGATAACTGGGCTGCTCAAGGCAAACAGGCTCCTATAGTAACACAAGCAGTCCGAAAGCTACTGTTGCCGATACGCCAAACAAGATATCCCTTGAGCGTAGTTTTGGGAATTGTGATTTGCAGTTGTTGTCTATGTCGAATCCTCGAGATTTCATGGCCAAGTAAACCCTTTCTGAGCGTTCATATGTTCGTATGAACAAGGTCGCAAGCATCGCTCCTGAATGCTTCAGGCTTTCCATGTTTATGTTGCGTCTGTTGATGTAGGTTCGAGCTTCTTTGGCTATGAGAACCTTTTGCAGCTCGTGAATTGATACGAAAAGGTACCTGTAGGTTAAACTGAACATTTGAATGATGATTGACGGAACCCTGATTGAAGCCAACAGTTTCAATATTGCGTCGAAGCCTGTTGAAAGCGTAAACAGCGTCAAAGAAGCCACGCAGAACCAAACGCGAAGGGAAAACGTTAGAAACCTCGTTAAACCTTCAAGTGTAATTGTCAACGTGAACACGCCTAAGTCGGCGCTGAAAACTGGGTTGCCCTGTGTCATGAACAAAATCGGCACTGAGATTACGGCGGCGAAAAGCGGCATGAAAAGAGTTCTCGCAATAAATCCCTTTAACGGAATTTTGGAAGCGAAAGCCAAAACCACTGGGATAATGCACAACAGCAGCAAGTAGGGCAGCCAGTACACGAAAAGCGAGATGACAATCATGAATATTGTTACTGCCAGCTTGACCAGTGGATTTATTGACTGCAGAAAACCTTTCTTCCCGCTTAAATCTTCAATGTAAACTAGCGATTCGGCATTTGACGCGAGGTCTTTTAGAGATTTTGGGAAGTTCATGTTTTCAGTCTATTCCGATTTTTTCTTCATTAGCAGGTTTGCTATGCCCAAAGTGACTACGAATATTGCTAAAGTTGCGACGACACCTAGCAGGATGCCGCCCCATTCGTTTTCGAAGCCGGGAATGGTGTATTCTGGGAAGGGTGCATTCAAAATGTTCTCGCCAGTAACTTCAAGCTCTTCTGCTTTGACATCTAAAGTCTCTAAGGCGTATGAGAACACGAAGTTGCCGATGACCACAAAGATCACCGCCAATGCTAAACCTACGACTATTGTATTCCTATCAAGGTTTTTGACGGATTTTCCACTTATTTTTGCCAAGATTAACACCTCATTCCTTCAGCTCTTTAGACTCCTGTAAAGCTGGAAGGTCTTTCAGGCTGGGGCTTTTACTTAAAACGTCTGGTCGAAGTTTCAGAAGCATGCCTACCAATACCATAGTGACTACGCCTTCTATGACGCCTATGACTGAATGGTTAATCGCCATGGCAGGCACAGCCACGCTTAAGCCATATTGGAATGTCGGTACTGAAAAGCCAAGTTCTGCTCCTGCAGCAACGGCGGCGACCACATCGCCTACGAAAGCTGAGATGAATATCCAAGCGTACAGCCCTTTGCCTTTTGATATTTTGTTTAGCGCCAACAGCAGGAAGGCGGGTATGAAGACGCCGATTATGCCCATGTTGACGATGTTGGCACCTAGGGTTGTGATTCCGCCGTCGCCGAATAGTAGGCTTTGCAGAACGAGTATTATGGTCATTGAGATACATCCTGCGTAAGGACCAAGGATTATGCCAAGTGAGGCACTACCGAGGAGATGCCCAGTTGTTCCGCCAACAATCGGGTAATTCATCATCTGCGCCGCAAAGAATAGAGCAGTCATCACACCCATGATGGGGATTTGGCGTTCGTCCAAGCTGTTTTTGGCTTTCATGAAGGAAATTATCCAGAAAAGGAGAGTTACTATGAAGGTTACGATAGAGATTGTTGGGCTTATGAATCCGTCGGGGATGTGCATTTTTCTTTTGCCTTGCTCCTGCAGTTTCAGTAATACTTTTTGTCTAAAAGGTGTTACTGATATTAAAGTCTTTCCACCGACTTTATAGATTTTCCTCAATCCAGTTTTGCAATTAGAAAAACCAGTGAAAAAATTAAAAAAACGACGCGCTATGCGCTGTTCCTGAATTTGGCAACACGGTTAGCAATCAACGTAGCCATCGCACCAGCAGCCACTCCGCTATCAATGTTAACAACAGCCGAGCCCAATGAGCAGGACTGAAGCATAGCCATCAGCGTGCTTACGCCCTTCTCCCCGAAGCCATAACTATTCGAAGTTGGAACTGCAACTACAGGCACATCAACCATGCCCGCCACCACTGAGCACAATGCGCCTTCTCTGCCTGCAACCACTATGATAACATCAACATCTTTCATTATCAACTCTTTCAATGGCTGCATTACCCTGTGGATCCCAGCCACGCCCAAATCATACGCAGCAAAAACGGTGCAGCCCATCTCTTCAGCAATTACCTTTGCTTCTTCAGCCACAGGAATATCAGAGGTCCCAGCAGTTAAAAGCCCAATCTTTCCGCCAGTAGGTTTGATAATAAAAGTTTTCTTTTTTACAACAATCATCCGAGCTTTAGCGTAAACTTGCAGAACAACCTCTTTCGGAACGGCTTTCTTGATGGCGCGCATCTGCTTCTCGTCGCATCGGCTTACTATCACCCTGCCGTTCTCCTGCAGCATCCTAAGCGAAATGCCTACAAGGTCACCTGTTGCTTTTCCCTCAGCAAGAATTATTTCAGGTATGCCCTTTCTGCACTCGCGGTTAGCATCAATTCGCGCCATGTTTTCCACTTCCGCTACCGCAAGCAGTTTCACTAGTTTTTCAGCTTCAGCAGCTGATATCTCTTTCTTCGCAAGCTTCTCAAGTATCTCTTTTAAAGTGTACATTTCCAACTCAATTTCTGAACACCACAAGTAATATATCATTTGCGCCTGTTTGTTACTAACAAACCACCACGTGGGCACAGGTAATGTCAAAATTTGACAAAATACTTGTTATCGACTGCCAAATTGCTGGAATTTCCGGAGACATGTTCCTAGGCGCGCTAATAGACATAGGCGCCGACATCAACAAGGTCACTTCTGCTATAAAATCTCTGGAAAATCAGGCGTACGGCTACAAAAACGTAAAAATCAACATCCAACAGGTTCTGCAAAAAGAGTTCAAAGCCACCAAAATCGACGCCACAGCTGAAAGCACCTCCAGAAAAAACGGCAACGAACTCGTAAAAATAATTGAAAAAAACGCGAAAGACCTGAAGCTTTCTGCTAAGGCACAGCAGTTCGCCTCAAATGTTATCCGCACTCTGGTGAACTCCGAGGCAAAGCTCCACGGAAAAGCCTTAGCCAATGCTCACCTGCATGAAGTAGGACTTGTTGACACGCCAGCGGAAATCATCGGCGCTGCAGTTGCCATGGAAGACCTTGGACTATTCAATGCTGAAATCAACGCAACGCCTGTTTCGGTTGGCGGAGGCTTATTCAAGTTTTCACACGGCACACTATCCAGCCCAGCACCCGCAACCTTAGAAATATTCAGAGCTAAGAAATTTCCAATAAAAGGCGGACCCGTTGAAACAGAGCTGACTACGCCGACAGGAGCCGCTATTCTAGTTAACTTGGCAAATGAAGTCAGCTGTTTCTACCCAGAAATAACCCCGCTAAAGATAGGCTACGGCGCGGGAAGGAAGGATTTCAAGGAAATGCCTAATGTGCTGCGGCTTACAATAGGCGAGCCCGTAGACAATTGGCTGCTAAAAGACGAAATCGCCATTTTAGAAACAAACCTGGACGACGTAACAGGCGAAATCATCGGAAATTCAATCGATAAGCTACTGCACGAAGGCGCTAAAGACGTAAGCATTATTCCAATGTTTACAAAAAAGAACAGGCCCGGCCAGATTCTCAAAATAGTAGCGGACCGAAAAGACGTCAAGCACCTTTCGCGAGTCGTGATGGAAGAAACAGGCACGCTGGGCGTTAGAGTGTACCCATGCGAGAGACACATCATTAATCGCGAAGTAATTTCGGTGGATGTACTCATAGATGACGTAAAAGAGCGCGTAAAAGTGAAAGTTGCTAAGGACAAGCAAGGCAAAATCATTCGTGTAAAGCCAGAATACGATGAAATTAAGCGTTTATCGGATAAAACAGGTAAGCCTCTGAGAGAAATCAACGAGATAGTTACCCTGAGAGCCCGCGAATTTTTCTCGAAAAGGTAATTCACATGAAAAACCTAGACGCAAAATACGAAGCGTTAAAACGCTTCATAGAAGAAAAAGGAAAAAACGGCGTAGTAATAGCCTTTTCCGGAGGAGCCGACAGCACAACCTTAGCTGCAGTCAGCCACAGCGTCTTACGCGACAGAGCAGTCGCTGTAACAGCGCAGTCTCCAACGTACACGCCTGAAGAGTTGGAAGAAGCAAAAAAAGCAGCGAAGGAAATCGGCATCAGATTAATCGTTGTGGAAACAGATGAGTTGTCAGATGAAAATTTCAGCAGAAACCCTGAAAACCGATGCTACTACTGCAAAAAAGCGCTACTGATGCGCTTACGACAAGTTGCAGATGAACTTGGGTTCAAAGCAGTTTTTGAAGGCACAAACTTCAGCGATTTAACCGATCACAGGCCTGGCTTTAAAGCTGTCAAGGAAACTGAAAACGTGTACAGCCCGTGGGTTGAAGCAAAATTCACAAAAGAGGAGATTCGAGCAGTGGCCAAGAAAATGGGTTTATCTGTTCAAAATAAGCCGCCTTTGGCGTGTTTAGCCTCAAGAATACCCTACTACGAACGAATCACAGCCGAGAAATTGAACCGAATTGACAAAGCAGAACAGATAATAAGGAAAATAACTGGTGCCAAGCAACTCCGAGTTAGAGACCATAACGGGTTAGCAAGAATAGAAGTTGGAAGGGATGAAAGAAGCCTCCTCTGCAACGTTGAGGTTCTGGACAAAATAGCTACTGCCTTAAAGAGGCTGGGCTTCAGATATGTAACAATTGACGCGGAAGGATACCGAACAGGAAGCATGCTCCTCACAATAGACACTGAAGAGTAGCTGGTTTTACCTCGCAAGTTAAGCCTCAACTTGCAATAAATAGAACCTTAAAATTTATGAGCCTTCAACACGTGTCCTTCGCGGTCTATCTCGCCGCTGCGGATTTTTGTAGTGGATATGGGTGTGCAGTTTTCAGAGGTAACCATTATGACGGTGACTATTTTGAGCGGCTGCAATCCTGCTTCTTGTCTTTTCTCGTTGATTTTAAGCGCCACCGACTTCGTCTCTTCACTCACAACTAACGCTTCAATGCAGCTCCCACTCAAAGTGGTGCCGAAAGCGTCATCTAAAGGAACAAACTCCGCCCTTCCTGAAACACCTAAATCTTTCAAAAACGCCTCCACCTCTTTCAATCGCTCAGCGTAAGACGCAGTCACATGCGGCTTCCCCATTTTCGCCACGAACTTGTCAGAGCACAATCCAATAGCAACGCGTTCGCCGATTTCGAAGGCTTTCGTAAGTAAGACTCTGTGTCCTCTGTGAAGCTCATCGAAGGTTCCCCCAACAGCCACTTTTCTAAACTTTTTCATGCTCCACCAACCGAGCGCCTTGCAGGTCGATTTTGGCTACGATGATTTTCTCGTTTGGCAACAGTTGCTTAAAAGCTTCTGCTATACGTTCAGCGTTTTCCTCACGGGTTACCGCGTGAACTGCTTCGCCAACCATATTCTGCGCTGCTCCCACAGCGCCCGCCTTCTCAGCAAGGCGCACCAGTTGCCTTATACGTTCCGTTGCGAAGCCTGCCTTCTCAGCGAAATCCCAGCAGCACGCCAGAAAATTTTCTAAGGTAGGCTCAGCCAAAATAGCCTCCAACGTTTTTTTTCCGTAACGGTTAACCTCGTGTCGCCGCTCAGCCGAAGCGAGCACTTGCTTAGTGGGTGTAGGTCCGAAAACGCCAGCCACAACAACGTAATCTGGGCTTAACGGAATGCGGTCTATGATGCTGATGCCTGGTGCACCTGGCTCAACAGTAAGAATGCATCCGCTAATCATTAATGGACCAACCGTGCCTAAGCCAGTTTTGCATCTGATTTCAGCAACATGTGCGATTTTGCCAATCTGGTTGAAAGTCAACGGCAAATCCAACGCTTTTGAGAGTGCCAAGCCCGCGGTTAAGGCGCCGCCTGCGCTTGTGCCGAAGCCAGCGCCGATTGGAACTTCAACTTCATGCTTAACAACGACATCGTAAACGCCGCCAGTCTTGCTCAGCAGCATCTGCAGGGCAGTTTTTGTGGTTTCTGCTTCTGGCGCGAGTTTTCCGTTTATGTAAACGCGGATGCTTGTGGTCTTTGCCTCTGACGCGGAAACTGTGGTCCAGACGCCTTTTTGAAGTCCGAAGCCGCCGCCTCTTGAGCCAACATGCTCCAAGTCCAGGATAGGTTTGCCATCGGCTGTTCTGTCGCAGATTTCAAAGAAACTTGAAATTCCCGCGGGCGCGAATGCGCAAGCCGTTTGTTTCACGGTAGTTCACTTGATTCCTCTTTTCTGTTAAGCTTCGGAAACGCTCTTTTTACTGCCGCTATGATTGGTGGTCCAAGCACTAACATGAACGGGATTTCCGTGACAAAGGTCCATAGGAATACAGCAATGCCGCTAGCCAGCGTGAACTGTACCAACGGCTCCGTGCCGGGGGGCGTGAAAAGCGCGAAGAACAGAGGCACCGTGCCTCCAATAATTGCGCTTCCAACAAGCAAGCCGATAATGGAGCCAACTTCGTAGCTTCGCCATTTTGAACTTGACAAGATAACAGCCACGAAGATGGCGTATATCGCGACGATTATTCCCACGGCGAGTAGGTCAGTGTAGATGTAAGCTATCCATGCAAGAGCAGCGGTTGCAATGCCGTAAGAAACTACTGGGATAAGCCAGCGGGTTTTCTTGTTGGCAATATACCCGACAAGCCAGAAGCATATGAAGTTGGAGGTTACTCCTGCCATTAAGCTCAAAATCGGGTCATTTCCCAGCATGATGTCGCTGAGGAATATGCCTACAGCTGCACCGAATCCGCCGACCCATGGTCCGAAAAGCGCGGCGAATGTTGCGGGAATTATGACTTGCGGCCAAAAACGGACACCCCCGAATTTGAGGGGAACAACAACTGAGAACAGGACGCCGACAGCAACATACAATGCTGCGTTCAATGCGAAAGCTGCAATGTTAAGTGCTTTCAAATTGTAATCACTACGTTTTTTTAGACTAAAAGAGAAACTTGGGTTCCAATTAAGCTTTATGTAACGATTGTTTAAACATGTTTAAACCCAACATACTTTTCAACGAACATGGTGAAAACTCTTTTTCGCTTTCTGCCCATTCTGTGGCAATCCACTTGAATGACCGCACGCCGACGTAAACCACAAGCATTATCTACACCTTACAGACAGATGGGTTTTTGGAGATGTAACTTTGAGGAAAATCGTTTCCCCAGTTTTGCTTTTTATGATTCTCGCAACGTTGCTTCTAATTCAATCGGCCTATGCCTACTACAACAGTGAACATGATTTTTCAATTACGCCGCCGACTGGATGGATGGTCGAAGAACAAACAGGAGTGATTTCAGTCATGTTCGCAGACTATTCCTCTTCCAGTGGGGCAACTGTTGTAATTAGTGTGGAAGAAACACGTTTAACGCTTTCAGAATACACTGCAAGCGCAAAGCTGGAATTAAACAACACTTTGGATAACTGGCAGTTGCTCTCTGAGGGAAGCCGAGTGATAGGAGGCTTGGATTGTTATGAAATAATTTCTACCTGGAATTATTCAGGACTAGGTATGAAAACCAAGCACGCTATCTTTGTGGAAAATGAAAAAGCGTTCGTGTTGTCTTGTGCATCATTGAAAGGGGAATATGTGAATTCGGCGTTGGAATTTGAAAACTGTCTTGCGTCTTTTAAAATTGGAGAAGAGGCCTCTAAAACAGTCGACAACAACTTGATCATTATAATCGTTGTCGTGGTTGTTGTGATAGCAATTGTCGCCATTCTCATGCTTAGGAAAAAATATTGAATTGCCAAAAAGAAGCCATTATTTATGGAAAAAACCTCTAAATACGTGGGCACCCAAGATTAACCCAGAACAGGATGAGGATGTTATGAAGCTTTTACTTGACGAAATGTACGCTGGACTAAAAGAGTACTTTGAAACCTTAGGTTACGAAGTGCTCACTGCACAAGAAGCAGGTTTGAAAGGCGCGAAGGACAGAGAGGTAGTTGAATACGCGGGTAAGCATGGTTTGCTTTTGGTTACGCAGGATCAGAAGCCTGCGGAGTTGGCAGAGCTTACAGGCGTCAAGTGCGTGTTGATTTCTAACGGGATGATTGCGAAAATCGCGGATGCACAAATAAAAGAAAAATACCGTGAGCGTTAAACGAGGGTTTTCTGTTTTTCTCCCTTAACGAAGCTTGAAACGCGCACGCCTATAAGCCTGATTTTTCTGTCGTGCCTCAGGTAAGCTTGGAGGAGTTCTTTTTCGATTTTCTGCAAATCCTGCACGCGGTTAGTCATAAAGGGCAAGGTTTTGCTGCGGGTGTGGGTTTCAAAGTTCTTGTAGCGCACTTTGATGGTGACTGTTTTAAAGAGAAGATGTTGATTTAACGCGTCTCCGCAAACTTCCGCGGAAAGCGTGTCTAACGCTTTGAGCACTGCGTCAGCGTCATCGGTGTCTTCCTCGAAAGTGGTTTCGCGACTGATGCTTTTCGCTTCTGTTCTCGGTTCCACTTCGCTTCGGTCGATGCCGCGCGCCATCAAATGCATCTGCGTGCCCATCACGCCGAATGCGTCATTTAGCATTGTAGGGTCGTAGCGTGCCAAGTCGCCGATGGTGTTTATGCCTAACGCTTTGAGTTTTTCTTCGGTTTTGCGTCCAACCCACAACAGCCTGCGCGCTGGCAAGGGCGCCAGAAACCGCTCCACTTCGTCTTCTTTGACGATGGTTAAGCCGTTGGGCTTCTGGTAGTCGCTGGCTACTTTCGCCGTAAGCTTGTTTGGACCTATGCCGATTGAGCACGTGAGCTGCTCTTTCTCGGTTATTTCTTGTTTTATTTGTTTAGCTAAGGCTTCCGCTTCAGCGTAATCCTTCACTTTCGTGGTCACGTCTAAAAAGGCTTCATCTATGCCCCACTGTTCGAATTTGTCCGCGTATTTCCGTGCTATCGCCATTATCTCGTTGGAGACTTTAATGTACAGCGAATAGTTGGGCGGCAGATAAACGGCTTCGGGGCAGAGTTTCCAAGCGCGAGAAATAGGAGTGCCTGATTTGACGCCTACTTTGCGGGCTTCGTAGTTGCTTGTGCTGACGACGCCTCTGCCTTGGCCTTGCTTCGGGTCAGCCCCAACCACAACAGGTT
>Ga0214473_10006014_pt1 | contig 14518 bp, 11 predicted proteins | sample RVTome_7_FD_203509 | JGI IMG/M metagenome (GOLD analysis project Ga0214473, IMG submission 203509) | Soil microbial communities from uranium-contaminated site in the Upper Colorado River Basin, Wyoming, United States - RVT98D197 | ecosystem: Environmental > Terrestrial > Soil > Contaminated >... | reverse complement strand
CGAGCGCGACCTCGCGGACCAGGCCGCCGTAGTGCCACCAGTCGTACCAGACCGAGCCCGTCTGCCTGAGCCGCATCGCCCAGCCCGGGATCGTCGAGAGGCCCGGCCGGTTGTCGACCTCGACGGCAACCAGCCCGCCGGCGCGGAGAGCCTTCGTCACGTCCACGAACCAGGCCGTGTGCTCGCCTTCGTGCTCGCCGACGGCGCTGCCGTTCACGAACACCCGCGCCCGGTAGAAGGTCGCGCCGAAGTGCAGCTCCAGGCGCTTCCCGCGCAGCGCGGGCGGGACGCTGACGCGCTTCCAGTACCAGGCGAGGCCTTCGTGCTCGGCATGGGCGCCGACACCCCAGGTGTGTGGCACGTCCACGCTCTCGACAGGCGAAGGAATCGCGCTCGCCCAGCCTAGCCGGGCGCCGGAGCCGTCGGCGTCGATCCGGAACTGCCAGGGACCGCCGAGGTCGACGCGCGTCCCGGCCGAAGCGGGAGACGCGAGAAACAGGACGACCAGACACAGGAGCGAGGACGGGATGAGGCGCATGGACCCGAGGCGCTACCAGCGGCCGCGTTTGAGGCCCAGCGCGGCGAGTCGCTTCTCGAGCCAGGCGAGTTGCTCGCGGTCTTGGGCCGTCACCGGCGCGAGGTCGGCGCGGAAGATGCGCCACGTGAGGCCGACCTCGGGCTTGAACTCGTTCTCCGGGCGCAGCAGGGCGGCGTGCGGCGGCTCCAGCTCCACGCGCCCCTTGCGCTCCTCCGCGGGGACCGCGGCTTCTGCTAGGGCGCGCAGCTCCTCCCACAGCTTTCGGCCCGCCTCCTGGCGCGTAGCGCCGGCCGCCTTGTCCATCGGGGCCGCGGCGTAGAGGCTGAGCGTGAAGCCGGACTGCCGCTTCTCGCCCTCCCGCATCTCCACGAGCGGCGCGAGCTCGTAGGCCACGCGGTGCTCGCGCGTCCACGCTACCCAGTCGGCTTCATTGCGACTCATCGTACCTCCGTAGTACGAGTCTCTCCGCGGGGCTCAGAAAGAATAGCCCAGCGTGAGGCTCAGCCCCCAGTCGTTCTTCTGCGCGCCCTCGGTCGCCGGGTCGCTGTCGTAGCTCTCGTAGCCCCTCAACCCGACGTAGAAGTCCGAGAACAGCTCGCGCTTCAGGCTGACGCTCGCCTCCAGGCGAAAGCGGCCCCACTGGTTGAGGCCGAGGTAGCCGAGGGCGGAGACCTGGATGTCGGTGTTCGGGAAGTCGTAGGCGAAGCTCGCGTAGTCGAGGCCGAACACCGCCTCGAGGTTGGTGGTGGATTCGCCCTCGACCGGCTTCTCGCGGTTGACACCGAGACCCGCTCCGCCGACGAGCTGATTCTTCCTGTCGCGGGCGAGCGTGTAGGCCCAGCCCCCGATCAGGCTGCTGCGCAGGTCGAAGCCCAGCTCTCGGTTCTGCTCGAGCGTTCCCTGCGTGAAGGCGCGCTGGCGGTTCGGGAAGATCCGCGTGTAGCCGAGCGTGAGCGAGCTGCGCTGCGTGTCGTCCGCCTCGGGCTGCTGCGTGAGCACCGCGTCGGCCTTGGCGAAGGCCTCGAAGCGCGGGCGCGTGTAGCGCACCTCAGCGTCAAAGTCGAGCTGGAGCAGCTCGGTCGCACTCGTGTAGCCCGCGCCGGCGTCGAGCGAGCCCTTGAACTTGTCCCAGAAGCCGGACTTCACCAGCTGTATGCGGGCCACCTGCCACAGCGGCAGCACGTCGTTCCCCCAGTCGGCCACGACCTCGAGCGCGTCCTCGCCCGGGCCGGGGCGGAGCGAGCCGAAGTGCAGCCCGCCGTTCATGTCCTCGATCTCGAAGAACTCCGGTGCGGTGAGCTGCGTGACGTTGTCCCACTCGATCTGGAGCGTGCCCATGTCGTCGGTCTTGAGCTCCAGCCGCGACTTGCTCATCGAGCGGATCTCGCCGACCACACGGCTGCCGTTGCGGAGCACCACGACGTCCACCTTCGGCGCGGCGCTCGCGGGCGCGGCAAGCGCGACAAGCAGCAGGGTCACGACGGCAAGGGAGGCGCCTGCGTGGAGTCGGGGCATGGCGTCGGGGTGCCGCATCCTACCGCGTCGCCGGGGAAGATCGACCTCTCACCCGGGGGGCCTGGGGGGTGCTTCGCACCCCCAGAACAAGGAAAGCCGGCAACAGCCCGTGGCGTTTCGCGCCCCTCTATCCCACGCACTTGAGGAGCCACGGGTTCACAGGCAGTCGACGACAGCAACGGAGAACAGCAACGAACGACGGGCCTTCCTGGGGGGGCTCCTAAGCCGCTGCGTCTCGCCGTCGAGCGTGCGCTGAGCGCCGAAGTTGGTCGTGAAGCTCCCGTATTGCGTCACCCCGAGCCCGCCGAGGAAGTAGGGCCGCACCGGCGCGTCGGCCGCGCCGAAGTTGTAGGCGAGGTAGCCGTGGTAGTTGTAGATCGACACGTCGCCTACGTCGAAGGCGCCTCCCGCGACGCTGCTCACCTCATAGGACGTCTTCTGCAAGTTGAAGAGGGCGCCGACCTCCACGTTCTCGTTCACCAGGAAGCCGATGCGCGCGCCCCAGGAGAACGCGTCCTTGGGGTCGATGCGCACGTACACGTCATTTTGCGAATCACTGGCTCGTCTCCTTTTTCAATGCCCGGGCGGTGCCCGCGGCGTCCTCGTGCGTCTCTCATTTCATTCGAATCCTGACGGCCTGCGTGTGCGAATTTCGACCCATCGCCCTTACTAGCGCGGCTTCGACGCCAGCGGGTTGCCGCCGAGCGCGTTCGAGACGTCTGCGATCGCCTTCTGCGCGCGGACGGAGTTTCCGGCCTCGTCGAGCGGAGGCGAGACCACCGCGATCCCGAACTTGCCCGGGGACACCGCGATCAAGCCGCCGACGACGCCGCTCTTCCCGGGGAGCCCCGTCCGGAACAGCCACTTGCCCGAGTCGTCGTAGAGGCCCGCAGTCGCCATCACTGCCAAGACGTGGGGCACGTTGCCGGCCTTCATGACTTGCTTGCCGGTGACGGGGTTCTTCCCGGCGTTGGCGAGCGTCCCCGCCATGAGCGCGAGGTCCTTCGCGTTGACGCTCACCGAGCACTGCTCGGTGTATACGTCGGTCGCCTGCATCGGGTTCGCCTTGATGTAGCCGTAGGCGTACATCAGGTAGCCGATCGCCTGGTTGCGCTGGTTGGTCTCGGCCTCCGACTTGAAGACCTCCTGGTCCACCGACAGCGGCCGTCCCGCGAAGTCGGAGTAGTAGCCCAGGATGCTCCTCCAGACCTCGTCCCGGTTGGCGCCTCTCACCATGCTGGTGGTGGCGATCGCACCCGGGTTCACGAGCGAGTTCATCTCGGGCCCGCCGAGGGCCTTCTGGGAGAACTCGATCGAGACGATCGAGTTGAAGCGCATGCCGGTCGCGTCGACACCGATCGTGCTCGCGATCGCTTCCGGCCCCTGCTCCTCGATCACCTTCGCCATCGTGAACACCTTGGAGATCGACCGGATCGAGACCGCGGACTGGATGTCGCCCGCGGTGTAGACCTTGCCGTCCGTGGTCACGAGCGCAATGCCGTAGATGTTCGGGTCCACCTTGGCGAGCGCCGGGATGTAGTCGGCGTTCTTGCCCTCCTGGAGGCCCTTGTACTTCGCGTGCGCCGCGTCGAGCGCGCCCCGGATCTCGGCCTGGGTCTGCGCCTGCGCCGCGGGCGCAAGCAGGCCGAGCACGACGAAGGCGGCGGCGAGCAGCCGCAGGCCGTTACGCATCGTCTTGCGTCCGCTCATCACTTGCCTCCCAACGAGAGCTTGAAGTTGTACTTGGCCGAGAACTGGATCCGGACGTCGTCCGAGGTCAAGCCGTCGCGGAAGTTCTCGCGCTTGCCCCACTGGATCTCGGGGCCCAGGAACACGTCGGGCGTCGGGTGGTAGAGGATGTTGGCGAGCGCGTACTGGCCCTTCTTGAAGGCGTTGTCCGCCTGGGCGTCGCTGTTGTCGATGTCCACCATGGAGTAGCCGACCGTGCTCGTCCACTCGTCGCTCCAGTTGAGGTCGAGGAACGCGACGATGCCTCGAATCGGCAGCGCCTTGCCGACGGCGGGGGTCCGGGGATTCGAGAAGTTGTTCTGGATGCCCACGTCCACCGGCGCATCGTTCCAGTAGTTCTGGACGCCCTCGCCGAAGGCCAGCTGCAGCCGCGCGACGTGCTTCTGGATCTTCAGGTTCGAGCTCAGGTTGACGCCCCAGCCCTTCGCGTAGCGGAACTGCGCCGAGAGATCCGGCAGCGGGAAGCGTCCCTTGACGTCCTCGAGCTCGATGCGTCCCGCGTACTCGCCCTGGTCGGCGGAGGCCCCCGGGCGCTCGAGCGCGATCGCGAAGCGCGAGTCGCCGTCCTGCCAGGGCGTCCAGCGGAACTGCACGTTCCGGAAGAAGACCATCCCGTTCGGTCCCCAGTACTCGACCGAGTTCGGGAACACGTCCGGGTCCATGAACGGGCTCCAGCTCTGGCCGGCGCCGAACTGGCCGAGCTCGCCCCAGGCGTGGCGCAGGCGGAAGATCGTCTGCCCGGCGTCGACGCCGGTGCCGAACAGCTCGAACTCGAAGATCGTCTTGATCTCGCCGACGTCGGTCGGGATGAAGCCCTTGGCACGAGGACATGAGTGGCCTGCACGCTGAAGATGGACCTGGCCTGGGTCCCGCGGGAAGTAACAGCCGGGTGAGTTACGGTTTCAGCGGGGCCAGAGCGGCCGAAGCAGGCGCAAACTCCGGCCCAACAAGGATTTCTCCCCGCAAACACCGGACTTCCCGTCCTGCTCCGGATCGCCTATCGTTCGGCATGCCCACGACCCGCCGCGCCCGCTCGGGCCTCCTCGTGCTCGCCGTCTCTGTCTCGCTCGCACCGGCGCCCGGCCTGGCTGCGGGCTCCGAGGTCCCGCCCGAGCTGCGTACGCGAGCGGAGGCCTCGAGCTTCCGAGCAACCTCCACGTACGCGGAGACCCTCGACTTCCTGCGCCTGCTCCAGGCCCGCTCTCCGCACTTCCAGCTCGGCGCCTTCGGCACCTCGGAGCAGGGTCGGCCGATGCCGTTCGTGGTGGTGTCGAAAGACCAGGCCTTCACGCCCGAGGCCGCGCGCCGGCTGTCCAAGCCGATCGTGATGCTCCAGGGCGGCATTCACGCCGGCGAGATCGACGGCAAGGACGCCCTGCTGCTGCTGCTGCGCGACCTGGCCCTGGGCCTGCACGCGGCCGTGCTCGACCGGGTCACCTTGCTGGTGGTGCCGATCTACAACGTGGACGGCCACGAGCGGGTGTCGCGCTTCAACCGCTCGAACCAGGACGGACCGGAAGGAGGCATGGGCTTCCGCACCAACGCTCGAGGCCTGGACCTGAACCGCGACCACCTCAAGCTCGACAGCGCCGAGGCTCGAGCCCTGATCGCTCTCGTCAACGCCTGGCGACCGCACCTGCACGTGGACAACCATGTGAGCGACGGGTTCGACCACGCCTGGGTGATAGGCTATGCCACCGCCGAGGCGCCCCAGGCCGCGCCCTCGATCGACGCCTGGGCGAAGGCCAACCTGCCGGCCGTCGCGGAGGCCACGAGGAGCGCCGGCCATCCGATCGGGCCGTACCTCGAGCTGCTCTCGAGCGAGGAGCCGCTGAAGGGCGCGATCACTCCGCCCTACCGGCCTCGCTACTCGACCGGCTACTTCGCCTTGCGCAACCGCCCTTCCATCCTGATCGAGACCCACTCGCACAAGCCGTTCCGGACCCGGGTGCTCGGCAACCACGCCTGGCTTGCAGCGCTGCTCGAGCAGGTGGCGAGCGAGCCTGGCGCACTGGTCGAAGCGGTGGCCGCAGCGGAGAGGCGGACGGTCGCCCTGGGCGCTCCGGACGCGCCCGCATCCGACGTCGCCCTGCGCTACGGACCCGATCGCGACGACCCGGCCGCCGGTGGAGGCGCTCCCGACCACGTGCGCCTTCCCCTCTTTGCCTTCAGTCGCTCGACCTCGGTAGTCACGGGCACCCCGCTCACGACCTATGAGCGCGGCCAGCTGCTCGAAAGCGACCTGCCCTGGTACCACACGCCGCGAGTGACGCAGTCCGTGCCCCGACCGCGCGGGTACGTGGTGCTGCCGGGCTGGCCCCGGATCGAGCAGTGCTTGCGAGCTCACGGGCTGCGCATGGAGGCACTGCCGCGTGACCTCGAGGCCGAGGTCGAGACCCAGCGCCTGTCGGAGCCGCGATTCGCGGGCAGGCCGTATCAGGGGACCACGGCGGTCACCTCGGTACGTGTCAAGCGGGCCCTGGAGACGCGTCGCCTCCCGGCGGGATCTCTCTGGGTGCCGGCCGACCAGCCCGACTTCGAGGTGGCCGAGCAGCTGCTCGAGGCCGACGCGCCGGACTCGCTCCTGGCCTGGGGCTTCCTCTCGTCGGTGTTCGAGCGCAAGGAGTGGATCGATGGGCAGGAGCTCGAGGCACTGGCACGCGAAGGGTTGAAGGATCCGAAGCGGGCCGCCGCCTGGGAGGAGGCTCTGCGCGACCCCACTTTCGCAGGCGATCCCGACGCGCGCTCCGAGTGGTGGGCCCGCCAGACGCCCTACTGGGACGAGACCATCGGCCTCGTCCCCGTGTACCGAGTGCTGCGACCGCTGCCGCAACCCTGAAGCCGGTCCGAACATCCGTCGTCGATCGCGCGGGCCCGACGGAGACGGGCCTATAATCCCCAGGTGGGCCGCCCCGCAGCCGTCGTCCGGATGAGCTACCCCGAGTATCTGGCGGCGGAGGCGGTGGCCGATGTCCGCCACGAGTACCTGGCCGGGGACGTCTGGGCGATGGCCGGCGGAACGATCGCGCACGGCGGCCTCGCCTTCGCCTTGGCGAGGGAGATCGGCTTGGCGCTCCGCGGCAAGCCTTGCCGGGCGTTCTCTTCCGACGTTCGGGTGCGGATCCGTGAGACCGACCTCACCACCTACCCGGACTTGTCGGTCGTCTGCGGCCAGCTCGAGACCGCGCCCGACGACGTCGAGGCGATCACCAACCCGATTCTTCTCGTCGAAGTGCTGTCCGACTCGACCGAGGCGTACGACCGCGGCGCCAAGTGGGCCCACTACCGGCGGATCGCCTCCCTCCGCGACTACGTGCTGGTCTCGCAGGCCGAGCCGCTCATCGAGGTATACCGCCGTACTGAGGGTGGCCGCTTCGAGCTTTTCGAGGCCCGTGCCGGGGAGACGATCGAGCTCGCCTCGATCGGCGCCCGGCTCGATGTGAACGCGGTGTACGCGAACCCCTTGGGGTAGCGAATCGCCGGCTGACGGCCGCGTCGAAGCGTCAGGGCGTCGCGCGCATCAGGCTCAGCGACTGGATCCGGGGCTCGGGGGTGGGCGCAAGCAGCACCGACCCGCGGACGCGGCCCGTCGCGCAGGTCCAGGTGAAGGCGCCCGACAGCAGGCCCTTGGGCGCGATGGGCGCGCTCGTGTCGCAGGTGCCGACCTGCGCCTTGAGACCCGCGATGTCGCGCGCCCAGTGCTCGGCGTCGCGGTCCATGAGGAAGTTCATCGACAGGACGTCGCCGCCCGCGGCAAGGGTGCCGCCGCTGAAGATCTTCACGACCGCCGCGTACGCGGTCGACAATGCGGGTGACAGCGGGGCCGGCCGCGCCGTCAGATCGCCGGCGCGCAGCATTGCCACCGCGGCGTCCCACACCGGTGGACGCGGACCGGCGTAGGTGCGGTTCGCGAGCGCGAAGATGCCCACGCCGTAGTCGGGCAGCAGCAACACGTGCGAGCCGTAGCCGGGATAGCCACCGCCGTGGCTCAGCGTGAGCCCGAGCTCGCAGTCGGTCGCGGCGATGAGGCCCATGGCGTAGGTTGCGGCTTCACGGCAGGCGTCCGGGCCGCTCGAGCCGGGCCGCACCCGCAGCGACGGGAAGTTGGCGCCCTGCGCCAGCTCGCGCACGCTCGCGCGCTTGACGGGTCCGGCGTCCGCACCGTCTCGCGGCGGCCACGCGGAGAGGAGGAAACCCAGCCACTTCGCGTAGTCGCTCGCGCTCGTCTGAATGCCGCCCATTGCGCCAAAGGCGCCGTGCGCCATCGTGGGCTCGAGCTTCCACTGGTCGTCTTCCCATCGGTAGCCGAGGGCCCGTCGCTCCGCGGGCGCGGCCGCGACTTGGTAGCCCGTCGCCGTCATGCCGAGCGGCGCAAAGAGCGTGCGCTGCACGACGTCCTTGTAGGGCTGCTGCGACACGTTGGCCACGATGCGTCCGAGCAGCGCGTAGCCGAGATTCGAGTACTCCATCGCCGTGGCCGGCGGACGCGTGAACGGCACGCCCAGGCTCAGCAGACGCGTGAAGTCGTCTTCGGGCAGCGGCGTCTGGCGGTCGCCCCACGGATCGTCAGTGACGAAGCCCGCCGTGTGCGTGAGCAGCTCGCGCACGCGGACCTTCGGCGAGTCGTCGGTGGGGTACTTGAGGGTCTTGAGCTCAGGCACGTACGTCTCGGCGGGTGCGTCGAGTGACAGCTTTCCCTCGTCGCGCAGCCGCAGGATGGAGAGCGCCGTGAAGGCCTTGGTCATCGACGCGATGCGGAAGAGCGTGTCGGGCGTGACGGGCCGCTTCGCCTCGATGTCCTGTACGCCGGCGCCCTTCACGTGCACGAGCTTTCCGTCCTTCACGATGCCCCACACCATGCCAGGAATGTGCGCGTCGAGCCGGTAGTGCTCCATCACGCGGTCGATCTCGGCGAGTGTCGCCTCGTTCTGTGCGTGAGCCAGCGACGGCGCCAGGGCCGTGGACAGGGCGCACGCGACGAGGGCTGCGATGATGCAACGGCCGACGTGAAGACCTGCCATGCGGAGCTCCCTGGAAACAGTGCGGCAGCCCGACCGAGGAGTCCGGGCGGCGCCCGGACTCCTCGTCGTCGTCGCGGTGCTACTTCGCGCTGTAGTAGATCACGCTGGCCTGGGAGTCACGGTGCGCCGCCGCATCGTTGAGCTCTGCGAAGGCCGCGCCGATCGCGCGCCGTTCCTCGGGCGTGCGCTTCGAGCGGGCAGCTGCGTAAGCGGCTTCCACCTTGTCGAGCGCGTCGGCATCGGGCACGATCTGCCAGAAGGACCGGATGCCGGAGTCGCCGGTGTGGATGAGCTCGGCGTCGATTCCATAGGCTGTCACGGCGCCATCCGCGTAGAGCTGCTCCAGGACCGGCTTGGTGTACTTGTCGTAGAGAGCCAGGTAGTCCCGCACCTTGCCCGGCAGAATCCTCTGGCTGGACACGGTCCCGTATCCCTTCTCCGTCTTCACCGTGCGGTTCTTGAACTGGACCGAGCGCAGGATCAGGTCGGCGTGCTTGGTTCCGGAGAAATCCGTGTCCTGCTTGCGACGCTCCTCGGGGGTGAGCTTGCTCCCCGATTCGACGAGCGTGTCGAGAGCCTTCTCCAGGTTGGCTAGGCTCTTGGCGCAGAACCAGGTGGAGTGCGTGTAGCCGTCAGGGCTGTGGACCGTGTTGCGGTCGGCGCCGAACTCGATGATCACGCCGTCGGCCAGCAGCTTCTCCATGACCGGGACCGTGTTCTTCTTCAGGTCCTTCTCGTAGGCGCCCCAGCTTGGCCGCGCGATCTGCCACTGGGCCACGCGCGTGTAGACCACCGTCTGGTCCTGCGCTGTCACGGTCGAAGCCACGGCGACGGCCAGCACGCTCCCGACGAGCACGGTCATCCAGCGACACATTCCTCTGTTCAATCTGTTTCTCCTTGGAGTGACGTTCAGGATTGACGTCACGACGAGTGGGAGCGGGAGTCTCCTCCTTCCCGGGGCCCATTGCAAGCGCTCTTCGCCGCCATGAGCGTGCAGCTCGCCACGCCGACACCCTGACTTAGAATCAACGACCGCAATACCCGGCCGTCGTTCCCGGGGCCCTCGAGGTGACCAGATGTCGCTGCCACGTTCTTCTCGCGCCCTGCTCGGCTCCTGTCTGGTGTCGCTCGTCGGCTTCGCCTCCCTGAGAGCGGCGGCGGAGCCAAGCGGGCAGGGCACGAGGCTGCTGCGACAGCCCGACCTGAACGGCCGGCAGGTGGCCTTCGCCTACGGGGGGGATCTCTGGGTCGCCGATCTTGCGGGCGGCGAGGCGCGTCGGCTTACGAGCACACCCGCGGTGGAGAGCGATCCCCACTTCTCGCCCGACGGGCAGTCCCTCGCGTTCACTTCGGACCGCTCCGGAATGCCGATGGTCTACGTGGTACCGGCCGCGGGGGGGACGCCGCGGCGGCTGACCTGGTATCCGGCCCCTTCGTACGCGCGGGGCTTCACCCCCGACGGCACGCGGGTCCTCTACGCCTCGAGGCGCGAAGCGGCGCCCGTGGCGTTCGAGCGCCTCTGGACCGTCCCCGCCGCCGGAGGGCCGTCGGATCGTTTGCCCGCGCCGTGGGGCCACGACGGGGCGTACTCGCCGGACGGGAAGAAGATCGTCGTGGATCGGGTCACGCGCTGGGACGTCGAGTGGCGCCACTACCGGGGCGGCCAGAACACCCCGCTCACCATCCTCAACCTCGACGACCTGGGGGAGATCCGCCTCCCAAACGAAAGCACCATCGACATCCACCCGGTCTGGATGGGCGGTACGGTCTACTTCCTCTCGGATCGCGACGGGGTGATGAACGTGTGGGGCTACGAGCCGGACTCTGCGCGACTGACCCAGCTGAGCCGCTTCCCCCAAGCAGACGTCAAGTGGCTGTCGGGGCACGCGGGCGTTCTCGCCTTCGAGCACGACGGCAACCTCCATACCCTGGACCCGGCCACGGGCGAGACCCGCCAGCTCGCCATCACGGTCCGCGGGGATTTTCCCTGGGCCGAGCCGCGCTGGGAGGACGTGACCAAGAAGGTGGCCTCCGCCTCGCTGTCGCCCTCGGGCAAGCGGGTGCTGATCGAGGCCCGCGGGGAGATCTTCACCGTGCCCGTCGAGAAGGGCGACACCCGCAATCTCACCCGGAGCTCGGGCGCCGCCGACCGGGCCCCGGTCTGGTCGCCCAAGGGCAACGAGGTCGCGTGGTTCTCCGACTCCGGCAACGGCTACGAGCTGCTGATCGGGGCGCAGGACGGCCTCTCGGCCCCCCGCCGCCTGGGCATCGGTCCCTCCAAGATGGCGTGGGACGTCGCCTGGTCGCCGGACGCCGGCCGCATCGGCTTCGTCGACGACGACGTGAGGGTTCGGGTGGTCGAGCTCTCGTCCGGTCGGACCCAAACCGTCGACGTGGGCGGCGTGAACGTGGAGCGAGGCGAGATGGGCCTCACCTGGTCGCACGACTCCAAGTGGCTGGCCTACGCCAAGACTTTCCCCAACAAGCTCCGGCGCATCGTCGTGTGGTCGGTGGACGGAGGCCAGGTGCGACCGGTGACGGATGCCATGGCCGACGCGATCTCGCCGGCCTGGGACCGGAACGGCAAGCACCTCTACTTCCTGGCGAGCACGGACTCCGCGCTGGGCTCCGGATGGGCCAACACCAGCAGCATGGGCGCCGATCCCACCTACGGCGTCTACCTGGTGGTGCTGCCGGCTGACGAGCCCTCGCCCTTGGCACCCGAGAGCGACGAAGAGAAGGCGGCGACGGGCAAGGAGGGCGGCGACTCCAAGAGCGAGGCCAAGACCGACGCCAAAGACAAGGACAAGGAGCGGGACGACAAGGCCGCGGCCGCCGAGGCCAAAGCCAAGGGCGAGAACCCGGCTGCCGAGCCCGCCAAACCGGTGGACGTCCACATCGCGTTCGAGGGCATCGAACGGCGGATCGTGCCGCTGCCGATGCCGGTGAGTCGCTACCGGTTCGCGGCGGCCGGTTCGGCCGGGTCGGTGTTCGTGGGCGAGCGCGTCCCGCCGGCCAAGGGCGCGACCTTGCACAAGTTCACGCTCGAGAAGCGCAAGGCCGAGAAGTTCGTGGAAGACATCGCGGACGTCTCGGTCTCGAACGACGGGAAGAAGCTGCTCTTCCGCAAGGACGAGAAGGTCTTCGTGGTGGACAGCGACAAGGCTCCCGAGGCCGGAAAAGGGGAGGTCAAGCTCGCGCTGCTCACGTACCTGGACCGCCCGGCCGAATGGCGCCAGATGTTCGACGAAGCGTGGCGCTATGAGCGCGACTTCTTCTACGACCCGAACCTCCACGGCGCCGACTGGAACGCCGTGCGCGAGCGTTACGCGCCGCTCCTGCCCTACGTCCGACACCGGGCCGACCTCAACTACCTCCTGGACCAGGTGAACGGCGAGCTGTCGGTGGGACACAGCTTCGTGTTCGGCGGCGACATGCCCGAGGTAGAGAAGCCCAGCGGGGGCCTGCTGGGGGCCGATCTGGTGAGAGACGGTGGGCGCTGGCGGATCTCGAGGATCTATAGCTTCCAGAGCTGGAACCCCAAGATGCCCGCTCCGCTCGACCGCCCGGGCCTCAAGGTCGCGAAGGGTCACTACATCCTCGCCGTGGACGGGATCGAGCTGACCGATCGCGACGACCCCTACTGTCTACTGGACGGCACGGCGAAGCGCCAGACGGTCCTCCAGATCAACGACAAGCCGACGATGGCGGGTTCGTGGCCGGTGACGGTGGAGCCGGTCGACAGCGAGGACGCGCTACGGCAGCGGGCGTGGGTTGAGGACAACCGGCGGCGCGTGGACGAGCTTTCGGGAGGCAAGCTGGCCTACGTGTGGGTACCCAACACCGGCGAGAACGGTGTCGTCTCGTTCAACCGCTACTTCTTCGCCCAGCAGGACAAGCCGGCCGCGGTCATCGACGAGCGGTGGAACGGCGGCGGGCTCCTCGACGACTACATGGTGGACCTCATGACCCGGCGCCTGCGGGCCGCCATCACCAACGAGGTGCCCGACGGCAAGCCTTTCGTGCTGCCGGCCGGGATCCTCGGGCCCAAGGTGCTGCTCATCAACGAGCGGGCGGGGTCGGGAGGGGACTTCTTCCCCTGGGTTTTCCGCCAGCAGGCCGCGGGGCCGCTCATCGGCACGCGTACCTGGGGCGGCCTGGTCAAGTCGTCGGTCCACTATCTCCTGGTCGACGGGGGCGGCGTCACGGCGCCCGACAACGCCGTGTTCGATCCGGTCAAGCGCGAGTGGATCGCCGAGAACAGGGGCGTCGCTCCCGACATCGAGGTTCTCCTCGATGCAAAGTCGGTAGCGGAGGGGAGGGACCCCCAGCTCGAGCGCGGGGTCGCCGAGGCGCTGCGGCTGCTAGCGGAGAAGCCGCCCGTGGACATCGTGCCGCCGCCCTTCTCGACGCCCGCGTGGCGCCCCTAGGGCTTTCGCGCGTCAGCTCCGGAGCTTCTTGAACAGCTCCAGATTCGCCTTCAGCGACTCGAGCGGCGGCACGCCTTCCTTCTCGTACTCGATGATGTACCACTCGATGCCGCCTTTGGTCTCGGCGGCCGTCATGATCGCCGGCCAGTCGAGCTCATCGGCGCCGAGGTACGCGTTCGGGTCCTTCTTCGAGAACGGCTTGACGTGCATCGAGATCGTGCGGCCCGCGTTTCGCTCGATGAGCGACTGGGCCGTCACGCCTTCCATCTCCGACGCGTTGCCGGTGTCGAGCTGCAGAATGACGTCCTTCGAGGTCTGATCGGCGAAGCGGTTCCACCAGTACTCGCCGTCGATGCGACCAAAGTCCGTCGTGTGGTTGTGGTACCCGACGCGCAGCTTGTGCGCCTTCAACCGCTCGGCCACCTCGTTGACCTCATCGGCGGTCTTCTTCAGCAGGTCGGCCGAAGTGTAGACCGCCGGTGCCAGCGAGCGGATGATCAGGTTTCGGTTCCCGATCGCCTGGTTGAACTCCACGCTGGCCGCAAGCTTGTCGCCCTGCAGCTCGGAGAGGCGATGATGAAAGCCGCACGCTTTCAGGTTGGCGGCATCGAGCCAGGTCTTCCACTCGGCGCCGGACCTAGAGAACGCGTTCTCGAGCTCGACCGCCTGATAGCCCAGCGCGCCGACGGCCTTCAGCGTCCCGGGAATGTCGTTGGCCAGTTGCAGGCGCACACACCAGAGCTGCGTGCCGATTGGAATCGCCTTCCATGCGGCTGCTCTGGCGCGAGCCGCGGGCGCCAGCAACACCGAGGCGGCGGCGGCACCGCCAAGCCTGAGCGCGTCACGACGGGTCAGCAGTACAGCACTCATGAATCGAGTCCTCCGTTGGCGGCATCCTATGTCGGTCGCGGGAGCCCCCATAATAGCCCGTGCAGCTCAATCGACGGCAGTTCCTCGGAGCCTTGTGGGTCGCGGCCGCAGCGACCGATAGGGCGCTGGATCCGCACTCGAAGGACGCGGGAACCGCCGATGAGGGCTTGGCGGCCTCAGGCCACGAAGATCGGACGACTCTTGACACGTCGTGTGCGAAGCGCATACTGCGTTTCAATTTCGACAATTTCACATTTGCAGAGCGTTTCGCCGCCTGAGGCTGCCGATGCTCTTCGAATATTCAACCATCGGAGATCCGCCATGGCCCAGTCGATGAATGTTGCTTTCCGCCCCATGTTCGTGGCCCTGCTGCTGAGTCTTGCTGCCTGTTCCGG
>Ga0214473_10006013_pt1 | contig 14518 bp, 11 predicted proteins | sample RVTome_7_FD_203509 | JGI IMG/M metagenome (GOLD analysis project Ga0214473, IMG submission 203509) | Soil microbial communities from uranium-contaminated site in the Upper Colorado River Basin, Wyoming, United States - RVT98D197 | ecosystem: Environmental > Terrestrial > Soil > Contaminated >... | reverse complement strand
GACCCACGGGGACTACGACGACGACTACTGGAAGCACCGGGACGTGAACTGGCAGGAGCACTACGACGAGACCCTCGATATCCCCATGATCCACGTCTCCGGCTGGTACGACTCCTACGCGGGCGGCACCATCCAGAACTACGTCGAGCTCTCGAAACGCAAGACCTCGCCGATCTATCTCCTGATGGGGCCCTGGACCCACGGCGGGAACACCCGCTCCTACGCCGGCGACGTGGAGTTCGGCCCCGAGGCCGCGAGGGCGGACTTCCCCCGCGAATTCCACTTGCGATGGTTCGATCGATTTCTGAAGGGCGTCGAGGCCGCGGCGGAGGAGCCGGTCCGCATCTTCTTGATGGGCACGGGGGACGGGCATAAGGACGAGAACGGCCGGCTGTACCATGGCGGCCGATGGATCACAGCCTCGAGCTGGCCCCTTCCGGAAACGACCGAGGTTCGCTATTACTTCCATGGCGACGGTTCCCTCTCGAAGAGTCCTCCGACGGAGCGCGAGCGCGCGACGACGTACACGTTCGATCCGCGGGACCCGGTGCCGACTCTGGGCGGCGCTTTCTCCAGCACGAGCCCGGTGTTCGAGCCCGGCGCTTATCACCAGGAAGAGCGCGAGGGGATTTACGGCGCGAAACCTCCCTTCCTTCCGTTGAGCGCTCGGCCCGACGTCGTGGTGTTCCAGACCGCGCCCTTAGCCTTCGACGTCGAAGTCGTGGGACCAATCGAAGTCGAGCTCCACGCCTCCTCGACGGCACTCGACACCGACTTCACGGTGAAGCTCGTAGACGTCTATCCGCCCTCTTCGGACTTCCCTTCGGGTTTCGAGATGAACCTCACGGACGGCATCCTCCGGGCTCGCTACCGCAACGGCCCCGAGCGCCAGGAGCTCGTGACCCCGGGCGAGATCTACCGGCTCACCATCGAGCCCTTCCCCACGGCCAACGTCTTCAAGAAGGGCCACCGCATCCGCGTCGACGTCTCCAGCAGCAACTTCCCCCGCTTCGACGTCAACCCCAACACCGGAGAGCCTCTGGGTATGAACCGAAGAATGCAGAACGCGGACAACACCCTCTACCATGAGGCCGGGCACCCGTCTCACGTGGTGCTTCCGATCCTGGAACGGAAATGATCATGAGCATCTCCAGACGAACGTTTCTCAAATCTTCCGGCGCGGTTCCCGGCGTCTTGTCCCTGGGTGTCGCGCCGCGGGAGGTCGAATCGAGCGCCGCCGGAGCCACCCGGACTCTCGCCCGCTTCGTCGTCGCCTCCAAGTGGTCCGATATCCCCGAGGCGGCTCGTAGGGAAGCCGCTCGATCGATCGTCAACTGGGTGGGCTGCGCTCTCGGAGGAGCCCGCCATGAGACGGTGGATTGTGCCTTGTCCGCTCTCTCCGAGCTCTCGGGGCCTCGCGCGGCGACGGTCCTCGGTCGCGCCGAGCGACTCGACATCCTCCACGCTTCGCTCGTCAACGGGATCAGCTCCCACGTGCTCGACTTCGACGACACCCATCTCGAGACCATCATCCACCCCGCGGGTCCGGTGGCGCCGGTGCTTCTGGCTCTCGCGGAGCGAAAGCCTCTGAGCGGCGCCGATTTCCTCCACGCATTCATCCTCGGGGTCGAGGTCGAATGCCGCGTCGGGATGGCGGTCTACCCCTGGCACTATGATCGGGGCTATCACATCACTGGAAGTGCCGGGGTCTTTGGCGCCGCTGCCGCGGCGGGGAAGATCCTCGGACTCGACGAGAAGCAAATGACCTGGGCGCTCGGGATCGCGGCGACGCAGTCGGCGGGTCTCCGGGAAATGTTCGGGACGATGTGCAAGGCCTTCCATCCGGGCCGCGCCGCGCAGAACGGGCTCACCGCCGCGCTTCTCGCCGCGAAGAACTTCACCAGTTCCGAAGAGAGCCTCGAGGCGCCACGAGGATTCGCCCACGTCCTCTCGGAGAATCGTGACTTCTCGAAGCTGACCCAGGGTCTCGGGGAAACGTACCAGGTGGCGCGCAACACCTATAAGCCTTTCCCCTGCGGGATCGTCATCCACCCGACCATCGACGCCTGCATTCAATTGCGGCGAGAGCATTCGCCAAGAGCGTCCGATATCGAGAACGTCGAGCTCCGGGTGCACCCGCTGGTTCTGGAGCTCACGGGGAACAAGACTCCGATGACCGGGCTCGAAGGCAAGTTCAGCGTGTACCACTCGGCCGCCGTCGCCCTCCTCCGCGGAGTGGTAGGCCAGAGGGAGTACAGCGACGACGTGGTGCGCGACCCCGAGGTCATGGCCCTCCGCGGCCGGGTCACCGCGGTCGCGGATCCGGGGGTTCGCGAGGAAGAAGTCTTCGCCCGCCTAGTCCTCGCCTCGGGCCGAGCGCTCGAGAAGCATGTGGAGCACGTCGTCGGAAGTCTCGAGAATCCCCTCAGTGATCGCGATCTGGAGACGAAGTTTCGCGGCCAGGCGGATTCGGTTCTCTCCGAGAGCCAAGCCCTGGAGCTCCTCTCGCTCTCGTGGTCGGTGGCCTCGCTTCCAGACGCCGCGGCAATCGCGAAGGCTTCGGTTCCCGCATGATTCCCCTCTTGCTCGCGCTCGCTGGAAACGTCATCCTCGAGACCGACGTTCCCGCGACGATGCGCGACGGAGTCGTTCTTCGCGCCGACATCCTCAGACCCGACGCCCCGGGCCGTTTTCCCGCAATCCTCATCCGCACCCCTTACGAGAAGACGTCGGAATGGAGGGATTCCTTCTCCATCCGCGCCGCGCGCGCAGGTTACGTCGTCGTCGTCCAGGATGTGCGCGGTCGATTCGCTTCCGACGGCGTCTTCCACCCCTATCACCAGGAGGGAAAGGACGGATTCGACACCGTCGAGTGGGTGGCGTCCCTTCCCTACGTGAACGGCAAGGTGGGGATGGCGGGTCTCTCCTACCCCGGCGCCGTCCAGTGGCTCGCCGCGATGGAGAAGCCGCCCCACCTGGTGACCATCACCCCTCTCATGTGCTTCTCGAACGCGCGCCACTTCTTCTTCAACGGCGGCGCCTGGGACCTCTCGTGGATCTCGTGGTTCTACCTCAACATCGCCCCTGACGTTCGTGCCCGCTCGGGGCTTCCTGGCCCGAAGACGGACGTCGAGGCCGAGGAGCTTTGGGGGCGGCATCGCGAGGAGTGGCTTTCGTTTCTTCCGCTCTCGGAGCTCCCGATTCTTCGCGACGCGGCGCCCGCGTACTACGACTGGCTAGCGCACCCCGAGGACGGTCCCTACTGGGACTTCGCGAACGTCGAGGCCCGCTACCGCGAGATCGAGATCCCGGCGCTGAACCTCTCCGGCTGGCACGACGAGGGCTACGGTCCGGCCGGCGCCATCCGCAACTACCGGGGCACGCGCAAGAACCAGAGCCGCGTCGTCATCGGGCCCTGGACGCCGAGGCTCGATCGCATCCGCGAAGGAGAGCTCGATTTCGGCGTGAACGCAGGGCTGGACCACGATGCTCTTCTGCTGCGGTGGTTCGATTTCTATCTCAAGGGGGAGAGGAACGGACTCGACGGGGAGAAGCCGGTCGCGATCTTCGTCATGGGCGAGAACGCCTGGCGCGAAGAAGACGATTGGCCTCTCACGCGCAGGGTGGAGACGCCCTACTACTTGAGAAGTGGCGGGAAGCTCTCTCTCGAGCCGCCAACGGGCGACGAGCGTCCCGATACATACTCGTACGATCCCCTCGACCCCGTCGTCGACCCGCACGAAGGAGCTCAGGGGCCCTACGATCAGAGCCCGCTCGAAACGCGCGAAGACGTTCTGGTCTACCAGACCGAGCCTTTGGAGACGGAGGTTGAAGTCACGGGGCACATCGAAGTCGAGCTCTTCGCCTCTTCCTCGGCGAAGGACACCGACTTCGTGGTGCGGCTTCTCGACGTTCATCCCGACGGACGCGCATTCAATCTCATGAGCCCGACGGTCGAGGTGATCCGGGCCCGCTACCGCGACGGCGAGGACAGGGTCGCGCTCCTCGAACCGGGCGTCGTGGTTCCGATCCGGCTGAATCGTCTCGTGACCTCGAACCTCTTTCGCGCCGGCCACCGCATCCGGATCCACGTGACCTCGAGCCTCTTCCCCCACTTCGATCGCAATCCGAACACCGGCGAGCCCATCGGGAAGAGCGCCACGACCGAGGTGGCGCGCCAGGAGATCCACCACAGCGCCTCCCTTCCCTCACGAATCGTGCTTCCGGTAATCCCGCGCTGACTTCGCCCGGATCGGGACGTTCGGTTCCGGCGTTGAATCTCCGCTTCTCACCGGGATGCTCGCGAGTCAGCTTCAAGGCCGTGAGACCGCGTCGGTCCCGTCGAGTCGGCGCGAAGCGAGTGAAGCCGGTCGGTTGCCTTGAGAATCCCAAAGTTATACTTTACAATTCTCAAACATGAGGCACGTGCCCCGCCAGCTGGAGAAGCAGGCGATCCGAGCCGCGAAGGCCTTCCCGGCAACCGTGCTCACCGGGCCAAGGCGCGCGGGCAAGACGTGGTTTCTGAAGCGTCTTTTCCCCCGGGCCGCCTATTTTTTGCTCGAGGACCCCGATGTCGTGGCCCGGTTTCGCTCGGATCCCCAGGGCTTTCTCGACGGTTTCGAGACTCCCGCGATCCTGGATGAAGTTCAGAACGTTCCCGAAGTCTTCGCCTACGTTCGCAGCCGGCTCGACCGCAGGCCGCGGCGCGTGGGCCAGTGGATCTTGACCGGATCGCAGGAGGCTCCGCTGATGCGGGGCGTCTCGGAGTCGATGGCGGGGAGGGCAGCGGTGCTGCAGTTGCTCCCGCTCTCCGTCAAGGAGACGCCGAAAGTGACGCTCCTCCGCGGCGGTTTCCCCGAAGTCGTTGCGCGCCCGAGGGAGGCGCGCCTGTGGTTCGCTTCGTATCTCCAGACGTATCTGGAGCGCGACGTCCGCCAGGTCACTGGCATCCGGGACTTGGCGACGTTCCGGAGGTTTCTTGCGGTTCTCGCCAGCCGTCATGGCCAGATGCTGAACAAGACGGACCTGGCCGCGCCCCTTGGCGTCAGCGTTCCCACCATCACCCATTGGCTCTCGGCGCTCGAAACGACGGCTCAGGTACTGGTGATTCCGCCGTTTTACCAGAATCTCGGAAAACGCCTCTTGAAGTCTCCAAAGGTGTACGTCGCGGATTCTGGCCTTGCCTGTCATCTGCTGGGCATCGACACCGAGCGCGAGCTCCGTAAATCGCCGTTCGCCGGGGCGCTCTTCGAAGGCTTCGTCGCCGCGGAGATCGTCAAATCACAGGTCAACACCGGCGGGCGCCGGGAGCTTTACTACTTCCGCGACGAACAGGGGCTGGAAGTGGATTTCGTCGTGCCTTCCCGGGGAGGTTCGCTCGATCTAGTTGAGTGCAAGTTCACGCGCACCGTGACGCCCTCGATGGCCGCGCCCATGCTGCGGCTGGGGGAAGCGGTGAGCCGAAGACGCCCCAAGGGCACGGCTGTGGCGATGACCGTCGTCCACGAGGCGCCGAGCTCGGGCGCCGTCACCCGAGCGTTGGCGCCCGGCGTTCGGGCTCTACCCTGGCGAGAGTTTCTCGAAGAGCTATAGCTCGATTCGCCAATACCACGCGCGCACGCTCTGGTGATCAGCGAGCCCGGCGGTGTCGCCGGGCGGGGCGCGGGGCGAAGTACCCGCCGCGGGTGCGTACCTCGGTTCCGGCCTCTTTGGAGAGAATTTGCAGCCGTCGCCAGGCGCCGTCGGCGACGGCGTTCGTCGATACGTACGCCAGGCTGTACTGGCTCTTAAGCTCGGTCGCGATCTGCTCGTACACGCCCGCGAGATCGCCGATGGTCTCGGGAGCGTAGGAGACGCCCCCGCTCTCCCGGGCGAGCATGTCGAGCTCGTACTTCGCGTTCCGGTATTTGTCCTTCGCGAGGTCCTCGTCGCTCGCGCGGAGCGAGATCGCATAGATCACGACGCTGCTCTTTCGGGCCTGCTCCTTCACGTCCTCGAAGCCGACGACCGACTTGGTGTCATTCCCATCGGAGAGGACCACGATGGCCCTTCGATCGAGCTCTTCCGGGTTCTCGCGGTGGAGATCCTTCAGAGACACGTAGATCGCGTTATAGAGCGAGGTGGCGCCCGTCGCCTCCGTTTGCCGGATCGCCTGTTCGACCCGATCGAAGTCGTTGGTGAAGTCGGCCAGAGTGAGCACGCGATCGTTGAACTCGACGACCTGCACGTGATCGGCGGGCTTGAGCGAGCGGACGAAGCGGACTGCCGCCTCCTGTGCCAGCTCCAACTTCGAGCGCATGCTGCCCGAGGTGTCGACGAGTATCACCATCCGGAGCGGCAGCTCTCCCCGGGAGAAGAACTCGATCTGCTGCTCGACCCCATCCTCGTAGATCTGGAAGTTGTCCTGCGGAAGACCGGTCACGAGACGCCCCTCGTCGTCGAGGACCGACACCGCGAGACTCACGGTATCGACGCTCACGCGAAACTGCGGGCGCTCGTCGGCAGTGCGCTCCTGCTGCGCCACGCCCGGAGCGGCGACGAGAGCGGCCAGGAGAGCCCGGGCAGGAACGCACCGTCTCACGGGGTTCATGGGATCGACTCGATCCTCGAGAGGCGTTCGGACGCGCGGAACAGGGCGGCTTCCGCTTCTTTGCCCGGCTCGTCCTTGGCGCCGAGCGCTTTCGCCTGCTCGAGCCACGAGCGAGCTTCCTCGAGGGCGGCGGTGAGGCGCGTCTTGTCCTCGGCCCCGAGGCTCAAACCCCGCGCTACGATCTCCTTGTCGATCCAGAGTCCCTTGGCCTGGGCCGCCATGAGGACCAACTTCCAGTCGGTCGGATCCAAGCGGTGCCGGAACGAGAGGCTCGCCGCCGCGTCGGAAAGCGCCTGAGGGCGCTCCTGGCCCGCGAGGCTCACCGCGAACTTGAGGCTGAACTCGGGCTCGTCGGGAAACACGTCGAAGAGCGCGCCCAGGAGGTGGGAGGGAAACCACGGCCCGGCCGCGGCTCCGCCGGAAGGCCCACCAGCGATCGATACCCGAAGGGTCGCGTGCTTCAAGTTGGCGAACGAGGCGCGCCTCGAGGTCATGGCCTCGCCCGCGGCGATGGTCCAGAGACTGAGCGCGAGAACATCGTTATCCACGTCCACGTCGCCGACGAAGACGCCGCTCCCCTCGGGAAAGCCGCTCCCGGGCTCGAGCTCCACCGAGTGCTCGACCTCGGCGTCCCCCGTCTCCGCGCTCACCCGCGCCTCGGTCACCGCAGGCTCGATCTCCTCGCGCCCGAACGCCTTCCGCGTCCGGTCCTGGGGAAGCGGACGTCGGAGCTTGACAATGCCAGAGAGAAGGCGGTGGCGGAGCTCGTCGCGCCACAGGTCGGGAAGCGACTCATTGTAGAGAGCCACTTCGTCCGCGATCTCGATCCGGTCGCCCGGAGTCAAGGTCGCGGGCGATCGAGCGCGAAGCGCTTCGCCGTTCCGCTTGGTGCCGTTCGAGCTTCCGACATCCACGAGCTCGACTCCCTCGGCCCTCTTGCGGACCACGGCGTGTCGTCGCGAGACCCGCGTCGAGGCGAGGACCACGTCGTTCTCCGGCAGTCGGCCGATGGCGCTTTCCTCGAGGGTGAGGGGAAAGAGTCTCTGCGTGCGGAGGAAGTACAGGTAACCCCAGGGCTCCGCCGGCTCCCCTGGCGCCTGTGGGAACGCGGAAAAACCCGCGCTCGACGTCGCCGCGGTGAAGAGGAAAACGGGAAGAAAACGCATGACCCGCGTAGACACTTAGCTTAGGACCGAAGGACGCGAGCGTCAAGCAGCGAAGATCGCAGGAGTGTGAGGGACTTCACTTTGCGTCCGCGACCCAGCCCCGCTCCTGGAGGAAGGAGGCGACTACATCGGCCGCGGCTCTGCCCTCGTCGTCGACGCGGCGGTTGAGGCCTCTCATGGCGGCCTCGTCGAGATTTCCTTCGAGAAGGCCCAGCACTTCCCCGAGAGCCGGCACGCGCTCGGCGGTCGAGGGCCGATAAACCGCGGCCGCATCATAGGGAGGGAAGTAGGAACGATCGTCCTCGAGGACGGTGAGACCGAACTTGTCGATGAGCCCGTCGGTCGCGCTCCCGACGACGACGTCCACCTCGCCTTCCATCAGGGCCTGGTAGACGAGACCGAGCTCGATTCCCCGGGGCCGGTTGGCGAAGCTCAGATCGTAGGCCTCGACCAGACCGCGCAACCCATCCGCGCGCTCCAGAAACTCGTGCCCGACACCGGGCTGAAGCGTCTCCTGGTGCCGCTTCAGGTCGGAGATTGTCCGGATTCCGAGCCTCTGCGCCACGTCCGATTTCATCGCGAGGGCGAAGGTGTTCTCGAAGCCCAGAGGCTTGCTCCAGGCGAGGCCGAAGTCCTCGCGGTAGACCTCGCGCACCCGGCGGTACACCGCCTCGGGATCGTGGCTCACCTCTTCCTTGAGGATGGCGGTAAGCGCCGTGCCCGTGTACTCGACGTACACGTCGAGATCGCCCGCGAGGAGCGCCCGGTGACAGATGAAGGTCCCCCCGAGGTTGAGCCGTCTCTCGACGGGAACGTTTCTGGACTCGAGAAGCTGCGCCAGGATCTCGCCCAGGATCACTTGCTCGGTGAGGTTCTTCGACCCCACGACCAACTTCCGTTCCCCCGAGCACGAGAGGACGAGCGCGAGAAGGAAGGAGGCGAGGGAGAGAGCGAGGATCCGTCTCATCGATCCCAACCGAGCCACCGCTCCAAGCGCCCGAGGAGCCCGTCGGCCACGAGGGCGAGAGCCGCCGCGGGCACCGCCCCGGCGAGGATCAGGCGGCTATCCACCATGGAAAGCCCCCGGAAGATCGAGTTGCCGAGACCTCCCGCTCCCACCGCGGCGGCGATGGTCGCGAGGCCGATGGCGTTTACCGTCGCGATCCTCACCCCGGCGAGAATGGTGGGAAGCGAGAGCGGGATTTCGATGATCCTCAGGCGCTCGAGGTCGGTCATGCCCATTCCCCTTCCCGCCTCGACCACCGAAGGCTCCACCGACTGGACCCCGGCGTAAGTGTTCCTCAGGAGCGGGAGCAGCGCGTAGAGCACGAGAGCGACGATCGCGGTGGTGTTCCCGATCCCGCCGATGAACGGGATGGGGATGAGAAAACCGAAGAGCGCGAGGCTGGGAACGGTCTGCATCACGCCCGCGAAGCCCATCACCGGAGACGCGAGCGACGGCTTTCGCGTGAGGAGGATCCCGAGGGGTACGCCGATGAGAACGGCGATGGTGATGGACACCGCGACCAGGAAGACATGCTCGACGGTTTGCGCGGCAATGTCGGCCCGTCGTTCGAGAAGAAAGCGGAGTGTATCCATCGGGTCGTCTACACCCTTTCGAGCCGCACCAGTTCGGCGACGAAGTCGTCCGCGGGCCGGCCCAGGATCTCCGAGGGCGGACCGAGCTGCAGGAGCCTCCCCGCGTGCATCACCCCGATCCGGTCACCGAGCTTCATCGCCTCGGGGACGTCGTGGGTGACGATGATGATCGTCTTCCGGAGCTTCTGTTTCATCTCCAGGAACTCATCCTGCATCCGGCGGCGGTTCACGGCATCGAGCGCTCCGAAGGGCTCATCCATCAGAAGGAGGGGCGGGTCGACCGCGAGGGCGCGGGCGACGCCGACCCTCTGCCGCTCTCCTCCCGATAGCTCCTTGGGCCGCTTGTGCGCGAATCGCTCCGGCGCGAGGCCCACGAACGCGAGAAGCTCCCGGACCCGCTCGTTTCTCCGCTCCGGGCTCCAGCCCTCCAGCTTCGGGACCAGCTCGACGTTCTCGGCGACGCTCAGGTGAGGAAGAAGCCCGACGTCCTGGATGACGTAGCCCGTCCGACGCCGGAGCCGGATGGGATCCCACGAGCGGATCTCTCGACCCTCGACTTCGACCTCGCCCTCGTCGGGCTCGACCAGGCGGTTTATGGTCCGTAGAGCGGTGGTCTTGCCGGCGCCGCTCGAGCCCAGGAGCACCAGGGTCTCGCCCGGCTCGACCCGAAACGAGACGCGATCCAAGACCGGCCGCCCGTCCACGCCGAATCTCTTGCTGACGTTTCTGAGCTCCACCGCAGGCCCGGACATGGCTCGGGTCAGGTGCGCGAAAGCCGGCGGAATCCTGACTCCGATTGGACGAGCACCAGGTCGGCCATACCGATGAACAGCCCGCAGTCGACGACGCCCGGCAGGGCGTCGATCCGCCGCTCGAGACCGGAGGCGTCCTCAATACTCTCGAACTTCGCGTCGAGAATGTGGTTTCCGTTATCGGACACGAAGGGCCGCCCGCCTTCGTTCCGCCGGAGGCGGACGTCTCCGCCGAGAGCCTCGAGCTTGCGTTTCGAGACGGGCGCCGCGAAGGGCACGACCTCCACCGGCACCGACATGCGGGCGCCGAGGCGAGGGACGATCTTCTCGTCTCCCGCGAGGATCACGAACCTCTTCGAAACCGAGGCCACCACCCGCTCGCGCAGCAGCGCCCCCCCGTGTCCTTTGATCAAGTCGAGAGATGGATCGATCTCGTCGGCGCCGTCGACGTCGACGTCGATGACGTCGATCTCGTCGAGTCCGACGAGGGGGATCCCGAGCTCGTTCGCAAGCTCTTCCGTGCGGCGCGACGTCGGGATTCCGCGAACCGCGAGGCCCTTCTCGATCCTCCGGGCGAGAGCGCGCACGAACATCGCCGCCGCCCGACCCGTCCCGAGCCCCACCACCATTCCCGGCTCGATCATTTCCGCGGCCTCGACCGCCGCCGGCCAGAGGGAGGGTTCTGCGCCGCTCATCAGAGAGCGGAGCATACTCGACGGTGGACAGCGGGGCAAGATGGTTAGAATGCCCGCCATGCGAATTCCTCCGCTCCTCCCCTCACCGAAGAAGCTCGTCCAGGGCGAAGGCGCCTTCCCCTTGAGACCGGGAGCCCCCATCGTTCTTCCCGAGGGCGCGGGCGAGAGCGATTTCTTCACCGCCCGAGCACTCCAGGCTGCGATCCGCGTGCGGGCGGGATTCTCTCCGCCCATCGAGACCCACGCCCGCCGCGAAGACCTCGGCCCTCGCATCGAGCTTCTCCGTCGGGGAGCCCTCGGCGAGGGTTATCGCATCACCGTCTCCAGGGAAGAAGTCTGCGCCGAGGGCGAGGGCGAGCCGGGGTTGCGCTACGCCGTCGAGTCCCTATCACAGCTCCTGCCTCGGCGAGGTCGAAGCCTCGCCGCCTGCGAGATCGAGGACGCCCCGGATCTTGCGAAGCGAGGACTCCTCCTCGACATCTCGCGCGGGAAGGTCCCGACCCTGGCGACGCTCAAGGGCATCGTCGACTTCATGGTCGGTCTCAAGCTGAACCTATTGATGCTCTACACCGAGCACGTCTTCCGATTCCGGCGTCACCCGCTCATCGGAAAGGACGCCTCACCGATGTCGGCCTGGGAGCTTCGAGACCTCGACGAGTACGCCCGAAGGCGGCACGTGGAGCTGGTGCCGACGCTCCAATCCCTCGGCCACATGCACCAGATCCTGAAATACCCGCGCTACCGAAAGCTCGCGGAGAGTGAGAGGAGATGGTCGCTCTCGCCCGCGCTCGAGGAGACGTACGAGCTCCTCGACGACCTCTATTCGGAGTACCTCGGAAATTTTGGCTCCCCGTGGCTCAACGCCAACTGCGACGAGCCGGTGGACCTCGGCAAGGGATTATCGAAGGGCCGCGCGGAGACGGAGGGGGTCGCCGCGATCTTCGCCTCCCATGTGGCGCGAGTCCAGGAGCTCGCCGCCAAGCACGGGAAGAAGACGATGATCTGGGCCGACTTCATCTTCGAGCATCCCGAAGTCCTTCCCCTTCTTCCGAAGGGCCTCCTTCTCATCGACTGGTGGTACGAGGCGAACCACGACTTCGAGCGGGTGAAGACGCTGCGCGAGAACGGCATTCCCTTCATGGTGGCGGCGGGCACGTCGGGATGGAACACTCTTTTTCCCCGCCTCGAGAACGCGCTTGCCAACATCCGCGGATACGCCGAGGCCGCGAAGCGCCATGGTGCTGCGGGGCTCATCGTGACGGAGTGGGGGGATGGAGGGCACGGGAACCTTCTGGGGAACTCGATCTACGCCTTCGCTTTTGGAGCGCAGGCCGCCTGGGGTCCGGCCGACCCCGAGATGAAGGCTTTCGACCGGGTGTTCTCGATGCACCTGTTCTCCGATCCTTCGGCGGCCGCGGGTCGTCTCTACCGGCGTCTCGGGGGTTTTCACGCGACGGGCTTCGATCATTTCAACCACTCGCCTCTGAAGACCCTGTTCTTCGACGACGTCATCGAGGCCAAGTTCACTTCGAAGGCGAAGCCCGTCGTCCTCGAGAGAACTCTCGAGCGCCTCCGTCGGGTCGCGAAGGATTTCGACAGGGAGCTGGAGAAGCTCCGGCCGAGACCCGCCGAGCTCGAGGAGCTCCGCTACGCGATCGAGGCATCGATCCTCGCCGCGGAGAAGGGGCTCGCCGGACTCGAGTATTGGCGTTGGCGCGCGAATCCAGCGGTCCTTCCCGCGAGGGCGAGGAAATCACTCGCGTCCGAGCTCCGCCGCATCGAGCGGGCTCAAAAGAGCTCGAAGCACGAGCTTCGAAGGCTCTGGCTCGCGCGCAACCGCCCCGATGGCTTCGAGAAGATGGACTCGCAGTACGACGCCTCGGTTCGCGGCCTAAGGCGCGCGGCTCGGGAAGTCGGAGCCCGGAGACGACGTTAGTCTTCCTTCGCCGGCTCCGGCGCCCCCTTCTGTGACGATACCGGGCGCTGCCGCGGGCGGTAGAACGCGGGAAGCTCGGAATCGTCGGCAGGCGGGCTCTCCTCGGGACGGGCTTCGCGGAACTCTTCCGCAGGCGCGGGCTCGGGCGTGGGCTCGTAGTAGGGTTCTTCCTCGGGCGCGTCTCTTCCCTCCCGCGTCATCTCCGGTTCCGCTTCTTCTTTCGCGTACTCCGTCTCCTCGGGCACGAGCTCGTCGAATTCCTCCGTCCCCTCGGTCGTCTCCAACTCCTCCGCGTGAGCCTCGAGCGGCTCTTCGTCGGGCTCGGGCTCGAGAAGCGGCAAGTCGCCTGTCGACACCAGATCCTCGTGCTCGGGCTCGGGCGGAGCGCCGGTGGCGGAAGCGTCGGGAGCGCGGCCTCGGGCCCCTCTCGGCTCTCTCGCGGGACGGGCGGAGCTTCGGAACACGAGCTCGTATTTGGGGAGGAGCCGGTTCCATCCGTAGTTGTCCTTGACGTAGGTCTGGCCGTTGCGACCGAGGCTCCGCGCGAGGTTCCGATCGTTGAGGAGGAGCGTCGCGACCTCCTCGAACTCCTCGAAGTCTCCATAGTAGAGGCCGGCGTTCGCCTTGCGGCAATGGTCCGCCAGGACCCGCGACAAGGCATTGGCGATGACCGGCGTTCCCACCGAGAAGGCCTCGAGCGTCACGATGGAGAAGCTCTCCATGCGCGAGGGCTGCACCACGGCGATCGCTCCCGCCATGGCGGAGAGCTTGTCACCCTCGTCCACGAACCCGATGTAGCGGATGGATGGATCCGCGGGGAGCTTCATCCCTAGCTTTCCAATCAGTATGAGCTGCAGGTTTCCCGAGCCCGGATGCTCTTCCTTGTAGAACTGGAAGTATCGGAAGAGCTCCTCCAGTCCTTTGCCGGCGTCGATCCTGCCGGCATAGAGCAGGTATTTTCCCGGGATGGCGTGCTTGTTTCGGAACGCGTGGACGTCGGGCTGATCGAGGAGCTCCATCCCCATGCCCACGGTCTCGCGCATCTTCTTGTGGACGGGGAACCGCTCGAGCACCAGCAGCTCCTCGGCCTCGGTGTTGAAGAGAAACGAGCTCGGGAGCTGGAACATCTCGCGGTAGATGCCGAGCTTCAAAGGAGGCTCGTCGTGCGCCGTGGGAATGAGGACGCTCTTCTCCGGCGCCACCTGGAGGCCGTAGTACGTCGGATAGTAGAGGTAGGTGAAGAAGACCAGCAGGTCGAAGGACTCGTGCTCCCTCTTCAAGTACTCGACGAGCTCGGGCACCACCGGCCCCTGGCGGCGGAGCCACTCGAGCTCCTGCTCCCGGGTGGGCTGTCCCTTGTAGATCTCCTCGGAGAAACGGTTGAACTCCTCGAGGTCGCGCTCTCCCTCGACGGGGAATCGGATGAGTCGGATTCCGCGTGCCTTGTCCTCGCCCGGGGGAAGCTCGTTCTTCCAGGTGATGTAGTCCTTCGCGGTCGTGGTGAGGACCGTGATGTCGTGGCGGCGGGAGAGCCGCTCGGCGAGCTGGCGGGCGAGGGTTTCCGACCCCCCCAGGATCTCCCGGCCGAAGCGTTGAACGATGAACGCGATCTTCACGCGCAAACCTCCTCGATGAAACCGAGGAGCTCGGTCTGCACCCGTTCGGGCGCGAAGCGCTCGAGCCTCCGTCTTCCGGAGGCCACGACTCTGTCTCTCAGGTCGTCCTCGGTCGAGAGCAGATGGGCCATCTCGGCCAACTCCTCGTAGTTCTTCTCGTGAAAC
>Ga0214473_10006012_pt1 | contig 14519 bp, 13 predicted proteins | sample RVTome_7_FD_203509 | JGI IMG/M metagenome (GOLD analysis project Ga0214473, IMG submission 203509) | Soil microbial communities from uranium-contaminated site in the Upper Colorado River Basin, Wyoming, United States - RVT98D197 | ecosystem: Environmental > Terrestrial > Soil > Contaminated >... | reverse complement strand
GCTGCCTGGGGAGTGGCTCGACCGGGTGGCAGAGCGCGTCGCGGAGTTCCACGCGGCGCACGGCCTCGGCGTGCCGGCGCCGTTCTCCGCGTCCGAGTGGCTCGAGCGTTGCACGCGGCCCGTCGAGCAGAACTTCGCGCTCCTCGCGGAGGCCGCGGGCCGGATCTTTCCGGGCGGGCTGCTCGATCGCGCGCGCGAGGCGGCGCGAGCGTTCGTCGCGCGGCACCCCCGGTGCTTCGAGGCCCGCCGCCTCGCCGGCCGCGCCGTCGACGGCCACGGCGACCTCCACCTCCAGCACGTGTGGTTCGAGACGGACGCAGCCGACCCGATCTTCGTCGACTGCATCGAGTTCTCCGAAGGGCTGCGGCGGATCGACGCCGCGGCGGAGGTCGCGTTCCTGGCGATGGACCTGCGCTACCGCGGCGAGGCGGGTCGCGCCGCCCGCTTCCTGCGCCGCTACGCGCGGGCGAGCGACGACTTCGACCTGTACTCGGTGGTCGACTACTTCCTGAGCTATCGCGCCGCGGTGCGCGCGAAGGTGGCGAGCGTCGCCGCCTGCGACCCCGGGATCGAGAGCTTGCAACGGGAGCGCGCGGCCGAGAGCGCGCGACGCCACCTCGAACTGGCCGTCGCAGCGCTCCTCCCCGCATCGGGCGGGGCCCTGGTGCTGGTTGGGGGCGCCGTGGGCACGGGCAAGAGCACGGCGGCGGAGGCGCTCGCCGATCGGGTCGGCGGGGTCGTGATCGCGTCGGACCGTGTGCGCAAGCGCCTCGCGGGGCTCGCGCCGACGGACCGCGCCGCGGCGGGGCCGGAGCGCGGGATCTACACGACCGAGCGGACCGAGCGGGTCTACGCGGGGCTCGTCGTGCGCGCGGTGCCCGTCGTCGCGTCGGGTCGGGTCGCCATCCTGGACGCGACCTTCGCGACACGGGCCCATCGTCGGCGTGCGCGCGAGGCCGCGGACGCGCAGGGCGTCGCCGTGCGCTTCGTCGAGACCCGCTGCCCGCCGGCGGTCGCCCGGGAGCGCCTCGCGCGGCGGGCGGCGGCCGGGACCGATCCTTCCGACGCGGGGCCCGAGCTGCATGCCCGCAGCCTTGCCCGCTTCGAGCCGATTGCCCCGGAGGAGGGGATCCCGGCCGATGTCCTCGACACCGCGGACCCGGCCTGGCGCGACGAGCTGGCGCGCCGCGTGTCGGCCTGGGGGCTCGGGCGACCCGTCTGAGGGGGTCGCCCGGCGCGGCGGGTTGAGGCATTCTGCCATCGACTTGCGCAGGCACCCCGGCTCGTCGGAGCCCGTGGCACTCCCAGGGGCCGCCGTGGGGCTGGCACCGAACCTGCAAGCCCTCTGCCGAGGAGGTTCCGCGTGATGGGCGTCGAGGATCGCCGGGTCTCGGAGGTCATGGAGAGCGAGATCGTGACCCTCGCGGCATCGGACCGTCTCGATCTCGCCGACGACGTGATGCGCCTCGGGCACGTGCGCCACATCCCCGTCCTCGACGACGGGCGCGTGGTCGGGATCGTGACCCACCGGGACCTGCTGGCCGCCTCGCTCTCGAAGACGCTCGCCTTCGATCCGAAGCAGCGTCGGACCTTCCTGCACTCGGTCGACGTGGGCGAGGTGATGATCCGCGACGTCGTGACGGTCGCCCCGGATGCGACGCTCGGCGAGGCGGCGGCGCTGCTGCTCGGCCGCAGGATCGGCTGCCTCCCGGTCGTGAAGCCGGACGGAACGCTCGTGGGCCTCGTGACCGAGACGGACCTCCTGCGCGCGGCGTTCCTGCCCGACGAGGGCGTGATCGACGCAGAGACCGTCGAGAGCGAGTAGCAAGCCGTGTACGAGTTCCTGGACTACCGGGTCGAGGACGTGATGTCGCGCGCGGTCACGGTGCGGCCGGAGACGACGCTCGCCGAGGCCGAGGCCCTGCTCGAGAAGAACGGCTTCAACTCGCTCCCCGTCGTCGACGCGGGGGAGCGCCTGGTCGGGGTCGTGACCTCGCTCGATCTCCTGCGCGCCTTCGCCTTCCCCGAGGACACCATCCTGCCGCGCTTCTCGGAGGTGATGCAGCGCCCGGTGTCGAGCGTGATGAGCCGCGACGCGCAGAGCGTGTGTCCCCGCACGCCGCTCACGCGGGTCCTCCAGAAGCTCGTCGACACGCGCAACAAGAGCTTCCCGGTGGTCGACGACGACCGCGTGGTGGGGATCGTCGCGCGCGAGGACGTGATGCTGGCGCTGCGGCGGGCGGAGGAGGGCTGGAAGCCGTAGGCTGGCCCGATGGACTCCGCTCGGCTGCGCCTCGCTGCGCGCGCGCCGGTCCGATGAACTTCGCTCGCCTGCGGCTCGCTGCGCGCTTCGCTTGCGCGCTTGCGGGGGAGGTGGTTGCGGGGGTCAGGCGGTCGGGATGGGCTCGTCGGAGAAGAAGCGGCGGGGGTTGTCGCGCAGCAGGCGGTCGATGTCGTCGTCGCTCGCGCCCCCGTCCTTCAGGCGAGGGGCGATGCGCCGCAGGAAGTGACCGGGCTCCCAGGCCTTCGCGGCCGCGGCGAAGGCCTCCGGGTTGCCGATCGGCTCGCCGCGCCAGCACCACACGGTGTCGTGCGACACGACCACTTGCGACCCGCGGCCCGCGCGCAGCAGGCGCAGCAGCGCCTCCACCCGCTTCGCGTCGGGCTGGAGCATGTCGAGCCCGAAGCGATCGAAGCCGAGGTAGGAGCCGCGCTCGGCGATGCGCAGGTGGTAGGCGTGGTCGTCGCTGCCGCAGGAGTGGCCGATCACGATCCGATGCGGGGCCACGCCCGCGGAGGTCAAGATCCGCTGCTGCTCGTCACCGAGGCGGCCCTCGTCCGTGTGCGTCGTGATCGGCGCCCCGGTCGCCACGGCGGCTCGGGCCGCGGCCTCGAGGATCGTGCGCTCGTAGTCCGAGATCGCGGGGATGCCGGTCGCGACCTTGATGATCCCGGCCCGCACCCCCGTGCTCCCGATGCCTTCGGTGATCTCCTTCTCGAAGAGCTCGGCGATGGAGGCGCCGCCGCCGCCGGTCATCGCGCGGAAGGCCCAGTACGGATGCCCGCCCTCCGACTGCTTGTACAGGCCCGTGGCGACGACGATCGGAAAGCGCGTCTTCTGCGACACCTTCGCCGCGAACTCGACGTCCCGGCCGAGATCGTTGGGGCAGGGGTCGACCATCGCCGTGATCCCGAGGCTCTTCAGCTCCTCGATGCGGTCGACGCAGATCTGGAACATCTCTTCCCGGGTCGGCCCCGGACGGATCGTGTCCGACTCGAAGCCGGGGTAGCCGATCAGGAGATGCTCGTGCATCAGCGTGCGCCCGAGCTGCTCGGGCGGGATGGCCCCGAGGGCCGTCTGGACCGCGCGCGTCGCCATGGGGCCTCCTCACGATCGCGAGGAGCCGAGTATGCGCGGGCGGGCCGCGCGCTGTAAAGCGGCCCGAGGGCCGGGAACGACGCGCGGGGGACGCTGCGCGCCGCTCCCGGCAGGGTCGTCAGCGCCGCGGCGGGCCCTGCGGCTTCTTGCACGCTCCGTGCTTGGCGAGCCAGCGCAGCGGCACGCTGTCCACCGTATCGCAGCCCGCGAGCGGCGTGCCGTCGAGCGTCTGCCCGCTCAGGCAGGCTTCCACGTCGCCGGGGGCGATCCCGGTCTGCGGGATGCGGTGGTGGGTGACGAGGTCGAGGCGGCCGTCGCCGTCGACGTCGTCCCGGCGGGAGTGAAGCGCGGGAGCGCCGTCCGGGCCGAAGCCGAGGCTCGCGACGTCGACCTGCGCCACGTCGAAGCCGTCGGCGCCGAGCAGCGCCACCGCGACCACGCCTCGGGCGAAGGGGTTCACCCGGTTTTGCGGGCTGCCGGGCCGGACGTCGATCGCGACGGCGAGCAGCGCCGGCTCCACACTGAAGCGCAGGTTGTCGACGCCGAAGGGGTGGCGGCGCGTGCCGACCCCGACACCGACCCAGCTGACGGCATCCACTTCTTCGACGAGCTCGACGCGGGTCCACGCATTCACGTCGCCGAGCGCGAGGCTCAGCTCCTCGACCATCGCCCCGCCGCGGTAGCCGCGGAGCAGGAAGGCGTCGCCCGCGCGGGATCCAAGGGAGCGCGCGACGTCGAGCTTGACGTCGCGCACCGGGTCGTCGAAGACGACGCCGAGCCCATAGCTCGCGCCGTTGAAGCCCACGAAGTTGGTGCCATTGGTTCCCTCGAGGCCCCAGCCCCCCGGGTCGCCGCCGGAAACCCCGCTCCAGACCGAGCCGTCGTCCGTCGCGACGAAGTGTACACCGAGATGCGCGTACTCCTCGGCGAGGGCGGGAGCGTTGCCGTTCGCGGCCGGAACGTCGTCGAAGCTGATCTCCTCGGCGCCGGCCGCGGCCGCAACCAGGAGGGAGAAGGCAAGAAAGGCAAGGCGTCGGGGCATCGCGGTCCTCCACGAGTTCCGCGTCGATCCCCCCGGCGAGCGGGCGCGACGCCGATCGCGTCGCGCTTCCAGACGATCGGAGCAGATCCTTGCCGGCTTTAGCACGCGCGGATCGCGCGCAGCCGTGAGGCGGAGCGCGGGCAGACCGGCGGCAAAAGGGCCGTCGAAGGGGCAGGGTACAGGGGCACGCGCGTCAGCGCGCGATGGCCCCGATGGTTCCGGCGGCGGCGACTTCGTCGAAGGCCGCGGCGATCCGCGCGCGCGCGGCGGCGATGCGCGAGCCGAGCTCTTTGGCGCGAAGGCCCGGCTCGACGAGCTCGGCGACGACCGATCCGCCCGGCTCGGCGAGCTCCACCACCTCGACGCCCCGGCCCGCGAGCCAGCGCGCGCGCGCTTCGACGAGTCGCAGCCAGGCGTAGTCGCGCGCGAGCGCTTCGATGCGCGGCCCGCCGCCCGACGCGCGCAGCAGCGCGGGGATGGTCGGCAGCTCCGGAAAGCGCGCGGCGCCCCGTTCGAGGAGGCCGCCCTCGGCCAGGAAGTCGACGTCCATGAGTCCCCCGCGACCGGTCTTGATCGCGGCGCTCGTGGCGGACTCCTGCCCGCGCTCCCCGTGTACGCGCTTGCGGAGATCCGCGACGTACGCCCAGGGCGCGGAGCTCGCGGCGAGCACGCGCGAGCGGACGCGGTCGAGCGTGGCCTGGCCCTGCTCGAGCTGACCGGCGATCACGCGCGAGCGCAGCAGCGCCAGGTGCTCCCAGGTCTGGGCCTGCTCCGTCTGGTAGTGCTCGAAGGCTTCGAGCGACGTGACGAGCGCTCCCTGTCGCCCGGAGGGTCGCAGCCGCGTGTCCACGGCGTAGGCGATCCCGGCGCCCGTCATCGTCGTGAGGTAGGCGATCATGCGCTGGCCGGTGCGCGAGGCGTCCGCGAGGGCTTCGGCCCCGCCGGGGTGCAGGAAGACGAGGTCGAGGTCCGAGTGGTAGGTGAACTCGCGGCCCGCGATCTTCCCAAGGCCGATGACGGAGATCGAGCGCTGGGCGCTGCGTCCCCGCAGCGCGAGGGCGAGCGCGCGGCGCGCGATCGCCTCGGCCAGGACCGACAGGAAGGCACAGAGCTCCTCGAAGCAGACGACCCCGCCGAGGTCGAGCGCGGCCGCGAGGCAGGTCTCTTCGCGCCGGAGGATGCGCAGCGCGTCGAGCTCTCCTTCGAGGTCGGAGTCCAGCGGCTGGCGGCCCTCGCTCGCGATCTCGGCCGCGCGCGCGGCGAGCGTCCCGGCGCCCGCCTCGGCGATGCGTGCCAGGAGCGACGGGCGGTGGCTCAGGAAGCCCGCGATCTCCGGCCGCGTGGCGACCACGCGCGCGAGGCCGGCGAGCACGCCCCCCTCGAGACGCAGCGCGGCGGCGTCGCCCGAGCGGCGCAGGACGAGCGGTTCGGCGGCGGTCGCGAGCCGCTCCGCGAGCGGCGACCCCGCGACCGCGCCGCGCAGGCGGTCGGCCAGGCTTCCCCTCATCGGGGCTCCGCGAGCACCAGGGCCTCGAAGTGCGAGCGGACCTCCGTGCGGACGGCGGTCCAGTCCTCGAGGAGCCGCGACCGTGCGGTCTCCGCGTCGGGATCGGCGTAGCCCATCCTCCGCGCCAGCGCGAGCTGCGCGGGGCGCTCGCGCGGGAGCCGCGAGACCTGCTGCTCCTCGGCGAGCTGGAGCGCGTGCTCGGCGCGACGCAGCCACGTGTAGGCGTTCGCGAGCGCGGCGACGGTCTCGGCGGGCAGGAGGCCGAGTCGCTCGATCGCGGCGAGCCCGTCGAGCACGTTTCCCGTCCGCAGGCTCTCGTCGCCGCCTCCGTAGAAGAGCTGGAGGGATTGCACCAGGAACTCGACGTCGCGGATCCCGCCCGGACCCTCCTTGAGATCGGCCTCGAGATCGCGCCCGGCGCGGCGTCGCTCGTCCTCGATCCGGGCCTTCATGTCCCGCACGGAGCGCATCACCCCGGGGTCGATGTGGCGCCGATACACGAAGGGCGCGATCTCGCGCGCGAAGGCGTCGCCGGCGCCGGGCGGCCCGGCCACGGGGCGCAGGCGGATCAGCATCTGCCGCTCCCATTCCTGGCCGAAGCTCTCGTAGTAGCTGAGCGCGGCATCGACCGAGTTCGCGATCACGCCGGCACGGCCCTCAGGGCGGAGGTCGAGGTCGACGCGGTAGGCGAAGCCCTCGTCGCCGGTGGCCTCGAGCTGCGACTTGAGATGGCGCACCAGGCGCCCGACCTCCTCATTGCGCGCGAGGGCGTCTCCGCCGGGCGGCACGGGGTAGAGGAAGAGCAGGTCGACGTCCGAGGAGAAGTTGAGCTCGCGACCCCCGAGCTTTCCGAGGGCGAGGAGGGCGGGGGGGGCCGTACGCGTCTCGGCCGCCGCGGCGGCGAGCCCCGCGCTGAGGCAGGCATCCGCGAGGTCGGAGAGCTCGCGCAGGCTCGCCGCGAACGGCCGCCCGAGCAGGTCGCGGGCCGCGATGCGGAGGAGCCCGCGGTACTTGGCCTGGCGGATCGCCGCCCAGTCGGGCGGCGGCGGGGCGGTGTCCGGCGCCGCGGGAGGATCCCCGGTGAGATCCCTCCACCAGTCGGGTCGGCGCAGCAGCACGCGCGAGAGCGCGCTACTCGAGCCGAGCAGGGATGCGAGAGCGGGGGCCTGCGCAGGGTCGGCCGGCGGCCGCCCCTCGTGGCGGGCCCGCTGCACCAGATCGGCGAGCCGCTCGGCTCCTACCCCGGGGCGCGCGCTGCGCAACAGGGCCGGGACCCAGACCGCCCGCGAGGGTGCGAGCTGGGGGTCGCCTGCGGCGCGCAGGAAGGCGGCGCCTGCCCGCTCGGGCTCGCTCTCGCCGACGCGATGCAGCACCTCGCGGTTGGCCGAGCCCCGTTCGAGGCCGGCCAGGAAGCTCGCGGCGAGCGCGTCCATGGGGCGGGAGGGTTACCGCGGCACGCGCCGTTTCGCTCGGGTTACTTCCAAGCGGCGCGGAGGAGGTCGCTCTCGGCGAGGAGGCCGACGAGGCGGAGGGCGCCGGTGCCGTTCTCGCAGACCGGAAGGCAGCCGAGGCGCAGGCGCAGCATCCGACGCGCCGCCTCGTCGGCGGGCGTCTCCGGGCGGACGTAGTAGGGGGCTGCGACCATCGCCTCCCGCACCGGAACCCCGCGCAGGGCCTCGAGCCACGCCACGCCGGTCTCGCGGGCCGCGCGCTCGAGCACCTCGTCCTGGAGGTCGCGGTAGGACACGATGCCGACGAGCATCCCGTTCTCGACCACGAGCAGGTGGCGCAGGCGGGCGAGCCGCATCGTCCGCTGGGCCTCGAGCAGGGGCTCCTCCGCCGGCACCGTGATGAACTCCCGGCGCATCAGGTCGGCGACTTTGGGCAGGGGCATCCGCCTCTTTCGGATCCCCGACTCGGGCTGCGGAGCTTCCCTGGCACCCATGTCGGGTGGTTGATTGCACCCCCCGTGCCAAGGCCGGAAAGGGCGCCGGAGCGGCCCCGCGCTTGCCTAGCGGCCGGGCGGGAGCGACGATTGCCCCATGATCGGCCGGCAGGAGCTGGAACAGCGCCTCAGCTACCTGAACCTCCGCTCGGCGGACCTGGAGTCCCTGCGGAGTCTCCGCGAGCCCCTGGAGAAGCACGCAGACTCCTTCGTCGGGGCGTTCTACCGTCATCTGCTGTCGTTCCAGCCGACCCGGGATCTCCTCCGCGATGCGGAGGTGAAGGATCGGCTCCTCGCGAGTCAGCGTGCGTATCTGCTGAGCCTCGCGGGGCCCGTCATCGACGAGGACTTCGTCGCGGAACGCCGTCGGATCGGGGAGGTCCACGAACGCGTGGGGCTCGCGCCCCGCTACTACCTCGGCGCCTACGCCCTCTACTTCTCGCTCCTCACCCCGATCGTCTTCGAGACCTTCGGCCACGACACGCAGCGTGGGGCGGATGTCCTCGTCTCGCTCCAGAAGCTCCTCATGCTCGATGCGCAGCTCGCGGTCGAGGCGTACATCGATCGGCGACAGAGCGAGCTGCAATACCTCACGGAGGAGCTGGCCAACGAAGGGCGCCGCCTGGCTCGAGCCTACGAGACGCAGCGCTCCGAGCTGCGCCAGACTGCGAGCCGCGCGCGCGTCGCCGAGGAGCTCGCGTCCGTCGGGACGCTGGTCGCGGGCCTCGCGCACGAGATCGGAACGCCCATGGGAGTGATCCAGGGGCACGCCAAGCTGCTCGAGCCGGCGGTCACGAGCGAGGATGCGCTGTGGCGCCTGCGCACGATCCAGGAGCAGATCGGGAGGATCTCGCGCATCATCCAGACGCTCCTCAATCTCGCCCGCCCGCGGCGGTCCCGGCGCGTGCCGGTGGCTCTCGCTCCGCTGCTCGACACGACCCTCTCGTTCCTCTCCGAGAAGCTCAAGCACCGCGCGATCCGGGTCGAGCGGGATTTCCAGGAGATCCCCAGCATTCCCGGGGATCCCGAGCGCCTCCAGCAGCTCTTCCTGAACCTCTTCCTGAATGCCGTTGACGCCATGCCAGACGGCGGCGAGCTGCACGTCGCACTCTCCCCGACCAAGGACGCCGCCGTCGAGGTGCGGGTGGCGGATACCGGCGTGGGAATCTCCGAAGCCGACCTCCCGCGGATCTTCGAGCCCTTCTTCACGAGCAAGGCGGCCGGGGAGGGCAACGGCCTCGGGCTGATGGTGGCCCACGGGATCGTGAAGGATCACGACGGCAGCATCTCCGTCGAGAGCGAGCCCGAGTGCGGGACGGAGTTCCGGATCGCCTTCCCGACCGGGGTGACCTCGACGGCGGGCTCCGGCGACGCTCGCTGATCGACCTCGGCTGGGGACCACCGGGGCGTCTCGCCTCCGTACGAGAGGCGGGGCGCCGGCAGGGGTGAGAGGGGCGGCGTACGGTCGGCACACGCATTGCACCAACGAGTCCTCGGCCACCGCATGGCCGAGGAGGGTTGACCATGGCAGAGCGATCCCCCCAGACGCCCGCGAAGCCTGCACGGCGCGAGGAGTTCACGGCGCTGGATCCGTTCGAGCGATGGGAGCCGCTGCGCGAGCTCGGGTTTCCGTCCCGGTTTTCGCGCTGGATGGAGGAGGCGTTCGGCAGCGGGGCGCGTGGGCGGCTCGCGCCGGCCGTCGACATCGCCGAGGACGACGGAAAGTACGTCGTCACTGCGGAGATCCCGGGGACCAAGCGCGAGGACATCACGGTCGAGGCCCACGAGGGCGTGCTCACGATACGCGGTGAGAAGCGCTCGGAGCGGGAGGAGAAGAAGGAGCAGACCCGCTGGGTCGAGCGCACCTACGGCTCGTTCAGTCGGTCCTTCACGCTACCGGGCAACGCGGATACCGAGCACGTGACCGCTTCCTTCCGGGACGGCGTGCTCACGATCGAGATCCCGAAGGCCGAGCAGTCGAAGCCCCGGTCGGTCTCGATCAAGTCCTGACATCGAGGCGGAGCCTCCCCGGCCCGCCGGAACCGAAAACCGGTGCCGGCGCGCCGGGGCTGCTACTCGCCCGCGAAACGCCGCACGAAGTCGGCTTCGGTGAGGATTCCGGCGAGGTGCCCGGCTTCGATCACGACCAGGGCGCCGATCTTCTGCTTCAGCATCAGGCGGGCCGCCTCCGCGAGGGGGGCATCCGGCGAGATCGTGACGGGGTCGTTCGTCATGACCTCCTTCACGACGAGCTGGCCGAGCAGCTTCTGCTGGGCGTGCGCTCCGTAGCCGAGCGCGCGGGCCAGGGCACCCCGGAACAGGTCGCGTTGGCTCACGATCCCGACGACCTGCTCGTCGTCGTCGAGGACGGGAAGGTGGCGGATGCGTCCGAGGCGCATCACGTCGTCGGCGATCGAGAGCTTGTCGTTGCGGCGCAGCGTGGTGACCTCGGTCGACATGAGGTCGCGAACGCGTTGCGGCTTGCTCATGGCAACGCACCCTAGCACGCCGGATGCCACGGCCCCCTGGGCAGCGGCGCGGAATCCGTCGAGCCGCACGTCGCCCGATGCGGGGCACCCTGCCACCGCGGCGAGTCGTTCGGCGAGGCGTTCCGCCGCGATGCGGTAGGCGCTCGGGACGTCCGCTGCGAGGTCGAGGCGGCACGCCGCTTGCTCACTGGCCCGTGGTGTGAGGGCCGATCCGCTCGATCCTGGGTGAAGAATCTGGGTCTTTTTGCTACACGATGAGTCAATCGGGGGCAAGAGGACCCGTAGGAATGTGCCCACCTCGTCTTTCCGGGTTGGCACGCGATGTGCTCGATGGAAGGAGGCGATGGTGACGGAACCGCAGTCGATCCTGGTCGTCGATGACGATGCCGCCATGCGGCAGATGCTCGCCTCGCTCTTCCGCGAGCGCGGGTTCGGCGTCGCCGAGGCACCGTCGGCCGTGCAGGCGCTCGAGACGCTCCGCGAGTCCGATTTCGGGGTCGTGCTGAGCGACGTGAAGATGCCCGGGAAGACGGGCATCGAGATGGTCGGAGACCTGCGTCGCCTGCGCCCGGAGACGCCGGTCGTGCTGATGACGGCCTTTGGCAGCATCGACTCGGCCGTCGAGGCGATGCGGGCCGGGGCCTGCGACTACATCACGAAGCCCTTCGAGCCGGAGGCCGTGCTGCTCACGGTCGAGCGGGCCTTCGAGAGGCGTGCGCTCGAGGAGGAGAACCGGCGCCTGCGGCGGGCGGTCGATCGCACGGGGTCGCTCGGAGAGCTGATCGGCCAGAGCCCCGCGATGCGGGAGATCTTTGCGCTGATCCGACGGGTGGCCCACGGCCGCAGCAGCGTGCTCATCACCGGCGAGAGCGGTACCGGCAAGGAGCTCGTGGCGCGGACCCTCCACTTCCACGGCGCGCGCGCGGAAAAACCCTTCATCCCGATCAACTGCACGGCGATCCCGGAGGGGTTGCTCGAGAGCGAGCTCTTCGGCCACGTCCGCGGTGCCTTCACGGGGGCACATACCTCGAAGCGGGGCCTCTTCGAGAAGGCCCACGGCGGGACGCTCTTCCTGGACGAGATCGGGGACCTGGGGCTCGGCCTCCAGAGCAAGCTCTTGCGGGTGCTCCAGGACCAGGAGATCCGGCCGGTCGGCGGGACGCAGACGACGAAGGTGGACGTGCGGATCGTCGCCGCCACCAACAAGGATCTAGAGGGCGAGATCGCCGCGGGGCGCTTCCGCGAGGACCTCTACTACCGGCTCAACGTGATCCCGATCCACATGCCGCCGCTCCGGGAGCGTCCGGAGGACATTCCGCCGCTCGTCGACGCCTTCGTGCGCAAGCACTCGGCGGGTGAACGCCGCCTCGTGACGCAGGCGGCGATGGATCGGCTGAAGCTCCAGCCCTGGCGTGGCAACGCGCGCGAGCTCGAGAACGTGATCGAGCGCGCGATGGCTCTCACGGATGCCAGCGAGATCGGCCCCGACGATCTCCCCTTCGCGGGGTCGGCCTGCGTCGAGGAGGTGGACCCGGCAGCGGTGCTGCTGCGGTCGACGGCCGAGCAGCGGATGACGCTGCGCGAGCTCGAGGAGCGCTACATCGACCAGATCCTGCAGCTCACGGGCGGCAACAAGGTCCAGGCGGCGAAGATCCTCGGCATCGACCGCAAGACCCTGTACCGCCGGGCCGAACGCAGCGAGCGGGAGAACCTGGCAGCCGCGAACGCGGTCTAGGAACCTGACCCGAGACTGGTGCGGAAAGCCTCGGGCGCCGGGGCGCGCCGAGGGCTACGCGTGCTCCCAGCCCGCGAGCTGCGCGAGACGCCCTGCGAGAGCGTCGAGCGCCCGTAGCTCATCGGGCGCGACGATCTCCGAGACGAACGAGAAGCCCAGGACCGGCGCGAGCGCGACCATGCCGGCCGTCTGGAACGCGCCTCGCAGCAGTCGGCGGCGCGTGATCGGGCCGGTCCGCAACCCCGCCGAGGCGATCAGGGCCGTCCCGAGCCCGAGACCTGCCGCGACGCGCCCGTCGCTGCGCTGGTTGCGCGCGAGCTCGCGGCCCTCCGCCAGGAGGCGGGAGGCGGTCGACACCGCGGCGCGGTCGGTGGCCGGCAGCGGAGCGCCGGCGCCCGGCTCGAGGTCGAGCTCTACCAGCACGCCGGCGTGGTTCGAGCAGGCGAGCCGGCGCCCCGAGTGGTCGAAGAGCTCGTCGAAGATCCGCTCCACGCGGTGCGGGCGCACTCCGGTCTCGACGCCGCTGCGAGCGAGCAGCAGGTCGATGCGCCGGTCGGGCTTCGAGGACCGGTAGCGGTAGGGGTTGTCGCGGGTCACGGTGGGCTGGCGGCCGCCCACCTCGGCGGCCGTGTCGCGCAGGCCGGTGAGGCCGAGGAGCACGCCGTACTCCTCGTGGCTCTCCTCGAGATTGAAGTCGCCACCGACGAGGAGCGGTCCGCGCACGCTCGCCGCGGAGGCCGCGAGCTGCACGATCTGTCCGATCCGGTGGGCGCGATACTGGTGGGAGACGCTGCTCGCGTAGCGGGCGTGCAGGTGGGTATCGACGAGGGTCAGCGGACCGGCGGGCGTGGTGAGGCTCACCTCGGCGAAGCCCTTGCCCCCGTAGTAGTCGCCGACGCTCGGATCGCCGTGAAGGAGGAAGCCTTCGAAGCGGACCGACTCGATCGGGTGTCGGGAGAGCACCAGGAGACCGCTGCTCCGCAGTCCCGAGTCCGCGTGCCACGCGTGGTCGAGGCCCGCGCGCACCCCGGCGTCGACGAGGAGTCGCTGGGCGTGGGCGGTCCACACCTCCTGGAACGCGATCGCATCGAGGTCGAGCTGGGGAAGCCGGCGCCCGATCTCGCGCAGGCGGATCGCGACGTCCTCGGCGAAGAGGTCGGGAAGGCCCCAGGTGTTGAGCGTGGCTGCTCGGATCCGCACGTTCCGCCGTTGCGCCCAATCCGCTCACACTGCAATCCGCTTGCCGCACTGCGCGTGCAGCAGCTTCGCGACGCGAAAGGGGAGGCGGCACGGTCCGGTGGAGCCCCGGCCTGCACGGGATCTGCCGGTCTGTTCGCCGCTGACGAGGGAAGATCCGTTCCGCGCCCGCACCCTCGCGCTTCCGTTGCACGAGGACTGTTCTGCTCGGATCGGGGCGATGCTACCGGTCTGCTGCGGTGCCGCCGGCCGGCGGCGGGAGACCGTCGGGGCCGGCCGTCTCGCCAGGCGGTCGCGTCGCGAAGCGGCGGGAGCCCCAGAGCCACTGGTCGGGCCGGTCGAGGATCGCGTCGCCGAGGGCGTGGTTGATCTCGGCGGTGACGCTTCGGAGCGCCGCCTCCCGATCGGCGGTCGCCGGAGGACGGACGACCCGCCAGACGCGGAGCCGGAAGTGTTCGCACGCGGTCCGCTCGCAGCTCACGACGGCGATCGGAGCACCGGAGACCCGCTGGAGGAAGGCGGCGGCGGGGCTCGTCGCGGCGAGGGTTCCGAGGAAGGGTGTGAAGAGGGGGGTCCGGCGCTCGTCCTCGTCGAGCAGGAGCCCGGCGATCTCGCCCCGCGCGAGGACCTTTCGCAAGGCCAGCAGGGCGCCGCGCTGGGGCAGGCAGCGCTGGCCGCCGCTCGTGCGAAGCCGCGCGAGCGCGCGGTCGAGCGGCCGGGATCCGAGCCCGCGCACGACGACCGTGACCGGCAGACCCGACACGCTCGCCGCGTGGCCGAGGATCTCCCAGGGACCGAGGTGGGCGGAGACGCAGAGGAGGCCGCGCCCCTCGGCCAGGAGCGCGCGCAGGGGCGCGAGGGAGTCGAGGTCGAAGTGACGCCCGATGCGAGCCGCGTCGAGCCGAGGCATGCGGCACACGTCCACGGCGAGATGGGCCAGGTGGCGACCCTGCCGCGCGAGCAGCCGCCACGCTCCGAGCGAACCGAGCGAATCCCGGAAGACGATGCGAAGGTTGCGGCGGGCCCCGCGTCCAGCGCGACCCGCCCGAAGCTCGTGCGCCACGCCCCACGCCACGAGGGCCGGGAGGAGGGCGTCGGCGAGGCCATACGCGAGCCGTGCGGGCATGCGCTCGAACGCGGCGGTGACCAGGCAGACGGTCCGCTCGGCTGCGCGCCGACCGATCGGCGCCGGGGTGGACTGCACCGCCCCACGCTAGCCTTACCC
>Ga0214473_10006011_pt1 | contig 14520 bp, 12 predicted proteins | sample RVTome_7_FD_203509 | JGI IMG/M metagenome (GOLD analysis project Ga0214473, IMG submission 203509) | Soil microbial communities from uranium-contaminated site in the Upper Colorado River Basin, Wyoming, United States - RVT98D197 | ecosystem: Environmental > Terrestrial > Soil > Contaminated >... | reverse complement strand
GACATGCGGACGGAGACCCGCGTCTTCGCGGTCTTCGAGGAGGACGCGCGGCGCGGCTTTCTGATCCGCCATCCGCTCCCCGCCACCCTGGCTGCCGGGGCGGTCAATCTGATCGCCTCCTGTCCCTCCGTCCCCCTGCGATCCCTCGACGCAATGCACCTGGTGGCGGCCCAGGAGATCGGCGCGGCCGTCGTTGCCACCTCGGACCGTATCATGGCGGCAGGGGCGGAGGCGCTGGGGCTTGCAGTCGCGCGGTTCATCGAAAAGCGGGGACGATGATGCAGTCGTCGAGGGATGCCCGCCGGTATCGTCGCAGGCGTGGAGGTACTCGATCGTACCTTCGATCTTGAAAACGTTGCGGGAATCCTTGCCGCCGGTGTACCTCAAGGAGGTCCTCACCTTCGCCGGCTGACGAGCGCGGTCTTGACCGGAATTCAAGCCAGGCACTGTCCGGGGAAGGTTCAGAACCCGATCCGCCGACGCGGAGGCCTTGGCGGCTCCATCAGGGCCCGGATCGCCTCGAACGCCACGCGGAATTGGGCGTCGTATTTCCGTTCAAGCTCATTCAGGCGCGCTGCAAGCTCCCGGTAATGCCTCTCGCATGCGGACAAACGCCCGTACGACGTAAATGCTGGTTTCAACGGCCCTTTTGGAATTGAGAACGGATGCCGCCATGATGGCTCCATGATCCGTGAAGACGAGGGGAAAAACAGTCGAATGTTTCAGACGCTCGAACCGGTCGCAATTTGCGACCAGTTCGGTTTTTTCCTCGGCCAAGACCCGCTGTCCCCGGATGGTGAAGATCCGCCGGGAGATCTGTTCGGTCCCCATTGGTGGGCTCAGCATATATCGGAGCGGGTATTTTGTGAAAACTGATGGCGATCCGCCATCAGTTGCGACGAATGACCCCCATGATGCGCTTCCCGGCCGCCCTGCGTCAGACGCGACAGCGACTGTCGCCACCATCCGGCAGTATGGTTCCAAGGTGGCCGCATCGTCGGCCGACGGGACCAAACGACGGATGTCTTCCGGGAACCCGGAAGGAGAAAAAGGAGAAGAGGAATTGCGAACGAGCACAAAGCGCATGGAGACGATCTCGGACCTGGAGATGGGGAAACCGCAGACGGCCGCGAACCTGACCATGGTCCCCCTCTCGGGGAACCCGGCGGCGGCGCTCTCCTACGTTCTCGTGGACGAGGCGCTCTTCTTCGAGGGGGACCTCATCCACTTCTCGGCTTTCGGCAAGTGAGTCCCGGAAGGGAGCGGAGAAGGGGGTTCTTGCTGGAGCGGGCGGCCCCGGTTGATGTACCTTCCCGAGGGAATGAGATACATTCGTGGGGTCGGCGGAAAGTTATGCTTCCGTGGAGGGGCGTAATGGCCAAGGCCAGGAGAACCCGGACCAGGGCGGCGAAGCGGTCACCCACGCCCCGCGCCATGACCAAGCCCGCCATGATGGACTGGGCGCTGCGGCTCCTGCGGCTCTTGAATGAGCGGAAGACGCTCACCTCGCGGGTCGTGGCCACCGATCCGCAAGGCGCTGGCCGAGGCGCAGACCGCCTGGTTCCACGACGCCCCGCCCGAGCGCGTCACGGTGGAGTTCGACGCGGAGGTCGCCCACTTCTTCGAGCGGAAGCCCTTCTTCCCCCGCCAGGAGATCGTGGAGCGGAAGGAAAACTGCAACCTCGTCCTTTCCTTCGACGCCCACAACGAGATGGACCTCCGCGAGCACCTCGCCCGCTGGATGCCGTACTTCCGGGTCATATCGCCGGACCGGTATCGGGAGTATGTGGCTCGGGTGGCCGGGGAGTGCGCGGAGAAGAACCGCGGCGAACGTCCGCTATCCCTCGACTTGATTCGAGGGTAGTGATTCAATATGGGAGACTGTGTCGCGGAGGGACTTTGTGAAGTGCGATCTCGATAACCTCATTGCGCGGATTCTTGAGTTCCGGGATCGGCGAAACTGGGCTCAATTCCACAACTCCAAAGACCTTGCCCTTGGGCTTTCCGTCGAAGCCGCCGAGCTCAACGAACAGTTCCTGTGGAAAAAACCGGAGGACGCGGATCCGAAGCGCGTCCGGGAGGAACTGGCCGACGTGCTCATATTCGCCCTGATGCTCCTTGAGAAGTACGGGCTCGACTTCGAGGAAATCGTCCTCGAAAAGCTTGCGGCCAACGAGGTGAAGTATCCGGTGGACAAGGCCCGCAACAGCTCTACGAAATATACCGACCTCTGACGAATGAGACTCTACGCCGGCAGCTCAGGACAGTTCGTCGAAGACACGGTCCTGAACCAGGTCGCCGGCAAGCTAAAAAACGCATTCTTCACCCATTACCGCCACAATCCGTCACAGGCTGAAATCCATTCTTGGCAGAACTCCCTCCGGGCCATGGCATTGGAGATCCAAGGGGGAGAGCTGCTGGACCAAGGTGTCCTGCTCGAATATCAGCTTCCTCTTACCTCCCGTCGTCTGGATTTCATGGTCACCGGAAAGGGGCAGAGCGACGCCGACAATGCAGTAATCGTTGAGCTCAAGCAATGGGAGAAGTGCGGGCCTGCTGACGGGGAAAACGAGGTTGCGACATTCGTCGGGAGAACGACACGGGAGGTCCTCCATCCGTCGGCGCAAGTAGGACGCTACCGGACGTACCTGTCGGATACCCATACGGCATTCCACGAGGGGAATAGCCCTGTGTCCCTTGCGGCATGCGCCTATCTCCACAACTATCCCCATGATCCCGACGATGTTCTGTACGATACGAAGTTTGAAGGCGTGCTGAGGAGCGATCCGATTTTCACCATGGACGATGCTCCAGCCCTTATGGGCTATTTGCAGGAGAGGCTATGTGGCGGGCAGGGGATCGATGTCCTCAAGAGGGTCGAGGAGAGCCGGTACCGCCCCAGCCGGAAGCTGATGGACCACGTGGGGCAGGTCATCAACGGAAACTCCCGGTATGTCCTTCTGGATGAGCAGGTTGTCGCGTATGACAAGGTGCGCGCATTGGCGAAGAAGGGGTTCCATGACAGGCGCAAGACCGCCATCATCATCCGAGGAGGACCGGGGACCGGCAAGTCGGTGATCGCCATCAAGCTCATGGCGGATCTGCTGCTTGGCGGATACAACGCTCACTACGCCACGGGGTCGAGGGCATTCACGGAGACGCTCCGGAACATCATCGGGAACCGGGGAGCTGTGCAGTTCAAGTACTTCAACAGCTATTCGGCCGCCCAGGCCGATGAGATCGATGTCTTGATCGCGGACGAGTCTCACCGCATCCGCAAGACCAGCAACAGCTGCTTCACTGCCTCGGCACATCGCTCCAACCTTGAGCAAATAGAGGAACTGTTGCGGGCCGCCAAAGTGTGCGTCTTCCTGATCGACGACGTCCAAGTCGTGCGGCCGAACGAAATCGGCTCCGTGGAGTATATCCGGCAGCATGCGCAGACGATGAATTGCAACATCTTCGAATACGAGCTTGAGGCACAGTTCCGCTGCAGCGGTTCGGACGCATTCGTGAACTGGATAGACAATACCCTCGGGATCCGGCGGACGGCCAATGTCCTGTGGGAAGGGAACGAGTCATTCGAGTTCAAGATCTTCGATTCGCCACAGGCGGTTGAGGAGGCCATTCGGAAGAAAGCCGCCGAAGGGCACACGGCGCGAATGAGTGCCGGCTTCTGTTGGCAATGGTCGAAGCCCAGGCCGGACGGGACTCTGGTGGAGGACGTTGTTATCGGCGATTACCGGCGGCCCTGGAACGCAAGGCCGGAGGCATCCCGGCTGGCGAAGGGAATTCCCAAAGCATCGCTGTGGGCCCATCAGCCGGGGGGCATCAATCAGGTCGGATGCATCTACACGGCGCAAGGCTTTGAGTTCGATTATGTGGGCGTCATCTTCGGTGCGGATCTGATCTACAGGTTCGACCGGCAGGAGTGGGTCGGGGACAGACGTCAGTCGCACGATACCGTCGTTAAGAGATCGGGAGACAAATTTGTCAACCTGGTAAAGAACACCTACAGGGTGCTTCTTTCGAGGGGTATGAAGGGGTGTTACCTTCATTTCCTCGACAGGGAAACCGAGAACTTTTTCAGGAGCCGGATGGAGACGGGGAATCGTCCTTAGCAGGGAGCAAGAAGGGATCGTCATGAGCCCGCAGGCCAGGCGAGCGAGTGTATGAATGCATTCGTAGGGATCACCGACTGGGACTGGTTCGATCTGCTGCGTACCCGCCCGGAGCTTGAGGAGGTGAACTTCTGGCAACCTTCCGGCTCCCGCCAGTTCCGTGCCCTGAACCTCGGTGAGCTGTTCCTCTTCAAGCTCCACAGTCCGCGGAATTACATCGTTGGTGGAGGTCTCTTCGCGCATTCCAGTCTGTTGCCGATCAGCCTGGCGTGGGAGGCTTTCGGGATCGCAAACGGTGCCGCTGATCTCGTGCAGATGCGCGCCCGCGTCGAACGATACCGCCGTCAAGGGCAGGATCATTCCACGGATTACATCATCGGATGCATTCTCCTCGAGCAGCCGTTCTTCCTCCGTGAAGACCAGTGGGTTGAGGTGCCACACGATTGGAGCCCAAATATCGTCCAGGGGCGCGGCTACGACCTGACGGTTGAACCCGGCCTGACGCTTTGGGCCCGGTTGCAGACTGCAAGAGGAGCCGCCTTGGAGGTGCGGGAAGAAGGAGCGAGGTACGGCAGGCCGATCTTGTCACTACCGCGTCTCGGTCAGGGATCATTTCGCGTGATCGTCACGGATGCATATGAGCGGCGTTGCGCGCTGACGAACGAGCGTACTCTTCCCGCTCTGGATGCCGCCCATATCAAGCCGTACTCGGACAGCGGCGGGCACCGGGTCGAGAACGGCTTGCTTCTGCGCAGAGACCTTCACGCCCTGTTCGACAGGGGCTATGTGACCGTGACGCCGGACCTTGTCCTCGAGGTCAGCCGCCGCATTCGGGAGGAATACGAGAACGGTCGTGACTACTACAGGCTGCATGGAGGTCCGGTCCGTCCGCCCGGGAACCTGATGCATCGTCCATCCGTGGAATATCTGAGGTGGCACAATGAGCGTGTTTTTCGGGGATAGCAAAGTGAGGATCCGGTACGTCCGAAGCCGCCTGATGAGCATTGTCTGGGCACTCGCCTACCCGATGTCTCCTCACCTTTGGAAGGAGACGGGGAAACTGGAGGTGGGGTAGGATGCAGCAGATCAAATTTTCTTTATAGTTAACTTCCCGGCGTGGTGCATGATTCGGAACTTCCCGTAACAACCGATTCTGGTGAGCCCCGTGGCGACGGCCTTGATCCGAGCCGGGAAGCGGGTAATGTCCTGATTGCTCCATTTCGCCTTGAAGGTCTGATTGTTGTCGGGAAGCAAAGTAACCGTCATGTCTCCCGGATAGCCGCCTTTTTCGCCGGCCTCAAAAGTCACTTTCTCGCCGCCCATGATTGCTTCCCGATTCTCCGTTACGGTCTTCGTAAGGGTATCTGCGTAGGCGGATCGGACGGTGGCAAAAGGAATGTCTGTTTCAGCCTCTTGCCTGTAGAAGTACCGCGCCAGGGCGTACCTGACCCGGTCGTCGAGTAGCTCTCGGAATCGAGGATCGCCCCAGTATCCCCGGTAGTTCATGCGAATTGCGAAACGAAGCCTTGCACGGTCCAGTTCAAAGAATTTCTCCCCCGTTCCTGCCATCTTTCCGAGCGGCATGTTGACCAGGTGCCTGGCAGCCCGGTCTAGAGGGAAGTTGTGCGGGTCGGCCGCCCGCGCCAGTTCGTCCCAATCGGAGCGGCGCTCCGGGTCGGCGAGATACCAGTCGAGAAATTTCCGGGCTATTGCAGCGATGTCCCATTCGGTTTCGCCGAGGTCGAGAAGTGCGTGGAGGACGACCATCTTGTAGGACTTGCTGGGGCTCAGATCCTTCTCGACGTGCTGGAGCAGCGCTTCGCCCGGAGTGGCGAGCAGGGACATCTCGTATTCCTCTATATCCTTCATCTCCGCCTTGGTGCGCAGCCAGTTTCCGAAATAGCGAATAAAGGCATGCGGGTCGGGCGCCGCCGGATTGGCGAAGAAGTCCATGAGCGTCGGGGAATGGTCGAGGTTTTCACGGAATTCCCGGTATTGCGCCTTCAGGCGCTCGGCCCGGTTGGCGGGGCGAAGCAGGTCGCGCAGTTCCTTTTCCCAGATCCGGGTTACTTCGAGGTCGGCGCTGACGTGGCAGGCCGAGGGAAGTTCCCGGACGCGCTGTTTCTGCCTGTCGGCAATGTATTCCTCGATGCTGTGGTATCCGCGAAGGGCCAGGGGTGCAATGTAGGATTGCCGGAAGTTGCCGACGAAGTCGAGGGCAACGAGGAACTCCTTTTCAGGGACAAGCCGTAAGCCCCGCCCGAGCTGCTGCAGGAAGACGGTGAACGACTCGGTCGGCCGAAGGAAGAGAACGTGGGTGACCGAGGGGATGTCCACTCCCTCGCCAAAGACATCCACCGAGCAGACGACCTGGAGCGGATCCGACTCGTCCTGGAGGCGGCGGATGGTCTCTTCCCGTTCCGGGACCGGCGTGTGGCCCGTGACGCACTCGGCGCACAGTCCCTCCTCGTTGAATCGGCGGGCCATGTAGCGCGCATGGTTGCGGGAGGCGCAGAAGGCTAGCGCCTTGACCTTGCCGGCGGAAGGGAGGTACCGCCGCAGGTTGTTGGCGACGATCTCAGCACGGGTGTCGTCGATGAGGAGCCCGTCGAGATCCTCCTCCGCGTATCGGCCACGCCAGGCGATCCTCTCGTAGTCCGTCTCATCGTAGATCGCATAGTACTGGAAGGGCGTCAGCCATCCCCGGTCGATGGCGTCGAACAGACGTGTCTCGTGAGCGATGTTATAGTCGCACAGGCGCAGGACGTCGCGGCCGTCCATCCGTTCCGGGGTGGCTGTCAGGGCAAGCAGGAATCGAGGCTTGATCCGCTCGATTACCCGGAGCCAGCTCACGGCCTCCGCGTGGTGGAACTCGTCCACCACGACGTACTCGAAGCGGTCGGGCGCGAAGGAGGAGAGCGTCGTTTCATTAGATATCGTCTGTACCATGGCGAAAAGACCACGGGCCCCGGCTGCATCCGCCGGCTTCTCACGGCCCGACAGGATTGCGCCGAAATCCGGATCATCCAGGACCTGCCGGAAGATATCCCGCGCCTTCGTGAGGATGTTTTCACGGTGAGCAAGGAAGAGGAGAGAACCCCGGCCGCTGGCCCGGTAATCGAAGGCGGCGAGGAAGGTCTTCCCCATCCCCGTCGCGGCGATGACGGCGCTCTTGCTGACGCCTGCCGCCCGGCGGGCAGCGAGGCTGGACAGCGCCTCGGCCTGGGCGGGGCGCGGTTCGGGTGCGGCAGGGGCCCTTTCCCTTTTCAGTCTCTCCGCCAGCTCTCTGCGGGCTTCCCGGCTGTGCAGATACCGCTTCCGGTATGCCTCGAAGAAGGCGGAGTCCGAAGCGTCGACGGCATCTTCCTCCCAATACCGGCGGAGCTCCTCCCGACCCTGTTCAAAGGCGCTCGAATGTCCCCTGAAGCGCAGGTTCCCCTCGCTGTTGGTGAAGTAGTTCCATTCGTGGTTGCGCAGAAGGCCCCCGACGGTGAGATTCGAGGAGCCGACGACGAGAGCGTGGGCTCCGTCCAGCTTCTCGAAAAGGAAGCACTTGAGATGGAAGGGAGGTGGTGCTTTCCGGAAATTGCGCATGCCATCGGAGAGCGGGTAATAGACGCGGATGTCCAATTCGGGAATCCGGTCTTTCACGTGACGGAGGTCGTCCGGATCGTTGAAGTCGTCCATCACGGAGGTGAGCAGGCGCAGCTTGCGGCCCCGCCTCACGAAACGGGAGAGCGGGTCCATCAGCAGGTTGAGCATTCCTCGTGTGCAAAAGGCGGAGGCGATCCAGGCGCTTTCCGTGGCGGGCTCGTCCAGCTCGGCCTTGATGACATCCAGGAGCGTGATGCCGGACCCGAAGGTCAGCAGGCGCGGGTAGCGAGGGCGGCGCTCCCAGGTGATGGCCGAGAGGAAGGGATCGCCTGCGGCCTGGCGGACAACGGAGGTGCGGAAACCATGCGGCAAGGATCGAATATATCGTTCGACCTGTTCCCGGTCGAGGTCGTGGCGGTCGAGCCAGGCGCGGAAAGATAACTCGAGCGCGGCCGCACCTTCGAGATGGGTGTCCTTGTCGCGCGCATCGAAAATGCGGTGGCACGCCTCGAGGAGGGAGCGTTTCAGTTCGGAGTCGCCGGGCCGGCTCATCGGCTCAGGATAAACGTGTGCCAGGAGTAGCCGCTCCGGTTGAGGCCATCCTGGTCCACGATGCTGGAAATCGGTTGGAAGCCATTTCCCCTCGCCAAAATACTCCAATCATCGGGAGCAAGTGTAGTGAAGAGCCGGCCGTCGGGATCGCGTTCCGATTCGATCGTATCCTTTCGGTGATCGGGGATGGAAAAAAGGAGTCGGCCGCCGGGCCGGATCACGCGGGCGACCTCGCGGAACGAGAGGGCTATGGCCTCACGGGACAGGTGCATGAGCAGCGCCATGGTGAAGGCGCCGTCGAAGGATCCATCGTTGAAAGGAAGTGGACCCGGAAGCCCGTGCCATATGAGACGACCTTCCAGCTCCGGGTGCAGCCGGACTGCTTCCGCGATCATGGATGGAGAGGCGTCGGTAGCGACGATTTCGTATCCGCGGGAAAGGAGAAATGCCGCATCCCGGCCTGAGCCGCACCCCACTTCCAGGATTCGACTGCCGGGGGGGAAGGCGTCGAGGAGGTTGCTGTGGATGCGGGAGGCGTCGACCGACTCGTAACGCTTCGCAACCTCGACTGCGTTTCCGTCGTAATAGGCCAGCGTCCGACGATCCATGCCGGGATTATAGCGCAGCGTTCAGGGTAAGGTCGGGAGGAACTGTGTCAGATGTCCGGGGACATCATCCTTCACGTGGCAAAACATATCTTGCACCATATTCCTAGCGATATGGAGCCGATATGGGGGAAAACCATTTTCTTGGTATCACATCTGTCCAAAATAGCTCTTCGTTGATGAAGGGAGGTTGACAGCGGGCAAGCGCGGGGAGCCGCCCTTGAGGAAAGTATTGGTACCAGCAACTACCGAACCCAAGAGGAGACTCCCCACGATGAACAAGTCTGTCAGCATGTTCGGCCAGATCCTACTGGTGATCCCGAAAAGGGAATTTTTTCGCGGCGGTCAAGGAGGCCCGCTCCGAGTGTCTCCGACGCACCTAAATTCTAAGATCCGCGGCATAGGCGTACGAAATCAATTTGCTGTTTTCCGTCTCCTTGTATCCCTTCTCTTCGTGGGGAAAATCGCGTATCGCCTTGGAGCCCATCCCCTTGAAACGGTCGACTACGGCGAATAACACCCTCAGTTCTGATTCTTTGAATGCCGAAAGGTCGGAGTCTTTCAAGGAGCAATAATTCCCTCCGACGTAGTCCGCCTTGCCATGGGTTTCCTCTCCGACTCGAACGAGGTTCTCCTCGTGCATCATCGTTCCGAAGAGGAGCTCAAAATTGTCGGGCACGGGTCCGTGCGGAAGAGTGGAATCCGGCAAAGCAGGCACTGCGTGTTACTTCGTCGCGGCCTTCACCCGGTTAAAAACTCTTCCCGCTTCCGGGATCGTCAGGCGGGCCGGCAGCCGATCCAGGAATTTCGGCAAGTACTTAAGGCTGATGATCTCGACGCCTTTTGCTTTCCCGCGGACCTTCACGAAAGCGTTGGGAAATAGAATCACCGGTTCCGCAACCGGCGCCTTGATCCCCCAATTGGCAAGAATCTCTCGGACAAGGTAGCACTCGGCCCAGGCTTGACGAATGAAATCCTTCGGATATGGGCGAGCATTCCGTAGAAGTTTTTCTCCATCGAACGTGACCTCGCCATCTTGGCTCTTGGTCTCGATGGTGAATATTCCCTTCGTGCAGATCAGAACGTGATCGATGTTCCCTCTTCCGGAATTGAAGTCGTGAACGATGAAGTGGCCTTCCGGCAAGGAATCGAGGAAATCCCCGATCTTTTCTTCCGCCCCGGCCCCTTTCTTGGCGTGCTCTGCCCGGTCCAGAGCGGTATTGGCTTTTTTGTCGAGATATTGGATGACAAGGTAAAATCCGGCGCCAATGATCAGTGTCCCGGGTAAGCCCAATGCCACGATATTTTTGACATTATTTGCATAGACAAAGAGTCCAAGCCAGAGAAGGAGCAATGCTGAAAGCGCGACCGCAATCCTGGAGACTTCCATTGCGCGGGTGCTTCCGCCCGCCTTATTCGCTACCATGGCTCGTTTCTTGACTCCGGCGTCGACTCCCATATGCTCCTCCTGATTGTGTCAAGGTCTCGTATTCTTATCGGCGCGAGTCGGCTTAATCGTTAGGACGGTCACATCAATGGGGAGCTCCATGCCGGTCGATGCGTATGATTAAGCCTGAACATCTTCGAGGGGGAGCCGGCCGTGTGATTATGCCCGACGGGACCGGCGAGAATCGCCTCCTTGACAGGGATAGTCGATGAGCCAAAACTCTTGGGGGGTGTAACCCGATGTTCAAGTTCATCTGCACAGCCGACCTGCACCTCGACAGCCCCCTTCATGGGCTTGCGCGATACGAGGGTGCGCCCGTCGAGGAACTGCGGACCGCTACACGGGATGCGCTGAGGAACCTCGTCGAGTTGGCCGTCGGGGAAGAGGTGAAGTTCGTCCTGATCTCCGGGGATCTCTTCGACGGCGACTGGAAGGATCAGCACACGGGCCTGTTCCTCGTGAGTCAGCTCAAGAAACTCGCCGACGCCGGGATCCAGGTCTTCGCCATCTCCGGCAACCACGACGCCGATGGAAACATCACCCGCTCGCTCCGGATGCCCCCCAATGCCACCCTTTTGTCCACGAAGGCGCCGCAGACGTTGCTCCTCGAGGACTTGGGCGTGGCGATCCACGGCCAGGGGTTCGCCCGGCGGGATGTCACCGAAAACCTTTCCCTGCGCTACCCGGACGCCGTCAGGGGTTTCTTCAACATCGGAATGCTCCACACCGCGCTGACGGGAGCCGAGGGGCACGAGCTCTACGCGCCTTGCAGCCTCGGCGACCTTCAATCGAAAGGGTACGACGTCTGGGCCTTGGGGCACGTCCACAGCCGGGCGGTGCTTTGCGAGGACCCGCTGGTCCTGTTCCCCGGGAACACGCAAGGGCGTCATGCCCGGGAGACGGGGCCCAAGGGGTGCACGCTCGTGACGGTGGAGGATGGGCGGGTGGAGTCCCACGAGCACAGGGACCTCCATGTGGTGCAGTGGGAGGTCGTCCGGGTGGACGCTTCCGGGCTTTCGTCGCCGTCGGAAGTCGTAGATGCCGTGGTGGGGGTCGTCGGGGACAAGGCCGGCGAGGCCGGGGGCAGCACCCTTGCAGCCCGGATCATCGTGGAGGGCCCCTGCTCGGCCCACCGGGAGCTGGCGGCCGGTCAGGACCAGTGGACGGACGATGTCCGCGCCGCCGTGACGGGCACGATGGACGGCGTGTGGGTGGAGAAAGTGCGGTTTCTGACCTCCCCCCTGGCGGACCTTGGCGCGATCCGGACCGGTACGGACCCGCTCTCCGACCTGGCCCGGTACGTGGACGGGCTCTCCGCCGACGAGCAGTCCAAGGCGCTGATGGCGGAGGATCTGGCCCTCTTGAAGGAGAAGCTGCCGCGGGAGGTCTTTGCAGGGGAGGACGCCATAAATTACGACGACCCCGAGGAACTGGCCCGCCTCGTGGAGGACGTCAAGGGGATGCTGGTCACCGGGATCCTCTCGCCGGGGGCGCGCCGGTGAGAATCCTGTCCCTGGACCTCATCGCCTACGGGCTCTTTTCCGGGAAGACGATGGAATTTCCCCCGGACAAGGGGCTCTTCGTCGTATACGGCCCGAACGAGGCGGGAAAGAGCACATGCCTGCGAGCGGTAAGGGGCCTCCTCTTCGGGATCCCCGAGCGCACCGCGGACGCATATCTTTTCGAGGCGTCGAAGCTGCGGGTGGGGGCGACGCTACGCCAATCCGGCGGGAAACGACTGGAGATCGTTCGCCGCAAGGGCCGCAAGGACACGCTCCTTGACCCCGACATGAAGCCGATCCCCGAACCCCTGCTCAAGGAGTTCATGGGGGGGATCGACGAGGACACCTTCCTCCACGTGTTCGGCATGAACCGCGACGAGCTGGTCAGGGGCGGCGCCGCCCTCGTGGAGGGGAAGGGCGCCTTGGGGGAGAGCCTGTTCGCCGCCGGGCTCGGCGGAGCGGATCTTAAGGGCTTCCTCGAGTTGCTCGAGGGTGAGGCGGCCTCGCTGTTCAAGCCTGCGGGGAGCACCCCGCCGATCAACGCGCAGATGCGGCAATTTAACGAGAAGAAGGCCGCAGTCCGCGACGCGTCCCTTAAAAAGCGGGACTGGGAGGAAGCGGAGCGGGAGGTATCGGACCTGGAAGGGAAGGCCAAGGGGCTCCGGGAGAAGGTCGATTCCCTGCGGTCATTGAGCGAGAGGCTGGTCAAGCTTCGGGATGCGATCCCCGCAGCGACGGAGCTGCTCTTGCTGAGGAAACGGCAGGAGGACTTGGGCGAGGCAAGGATTCTCCGAAAGGACTTTCCGGTCGACCGCACCGGGACGCAGGCTGCGATGGCGCGGGAATCGGCGCGGCTGGGTGCCGCCAAGGAGAAGGCTCTCCGGGAAGACGAGGCGGTGAAGCGGTTCTGTATTCCGGAGGAGCTGCTTGCGCAGGAACAGACGAGCAGGCAGATGAGGGACGACCTCGGGGCGGCCCTGCAGGCCAGAAAAGATATGCCGAAGGTCGCCGGGGCGGTGGCCGAGGCGCGCCGGTCCGCAGCGGCGATCCTTGCGGAGCTTCGGCCGGACCTGCCTCTGGAGTCCGCCGAATCGCTTCGGATCACCGTGGCCCTGCGGGAAACATTAAGGGACCTTGCGGCCAGGCACCAGTCCCTGGAGCACCGGATCCAGACCGCTTCCGACAAGGAGGCCGAATCGGCCGCGACGCTCAAAGAATGCGAGGAAGAGTCGGGCCGCACCCCGGCTGTCCGGGACGTCACCGATCTGGAGGGGGCCGTCGCCCTGGTTCGAAAGAAGGGCGACCTCGAAGGGGAGTACGCCGGCTTCCTTGCCGAAGCGACCGAGGCCGGGCGGGACGCCGGGATCGCCCTGTCGGGGCTTGGGGCTTTCTGGTCGGGCGAATTGATGACCGCGGAATCGCTCCTCGTTCCCGGAATGGAGACGATCGCCGAGTTCGACGAGGGATTCGCGAAGCTGGACCGCCTGATGGAAAAGGCTCTTGAGGACAAGGGTCAAACTGCCGGGCGCATCGCAGAAATCGGAGCGGATCTTGAGAAACTGCGCCTGTCGGGCGAGCCGCCGACCGAGGAGGACCTCGCAGCCGCTCGGGATCGGCGCCGGAAGGGTTGGACCCTGGTCCGGACGCGCCTAAAAGGCGAAGGCGCCGATAAAGCCGCGGAGCAGGCCTACGACCCCGCATCGCCCCTGGAGGAGGCGTACGAGAAGAGTGTCGAAAGCGCCGATCTGGTGGCCGACAGGATGCGGCACGAAGCGACAGCGGTGGCATCGAAGGCTTCCCTGCTCGCGGAGAAGGAGCTGCTTCAACAGCAAACCCTCGGACTCGAACAGGAGATTGGCAATCTGGGGGCAGAGAGGGACGCTCTTTTGCTGAAGTGGGCCGAGCGGTGGACTTCCGCGGGGATCGCTCCCGGTTCACCTCGCGAGATGCGGGAATGGGTCCTGAAATGGCAGGACCTGTCCCGGCGGGCTGGGGAACTCCGCAAGCTTGAGGCGCAGGCAGGAACCGCCAGGGCGCAGATCGAGTCGAGCAAGGCGTTGCTTTCCAGGCAGATTATCGCAGCAGGGGAGGCGGCGCCGCCGACACAGGCCTCGCTGGAGGAGCACCTGTTCGTCGCCGAGCGTATCGTCTCCGCGCAGAAAGAGCTGGCGGTGACCCGCGCCGTCCTGGAGAAGGATCGCGCCGCCGCGGGGCGGGGCCTGGCAAAGGCCCGGGAGGAGAAACGAAAGGCCGAGGAGGCCCTGGCCAAGTGGCGGGCGGAGTGGGAGAAGGCGGTCACAACGGTCAGCGAGGGGCTGACCCCCGGAGCGACATCCGCGTTCCTCGACAGGTGCTCTGAGCTCTCCGTCCTGCTGGAGCAGGCCGCCAAGGACCAGTCCCGGGTTGGGGGCATGAACCGGTCGATAGAGACGTTCGGCGCCGCCGTGTCGGAATTCGTCGGCCGCTTCGCCCCGGACCTCTCCGGTTTGCCCTGGGAGCAGTCCGTGCGGGAGCTGTCGGACCGCGTGCAGAAGGCCAAGGAGGATGCCGTGGCCCTGCGCGAAGCAAGGATTCGGCATGCCGCCGCCAAGAAAGAGATCGAAGAGGCCGGCCGGGAAGTGAAGGCGGCGACCTTGCGGCTGGCGGCGCTTTGCCGGGAGGCGGGCTGCGAGACGGACGAGGAGCTCTCCGGCGCCGAG
>Ga0214473_10006010_pt1 | contig 14520 bp, 12 predicted proteins | sample RVTome_7_FD_203509 | JGI IMG/M metagenome (GOLD analysis project Ga0214473, IMG submission 203509) | Soil microbial communities from uranium-contaminated site in the Upper Colorado River Basin, Wyoming, United States - RVT98D197 | ecosystem: Environmental > Terrestrial > Soil > Contaminated >... | reverse complement strand
AATCTGCCCCTCACCCCGGCCCACGTCTACCAGGTGTACCGGGAGCGGGGCGACATGGAGAACCGGATCAAGGAGCTCAAGCTCGGCCTGGCGCTGGACCGGACGAGTTGCTCGCGCTTTCAGGCCACCGCCTTCCGGGTCCTGCTCACGGTGGCGGCCTACGTCCTGTTCCAAGAGCTGCGGCGGCGCGCCGCCCGCACGGCCTGCGCCGATGCTCAGGTCTGGACGCTGCGCGAGCGGTTGCTCAAAGTCGCCGCCTGGGTGCAGCGCTCCGTCCGGCGCATCGTGGTCCATCTGCCGTGCGCGTTCCCGTGGCGCCCCGCCTGGCAGCAGGTGGCCCGGACGGTCGGCGCCACCGCCTGACCGCGTCTCGCCCGAGGCGCGCATGATCTCTGCTCGGGGCGCTCTCTCTTCTCGGCCTCCTCTGGCCTGGCCCTGTCGGCGCCTCGGGTCGCTTGTCATCTCATCCCCGCCCCAATCGCATGTCCGCACGCTCATTGCGGGCCGGTACGCCTCCCGCACGAGCTCCGGCTCTTCCTTCGGTGTGTTCATGAATAATCCAGGCTAGGCCTCGAACGCCAGCAACGACGAGCGTGAACGACTTTGCCTTGAGCGCACCGAAGGTCTTGACCAGCTCGAGGCCAGCCCCACCGACACCGCCGACGCCATGACCTTCGTTGAGCAGCAGATGGAAATATGGTTTAGTCGGCGCGCGACCCGGCCAGCAGCTTTGTAAGGGCGGCGAAGTCCACCGGCTTGATCATGTGGGCGTCGAATCCGGCTTCCTCGGAGCGGCGGCGGTCCTCCTCCTGGCCCCACCCGGTCAGAGCCACCAGCGTCACGTCTTTATGCCGTTCCTGTTCGCGAATCCGGCGCGCCGCTTCGTAGCCGTTGAGTCTGGGCAGGCCGATGTCGAGCAGGATCACGTGGGGTTGAACCGTCGCCGCCACTTCTACCGCTTTGAGTCCGTCGTGGACGATGTGCACTTCGTGGCCGGTCACCTTGAACAGTATCGCGAGGCTGTCTGCCGAATCCCGGTTGTCCTCCACGATCAGGACGCGACGTGGGACCGTCGCCCCTGCTTGGATGCCAGACGGCTCGCGCGGCAGGGGCGGTAGCGGCGCGGAAAGGAGAGGCAGACGCACCACGAACTCGCTGCCCTGGTCGACACCCGCGCTGTGGGCTTCTACTGTGCCACCGTGCATTTCCACCACATTCTTGACCAATGTCAGGCCGATGCCCAACCCGTGGCGCGAACGCTCGAACGACGTATCAGCCTGCATGAACATGTCAAAGATGCGGGGGAGTTGCTCAGCGGCAATGCCTATGCCGGTGTCCTGCACGCGGATGAGAGCCTGCTTGCCCTCGCGCTCGACGGTCAGCCGAATGCGGCCGCCCGTCTCGGTGAACTTGCAGGCGTTGTTCAGCAGGTTGCCCACAACTTGCGACAGTCGGCTCGGGTCGGCGTTCAGGTACGCCCGCTGCGGCGGCAGCGTGACCGTCAGTTCATGATCCATGCTCTCGCAGACCGGGCGGACGGCTTCGACGGCGTGATGTACGATCGATGCCAGTTCGACCGACTCCCTGCGAAGTTCGATCTTGCCCCGGCTGATGCGGCTCACGTCCAGCAAGTCGTCAACGAGACGCACCATCTGCCCGACTTGACGCTGCATCATCTCGGTCGCCGATTTCACCTTTTGCTCGTCGCCCCCTGACCGGCTCAGAATCTCCACCGCGTTGCGGATCGGCGCGAGGGGGTTGCGAAGTTCATGGGCCAGCAGCCCCAGGAATTCGCTCTTGCGGCGGTCGGCCTCCCGCAGCGCCTCTTCGGCGCGCTGGCGCTCCGCGATTTCCGCTTGCAAGTCCTGGTTGGCCTTCGCCTGCGCAGCAATCAACAACCGGGTCTGGTATGCCGTCGCCGCGAACGTGGCAAGGCTTTCGAGCAGGCGCTGGTCTTCGGCATCAAACTTGCGGGTCTCATCGTGCGCGATCACCCAAACCGTGCCGACCGCTTGGCCGTCGACGTGAAAAGGCACCAGCAACCCTTCGACCAGCAACGGATGAACGTCCGCAAACTGCGTATAATAACGATGGGCATTGGAGAACAGCAGTGTGATGTTGCGATCGAGCACGGTGCCGCAGGGGCCATCCTCGCGCGGCGTGGTGGTGTTCCAGACCTGTGGCGCCCACTGGCCGGCGACCGCGTGCCAGCGGAAATGATTTCCCGCCGGACTCAGACGGCCCGGCGGGCCGTCTTCCTCCAACAGGCTGATCCCCGCCGAGTGGCCCCGACACATCACCAGCGCCATGTCCACGAGCTTTTGCAGAACGCTTCCCGGAGATGTGGTCAGCTCCTGCGCCAGCACAAGCAGCGCCTGGTTCTCGGCCTGGTAATCCGGCGGGCGCGACGGCCGCCGCTTCAATTCCTCGGTGCACAGCACCGATTCCAGCGGGACCGAGGCGCCAATACCATGCTTGAGGGCGTCCATAGTTGTCACCTCGCGGCGAAATACCACGCCTTCGCAGGACAATGCAGGTTAATGCACAACAGGCACTCGTGGCAATAGCGCTTGGCCGCCCGGTAAACGTCACCGCGCGCTGTCCCCCGATGAACCCTGGCCGGGCCCATCTTGTCCGTGGCGGACGGGCGACTGGGAATGTCGGTAGCCCCGCCGAGGCGGGACGCCCGGTGCGTCAACCAGAGGGGCCTATCCTACGCCCCCGTCCCGTGGGCTTGTGAGAGGAATTCGGCCATCCGGTCAATGCAGGCTCCGGGTCGACAGGAGGGCATCCCGCCAACCCCGGTTCTTTTTCGGGATCGGCCCTGGAAGCCGCACCGTCGGTAAACATGACTCGGTAATCAATACGAAGCGCTGGCTCTCGCCGAGCGCATAGCGACTCGCCGGGCGCTCTACAGCGAGGCCGCGCACGGCACATGGCTTGCTCTCTGCGGAGACGTGGTCGCACTGGCTGGTAAAGGGACCCGACCCTGAAGCCGGAGCGACCGCTCGACTCCCCGAAGGTACTAAACCGTGTGGTTCGGCTGTAGGCGATCGAGGCGTGTGAAGTAGGTCAGGGCGATGGCCTGCCCCAGAGTCTTGCCGGACGGTAATCCTTACCGGGTAGACACTACGTCGCGGCGGATACCGTGCGCGGATTCCACATGCAAATCGCCCATCGAGACCGCGAATCGCCCCGGCAATGCGCTTGCAATTGATCTCCACATAAAATGCGGATCGCTCACGTGGCCCCGCTCTACGAGCGCGTGCCCCCACGACTCTACGGCGGCACGGAACGAGTCGTCTCTCATCTGGTGGAAGAGCAAGTGCGCCGCGGCCACGAGGTCACGCTGTTCGCTAGCGGCGACTCGCGCACCAGCGCGGCGATAGTGGCGCCGGTTCCCTGCGCGCTGCGCCTCGACCTCAGCGTGACCGATCCGCTGGCGCCCCATATCGTGGAGCTCGCCCACGTGTTCGAGCGGGCGGCGGACTTCGACCTGATCCATTGCCACGTGGACTACCTCGCGTTTCCATTCTCGCGCTTGGTGGCCACCCCGACTGTCCACACTCTCCACGGCCGGCTCGACATGCCTCACGTGCGCATGGTGATGCGCTACTTCGACGACGTGCCCTTCGTCTCGATCAGTGACGCGCAGCGTCGGCCGGTCAAGGACCTGGAGCTCGCCTGGGCCGGCACTGTCTATCACGGCCTGCCGCTCGACACCTACCGTCCGGGATTGGGGCGCGGCGGTTACCTGGCCTTCCTGGGGCGAATCTCGCCCGAGAAGCGGCCCGACCTCGCGATCGCGGCGGCCACGCGCGCCGGGATCCCGCTCAAGATCGCGGCGAAGGTCGACCGGGTGGACCGGGCGTACTTCGAGCGGGAGATCGAGCCGCTGCTCGCCGATCCCCTGATCGAGTACCTGGGCGAGATCGGCGATGCCGACAAGGCGGCGTTCCTGGGCGACGCGATCGGGCTGCTCTTCCCGATCGACTGGCCCGAGCCCTTCGGCCTGGTGATGATCGAGGCGCTCGCCTACGGGACCCCGGTGATCGCGCGGCCCTGCGGCTCGGTACCCGAGGTGATCGCACCGGGCCGCACGGGGTTCATCGCCGACACGGTCGACGAGATCGCGGAAGCGGTGCGTCATCTCGACCGCATCGACCGCGCGGCCTGCCGGCGCGAGGCCGAGGCCCGCTTCAGCGTCACCCGCATGGTGGACGGCTACGAGGCCATCTACGAGAGTCTCCAGGCGGGCGCCCCAGCTTGCCTGACGCGGACGCCTGAGGTCGAATAGGCGGCATGCTTCCGGCGGACGACGAGGAAGGCGCGCGCGACCCGTACTATATCCGCACCTCGGCGGCCACCAGCGACATCCAGCGGCTGGTCGTGAAGTGCGACGAGGCGTTCTTCGTGGCGGACCGCCACGGAGACTTTCCGGAGCTGCCCGAGAGCGAATTCGGCTTCTACGTGGGCGGCACCCGGTTCCTGCGCAGCCTCGAGCTGGCTGTGCATGGCCAGCGGCCGCTCCATCTAAACGCTGCGGTGTCCGACGACGGCCGCCACGTCGCGGTCGACCTCACCAATCCGGATCTCTGCCACGGAGGGATCGTAGTGCTCAAGGGCCGGCTGGTCCACCTGGCCCGCCGCCTCGTGCTTGCGCCCGCCGGGCTCACCGAGATCCTGTCCGTGGAGAGCTTCAGTCCCGAGTCGCACGAGCTCGTGATGACCTGGCACTACGTCGCCGACTTCGCCGACGTGTTCGAGGTGCGCGGGATGATCCGCGAGCGGCGCGGCGAGCCGCTCCCGTCGGTGGTGGAGGGCGCCTCTGCGCGGCTGTCCTACCGCGGGCTCGACGGCGTGGTGCGCACCTCGACCCTGTCGTTCGATCCTCCGCCAGAAAAGGTGACCGCGAGCTTCGCGCGTCATCGGCTGGTGATCGCGCCGGGAGAGGTCATCGAGCTCCGGCTGACGATCACCGTCGCCGAGGGTGATGAGGCCACGGCGCCCGCGGCATGCGCGTCGGCGCCATCTGCCGCCGAGCCAGCGCGGAGAGTGCGGGTGGTCACCGCGAGCGCCAGCTTCGACGAGTGGGTGGCGCGCGCCTGGTCCGACCTGCGCATGCTCACCACCGAGACCCCCCACGGGCGCATCGCCTACGCGGGCATCCCCTGGTTCGTAGCGCCGTTCGGGCGCGACAGCATCATTACCGCGCTCCAGCACCTGCCGTTCGATCCCGACCTCGCGCGCGGCACGCTGCGGTTCCTCGCCGCCTTCCAGGGCCGCGAGGACGACGAATTCACTGACCAGAATCCGGGCAAGATCCTGCACGAGTACCGGCGCGGCGAGATGGCGGCCTGCCGCGAGATCGTGTTCATCCCGTACTACGGCTCGGTGGACGCGACGCCCCTGTTCCTCATGCTCGTGGCCGAGTACCTGCGCTGGACGGACGACCGGACGCTGCTCGCCGAGTTCGAGCCCGCGATCCAGGCCGCCCTCGGTTGGATCGAACGCTCCGAGTACGTGACCTACGCCTCGCGCTCCGCCCGCGGCCTCGTCAACCAGGGCTGGAAGGACTCGCACGACGCGATTATGCACGAGGACGGTCAGCCCGCTGCCGGGCCGATCACCCTCGTCGAGGTGCAGGGCTACAAGTATGCAGCCCTCCGCGGAGCCGCCGAGATCGCGGAGGGCCTGGGCCGCCTCTCGTCCGCCCGCGACCTGCGTGCCTCCGCGGAGCGCCTCCGCGAGAAGGTCCTGCACGACTTCTGGATGGAGGACGAGGGCTTCTGCGCGCTCGCCCTCGACGGCGAGGGCGCGCCGTGCCGGGTGATCTCCTCCAATCCCGCGCACGCCCTGTGGACCGGCCTGATCCCGCCCGACCGCGCCGGCCGCATCGCCAAACGCCTGCTGGGCCGCGACCTCTTCTCGGGCTGGGGGGTGCGCACGCTCGGCACGCACGAGCGGCGCTACAATCCGATGAGCTACCACAATGGATCGGTCTGGCCCCACGATACCGCGATCGCGGCGGCGGGGCTCCGGCGGTACGGCTTCACCGACGAGTTTCTGTTGCTCGCGACCGGCCTCTTCGAGGCCGCCGAGCACTGTGACGGCCGTCGCCTGCCCGAGCTGTTCTGCGGCTTCCCGCGCATGCCGGGCCACGGGCCCACGCCCTACCCGGTGGCGTGCGCGCCGCAGGCGTGGGCGGCCGGCGTCGTCTCCCAACTCCTGGTCGAGATGCTCGGGCTGGAGCCGGAAGCGGGGCAGAACCGGCTCACCTTCCGGCGGCCGGTGCTCCCGGAGTGGCTGCCCTGGCTGGAGATGCGCGGCCTGCGCCTCGGACACTCGCGCTTCGACGTGGTGGTCACCCGCGGTCGCGAAGGCGCCGCGGTCGAGGTGCTCGAGCGGTGGGGCGACGCCGAGATCGTGGTGAGGCGCTGAGCGGGCGGGCTGTTGTTGGCCCTGCTCGCTGCGGTGATTCTGGGCATGGGCGCGGCGGGTCCGGGCGGCGCCGCGATGGATATAGGCCCCGGCGGCTTAATGGACACGGGGGAATCTCATGGCTCGCCGGCGGCGGATTGGATCTAGATCGCGAACGCCCACAGCGTGAGGAGGAATCCCAGTCTCACGAGCTCACCCGCTAGCTCGCTCATTGCAGCGCGCTCCGTGGCGGCGGGGCCTCAGCGCCCGACGCCCAGCAGGAACAGGATAACGATCAGGCTCAGCGGGACTCCGAGTAGCCAAAGCAGTATCAGTGGCATCTCACCAACCTCACGTATTGGATCGGACGGGCCGCGTCCGGTAGTGCGTGAATGTCATGGGCTCACCGGATCCCATCCAGCCGCCGATCACGCCGCCGACGAGCCCGAGCAGCAGCGTGGTCACGGCAGCCAGCGCCGAATTACGAGCCGCCATCGCCACGGCGACCGGATCCTGCGCGACCACGGCGGCCGGGGTTGCCCACGCCGGATGCCCGGCGAGCCCGCCGTACCAGGTCCCGAAGTACGTAGCGGCCCCGAGGGATGCAAGCAACAAGAGAACCGGCACCGCCACCAGCCAGACGATGGCGCCGTGCAGCATGGCGGTCTCGGACCGACGGAAGCCGGCGACCTTGGTGGCCGCCCACCCGCCGAGCACGAATGCGAGAAAAGCACCCAAGACGCTCCAGGCCAATGTCAGGAAGCTCACGTCTTTCCAGGTGCCGAACGGCTGGCCGACTCGATGGGCACCCACCGCGATGCCGACGAGGCCGAGGATCAACGCCAGCGCGACCGCCGACAAGGTACCGATCCACACCGCGCTCCAGGAGACCGGCCACGGAGAAAACTCATCCGCCCCTTCACCGTAGGTCACCATGGTGAGCTCCTCGACTTTCACGCGTCCAGTTGCCATGTCCATGTCATCATGTCCTCCCGCGCAAAGCAGCGGAGCAAAGTCTGTGCCCGGCTTTGAGCGGCCGCAACGTCGCATTCTCCGGGGCACTCTCCGTGGCGACCGCGATCACGTATTCGGTCGCGCGCGTCGGGTCGGAACGGTTTACCCGGTAAGGACGGCGCGTCATGCCGCGCTGGCCCGCGCGCCGAACCTAGGCAGGATCTCGCGCTCGTAGAACCGCATGAACCCGGCCTGGTCGGGCCCTACCTGGTGAATACAGATGTGGTCGTAGCCGGCGTCGACGTACTTGGCGATGGCCGCCAGATGCCGCTTGGGATCCGGGCCACAGATGATCGACTCGGCCACGCCGTCCTCCGTGACCAGCTCGGCCACCGCCTCGAAGTGGGCGGGCAGCGGCAGCTCCCAGGACAGGCTCGACTCCATGGCCGCGGTCGGCCACACCTCTTTCGCGAGGCGACGGCCCGCCGCCTCGCTCTTGTTCCAGCAGACGGTGAGCTCGGCATAGCGCGGCTTGCCGGCGCCACCCGCCCGGTCGAAGTGGCCGATCAGCTCCGCGGAGGGGTCGGTGCCCACCATCCCGTCGGCCACGCGGCCGGCCAGATCGGCGCTCCGGGGCCCGCCCACCGCGAGCAGCAGCGGCGGTGGGGTTTCCGGCCGCGAGTACAGCCGGGCGTTCTCCACCGTGAAGTGCCGGCCGTGGTGGCTCTTGTTGCCGCCCTCCCAGAGGAGCCGGATCACCTGCATCGCTTCCAGCAGGCGCTCCTGCCGGACCTCGGCCTCCGGCCAGCCCTGGCCCACGATGTGCTCGTTGAGGTTCTCGCCGGTGCCGAGACCCAGGAAGAAGCGGCCGTCCATCAGGAGGGCGCAGGTGGCCGCGGCCTGCGCGACGAGCGCGGGATGGATACGCGTGGTGGGACAGGTCACCGCGGTGCCCAGCTCGAGCGTGCGGGTCACGGCGGTGATCGCCCCGATCACGCTCCACACGAACGGGCTCTGGCCCTGGCGATCCGTCCAGGGATGGAAGTGGTCCGAGATCAGCGCGAAGGAGAAGCCGCTCTCCTCCGCCAGCCGCGCGAGACGGACGAGCTCGCGCGGACCCTGCTCTTCGCTCGATAGCTTGTAGCCGAGCCGGACCGGCCGGGCCCTGCCGGCGTCGGAGTGTCGATTGCGCTTTGCGATGGGCATGTCCCTCTCTCCTTCGGGCAGTGGAATCAGCGGGGCGGCGGCGGCGGTGTCCGATGTTGGGGGTTCTGTAGCTCGTTCTGCGTGCCGGGTGCTTTAGATCATCGCTCACCCTCTCGTTCCCACCGCAGCCGGCTCTCCATACTCAAAGACCGTGCCCTGCGGCAGAAGAGGCGAAGCGAAGCTTTGAAGAGGCTTAGTGGAATTACTTGACACGAGTCTTCCCCAAACGACTCGGTAACGGTGTTTTAGTCGGTAAGCTTGCCGGAGAGGCCGACAAGAAACATCCGGTGCAAGGACAGCCCGTGCCTCGCGGAGTGCTTTCTGAAGCCCGGGGTGCAATCGGACAAGTGCGACGATGACTGACAGATACCGGGTCACCGGCGTGATCGGCACGAGCGTCTGGGACCTCGCCCGGGCGGAGTGGCAGGCCCGCCGGCAGATGCGGCAGATCAGCGCCTTCCTCCGCAAGTACGTGCCGGGCTTCGAGCGCTCCTACGTGGTCCAGAGCGGGGTCACGATCGGCGTGCGCGAGAGCCACCGTATCAGCGGCGAGTACCAGCTCACCTCCGACGACATCCCGGGCGAGCGGCGGTGGGACGACTCGTGCCGCAGCGGGTGGACCGGGCTCGCGGTGGCCGGCCGCTGCATCTCGGGCACCCACGAGGCGCACTCCTCCTACCGGGTGATGCCGATCGCGCTGGCCACCGGTCAGGCGGCCGGGGTCTGCGCGGCCCTGGCCGCGCGGCCCGGCAAGGCGGTACGCGACGTGCCGGTGGGCCACGTGCAGGCCGAGCTGTGCCGACTCTGACGGAGCGCCTCCGCGCTCCACTTCTACCCGGTAAGAGCGCCCCTCCCGGAAGCCGGCGAGGCACCGTAGGGCGTGAATCGGCAAAGTCGGAGGCGAAAAAGGGTGGCGGTGGGGCGGCACGCGCCTTGCGTCGTCAGGGCACGTTAGTCGAAGACCAACCTCACACCGAAAAGGAGCGGCGAATGAACCGGGACATCCTCGCTGGCAAGTGGAAGGAGATGAAAGGGCGCGTCAAGGAGCAGTGGGGCAAGATCACCGACGACGAGCTCGACCGCGCGGAGGGCAAGGCGGAGCAGATGGTCGGGCTGATCCAGCAGCGCTACGGCTACACCAAGGAGAAGGCCCAGGAAGAGTACGAACGCTTCCTCCAGAGCACGGAGGATGAGTCCCGCCGCTAGGCGCGCCGCGGGGAACGGCGGCGCCCTCGGGCGCCGCCGCGATCCCGGCGCGGGCTAGAGCGCCAGGTACCCGTGGCGGATACGTCCTCTCCCGTTCGGGAGAGAGGAAGGCTAGCCGCGCGGGCGGCGGGGGGCGGGATCCGCACCTCGCGACTCACCTATCCGACCGCGGCCCCCACGCCGGCCACGATCGCCACCACGAGCCATTCGGTATCGCTCATCGGGTGGCGCCTCCTCGTTCGTCGAAGGGGGCAAGCAAAGTGCCAGCACAGCCGGGACGGAGATGGTGGCATCCCACCGGAGGACAGCAATTCTTCACCGGGTTCGCCCGCAAGATGGCCATGAGCGTCCATCACCTTCCTCATGGTGTTCCTGATCCAGAACACGCAGAGTCGCGCCGGCCTGGCCATGCACCTCAAGCTCGACGAGCTGATCGCGGCGGTGAAGGAAGCCCACAATGACATGATCGACATCGAGTCGCTGAGGCGATGCCGAGCTCGAGCGGATAGCCCAGCGCTTCGAGAACGCGAAGCGGGCGGGGAACGGCGACGCGCCCGAGGCAGTCGAGCCTGCGGCCCCCCAAGCCTGACGCTCAGACTGCCCGCGTTACCGGGACGCTAGCTCGAGGCGGCAGCCCTCGGGACCAGACGGAGGGGAGGCGGCATCAGGGTGACGTGCAGGTCGCAGTAGTCGCGCAGAAGGCCCGCGTCCTGCTCCCGGATCTCGGCCAGGACGGGCTCGGCTCCCTTCCCCGTGCGCAGCTGGGTCGCTGCGCGGGTGAGGATCCGGTGCTGTCGTGCGAGCTCGTGCTGCGTCTCGGAAATCTGCTTCATGCGCCGGTTGATCTCGGCCAGCAGCGACCCCTCCAGCTCTCGCCCGTCGCTCATCGTCTTCCTCCTCGAGCGCGGTACGAAGCAAACGCGATGCCATTGGAGACGATGAGCGCGAGCGCACGTTTGCCGCGCCCGACCAAGTAACCCTTCACTCTTTTACTCGGTAGAAACTACCGACGGGGTGGGCGCGGGAAGCTTCGGCCACGTCGTTCCTGCCGTTACGGTCAGGTTTCTACCTTTTTCGGACGAACCCGATTCGGCATGGTCATTGCTTTATACCGGGTCATGGCGGGAAAGCCCCATATCCTGATCGTCGACGACGAAGAGGATTCGCGGAGCGCGCTCCAGACAGTTCTCGAGACCTGGGGCTATGCGACCGATGTCGCCTCCGAGGGCCGCGAAGCGCTCCAGAAGGCCACGAGTTTACGGCCGTCGCTCGTCATCACCGATCTGGTGATGCCGGACATGCACGGGCTGAGCCTCCTCGATGCGCTGCAGCTGGAGTTGCCGCGCGTGCCGGTCATCATCCTGACCGGCCGGGCCTCGGTGGACACCGCGGTGGGCGCGATGCGTCAGGGGGCCTACGACTACCTCACCAAGCCGGCGGACCCCGATCGCGTGCGCCTGCTCATCGAGAAGGCGCTGGACCGGGCGAGGACGCTCGACGAGATCACGATCCTGCGTCGGCGGGTCAAGCAGGTGTGGGGCCTCGGCCGCCTCATCGGGCGCAGCGCGCCGATGCAGGAGGTCCACCGCCTCATCGAGCAGGCGGCCGCCACGCCCGCCCCGGTGCTGATCCACGGGGAGACCGGCACCGGCAAGGAGCTGGTGGCCCGCACGCTGCATGAGCTCTCGGCGCGCGCGGGCGGGCCCTTCGTGGCCGTCAACTGCGCGGCGATGCCGGAGACGCTGCTCGAGAGCGAGATCTTCGGCCACGAGCGCGGCGCGTTCACGGACGCGCGTGAGCGGCGAGAGGGCTGCTTCGAGCTGGCCCACGGCGGCACGCTCCTGCTCGACGAGGTGGCCGAGATGCAGCCGGGCACCCAGGCCAAGTTCCTGCGCGTGCTGGAGGGGGGCTCGTTCCGCCGGCTGGGCGGCAAGACCGAGATCAAGGTGGACGTCCGCGTGGTCGCGGCCACCAACAAGGACCCCATCGCGGCCATGAAGGACGGCGCCTTCCGAGAGGACCTCTACTACCGGCTCAACGTCTTCAGCCTCTCGGTGCCGCCGCTCCGCCAGCGGGTCGAGGACATCCCGCTGATCGTCACCGGCTTCATCGAAGAGTTCAACGGCAAGTACGACAAGCGCATCACCGGAGTCGACGACGCCACCCTCAAGATCCTGATGTCGCACGCGTGGCCGGGCAACGTGCGCGAGCTGCGCAACATGGTGGAGCGGGCCTTCATCGGCTGCGAGGGCGACGTGATCACCCCCAAGGTCTTGCCGACCACCTCGCCGGTCACGGCCGGGACCGCGTGGACCGGGGATCCGGATGCGCTCACCGTGCCCATCGGCCTGCCCCTGCGCGAGGTCGGGAAGCAGTTCGTGCTGCGGACGCTCGCCGTCGAGAGCAACAACAAGACCCGGGCGGCGGACCGGCTCGACATCAGCACGAAGACACTCCACAACATGCTCCAGCGCTGGGGGCTGTTGCACAAGACGACCTCCCAGAGCGGGCTGTGATCGGCGCGATGAGACGATCGACCGTGGCTGACGCGACCCAGGAGGTCATGAGCCGGCTCGAGCGGCTCGAGCAGGCGCTCGCGCGGCTCCCCGAGGGGCCGGAGCTCGAGCCGCTCGCCGGCGACGTCACGGCGCTGCGGGAGGCTCTGCAGCGGCTGGAAGGGCTGGAGCGGGACGAGCGGTACCAGCTCGGCCACGATCTGCGGGTACCGCTGAACGCGATCGCGGGCTGGACCCACATCCTCCGGATCGACGCGGCCACCTCGAACACGGTGGAGCGGGCGGTGGACGTCTTCGACCGGAACGTACGGGCCCTGACGCGCGTGATCGAGACCTACACCGCCGAGGCGGAGCGTTGATATGACTTCCACTGTCAAGTATCACGATGACGCCAGGATCGGGCGTGCCGTTGGGTCGTTGGGTCCCGCGCCTGATTTCGTGGACGCCGGGGTGATCGGAAGCGGCACGATGGGGCTCTGTGGGGGGATACCGAGATAGCGCCCCCCTTGGCGATCGTCGATCCTGAGCCCTCTACGGCCCTCGGTTTCGTGGGGCGGCGTCGAAACACCCTCACGCGGCCGGGTCCAGGGCGCGCGCGCTTCATGGTAAGGACTCGAGCCACCGGCAGAGACGGAGCCTGTAACAGCGACGGTTGATCATGCTGATATCCGTGGGTTGGGTACCACCGTACAGGGGTCCGTCGCGGCGCCTGCTTCGCTCTAGGGGCGAGGGTCGTGGCCTCATCACGCGATCGAAGATTGCGCCGATACCGGGGCCGCGCCTCCGCCGATGGCTCGAGATCGGGATCACGGGTTCTGGGTTCCGTCTGCTTCGATGGGGCCGCCGCCCGTCAGGAGGTGGCCACCGGGACGAGGCGCGCAATGGCCCAGGCGAAGGCCGCCATCTCGCGGGCAATGGCCACCACAACTTGGTTGACGTGCTTGCCCCGGGCGGTCAGTTGCCGATACGAGGGGGGCGGCACCTCCCAGATCTTGTTCAGGGCCGACTGGAGCTGGCTGAACGCGCTGGTGGAGCCGAAGAGGAGCACGAGGAGCCCGATCAGCGTAGCCCGTGACCCGGCGCCCTGCCGGCTCACGCTCTCGATGAGCGACTGGATGGCGATGGCGCCTTCCTCTCCGACCAGGCCTCGGATCTGCCCGACGATCTCGCCCCGGGCCGCCTCCTGCCCGAACAGGGCGCCCGCCACCGCCATGACGATGATCAGGATGGGAGCCAGCGAGAACACCGTGTAGTAGGCGAGGGCCGCCCCCAGGGTCAGGCAGTCGTCCTCGTTCCACTTGATCGCGCTGCGCTTGATCAGCTCCCAGACCGTTCGCACGGCGGGCTGCGCGCGGCTACTCGGCGGCGGTGGGGAACTGGCGGAGGAGGCGGTGGTGCAAGTAGACGAACGCCGCGACCACCGCGGCGCCCGCGAGGGCGTGGCCCGCCAGGAAGATCCATGGCGTTATCGCATCGCGCATCCACTGCGAGAGCACGTACACCATGGCGATGAAAATGACCGAGAGGTAGCAGCCCAGCATGAAGATCAGGGCCAGCACCCGCTTCTCGCGCTCGGCCAGCGCGAAGAGTCCGGACACCGCGAGCCCGAGCAGCGCGAAGCCGGCGAGGTGCACCACGGTGTAGCCGAGCACGGCCGGCATGGCGACGGCCGCCTCTCCCGGGCTGCGGGTGCCGTAGAACAGCGCGCTCCCGAGGATCGCCGGAGTATGCAGCGGCACCCCTGCGGCCACGTCCACCACCAGGAACAGCAGCATCGCGACCGCCGCGCCGATGAGCCCCACCGTGATGCCTTCGCGCACGATGTGCTCCGCCCGTCGCGCCCGTCGCACCGTCTGGTGCGGAACCGCGTCCATCGTCGTCGGCATGCCCACCCCTCCGTCTTCGGTCTCGAATTGAGCTCCGCGCTCGATGGGGAAGTGCATGTTCCGCACCACCGGCGCGCGCGATGCATGCCGGTCGAGCTGCGGAAGAAACTACGCGGGCGTCTTTACCGGACCCGCGCGGTCTCGTTCGTCGCGGGGATCCGGATCGCTCTGGTTCGTCACGCACTTCCGGCGTGGCACATCGCTTGCTCCCTCGGAGACCGTCGCCGTCGTAGAACCACCCACGGAGCGACAGGGAGGCCGTCATGAAGAAGGAGCCCAGGAAGAAGGAGCCCAGAGGGAAGCCGGCGCCGCGGATCGGGCGGAAGGATCTC
>Ga0214473_10006008_pt1 | contig 14521 bp, 12 predicted proteins | sample RVTome_7_FD_203509 | JGI IMG/M metagenome (GOLD analysis project Ga0214473, IMG submission 203509) | Soil microbial communities from uranium-contaminated site in the Upper Colorado River Basin, Wyoming, United States - RVT98D197 | ecosystem: Environmental > Terrestrial > Soil > Contaminated >... | reverse complement strand
CCGTCCCCTTTTCTCTTCTAGAAACCAAAGAAACTAAAGAAACGAGAGAAACCAAACAGACTAAACAGACGAAATAGACTGAATAGACCAGATAGACCAAACAAACCAGACAAACCAGAAAGTCAAGAATAAAGATTTGACCCCAAGCCTCACAACGTCCCCTCAGGTCTTTATAGTGTACGGGGCTAAAATTCGTTACGATAAAAGAGAACAAATTTTATCCGAGTGGGAAAGAAAGATAAAGAATAACTCCTATCACAACTGGGCAATTTAATCATGGGATCACGTTCTATATATACTAAGATTTTGTTTGCCTCAAACACGATCTGTTTGATTTTCCTTTTGGTGATTATCATTAGGGAAGATTATCCTCACAGGATACTTTCGAGATTTTCAACAAAGTCTGTTTACAACTATGTGAATAATTTGCAGTATAAGCAGGCGACAGATTTTTATAAAGTGTATTCCAAAACGGGCAATGTTGTAATGTTGGGCGATTCTCTTACATCTCAGATTGATTGGAATGAATTACTCAATCGGACTGATACAATCAATCGTGGGATAGGTGGGGACGTGACCGAAGGGTTTTTAAACCGAATGGAGTACATCTACAAGGTTAGACCGAAGATTTGTTTTATCTTGGGCGGTGGAAATGACATTATGAAAAATATACCTGTGGATACCACCATTAAGAATCTTTCGATAGTGATTGAGGGATTAAAGGAGCATAAAATATTGCCTGTTTTAGAAAGCGTTTTGTATAGTGCATCAGATTTCCGAGATTCAAAAATTTATAACCGAAAAGTAAAGAATTTAAATAAAAAGTTGTATGACTTAGCAATAATCCATTCGATTGAGTGGTTAGATTTGAACAGAATTTTAGCAAAAAACGGAACTCTAAGACCCGAGTACTCATTTGACGGAATTCATTTGACAAGGGCAGGCTATTTGATTTGGAAACAAGAACTGGAGCGGATTCTGAAGAAGTATAATACGTGATGCGCATCGTGTTAACTGCAACTTAGTCGTCAAAGAAGAACTCATCCCTAGAATCCCGGCTGCTATTTTTTAAATCCTGAACGTACGTTTTGCCAATACTAATGACTAAAGAAACCAGATAAACCAGAAAGACGAGAGAAAAACTATCAACTGTGTAGGCTTAACCCTAAAGCCATTGATGTGGATAGCACGGAGATGGTAACAAAAATGAGGAGGAGACTATGGAGAAAATACTCGTCACAGGTGGTGCAGGATATGTTGGGGCGGTTCTTGTCGACCATCTTTTGAATAAAAAATATAATGTAACCGTGGTTGATCGTTTGATATATGAGAACGGCCACACGATGATTAACTACTTTAAGAATCCGCATTTCACGTTTGTCAAAGGCGATATTCGCGATGAGACGTTGATGAAAAAACTGACGGATAATTGTGAATGCGTTATTCATCTGGCTGCAATTGTTGGGTTCCCTGCTTGCGAAAAGGCGCAGGATCTTGCGCGTAGTACAAATCTTGAAGCAACAAAGATGATTTCTCGGTTACTTTCAAAGAATCAACCTATTATTTTTGCATCCACGGGAAGTAATTATGGGGTTGTCGACGGCATCTGCACAGAAGAAACGCCGTTGAACCCCCTGAGTCTTTACGGCAAGACCAAAACCGAAGCGGAAAAATGGCTTCTGGAACATAATAATACAGTTATATTTAGGTTCGCGACGGCCTTCGGTCTTTCCCCGAGGATGCGTTTAGATCTCTTGATCAATGATTTTGTTTACGAGGCAGTCATCAACAAGTATCTGATTATGTTCGAAAAACACTTTAAGCGCACCTTCATTCATGTGGACGACATGGCATGCAGTTTTATTTTTGCATTGGAGAATCTGGACAAAATGAAGGGCGAAGTGTTCAATGTTGGTGACATTGGCAATAATTTTAATAAAGAGGATATTGCTCTTATGATAAAAAAGAAGGTTGAGTATTATCTTCATTTTGCTGATATTGGCGAAGATAAAGACAAGCGTAATTATGAGGTCTGCTATGATAAAATAAATGCTCTTGGATATAAGGCATGCATATCCGTGGAGGAAGGAATAGACCAAATGGTGCGTGCTATCCCGGTTCTTGAGCACCATAACAATTACCGCAATGTTTAATTGTTTAAAACGCATAAAGGGGTAAAAGGAAATGAAAGTTCTCATTTTGGGTGGACATGGATTTGTCGGGCGAAATCTGCGTGAGATTTTGACAAGTCCCGACTATGAGATTGTTGCACTGTCGCGGCGGGATGGGCTTGATCTGCGGGATCTCGGACTTGTCCGGGATTATTTTCGCGACCAGCACCCCGATGTCGTCGTCAATCTTGCTGCGCACGTGGGTAGCCTCCATTATGTGACACAATATGCTGCTGACGTCTTATATGATAATATACAAACGGCCTTGAACTTGTATAAAGCCGTCACGGAATTTTGCCCAAAGGTCCGCATCGTTAATCCACTGTCTAATTGTTCCTACCCCGGTGATGCGAACAAGCATAATGAACCGGACTGGTGGCAAGGAGAAGTTCACGACTCCGTTTTTTCATATGGCAATGCCAAGCGCTTTATCTATGTTATTTCGAAAACTTTCAGGAAACAGTATGGGATAGATACGGTCAATTTCTTAGTGCCTAACACGTTCGGACCAGGTGATTATACGGACCCCAACAAGACGCATGCGCTGAATGGTATGATTATCCGAATGATTCTTGCTCAACGCAACGGCGACTCGCATTTTGAAATCTGGGGAAGTGGCAAACCCATCCGCGAGTGGGGGTATATTAAGGATGTCGTCCGTATCTTGGCATTCGGGCTTACAATAAAGCATGATTTGATTTATCCGGTCAACATTGGTCAAAACAAAGGATATTCAATAAAAGAATCCGCGGAGATGGTTGCTGAAGAGGTAGGCTTTTCTGGCGATTTAGTCTTTAACACCAACTACCAGGACGGAGCGCCTTTCAAGATACTGGATGATGGCAAATTCAGAACATTATTTCCAGATTATAGGTTTTATGATCATCGACAGGGTATAAGAGAAACCGTGGAATACTATAAATCCGTTTTATAAAGAAACACGAGAAAGGGAAACGATAAGTGGAAAAAAAGGACTACGAGCTTCAAGATGGTATGATTCGCCTCTGGTCAACTTATATCCCTGAAAGGGCGGGCGACGCTGTAAAAGAGATACTTCGTTCCAAGTGGATTAACACCGGAAGTCAAGAAAAGCTATTTCGCGAAAAGGTTAGTCAAAAATTCAATATACCCCATTGCGTTGCTTGTACCAGTGGTACAGCCGCTCTACGTGCAAGTTATGCGGCTGTTGGCATCGGCCCAGGTGATGAGGTCGTAAGTACGCCATATACCTTTATAGCGACCAATACCGCCATTCTTGAGCAAGGTGCTAAACCTGTCTTTGCGGATATTCAGTACGACACTCTTAACATAGATCCTAAAAGCGTCGAATTAAAAATTACAAGGAAAACTAAAGCCATTGTCTGTGTCCATTACGGCGGTCTTCCTTGCGACATGGATGAGTTATGGGAGATCGGGAAGAAATATAATCTGCCCGTTGTTGAGGATTCAGCACATGCCCTTGGATCGAAGTATAAGGGGGGGTATATTGGCTCACGAGGTGATATTATTACGTTTTCATTTCAAGTAATAAAAATTGTAACTTCGGGTGATGGAGGGATCATTGCCACAACCTGTGAAGAATATTATAAAAAACTTAAGAAACTTGTTTGGTTTGGTATCGACCGAGAGGAGAAAAAAGCGGATTTACTTGATCCGCTACCGGAGTGGATCGATATGCTGGGCTTTAAGTATAACATGAATGATATCACCGCCACGTTAGGAATCGTCGGGATTGATCATTTCGATATACCCTTTGAGCGGAGAAACCAAATCGGTGAGCAGTACCGACGCGAACTTGCCGGTTTGCGAAAAATTCAATTGGTTAAACATGCGGCAGACCGCAGTTCCAACTATCAAATATTCCCCATTCATGTCGAAGGACGTCTCGATTTCGCCAAGTTTATGCGAGAGAGAGGCATTTTGGTCAACGTTAACAATCGTCGCAATGACCGCTACACTATATTTGGTGGACTTTGCGAGCTACCCAACACGGCCCGTGCTGATGAAGACGTAATTCTCATTCCTCTTCACGCCGACCTCACCAACGATGACGTCGATAAGATCATCGACGCTGTTCAAGCATACGATAGAATCTGAGTTATTATCCTGTATTCCAAATTAACCACTGATTCTTCACTGAATGATTCATCTTATCATTGGATTGCTATCATACTTCCTTAGTGGGAAGCCTTTATCTTCTTGTTCGTCAATATCTGTGGTTATTTTTTAAATGGCGAGAGTAAAAGATATCCGACCGCTGCCCCGGGCCCTAATAGGGCATACAGGTTTTGTCGGTGGGAACATCTTGCGGCAAAGCCGGTTTGATTGTCTGTATAACAGTAAGAACATAAAGATGATGCAGGAAGTTGCGCAGTTTGAGATCGTGGTTTGCGCTGCACCCGCCAGCGTCAAATGGCGCGCCAATAAATGTCCTGAGGAAGATTTCGCGTCAATAAAGCTTTTGATGGATGTTCTTGAAACGATCGAAACGCAGAAATTCATTCTAATTTCTACCATCGACGTTTATCCTGTGGCGCGAATGGTGGATGAGGATTCTCCTATTGGTTTGGAGGGGTTGGTACCTTACAGCAGACATCGACGGCACTTGGAGCTGTTTGTTGAAAAAATGTTCAATGCTCTTGTGGTGCGCCTACCCGGTCTCTTCGGTTCGGGACTGCGTAAGAATATCATTTACGATTTGCTGCATAATGACCAGAAATTTGTCCACCAAGATGGGGTTGTACAGTATTACAATCTCGAAAATATTTGGTGTGACTTGAACATCGCGCTAAAGAACCATCTAAAAGTCCTGAATATTGCTCCCGAGCCTATAGCTGTGAAAGAAATCGCCAAAGTAGCGTTTGGGATTGAATTAGATAATGATTTGCCGCCTCCACCACCCCTGTACGACATGCATACAAAGCACGCGTTGTTCTGGAATAGAGAGGGCGTTTATCTTTATGATAAAGGGGCCATCTTAGACGAATTGCGGAATTTTGTGGCGAGATGGAGGATAGCCCGGGAAAATACATGATCATCGAACGTTTAAAGGGAGGGTTAGGTAATCGGTTATTTATCTATGTAGCTGCGCGAGGTATCGCTTCAAAGCACAATATCCCACCTCGCCGGTTGCATGGCGTTGGAAATCTGGCGAACCCACTTCATACTTTCAGGGCAAATAAAATAGTCAAAATTATTAATAATCTGTTTTTAGATTTCTATTAAATACTCAAAGAAATTATGTTTAAAACTGTAAGATTGCCAATATTATTTTGTTGATAAAATGTAGGGTTTGAGAAAAACAGTGGTAGCATCGAAAATTTTTTTTGTAAAGTTTTAAATTGCTTAATAAAACTCTGCAAAAATTATGGGTCTTAACTCCTGAAGCCAGTTGGGTATTTGTTGGTCAGGTCGGAACAGGTGTTGCAGGGTTATTAGGTATAAAGCTATTAACACATGTCCTTGATCCCTCTGAGTTCGGTAAACTTGCGCTTGCTAATACAATAGTAGCCCTTATTGGATTAAATTTCTTTGGCCCATTCGGGCAGGGGATCACGCGATTCTGGTCGATAAGTAAAGACAGGGGAAATTTAGACGTTTTTTATGCTGTTACAAACCGTCTTACTATATTTGTTTGCCTCATATCATTTTCGACTTCAATAATATTAGTTTTTATTTTTAGTATGATAAAAGATTTGGATTGGACTATTTTAATAGCCCTTTCTTTAGTTATAGGTATTATTACAGGTCTGTTTAGCCTCAGAATAGGGATTTTTACTGTAGCACGTCAGAGGAAACCTGCTGCAATCTTTGACATAAGTAACTCTTTTTTAAGACCCTTAATTGCTACATTTTTAGTTATCTTGACAATTGCAAGTGTAAACGTGGCGTTAGTAGGGTATCTTGTGGCTGCCATATTTGTACTTTTGATTGTAGAACGACTCTACTCTAAGAATGTTTCCGATGCTTCTTCTCAGCATTTAGAATCAAAAACACGAGTGCCATTATTACAAGGTTTGAGTAAAGAAATATTATCTTATTCCTGGCCTTTTCTTGTGTGGGGTATTTTTGGATGGATTCATATGTCATGTGATAGATGGTCACTTCAAACCTTTCACGGAGCTGAAGTTGTTGGTGCATTTGCAGTAGTTTCACAATTATCCATATATCCTTTATCATTTAGCTCAGGTTTCTTAAGTGCTTTATTTATGCCGATTGCTTTTCAAAAGGCAGGAGATCTTACTAAAAATGGGTCAGTAGCTTCCGCGAATAGAATATTAACAGGTATGACAGGGGTTTATGTTTTAGGAACAATGCTTCTTATAGGAATTTTTATTCTTTACCATCAACAATTAATATTGCTCATAAGCAATGAGCGATTTGTTACATACTCCTATCTACTTCCCGGGTTGACAACTGCTTGGGGTCTTTTTTTCTTAGGACAGGTATTAACTCAATACGGAATGCTTGCGAATAAACCTCAACTTTATATTATGCCTAAAATTACAGCTTCATTGGTGGCAGGAGGCGCCACATTTTATTTGTCGTTCAGAATGGGAGCTATTGGTGTAGTTTGGGGTTTGGCTGTGGCGAGTATTGTTTATGCTGTTTGGTGTATTGTAATAGCTTTTAAAGTTGTAGACGCCAATAAAGTTAGCATTAGATGAGTATAAACAAAAAGAGCTATTGGTAAAAAATGATTGAAAATACAGCTTTTATCACGAATCAACAATTACATGTTGAAAATGGGATTGCTGGTTGTCAGATAATTTGGGGGTTAATTATTGTTTTTATTGTGGCTATTGCTACAATTTTAAGTTCAAAGCTTGGGTTGGGTCTATTATCAGCATGGCCCGCTTTTGTTCTCTTTTTTATTTTTATTAAACATTATGAATTAGGTATAATTTGTTTTGTATTATCTTTTTCTTATCAGGCACCTGTTGTTTTTGATCCAAGATTTGGGTTGTCAGCAGTCATTCGATTGGATGAAATTATTTTTATGTCAATTTTACCAGTTTGGTTTTTAAGAATTGCCTTTAGGCAGAATGCAATATCTTATAAAGCACCATTAGCAAAACCTCTTTTGTTTTATGTTTTGATTGCTTTTCTTTCTCTTTTAGTTCGTTATGACACCATTAATTCTACCCTGTTTTTGAACACCGCAACTGGATTCAAAGGCCTTGGTCCATTATTTTTTAAATTAGCCGAGGTGGTTATAGGATATTTTATTTTAACAGATAGGCAGATAACTCAAAGAATACGAAATAATATATTTTGGTGTTTGCCAATAGTAGCTGCTCTTGCTGTAACTCTGAGTTTTTTAATTACTCATGGAATTTTGCCGAAAGATATCGTCACAGGAAGTTCATATGATCCAACTTCTTGGCATACGAGATTTGCTTTGTTTGGAAATACGAGCGCATGGGGTGTGTTGTTGATATGTTACTTCTTTATACTTTTATACACATTAATATATTTTGAGTCCTTCTATTTAAGAATTCTATTTCTTATCTTATTGATTTTATGTGTTGATGCAATAAATATATCGGGGGCAAAGACCGCTATGATAGGGGCAGGTATAGGATTGATATTGCTTATATCAAAAAAGAATAACAAAATTATTACCCCCCTGAAAATAATTATTTTCATTTTTATAGTGATAAACATAAGCATTTGGTCTATAAATCAATTTGCAACTGAGGGACAGAAGAGAGAAATATATCGCCAATTAGAAATGGCATATCTTGGTACTGGCATCAAAGGGTTTGAAAGAACTTACCATGAAACATCACTCGGCACAAGATACGATCATTGGTTGAGATTCGGCGAAGCTGTAAAAGAAGAGCCAGAATTGTTAGTAATTGGTCGAGGATGGCATCGAAGAGCGGTATATGAAACAGGTGATTCTTTACATAATGATTTACTAACGGCCCTCCATGACTTAGGGATCCCCGGCTTAATGATTGTGATATGGCTATATTTAAAAATGTTTAAGGGGTTTTTATTAAGTAAGAATAAAAAACATTTTCTAGCTGAGAAAGTGAATATTTTACGGTCAATGATGCAGATATTAGTAATTATATTGGTAGCCAGTTCTTTCACCAGTGAAAACTTAACATTATATCCAGAAATTGACGTACAATTTCCTTTCATAGTTACAATGATGGCAGTTACTTTTGGCTATTTAAAGAAACAATTTATTGAGAAGTCTCACTATGCTATCCTATAAAAAGAAAATATTTATTGATAGAGCCTTTGGTTCAGTTGTTGCTTTCATCTTGAATGGACTGACAAGGTTATTAGGTCTTGTTCTTCGTCGTAATCACGGTCTCCCCAAAGATCCGAAAGCTGTTATTGTAGCGAAAATTATTGGGATAGGCTCAATTGTTCATTCTGGTGTTTTATGCCGTGCACTAAAATTAACGTTTCCTAAGACTAAATTGATTTATGTAACAAGCATAGCATCCAAGGAATTTGTATCACACATGGAATACATTGATGAGATACTTACGGTAGACGATAGAGGTTTATTAAAAATGGTCAGAAGTACTATTTTACTTGTTTACAAAATGTGGAGACTGCAACCCGAGTTATATTTTGATTTAGAAGTCTATTCCAGTTGGTCATCTATTATTGCGACTCTAAGTTTAGCCAGAAATAGGTATGGGTTTTATCGGAAAAGCACTGCCTTTAGACTTGGATTGCATTCTCATCTTCTTTTTTTTAATACCAATAAGTACTTATCAGATATATATTTAGCACTTGGTAATTCTGCGGGGGCAGATGGGGTAAATAACATCGAAGGATTGTTAAATATTAAAGTTGATGAGAGACAAAATATTACTCAATATTTACAGCAATTAAGTGTAAATGAGGATGAATATGTTATTGTAAATCCAAACGCTTCAGATTTATTAATTGAAAGGCGATGGCCTATTGAAAAATGGAATTTATTTTTGGAAATAGCTTCGGGAATATGGTCCAACTTATTTTTTTTATTAGTAGGTGCTCCTTCAGAGAAGCCTTACGTGGATAATATATATAATTGTCTCTCGAAAAAATGTCTAAGAAATATAAAAAATATAGCAGGTCAATTAACATTGGGAGATTACATAGCTCTAATCGAAAAATGTAAGGCAATGATTACTTGTGATTCTGGACCAATGCATATTTCAGTTGCATTAGACAGGCCGACCTTATCAATATGGGGACCAGGTAATCCACAACACTATGGAACTGTTAAGCGCAAGCATAGAGTCATTTATGAACCTATATACTGTTCACCATGTCTTTACCATTCAGATTTCCCTCCTTGCAAAGGAGACAACCAATGTTTAAAAAGGATTTCAGTTAGTAGAGTTTTAAAAGAATTTGGTGATCTTATTAATATCCCTTTTCATGGAGAGGCATCATTAGATGATTTACATAAGGATGAAAAAGAAATAGAGCATTATAAGAACAATAAAATGGTATTAGGATTAGTGAGAAGGTAATGAAGCTCATTGAATATTAGGTTGATGAAAACATGAAAATTGCACTTGTTTTACCCCCTATCACATTGCAAGAGCGCTATAATAAGGCAATTGAATATGTCGCTGGGAGCTTACCGCCCTTAGGTCTTTTATCGATAGGCACAGTACTAAGGAATACGGGGAAGGATGTGATTGTACTTGACGGATCTGTCCGGTCGTTTGATGAGATTATGGTGGAGATTGGCAAATTTAATCCTGCCATTGTCGGGATTACAGCCATGACACTTATGTGGCCCAAAGCAAAGTTACTAAGCAAAAAGTTGAAGGAGAATTGGCCGGACTTGAACATTATAATCGGAGGCGTGCATGCATCCATAATTAGAGAAAGGGCGCTCTTAGAGATACCATATATAGATGCGGTTGCTTGGGGCGAAGGAGAGTCCTCGATGATTGAGTATGTCGAAGGCCTCCATAATCTTGACTCAATAGGATCAATTGCCGGAGTTGCGTTTAGACGTAAAGATGGAAGCATTGTCATAGGCCAGGACAGGGATCCTATTAGAAATATAGATTTGCTACCAATCCCTGACAGGCGATTTATTCCAGTAACTAAATATGTGGCAGCTTTCGAACAGTACAAGAAGCTACCCGTAACAAACATGGTTACAACAAGAGGATGTCCATTTAAATGTATATTCTGCTTGCCAAATCTTCTGGGTAATGGTGTGAGGTACAGAAGTATTGATAAGGTTATAGAGGAGATAGAATACCTTTTAAACGAATTTGGAATTAAGGACATTGCTTTTTGGGACGACACCTTTACTCTAAATAAAAAAAGGGTATTTGGTATATGTAACCGAATAATTGAAAAAAAATTAAATTTTATCTGGTCTGCACAGGCAAGGGCTGACTGTGTTACTCAAGAAATGCTTAACATAATGGCACGTGCAGGCTGTTGGAAGCTTTTTTATGGTGTTGAGTCACTCGTTCAAAAAAACTTGGATACTCTTAAGAAAGGAGAGACAGTAGAACAAATATTTCAGACTATAAAGTGGACCAAGAAGGCTGGGATAGAGGTTGAGGCTTCCATTATATTTGGCATACCTGGTGAGACATATCAAGAAGGACTTGAAACTATAAAACTCACAAAGAAGCTCGACCCTGATTATGCAAAATTCTTCCCTCTTTCTCCTTATGGGAAGCTTCTTCAAGAAGCAGAAAAGTATGGAACTATTTTAAGCAATGGAGAAGAAAATTTTAGTGGAAATAAAATCACATTTGTTCCTTTCTCAATGACAAAAGAAGAACTACAGAAACTTTACCACATGGCCTACAGGAAATTCTACTTAAGACCCAAGATGATTTTTAGAAGACTGAAGAAGATAGGAAGCCTATTGGAATTAAAGAAATCTACAAAAGGTTTGTTGGTTCTGGTAATATTCATTTTTGAAGAATTAAGAAGCAGGTTTAAAAAATCTGACAAATTACTGAGTGACGGAATCTAAAAAAGGAGACCTCGAATTACCATTCACCAGACATTGCCCTTGAGTGATCCAGCGTTCCTTATGGAATTAATTTCCTATCCTATATTATTCAACTGTTAAATGGAAAACGAAAAGTTCATAAAACCCATTTCACATTCAATATGCGAATGGAGTCCATGGCCGGGTTGGTCGGTTTTTTGGTTTATATTATCTATACTTGTCATGATAATATCTGTTTACTTTAACTGGTCACACTGGGGAAATCTTGCTCTGGTTAATGATGATATCCACAGGGAATTTGTAACACCCGTACGCCTATTAAAAGAGGAGGTTCTTTATAAAGATTTTAATTTTGTATATGGTCTTTTGCCTCCATACTTGAATTCCTGGATTATACAAATACCATTCTTTGATGTTTTTACTAAACTCCGTTTTACTGCTTTAACCTTATTTTTACTAAATTTATTGTTTTTGTGGTTTACATGTCGGGATATTAGATTATCCTGGATTATTGGTCCTGTTTTGTTTGGAATTGTAACCTGGACAAATTCATATACGTTTAATCCATCTTCATTTAATGCAATATATGCAACTTTATCTACTACATTTGGAATATGGTGTGCGATAAGGACTTTAAAGAATGGAAAATGGGCTTGGTATGGTTTGGGTTTTGCTTGTGCAGGTGTACTTCTCTCAAAGCCAGAAGGTGTTTTTATTGTGGGGTTGGCATTGATAGGAGCATGTATATTTAATGTGCGTGAAAATAAAAAATATGCCATTAAAAATATTCTACTATGCCTTGCCGGATTTGTTTCTCTATTAGTACCTTTTACCATATTCCTTTTAAATAAAGGGCTCTCGTTAATGGATTTAGTGGAAGGGATTATACAGCAAAGATTTCAAAAGAATTTAAGCATGGGTTTCATCGAACAATACGGATATTTTTTTGGCATTAATCATGTTCTTGTGATAACAGCCGGAGTTATATTCATTGCACTCATTTTTTATTTAATTAACTTATATCATGCTCGTAAGTTATTCAGATTCTATGCGGTATTTTCTTTGAGTTTATTAGTTGTGATAGTTTTGGCAATTTATGGGCAATTAACCAGAATAACTGATGACTATCAAATTCTTGGTGATTTTTTTGGTGGAATCTTAGGTTATTGGTGTTATAGACAACTTCCTGACGGATCTTTAAGAAAAGGTTTTTTTATACTATGGTTTGCTTCTTTAGGAGGTTGGCTAAGGCCTTTATTCCACGTAGGGGCTTTGGTTATTCCTTTTAGAGTTGGGGGGGGGATGTTATTAGCCGCTATTTTCTGGTTTCTCATACTTCCTTTTCTTTTCCAAAGATTTTATTCAAACTTAGTTAAAGATTTTAAATGGGTTACAAATAATTTTATTAAAATAGGATGTATTGGAGTTCTTATATTTGGATTTACGGGATTGTATTTTAGCTGGAATACGCAATGGAAGCATCAAAATGTAATATTTGAGACAAAATATGGAAGCTTTCTTGTCAACCATAATGAGCACAGCACTCAATTAGGAATGGAGGTAATAAATTGGATTCAAAATAATATTAGCAAAGACAAAAGGATAGTTGCACTTGAAGGATCACCCATAGAGCTTATTTTGGGATGGTTACCTTGCCTCCCTTTATCACAACTAAATTATCAAATTTATAAAGGTGATACCCAAAGGATAATATCTAAATTTGAAACACAACGAGATATTGAATATATATTGGTGCATGTTAGACAAGGGGGATATAATTTCGGAATTCAAGACTATAAATTAGCTGATTATCTTGACACTAAGTGGAAACAAGTAAAACGATTTAATTTGCCAGATCAATTAACTTTTTTAACACAAATGTCGCCTGATAGGAAGCGTGATTCTGGATTAGTAAAGGGTTTTATACTTTACGGGCGGAAATATTAAAAGATGGGACCAATTTGTCCAATTTGCAAACAAAGTGAGAGTATTATCATACAAGAATCAGTTTTTTCTATTTATTCTGAAATATCTTATAAATTAGTTCGTTGTAGGAATTGTAGCCATCTATTTACATCGGGATATAAAAATATAAATGTACTAAATGAGATATATAAATCTTCATATAATTATAGAGCACATCTTACAATAGAAAATGAAAAAAAATGGAGATCGAAGAAATATTTAAAAAAAATACAAAATTTTATTCCAAAAGATATGACAATCATAGATATTGGATGCATGTATGGATTTTCACTTGAAGTATTTCGAAGATTTGGATATTCAAATTTAATTGGTATTGAAATAGAAGCATTAGCAGTTAAGAAATGTCGTGAAAAAGGATTTAATGTTTTTCAGGGAATATTCTCTGAATGGGTGAAATCAAGTCAGATGAATTTAAAAATAGTTCCCACTTGTCTATATTTGTCACATGTAGTTGAACATATTTATAATATTAATCACTTTTTTAAAGAATTAAAGGGAATTTTAAGCCCTGATAGTTATTTAGTTATTATGGTACCTCATTCTAAAGCAAGGACAATTAGATTATTCAAAAAATATTGGGGATGGTGGCAAGTCCCTATACATGTACATCACTTTACAAAAGGGTCTCTTTTATATCTATTATCTGCTTATGGATACAATATAGAAAAGACTTTTAGAAGAGGCGGTGATTCTTTATTTTGGTTATCATCTTTAGCGTCTTTATTAGGTATTAAATCTAAATCGCAAAACATTTCATTTCTACAAAAACTATGTATTAAGGGTGTTAGTTTTATTCTTAGATACTGGTTTTTCATAGGAGATGAGGAATTAATTGTAGTTGCAAAGAAGAAATAATTGAAAATGTCAACCATATACAACCTGAAAAAAGCGTGAAAATGGTATTTTCTTTACCGCCAGAAAGGCGGATTTACCTTTGAATCCTTATGGAGATACTATATAATCGTAATAAAATCCTTCCGGCAGAACATTCCCTAAAAGGGAACATTGTGCCCGATGCCAAAAGGTCTGAGAATTTTACATCTCTCCCTTGGAGAGCGCAATCTGACTCACTTTGGGGGCATCTTCCTTATTCATCAGTTTTGCAAAAAACTGAGATTAAAATGGTATTTGCAAAAACAGGTCTCTTTCCCTCAGCGTTCCAGTTATTATCATCCCGTCGAGCTGGTCCTGGCCATCCTCTATGCTTTGATTGCTGGAATCCACCGCCTAAGCAAAACCAAGATTCTGCAGGGCAATGGTGCTTTTCAACAGATCATCGGTTTAGAGAAGTTTCCCTATGCCAGCAGTTTAAGGCGATTCCTCAAACGAGTCAATCCCAAGGTCATTCAGGGCATCAGCAAAGTTCACGAACAGTTAAGGCTAAAGATGTTCTATTTACCCAAGCCCC
>Ga0214473_10006007_pt1 | contig 14526 bp, 10 predicted proteins | sample RVTome_7_FD_203509 | JGI IMG/M metagenome (GOLD analysis project Ga0214473, IMG submission 203509) | Soil microbial communities from uranium-contaminated site in the Upper Colorado River Basin, Wyoming, United States - RVT98D197 | ecosystem: Environmental > Terrestrial > Soil > Contaminated >... | reverse complement strand
CTATGCCAGTGACCGATGCAGGTTTGATGCTGAGTTTCTTTGCAAGTGCATTTGTACTGGCGCTCTCGCCGTTCTCAGTCAGTTCATAAATATTTTTCAAGTAGTCTTGAATTGAAATTGTGAGTGTATGTTCCATTCGTTATCCATTCCAGAGAGTAATTGTCGTGCAGGCAAAGAAAGCCATATAGGCAATGTTGAAGCCCGCGCCTTCGGTCCAGTCGCGGACGAATTGCGGGAGAATACGTTTGATGAGCAACCATGCAATTGTCATTGTGACGGGATTGACCGCGGCCATCCATGCGGGAAAGGCCGTATCTTGTGGGATGACCAGCACAGAGAACATGACAGATGCGATCACGATCATGAGGAGTAGAGGTCCATAGCTGGCGATCAACACTTTGCGATGACGGGCGATCATGTCCGCAATCACGGCTTGAGAGCCATCTTCGACCTTGTTCAAAGCCTGAATGTATTCACCCATATAGTAAAACGTGCCATGGACAAATGCTCCGATCACCGACGCGCTTCCAAACAAGATGGTGGTTGCCAGCACCGCAGACGCGTTCGCTCCGCCCAGGCCTTGATACACCTGCCAAAAACCGATCAGTACAAGGGGCGTTGAAAAGACACCCATCAATGCGCCCCAAATCATCCGATTGGGCGAAAGCACAACCATCCTTTCAGCGGTTGAAAGGAGTTTGCCGAAAGGTTGGAGTCTCGGGTAGTTATCAAGTGAGGCTTTGCTTGCGAGCAGCAGCACATCGCCTATCGCGTAGAGCAACGCGCCCACCAGAGCCAGCAATCCTGTGATGCGGAGGGGAGTGATGAGTTGTTCCATAGTCTTCTCCGTCATTGCGAGCCCGCCAGGGCGAAGCAATCTCCTTCACAATAGCTGAGATTGCTTCGTCGGGATCGGCCCTCCTCGCAATGACATAATGAATTATTTAATAAGCAAGCCTGTAACCCAGAGCAATAACATGCCAGTTAGCACGCCGCTGAACACGGTCAGTGGCATGGATTCGCGCGCGGTATCTTTTTGGATCAGCTTGGCAATCTCATAGACCACTTCGAAGATCGCGCCCGTGCCTATGGCAAGGAACAGCACTGCCAGGAAAGGTGAAGGAGTATATCCACCAATCCAAGCACCGAGGATGGCGGGCGCGCCGCCGATGAGGCCCATCAATGCGAGCCGGCTAATGCTGGGTCTATCGCGCAGAACAGGGGCAATGATGCCGAGTCCTTCTGTGATATTTTGAATGATGAAGCCAACAACCAGAAAGGTGCCAAGTGCAATCTCACCAACGTTGTAGGCTGCGCCGATGGCAAGTCCTTCGCCAAGGTTGTGGAAGCCAATACCAATGGCGATCATCAACGCGATGGCAAGTCGGCGTTCAGTTTCGCTGCCGGTGATCTCCGTTTGTCGTTTAGAGATGCCGTCGAGCAGCAGAAACGTCGCGATCGCGCCGATGCCGATCAACCCGATGCCTTGAAATGAAGAAGGCACTTCTGCCGCAACTTCCAGCGCTTCCGCAAGTGTATCCAGGCCGAGGAAGATCAGCAGGCCGGCTGTCGCGGCCATAAGAAACGTCATCGTACGGCGACCCAGTTGTCGCAGGGCAGGGAACCAGAAGATCCCAAGGAATACGGGAATTACACCTACATATAAGCCGATCAAGGTGAATCCCCAGAATGTGCTGCTGGATGGCTGCGGCGTTTCAAAGGCAACCGGGATATCTACTGCGAACGGAACCGCGTTGCTGGTGAAGATCGTAATCCCATAGGCTTCGCCTTCAGACCACGCGTAATTGATATGGACCTCTGCGCGGCCAAGCCGTGGCATCGTTACGTCCGGAGTCACCGTAAAAGGCATGACGGCTTCATTGATGATGACCGACGCGATAGTCAATTCCTCCGGGCCGGTGTTGCGGACGTGAAGCTCAATGTTGTTCCTTGTGAGAACATAATTCTCAATGGCAAGGTTTTCCACCGGCGCCGGGGATTCGAGACTGAGGCCTCCGCCTGTGGAAAGGAAGAGGACGATCACCCCAGCCAGGAGAATGATCGGGATGAGAAGCAGGATGAAGGTCCGAAAAGTGAAGCGGTTTGTCGTCGGTTGAGAAGTTGGTTGAGTCATAAGTCACCTCTAAGCTATCACTTCGAACATGCCATTCCATCCGAGTTCGGCAAACTCCGTTACATGCGCGTGGAACATGTACATGCCAGGATACCTGTAGCTGAATTCAAGGATGCCGCGCTGTGCCTGACCTTGAATGATCGTGTCTGTGAATTCGCTGGGGGTAAGGCTTGTACCCGTGGGGTAGTAGTTGAAAAAGTTCGCGTGAAGATGGAACGAGTTGATGAGATCGAATTCCAGGATGTTGACAAGATAGACGCGTATGTTCTCACCCACCTTAATTTGGATGGGATGGTTTTGATAGTGAAAGGGAATTCCGTTGACCGCGTAGAAATCGTTCGCGTCATCGAAATCAATATCAATGCCATGCATCACCATGACCATTTCGCGATCCATAGGCGGGCGACCCTCTTTGGGGTCGACAATGAACGCGCCGTAGAGTCCCTTTGCGATGTGACGCGCGAGGGGAAAAACGTGACAATGATAGAGATGGAGTCCGAACGGCTCCGCGTCAAACTCGTACGTGAAAGTGCCTCCCGGTTCGACGAGTCCGCCTGGGCCCGTGCCGGGTACACCATCCATCTCGCCGGGGTGGAAGCCGTGAAAGTGCATCGAGTGCGGGTGGTTGCTTCCATTGCTGAAATGAATGCGAATGCGGTCACCGTCGGTAGCCCGAAGCGTGGGGCCGGGAATACGGCCGTTGTACGTCCAGGCGGGAAATTCGATGCCCGGAACGACTTCGATATTTTTGTTGAGGGCGATGATGTTATATTCTCGCAGGATTTGTCCATTCGGCAGCGTGGAAACTTCCCCGTAATCGAAATCTGTCAGGAGGTCGCTTGGATTGAAACCATTCTTTTCATGATCCACTTCACCGACGGTGCCGGGCAGGTCACCGTGGTCGCCCTGTTGCATGATATGGGATTGGTGTGGCTTACTCTGGTCATCAATTGCGTGCACATGCTCCTGCCTGTTTTGCGTCAATGCTGTCGCACCTGCCGTGCCCAAAACGGCAAGTCCGCCCACCTTGAGAAAGTCTCTTCTGGATAAAGGCTTCATGGATTCTCCTTAGGACTAAAGTAAAATTTAGGCTTGCCTAAATATTTTAGACGAAAAAGAGAACCGCGTCAAGGGGCGCGGCTCTCCACTTGTTGTACCCGCAGTTCAACTGCCGGTACCACAAGAATCATCTTCTTGGCCTTAACCATTTGCCGCCTGCAATCAAGGCGATCAACACAAACGCAGTTGCGATCCATGTGAACGCGGTTTGATCAGTAGCGATACCAATAGCAAGAAAAGCAAGTCCCAGAATCAGGAAAACAGTTGATGTTCGTTTGCGTGGTTTTTGTTTTGTCATAGTGTTATTATACATACTATTCTTCGATGTTGTTCAATGCAAAACTTTAATGTTCATAAGCATTGTCAATGTATGAGTTTATGTAATAATAAGGAATGTGATTTGCATTTCATGATGTGAAGTACATGTTTACTGTGTGTTCGAATATCCATAATCAATAAAGAGGTGAATGATGCGTATTTGCATTCTTACAGATGAAGAGATTCAGGATTTCGATCCTGCACCTTATATGCAGGGATTCGATTGGGAGATGGTCACGATGACTGATCCTGTGATGGAGGTTCTGCGCGAATTGGATGCGCGCAACCAATTTGATGTGTACCTGAATCTTTGTGAAGGCTATGAAAAAGATGATGACGACACAGATTGGGAATATCAAGGATTAGATGTAGTGAAGGCGCTCGAAGAACTTAATCTGCCATTTACAGGAGTGGATTCAAGGTTCTTCGACCCGACCCGTGAAGAGATGCAAGCCGCGGCGGAAGCATATGGGGTCAGTTTTGTGAAAGGATATCGAGTAAAGAGTGTGAAAGAAGCTGAACGGCTTGTCAAGAATCTGCGCTATCCGATCATGGTCAAACACCCGAAGAGTTATGGCAGCACCGGGATGTTTCGTGAATCGCGTGTCGATACGCCTGAACAATTAGCTTCACAGATTGAACGCGTCTGTGCCGAATTTGGCGCGGCCCGTATGGAAGAATTCATTGTTGGAAAAGAATACAATGTTCTCGTGGTAGATAACCCGGATGACTTCGATGATCCCATCGCTTATCCTCCTGCGGAACTGGTCTTTCCTCCCGGCGAAGAGTTCTGGCATACAGACGTCAAATGGAATTACGATGTGACGTTCGATTTCAAGCAGGTGACCGATCCTGCATTGATCGCCCGCCTGCACGACATTGCGAAGAGAATGTACAAGGCAATGGATGGGAATGGCTATGGGCGTTGCGACATCCGCATGAACGAAAATGGCGAGCTGTTCATTTTGGAGATCAACCCCAACGGCGGGATCATGTTCAAGCCAGAAGAGTACGGCCCCGCGGATTATATGATCCTGTATGACCCCGGCGGCTACAAAGTTTTCTTTGATCGCATGTTCCGCGTAGCGCTCACGCAGTATAAGATTCGAGCAGCTACCGACTAAGTTATTTCAGTAAGCCGCTAATCGCTTTTGTGCGCTCCGAAATGGACGATGCAGTTGCAAGGATCGCTGCATCGTCCATTTTTTCTGCGCCGATCATCATTCCTTCGGCTTCGGCCAGTGCAGCAAAAGTTTTTCTCAGCAGCCGTTTTGACTCGCTCGGAGCCTGCCCAATTGCGACCAGGGTTTTATCGATCTGAATGGTGTGTTGAGCGAAGTGTGCTTCATACCGGTGCAATCTATGCTTGATGGGAAACCGCGTCTCCTCCCAAAACGTGGATGGCAGATCAAGTCCTTCGTCCGTGATTTTGCTGAAATTTTCGATGATGGCTGGATGGAAGCCGCGATGATATGCGAGCATTTCCTCAAAAGCAGACTTTAGCAAAGCCCGGTATTCTTCCCCGTTCAGGCCCGCAAGCCGATTTTCATCTTCTTCTGGCACTCTTTCAGGCGTCCATGCCCCGGCACGGTGTTTTTCCAGCGCGTAACGGACGGCGATTGTAAAGTTGATTTCCGCGCCAAGGATGTGAGCATAGACTCGCCGTACGGACCATTCTCCCTCGGCAGGCGCTTTCTCTGCATCGTCTGCCGATAGACCAAGGAGCGCGGCTTGCAAGTCCATGTATGCGGCGTGGTACTGGCCCAGGATGTGCTGGGCACGCGTCGGCTTGGTGCGAAGCGTGGAAAGGGTCACGGCCAGGTCGCGCAGCTCCTGCAGAGTCACAAAGAAGGCGAAGCGAATCCCTTCTTCGTCATGGTCTTTCCAGATCCATTCACGCTCCAAATCCTTTTCGGAAAGCGGGAGTACGAGGGCTGCAAAGTCTTGAACGGCGCGGTTGAGTTCAGGATTGAACACCATGGTTCCTCACACATACAAATCATTAAAGTAGTTGACCAAAAACACATTGCAAAGTTCATCGGGCAGTGCGTCCAGCACTTCGTTGATGAATGCCAATTCACTGGGAAGTTCTGTGCCGGTTAAGCCCGCGCTCGCTGCAAGTTGAGCGAATGCCGCTTCAGGGTTTGAGCTTTGAAGTGCCGCGCCCAGCATTGCCCGAATTGCATCGCGGTCTATGGGTGTGGACTTCTTTACAATCTCCACACTTTCACGCAAATCTTCGAGAAGCGCGTCAGCATTGTGAGCGGTCCCATAATTGACAGAGATATGCAGATTGCGAGGCGTGAGCGGCGTGGAAAACTGTCCCTGGATATACCAGCCGCGTTTATTCATTTCATCTGCAAGCTGATAGACATTGAGCGTATCGGATGCGAATGAGAACATGCACATCGCAGGTTCGCCAAGCACATGCAAGCCATCCATGGCATTGACGCCGTCAATCAGTTTTCTCGTGGCTTCCTGTACCTCCTGGATGATCCTCATATAACCCTCTTCACCAAGAAAATTCAAGACCGCCCACGCGCCCGCCATGGGACCGCCGCTCTTTGAGCTGAGCAAGGTTGGGTTGATCAGTGTATACCCGGTTGTATCGGTGCAGGCAAAGATTTGATATTTTCGAAGCTCTTTATCCCGATACATGACTGCTGAACAACCTTTTGCCGCGTATCCATACTTATGGAGATCCGTTGAAATCGAAGTGACGCCGGGAACCGTGAAATCAAAATCCGGCAAGTCATATCCCAACTTGCGCATGAAGGAAAGATGAAGCCCGCCTACGCACGCATCCACATGGAAAAGTAAATTTTTCTCTTGCGCAAGTTCTCCGATTTCAGCGATCGGGTCAATCACACCCTGCGAATAATTCGGCGCAGAGGCAACCAGCAGAATCGTATTCTCGGTAAGCGCAGCGCGCATGTCACGCGCACGTACTTTGAATGTCGTTGGATCAATATCTACAAGCACAGGCTTTACATCCAAATAATGCGCGGCCTTGTGGAACGCCGCATGCGCGGTTTTAGGCAGGATCATTTCCGGTTCTTTGATGTTTGGCCTTTCGGTGCGCGTCTGATCGCGTGCCGTCTTTACCGCGAGCATGATACTTTCTGTTCCACCGCTTGTCAGATGGCCCACCGCGTTCGAATCGCCGCGCAACAGATTGATGACCGCGCGTACGACATCCGTCTCCAGCTTGAGCAGAGAGGGGAAAACGGTCGGGTCGAGCCCATTCTCGGAAAGAAAGGAGACATACGCCTCCCGCGTCACTTGGGCTGGGTCCTCCCCCGGATCATAGACATAGCACCAGACCTTTCCCGCCTTCCAATCCATATCACGTACCTTGAAGGCCTGCAATGTAGTGAGAATTTCCTCTTTCGATAAGCCTTTTTCCGGGATGTGCATTTGATCTCTCTTGAAAATGGATTTTTGGGTGAGCCTTGCGAAGGTTGGATCTGAGAAAAACTTTCGCAAGGCTTATCTCATTCCATCTACGGAATTATTTTGTCGTGATCGTTTCGCGCCCCAGCGGGTAACGCGACATGCACCATGCAACGATCAACGCGGCAATGGCGGGCGTGATGCCAATCAGGAAGCGGATGCCCCAGACCGCGGAGGCGCTTTGTACGTCACTGCCTTCGGTGAAGCCAGTCACTGCTGTGACGAGCGCGAACAAAATACCTTGCGCGGAGAAGGCAAGTTTGATGATGCCGCCGTTCATGCCGAAAAACAATCCTTCACGGCGGAAGCCATGTTCCTGTTTTGCGTCTTCGTCGATGATCTCTGAGATGACGGGAAACGGCATGATCATCGAGTTGGCAAGCCCGGGAATGGTCAGCATCGTTCCCAGCAAACCTGAATAAAAGTCTCCGGCGAAGGCCATCACGAGCAGGCCAGGGATAAAGGTGAGCGAGCCGACCATCCATGTTTTGCGATAGCCAAATCTGGCGACGATCGGACGCCATATCAGCAAAGTGGGGATCGCCAGCAGAATGGGGACGCCGAGCAGGACCGCTTCCGCGTCGCCTCCACTCAAGTTGACTCCGAATACATTTACATTATCCTGAATCCCCAGCGCGTACTTCCGCCAGAACGGCAGCATGCCAGCCAGCAGCAGCCAGATATATTCCTTTGAAATGTTCGCGCCCAAAAACCAGCGAAAGGCCCTATTTGCCAGTACAAGTTTTAGCGAATGACCGATGCCAAAGGACTGCTCTCTGGTTTCATCGATCGGTCGTTCTTTCACGCCAATCATAGAGACGAGGTATCCCGCAGCAATCAACGTGCCCATGATCGCCCCCATGGTGAAATAACCGACTCCTTCCGCGAGGATCGGCGCGAGAATGAAGGAGGCAAGCAATGCCACGGTCGCCAGGATTTCGCGCACCACAGAAAGGTCGACGCGGTCGCGCGGTGTGGGGGCAACTTCAGGGAACAGGGAGTTGTAGGCAATGAAGATCAGGCTGTAGAGCGTGTCGAAGATGAACAGGATCATCAGGAAATACGCTGCCAGCAGCCACGGGCTCTGGTTTGGCGGAGTCCACAGGAAGAAAAACGAAAGCCCTAATGGGATCGCGCCGAACGCCACAAACGGGATGCGTCGCCCAAACTTTGAACGGGTTCTGTCAGAGATTTGTCCCATCAACGGGTCGTTGATCGCATTCCATACTCCGTAGATGCTCCATAGAATCCCGGCCACGGCTGCGTTGAGTCCGAGCACATCCACGTAATAGAAGTTAATACGGTTGCCGAACACCTGATATGCGATTGTGTTTGCGAAGTTGCCGAACGAGTAACCGATGAATTTCAAAATGCGCACTGATAACTCCTCTTCGACGTTGCAGTTGGTTCGTGAAGGCTATCCCGTATTGTGAACACCATTTCGATGAATAAGTGACAATAATTTAGACTGAAAGCGACTCCAGATATTCCAGAACTTTCTTTGCTGCCTCTCCGCCCGCCTCTGCATGTGCGATCAAAGGGATGCCGTGCGGGCCGAGGGTGTTGATTGCCTCGGGAAAGGAGTCCAGCGCGGCTTTGACGATCTCCAGTTTGCCAAGCATAGCCGCGGCGAAGAGATCGAGACGCGCGCCGTTTTCGAGCAGATAGAGAGCGATGTCTCTTCTGCCCATGTGCGCGGCCCCGCCCTGGCCCGTTTCCCAATCTCCGCCGCCCCAATCCCAGGTGGAATTGATCAGGGCAGGTTCCTGCGCGAGCAGTTCCTTCACGCGGTCAAGATCGGCGTGCGCACTTCTTACAAAATCTTGCACAAGGGTGGTTTCCAGGGCTGCAGGTTTGATTTCCATTTGTTCTCCTGTACTACTGATTAAATCTTACTTCCTGATATTTGTTGATTTGATTGTCGAATAGATGAGTCGGTTCGTCTTTAAGCGTCGTATCGAAGAATGATAGCAGATAATCGTTGACAATGGCTACGACGCGTTTGCCATTGATTGGACCTTTGAGCCCGACCAGCGGGGCCAGGGGTGAGAGTAAGGGTATATCGGTAAAGTCAGTATGAGTGGTCCCGTCGATTGAAACCACGCCCAGGGACTTGCTCACCTTTGGAATGAATTCATTGAACAATTGGTTGTTGCGGCTGTCCAGGTCATCGGCCCACCCCTGGCTGAACATGAAGAATGCCGGTTGCGAGACTCCATTCTCCAGTACTTCTATTGAGACGGGGCGTATAAATGGGTCCATGCCAAGCAGGGATTTGCAGCGCGTGTCTGTTCCGCAGAACTGGATAGCCGCGCCGCCGCCGGTGGAATGTCCGTATGCGCCAACGCTTGCGAGATCGAGGGATGTGTAGAAAGGGCTATTTGGATTGTTGTTCTGCAGTTCCATGAAATCCAGGGTGAAGCCAAGGTCACCCACCCACTGGTCGACAAGCTTCCGGGCAGCGATCTCATATTCTTCTGTGGGAGCGCCCGCCGGCAGGGCAGTGGGATTGTTTTTGGCAATCGTTCCATCGGAGAAGACAGTGACGAGCGCACCGTAGGTATGTTGCAGGCCAATAACGACATATCCATGGCTTGCCAGTTGCAGGGCCTGGTCTGAGTTCTGTGCGTTGAATCCATTCCAGCCGTGTGAAAAGAGGATCACTGGATAGCCATGGCTTGAAGTCGCGACGTCTGATTCCTCATGAGCTGGGATTTTCACCAGGGAAAGATGATCCAGGGAAAACGGCGGCAGTTCAAAATAGGTTGCTATCGCAGGCGCTAGGATTTCGGCATGCGCCATCCAGGAGGCGCGTGGCTCGGAAGGACTCGCTTCAGACGGGTACCAAACCTGGATCTGGAAGCGACGCGGTTCGTCTTTGCCCGAATAGATTTCCCGGCGCGAGGTATCTGTAAGCTCGAACGCCATTGTGCCCACCTGATACGGTCCATCTGGAGCAGGGATTGACGGAACCGGTAAAAGGATGGGTAACGCGGTCGAAACGGCGAGCAGGCTCAGGCTTAGAAGGACGCGCAGCAGTCGCCTTGTAACTGTATATTCCTGTCTGGCCTTTATGAAATCCGGGAGGCTCATCAATAGCGTTACGATAGCAAAAACGTAAAGTGGATACATCTGCCAGCGCATCCCCTCGATCCTTGCATGTGCGGCAATGACGACGAGGGCGAACGCCGGAAGGATGCCCACAGCAAGCGGGCGCTTCCTATTCTTAATCGGCCAAAGCAAATAAATCGCTAGAATGATGGGGGTGATGATTTCAAGTGGGCGCATTTTTCTCCAGCCGTCAAAAAAACCTGTAACATTTTAATAGCAAAACCTATACCTCAAGCCGTTGACTCTTCCTATTTAGATGATTAGAATAAACTTTGTATCCTTCCCTTCAGCAATCGAATGTGTAACGTGTTTAGACGACTCCTTTATCATTGAGTGAGTACGAAAGGTGGTGATGGTGGGCAAAACTTTATTGTTGTCCCAACAAGAAACATCTGTGCATTTGCCCGTGCTACGATGTCGTTGTCTTTTTGTCTTCTCAGAGGAGATTAAAAATGCGTGAGATCTCGTTCATTAGGCGAAGCAGAGTGCTTGATCGTGTGCCTCTGCTTCGCCTGTTTTCGTTGATGTTGATCCTTTCCTTGTTGTTGGCTCCTGTTGGGGCCTATGCTGCTCCAGAGAATCATTTTACGGATTTGCCTCTGGCCAGCAAAGTCATCTTTTTTGCGGCGGACGGCATGCGCCCGGACCTGGCAGAGAAGTATGCAGATGAAGGTGAAATGCCCGGGTTCGATCTGCTGATGGCAACTGGCGTGAGGGGAGATAATGGCATGCTCCAGGGATTCCCTCCCAATACGGGTGTGGGATGGTATACGCTGGCGACTGGCACCTGGCCCGGCGAACATGGATCAACCAATAATACTTATCATCGTGTGGGTGAGGGAAACTTCAATAACCGCACCAGTTTCTCTGCCCTGGGAACACTGCAGGCAGACACACTGGCTGCCGCGGCGGAACGCGCGGGGAAGAAAGTAGCGCAAATTAATTGGGTGGGCGGCGCCAATTCGGGCATCGCGGGACCTACGGTGGATTTCGTCACCTTCTTCTCGACTCGCGGAGTCCTGGCGGCGCCTCTCAACGCGACCGAACAGGCTGGCGCGGCGGCATTTGGCATTTCCTATCAAATAGCCGCGTTCGCTCCGGCCAGTGGATGGACCAACGTCCCTGCGGGTGACCCGGCGGCACCCTCCCAACAGACTGTGCTTACAGTCGCAACATCTTTTGCCGCGCAGAATCCGACGCGCCTCTACGATGTTTATCTGTATGACAGTGTTGTGGATGGCACTGCGGCGTATGACCACGCGATCCTGGTTCGAAGCGCGGCCGCAAAGGATGGAAGTCAGGCATCTGTCGACCTGGCAGTCGGCGATTTCAAGGAGATCAAACTGCGCGGTGCCGATGGTCTCATCGGCGCGCGTGCCGGTCAGACCGCGGGCTTCTATGTGAAGTTGATCGATCTTGCGGCTGATCTCTCATCCTTCAAGCTTTACTTCACTTCAGTCGAACGCGTCATTGCGACTTGTGGAATCCCGGCTTGTGCGGCTTTGCCCGGTGGAAGCCTTGAGAGCTACCTGGCTGACAACTTCCCAACCTATATCTCTGCCGACTTTGCCCCACTTGAAGCGCGCGTCATTGATGAAGACACCTATGTTGAACAGGGCCGCGATCTTGAGAAGGCCTTTACGGATCCTGTGCTGAAATTTATTCTGGGTACGCTTCAGCCGAAAACGGACCTGGCGTTTGTTGGCTATCCAGTCACCGATGAGTTCCAGCATCAGTTCATGGGGTTAATTACGCCCACTGATATTGATGGAGATCCGAACCCCTATTACGATGACCTCGAAGGCAATGGAACCCCGGATGGACTCGTCGATGTTCGCGAAGGATATATCCGCAGTGCTTACCACGAAGCGGATGCGTTGCTGCAACTGACGTATTCCTTCATGCCACTGTCGACGGTCTTCACTGCCTCCGATCATGGATTTGCACCGCAATGGTACGCGGTCAACGCAGGCAAGGTATTGTCTGATGCCGGTTTGCAGGCGCCTGAACAGGTCAGCAACTGCCGCGCGGCTGCTACCACGAATCTTGCCAAGGCCTGCTGGGCAGGCGGCACAGCGCAGGTTTATGTCAACCTGGCTGGGCGTGACCCCGGAGGGACAGTGGCGGCAGGTGATTACGAAGTCGTTCGTAACCAGATTATCGCCGCATTCCAAAGCCTGACAGATTCCGCCAACCCGGGTGCGCAGGTTGTGCTGAAGATCATGAAGAAGGAAGAGTTGCGCGACGTGGATGGCTCCGATTCATTGCATCCCAGCCGCAGTGGTGACGTCGTCGTCGTTCTGCGCCCCCCGTATCAATTCGATGCGGCAACACCCGGACAGACGATCGCCTTCTCGCAGTTCTTCGGCCAGCATGGCTACCTGCCTGACCTGGTGGATCTGGAGCACAACATCAACATGCACGCAATGTTTGCCGCATCCGGTCCTGGCATCAGTGGCCCCGGCAAACGCAGCGGGCATGTGCTCTCTGGCGTCCGTGCCATCGACCTGGCCCCCACGATCGCCTTCATGATGGGCATCCCGGGTCCTGTCAATGCCCGCGGCCGGATCATGTTTGACCTGTTTACCAGGCCGTTCTCACAGATCTACAGGGAAGCTACCATCCTCTACATTAGTGACCTGCACGGTCAGCTCACTCCGTTGGCGCAGACAGCCGATAATGTCTCTGGCACCGGTGCAGCTAACCCGAGCTTCTCGATTGGCGGTACAGCGTTCTTAAAGCCGTGGTTTGATGTCTATCGCGCCGAGGCAAGGGATGGTTCGATCACATTATCTGGCGGCGATTCCATCGGTGCCTCGCCTCCGATCTCCAACTTCTTTGGTGATAGACCTACCATCACTGCCGAAAACATCATGGGCCTGGATGCCGACTCGCTTGGCAATCACGAATTCGACCGCGGCTCACAGTTCCTTCGAGAAGAAATCCTCCCCCTGGCAGATTTCGCGCGGCTGAATTCGAATGCTGTCTTTGCATCCAATAACAAGCTGCCACCAGACTGGCAGGCGTCCAAAGTCTATAATTTCAACGGCGTGAAGGTGGGGGTCATCGGTTTTACCCTGCCTGAATTGGCAAATTTGGTCTTCCCGGGAAATCTGGACCCGTTCAAGATCATCGACCCTGCGACCGCGGTCAACGCGGAAGCCAAGAAACTGGTGAATAAGGATAGTGTGAACGCTATCGTCGCCATGGGGCATATGGGCGGCGATGGAACGGATATCCTCAATCCACTTCCTACCAGTCCCGGCATCGTGTTGGCGAACAATCTCAAGAATGTCAATGTTGTTCTGGGCGGTCATACGCATTCCCAGTACATCGAATACTTACCCAACGGTAAGTTGTTCGCACAAAGCCCCAATTCCGGCCTGCGCTTCACTCGTGTTCGCCTGGTGATCAATACGATCAGCAAAAAACTCATGTACACGACAGCCGATTATCACAGGCCGTGGGATATTGGTGTGACCCCCGACCCGGACATTCAGGCCCTGATCGATGATCTCAATGCCCAGTTGGGGCCGATTTTCAATACCGTGATCGGTCAATCCACAGTGGCGATCCCACGTGCAGATTCCTGCGGACGCGCAGATGGCCGTTTGTGTGAATCGTTGATCGGTGACGTCACCACAGATGCCATGCGCTTCACCTACAATACGGACTTCGCGATCTCGAACTCCGGCGGTCTGCGCGCTGATCTGACCTGCCCGGCAACGGACCTCTCAGGCGATTTCTGTCCTCCATTCACACCTCCGCCGTACCCGATCACCCGCGGACAGAATCTGGCGGTTCTGCCGTTCGGTAATCTCGCCTTCACGGTCAGCATCAATGGAGCCGAACTCAAGACCTTCCTTGAGAACGGTGTCTCAGCGATGCCTGCCGCAAACGGACGGTTCCCGCAGGTCTCCGGTTTGTGCTTCACTTACGATATTGCACTTCCTGCCGGGGGCCGCGTTGTAAGTGCAGTCCGCCAGGCGGCAGACGGGAGTTGTACGGGCGCACCCATCGACCTGACATCCGCCTCCACCTACACCATTGCTGAGAACGACTTCATGGCGACCGGTGGAGATGGGTATCCGGTAGTTTTCTCCCGCGGTGCAATCCGGGACATTCTCGATCAGGTATTGGCTGATTACATCACGGCCAATTCGCCTTTGAGCCCGGCTCTTGAGGGACGCATCGTTTGTACGACCAGCGGTGCCACCCTTTGTCCGGTGCCGGTTCCCTAAGTAAGGCTACACTAATGGCAGGGACGAGGCGCAGTCTCGTCCCTGCCGACAATTCTCCATGAATATATTTTCATCATCCCGCACTCTGGCGGGCCTTATTGCTCTTATCCTTGCCTCGATACTTGTGAATCCGGTGTTGGCAACGCAGGTATATACCCTTCAAGTTACCCTAAGTGTTGTTCAAGCCAGCCCGGGTGCAACGATCGAGAT
>Ga0214473_10006006_pt1 | contig 14527 bp, 16 predicted proteins | sample RVTome_7_FD_203509 | JGI IMG/M metagenome (GOLD analysis project Ga0214473, IMG submission 203509) | Soil microbial communities from uranium-contaminated site in the Upper Colorado River Basin, Wyoming, United States - RVT98D197 | ecosystem: Environmental > Terrestrial > Soil > Contaminated >... | reverse complement strand
CAACAACCGCCGCTTGCGGGGGAGAGGTTCGGGGGGTGTGGGGGCCGAAGGGGAGGGGGCTGCCAAGCCCCCTTCCCTAGCCCCCAGGAAGACATAGTTGCGCCAACGCAACGACGCCCGGCCCGGCAACGTCTAGACTGGCGTCGATGCACAACGCCTCAAACGCTGCCGCCTGGCTAGACCTCCCCGTAGCCGACGTCCTCGACCGTTGGCCGGCGACCGTGCGCGCCTTTCTGGATCACCGAATGGCCTGCCTCGGTTGTCAGTTCAACACGTTCGACACTCTGCGCGAGGCCCTGGCCATCCATCACGTTGCCGCCGATGCCTTCCTCGCCGACATGCAGCGGATCCTCGGCCGCGCGGGCACGTCCAAGCTCGAATCAGACCCATCTCAAGGAGAGAGAACATGAAGGCATCCGCATTCCTGTTAGCGCTGGGGGCATCCCTGGTACTTCTCCTCGGCGCCTGCGCGCCCCCGCCCACGCCCGCGCCGACGGCCCCGGCGACCCAGCCGCCCGCAGCCGTCAGCCCCACTGCCGCCGCCCCTGAGCTGAGCGTCCGCTATACATTGGTGACAGGCGGAGGCACAGGGAAACTCATTTTCGTCGGGCAAGGCGGCGACATCGACGGGCTAGAGAACCCGACGCTGACGGCCCAACCCGGCGACGTGGTCGAGATCACGCTGGTGAACGGCGACTACATCCTGCATGACCTGGTCATTGACGAATTCGAAGTGAAGAGCCATCAGATCCAGACCCTCGACGAACGCGCCACAGTGACGTTCGAGGTGCACGAGGACGGCGAGTTCGCCTATTACTGTTCCGTCCCCGGCCATCGCCAGGCGGGCATGGTCGGCGTCCTCCGTGTCGGCGAGCCAGCGGCGGCTGCCGTCGAAGGTCCGTCGGTCGTCAAGAATCCGGCCGACCTGCCCGGGCCGATCGGCCCGCGTCCCGCCGAAGTCGTCGACATCGAATTGACGGCCGAGGAAGTCGTCGGCCAATTGGCCGACGGCTCCTCCTACCCCTACTTCACTTTCAACGGCACCGTTCCCGGACCGTTCCTGCGGATCCGGGAAGGGGATACCGTCAACCTGTCGCTGCGCAACGCCACCTCCAGCACCCTGGCTCACTCCATCGATCTGCACGCTGTCAACGGGCCGGGAGGCGGCGCGGTCTACACCCAGACTCCGCCCGGCGAGACGAAGGTGTTCTCGTTCCTGGCCATGAACCCGGGGTTATATGTCTATCACTGCGCCACGCCCAGCGTCCCCCACCACATCACATCGGGCATGTACGGGCTGATCCTGGTCGAGCCAGAGGGCGGGCTGCCGCCGGTCGATCGCGAGTTCTACGTCATGCAGGGCGACATGTACACAGTCGAACCGTACGGCACGCAGGGCGCGCTCACCTTCAGCATGGAGAAGATGCTGGGGGAGAATCCCGAGTACCACGTGTTCAACGGCGCGGCCGGCGCCCTGACGGCGGATGAAACCGTCCTACAGGCCCAGATCGGCGAAACGGTCCGGATCTTCTTCGGCGTCGGCGGGCCCAACGACACCTCCTCGTTCCACGTCATCGGCGAGATCTTCGACCGGGTCTACCCCTTTGCGGCGCTCACCTCCGCCCCCCTGACCAACGTCCAGACCGTGACGGTGCCGCCCGGCGGGGCGACCGTGGTCGAGTTCAAGGTCGACGTTCCCGGCCGGTACCTGCTGGTCGACCATGCCCTCAGCCGGCTGGAGCGCGGGCTGGTGGGGTTCCTGATGGTCGAGGGCGAGGAGAATCCGGCCATCTTCTCCGGCACGCTGACGGAGGGCTCGGGGCACTGAGGGCTGCTGCACAATCCCTCACCCCAACCCCTCTCCCGCTGAGCGGGAGAGGGGCAAAGGGGTGAGGGCGGGGCCGTCTACCCACCTCGTCGTATAATGGCTCCGCCGGAGGCGCGCTGATCCGGCAGTCTGACGCATAGGACGGACGGCATGCTGCGAAGCATTGGTGTACCGGAACTGCTGATCATCGTCGGGATCATCGTGTTGATCTTCGGCATCGGGCGTATCTCCAAGCTGGGCGGCGAGCTCGGCAAAGGCATCCGCGCATTCCGCGAGGGGATCTCGGGCAAGGTTGACGAAACCCCACCGACGGAAGACGGCGGCGAGGACAAGGGCGCCTCCTGAGCCGGGGGCGGCCGCCTCGCAGGGCACACCTCCCGCCGGAAGGTCTCTCCCCCAATCCCCGCGGTTTCCGCCTTCATCCGGCCAAAGCGAGCAAGCCATGACCACCGAAGCTTTCCTCATCTCCGATCTGACATCGCTCCTGCCCGAGGCTCCCACCGACAGCATCGTCAGCCGCAGCGTTTTCAGCGCCGAACCGGTCAAGGCGACTCTTTTCGCCTTCGCCTCCGGCCAGGAGTTGAGCGAGCACACCGCTGCCCGGCCCGCCATCCTGCACGTCCTGCGGGGCGAGGCCAGCCTGACCCTCGGGGGTAAAACGTCGCACGCCGGACCCGGGACCTGGGCCTATATGCCGGCCCACATGCCCCACAGCGTCCACGCCGAGACCCCGCTGGCTCTGTTGCTTCTTCTCTTGAATCCCGAAGGGTGAGGCATCCGATGGGAGGTCCCGCGGCATCGGCGGCCTGTCCGGCTGCTGGTCCCGCCATCCCCCGCGGGAGGCAACCGGCGGCAAGCCGTCCAAGGTCGATCCGTCTCTCAACCTGACCGCCGGTGGGGCTGCCTCGCTCGCGGTCATTGGGACTGACCCGGTGCCAACTCTGACACGCTGGTACATCAAGACCTCACTGGCCTGGTTCGTGGCTGCCCTGAGCCTGGGCGTCGTATCGTATCTCTTGCCCGCCTCCATTCCGTCCTCGGCCCTTCAACCGGTGTACCTCCACATGCTGGTCGTGGGATGGATCACCCAGCTCATCTTCGGCGTCGTCTACTGGATGTTCCCGAAGGCCAGCCTTGAACGGCCCCGCGGCAGCTCGACCCTGGCGGCCGCGACCTTCATTCTCCTGAACATCGGCCTGGCAGCCAGGGCCGTTGGCGAGCCCATGACTGCCCTCGGGCCGGCTCCCATAGGGAGGAGCCTGATCCTCGTCTCAGCGGGACTGCAGTGGCTGGCCGGGTTGGGGTTCGTCGCCAACACTTGGCCGCGCGTGATCAGCCCTTCGCCTCATTCAACGGAAGAACGGCGCACCCGTTTCGGTGCGCCGAGGCGGCGAGCGCAGGGGTGAAGGACCATTGATGTGCCGCGACTGACCCGCTGGGGAATCCGCGCGGCTCTGATCCACCTGATGTTGGGCTTCAGCCTGGGCGGGCTGATCCTGTGCAGCAAGGCGACACCGGCCTGCCCCGACGTGTGGCCGTTGCTGCCGCTGCACCGGGAGTTGCTGATGCTCGGCTGGACGGCGCAACTCGCGCTGGCCGTCGCCTACTGGATCCTGCCGCGCTTCCCCGGAGGCAGCCGCGGGCGAGAGGTGCCGGCCTGGGGCGCCCTGATGCTCCTGAATCTCGGCGTCTGGTTGGCCGGGGCGGCGCCGGCGCTGGCCGCGCCCCGCCAAGTGATCGTCGTGGGACGGACGCTCGAGAGCCTGGCGGCTCTGGCGTTCGCTCTCCACGCCTGGCCGCGGATCAGACGGTTCGGGATGTAGCTGTCCCCCGCCTCCCTCGTCACGCCACCGCCCACCAGTCCATCCCCTCCACCAGGCCCATCTCCATCAGCCGCGCACGAATCAACGCACGCGCGCCCCGTGCCCCCACCGCCGCCAAGACGACCACGGGGCTCAAGACACGCACGAGCTCCGGCAGTCTCTCCGGGTCATAGATCGGGCGACCGCGCTTCTCCCGGCCGATCTTGGCCGGGTCGATGTCGATAAAGGCCGCCAGGTCCACCCCTTCTCGGACCAGGTGCTTGCTGAGCCGGCGCCCCATGTGCCCGGCGCCCCACACGACCACCCTCGGCTCGCCGGCCAGCGGCCCGCGGCGAAGGTAGTGCGCTTTCGCTCGCAGAAAGGCCTCCAACGAATAGCGCGGGTCGACTCTCGTCAGCCGCTGGGCATGTTCTCTCCACCGAACCAGCAGGCGAGGCACTTTCCCGAACTTCGCCCCGGCCAGGTGCATGCGAAGCAGCAGATCGTAGTCCTCCGGCCATCCGAGGTCTTGATACCCGTTCAGCTTCTCGAGCCAGGCCCGGCGAAACATGATCGAGGGATGCGCCAGCGGGCTCTCGACGAAGATCTGTCGCGCGATCGCCTCCGGCGATACCAGTTGGTTTTGCCATTCCAGATACTGGCGGAATCCTTCACGCACGTGTTCCGCGGGAAAGCCCTCCACCAGCGTTCCGACCGCCGCCAGAGACTCGTCAGAGTGCAGCAGAGCCGCTTGGGCCTGCAGACGTTCGGGCAGGGCTACGTCGTCGGCATCGTGCCGGGCGACCAGGGTCCCCAGGCACAGCTCCAGCCCGGCATTGAGGCTCGCCACCAGACCGGTGTGCTCGCGGTGCAGCACTCGGACGCGAGGGTCGCGTTCCGCCCAGGCCTCTAGCCGGGCGGCCGTGCCATCGTCGGATCCATCGTCGACGGCGATCAATTCGAAGTCCGGCCAGGTCTGCCCGAGGATAGAGGCCACGGCCTCATCGACCGTGCCCTCCACGTTGTAACAAGGCATATTCACGGAAATGGAGGGCGTGGTCATAATGGAAGCTCGGTATCGACGCGTCGCGAGTCGTCGGAGGGTGCCATGCCACCTTGGGAGGCTTCTGTCCAGACCTGGTTAGGTCAGTTTATCGGTTTTGTGCCGCGCCTGGTGACAGCCTTCGTGGTGCTGCTGATCACGATCGTCGCTTCGGGCTGGGCCGGGCGAGCGGCACGGGCCGGTGCCCGCCGCCGCGGTGCGATACCCGAGATCGGACTCCTGGTCGAACGGCTAGCCCGCTGGGGCGTGTTCATCCTGGGCCTGGTGCTGGCATTGGAGCAACTCCAGTTCGATCTCACCAGCCTGATCGCCGGCCTGGGGATTGTCGGCCTCACCCTCGGGTTTGCGCTCGGCGACATCGCCAAGAACCTGGTGGCCGGCTTCCTGCTCCTGCTCCAGCAACCCTTTCGTATCGGGGACGCCATCGAAGTCGCCGGCTTCGGTGGGCGAGTCGAGGCCATCTCACTTCGGACGACGCAGGTGCGCACATGGGACGGCCGCCACGTCTTGATCCCCAACGCCGATGTCTATGTCAGCCCAGTCGTCAACTTCCGCCAGTCGCCTCGGCGGAGAATCGAGGTCCCTCTCGGGGTTGGCTACGAGGCCGACCTGGCGCGAGTCTCCGAGCTGGCGCTGCGGGCGGTACGGGCCTTGCCGGGGATCATCGGCGAGCCGGTTCCGCTGGCCGTATCGCAACGTTTCGGCGACTCGGGGATCGAACTGCTGATCCAGTTCTGGGTGGACACCGAGAAAGTCGACCTGCTCGAAGCCCAGGACGCCGCCATCCGGGCTATCAAGCGCGCTCTGGACGAGGAGCACATCCGGATCCCCTATCCAACGCGCATGATGGTGCAGCCGGCGGCGTGACTTGAAGCGGGGTCCCGGCAGTGGCGATGAGATTGCCGTCCCGCACCGGCGTGCCGCCGGCCGTCTCACCGCCCCGGTGCACCGAGACGGGTGCGCCCCGGCGGGCCAGACTCCTTCCAACGTACTTTGGGGCTCGCGGCCCGCCTGCACCTGCGCTGCGCTTGGTGCGGCGCAGGCGAACGGGGTGCTTGCGGCACGAACGGTGCTTCGTCGCCCCTCGGAAACTCGGGGCTCGTCGCAATGACGTCTTGAGGTGGGTGCCCAGCCGTCGCCCAACGATCCTCGGGCCACGGACTAGGCTTCAAGTCCCCTGCGGGATGCGAAGCGCGATCGCGCCTCGCATCCCTTTAGGGGATCCCCGGTAGGGCCACGGTCTTGACCCTCCCGAGTCGGGAATGTGGAGGGTCAAGCGCCGAGCTTCGTGCCCTCGCGTTGCAGGCGCGGGTCGAGGGCATCGCGCAGCCCATCGCCCAGCAGGTTGAAGCCCAGGACGGTCAGCATGATGCCCAGGCCGGGGAAGAAGACGAGGTGTGGAGCCGTGAAGACCTGGTTGCGGTCTTTACCCAGCATCGAACCCCACTCGGGAGTCGGCGGCTGGGCACCCAGGCCGAGGAAGGATAGCGCCGCGGCATCGAGGATGGCGGTGGCGATCCCCAATGTGCCCTGCACGATCAGCGGCGTCAGCGCGTTGGGGAGGACCGAGCGGAACAGGATGGTGCCCATGCCGGCGCCAAGAGCGCGCGAGGCCGACACGAAGTCGGTCTCCTTGACAGAAAGGACGCTGGCCCGAACGACGCGGGCGTAGACGGGAATCGAGACGATGCCGATCGCCAGGAGAGCGTTGATCAGCCCGGGCCCGAGCACGGCCACGATCGCGATCGCCAGCAATAAGGACGGGAAAGCCAACAGCACGTCCATGGTGCGCATGATGGCGTCTTCGACCCACCCGCCCAGGTAGCCGGCCAGCGCCCCCAGCACCGTTCCAACGACGATAGCGAAACTCACCGACGTGACGCCGATGACCAGCGAATAGCGCGATCCGAACAGCACGCGGCTGAAGAGGTCGCGCACGTTGCTGTCGATGCCCAGGATGTGTTGCGGTCTATCGGCCGGGCAGCCCAACAGATGAATGCAGGGTGGATCGCGGTCGTCGACGGCCTCGACGCCGATCAACACCTGGTAGGGATCGTAGGGGGCAATCCAGTCGGCGGTGATAGCCACCACCACCAGCACGCCCAGAATCCCCAGCCCGACCATGGCCGAGCGGCGCTGGAACAGCCGCCGCCAGGCGGTGTGCCACAAGCCGGACGGCACGCCCGTCAGGCTTTCCGCCGGCAAGAGACGAAGTCCGGGCGCCGTGGGGTTGGCCGTCATTCCGTTCTGCCTATTGAAGGCGGATGCGCGGATCGAGGTAGGTGTAGGACAGGTCGACGATCATGTTGATGATGACATAGCCGACGGCGATGACCAGGGTGAAGGCCTGGATGATGGGGTAGTCGCGGGCGGTGATGGCCTCGAACAGAATCCGCCCGACGCCCGAGAGGCCGAAGACCGTTTCGGTGAGCACGGCCCCGCCCAGCAAGCCGCCAAGCGACAGGCCGATGATGGTCACTACGGGAAGCAGCGCGTTGCGCAGGGCGTGCTTCATCACCAACTGGTTACGCGGCACGCCCTTGGCCTTGGCGGCCCGGATGTATTCCTGCCCCAGGACGTCCAGCAGGCTCGAGCGCGTCATGCGGGCGATGATCGACAGCGGGATGGTCGCCAGGGCGGCGGCCGGCAGGATCAGGTGCCTGAGTACGTCGGCCAGCACTTCCCAGTTGAAGGTCAGGATGGAATTGAAGATGTACAGGTTGGCGAAGAATTCCAGAATCTTATAGATAGCCGTGGTCCTGGCGAGATTCAGCCCCCAAACCTCATAGAAGGGTACCGCTGCAAGTCCGGCCGCAATCCTCCCCGAGGGGGGCAGAAGGCCGAGCACGATGGAAAACAGATAGGCCAGCATGAGTCCGAGCCAGAACACAGGCATCGAGACCCCGATGTTGGCTACGGCCATCGTGGCGATATCGACCGGCGAGTTGTGGCGGATGGCCGAGATGATCCCTGCCGGGACGCCGATGAGGATCGCCAGCGACAGGGCCGCCAGACTGAGCTCGATAGTCGTCGGCAGGCGCTCGGCCAGGATGATGGAGACCGGCCGGCTGAAGCGGATGGATTCGCCGAAATCCGCCCGCAGGACCTTGCCCATGTAGATCACGAACTGGGTGGTGATGGGTTTGTCCAGGCCGTTGGCCTTGTCGAAGCGCTCGCAGGCTTCCGCGGTGGCCTTTTCGCCGAGGATCGCTCGGCAAGGATCGCCGGGGATCAACCGGGCCAGCGCGAAGACGACCACCAGGATGCCGATAAGCACCGGGATGGAGGTCAACACGCGTCGGGCGGCATACTGCAGCATGCGATTCGATTTCCACGACCTGCGGATGGGACAACGCGGGGCCGGAGCCCCGCGTTGTCCATCCTATCCTGTCCGGTCCGCGGCTACTCAGCCGGGACGTTGATCAGGCTCGTCCACAGATACGCGTAGTACTCCCAGGCATTGGTGTTGCCGACGTGCAGCGGCGACGACGCGTCCAACCCCATGGTGAAAGTAGCCACGACGTCGTTGGCGTCGAGCGAGGTTCCATCGTGGAACTGGACGCCCTGGCGCAGGGCGCAGGTCCACACCGTCAGGTCCTCACTGGCCGTGCATTCGGTCGCCAGTGCCGGCTCGAGGGCCGTGTCGTTGACGACGTACGAGTACAACCCTTCCATCATCTGGGTGCAGCCGCGCAGCGACTCGCCGTCGGTCTCATCGGCGCAGAACAGGCTGATCGGCTCGGCGTTCTGCATCCAGACGAAGGTGTCACCCTCGCCCGGTGCCGAGAAGGCAAACCGTTCTTCCGTCAGCGGGCTGGCCTGCGGGGTGTCGACATCCGCCCGGTAGGCCGCCGCCGAACCGCCGTGGGCCACCGGCACCATCGGGACGAGTTCCTTGATGGCGTTGTTGGCTTCGACGTACAGCGCCTCGGCTTCGGCCGGATCCACGATCGCAGCCGCATCAACCAGCGTCTCGAAGATCTCCGGGTGCGGTGTGCCGAACTGCGGGTTGGCCTCACCGAAGTGGAAGTCGAGGAAGTTGGTCACGTGCGGGTAGTCGGCGCCCCAGCCCAGCAGGTACAGCCCGTCCAGCCGGCCGGCGCTTGACTCTTCGATGAAGGCGCCCGACTCCATGACCACGATCTCGGCGTCGATGTTGAGGTTCTCCTGCAGCTGGGACTGGATCTCTTCCGCCACGCGAGGAACCTCGGGCAGGTAGCCGCGCACGACGTCACGGTAGAACAGGCTGGTGGAGAAGCCATCCGGGAAGCCGGCGTCGGCCAGCAAGGCACGGGCCGCCTCGGGGTCGAAGTCATACCAGGACTCGCCAACACAGCCGTTGGGGATGGCGCACGGTGTGAAGTGCGAGGCGACTTCCGAGCCGCGCGGATAGAACGTGTCGACGATGCGCTGGCGGTCGATGCCCATGGCCACCGCCTGGCGCACCTGCACATCGTCGAAGGGCTCGAAGGTGTTGGTCATGGCGATGTAGAACGTGTTGAGGGCCGGCCGCTCGACCAACCGCAGGTTGGAGTCGCCTTCGATGACGGCGAAGTCATCCGGGCCGGGGTTGTCGATTCCATTAACCGTGCCGGCCTGCAGCTCCAGGACACGCGCGGCCGATTCGGAGCTCCAGCGGTAGACCAGCGTCTCGGTCTTGGCCGCCTCGCCCCAGTAGTCGCCGAACCGCTTGAACGTCAGGCTCTCGCCGGCGGTCCATTCGGACACCATGTACGGGCCGGTGCCGATGGGAGCGCGCAGACGAACCTCGGCCGCGGTTTCGGGCTTCGAGGTGTACTCTAGCCACTCACGCGGGTAGATGCCGAAGACGCTGAAGCCCATCTTGGCCAGGAAGCCGGGGTCGAAGCTGCACAGCGTAAAGCGGACGGTGAATTGATCGACCGCCTCGACGCTCTTGATCAGGCCGCCGTAGTCGCAGCTTCCGGCGTCCAGGATCATCGGCTCGGAGTAGGCTATCTCCTCGTACGGGCGTGCCGGCCCGGCCGGCGCGCAGGCCGCCAGGACCATCGCCAGGGCGATCAGGGCGCCGAGGCCAGTAAACAAAGAACTGCGTTTCACGGGGTTCTCCTCCTTGGAGATACGTCGGGGTACTTCGGTGAACCGCACGATCCGGGGTGCTGAGCCATCAACCTCCTTGTCCTAAGAGCTGACCGCCCAGAGCGGGCCGGTCAGCTGAGGTGACTTGTGCGGACTGAGTGCGGAGCGAAGGGGTCTTGTCCGGCGTAATACGGTATTGTAACAGGATTCTCCACCTGGTCAAACAGCAACTCCAACCCGGTTTCCTGGGGAAACCGGGGGTGGATTTCTCCTCGGGCGCCTTGCCGGGGCGCTCGGCCACGCCTACAATCCCCGCCCCCGCTCGGAGGTTCCCATGCGCCGCTTTCCCTACGGACCTACGTTCGTGCTCGGCCTCGGCTTCTTCGGGATCAGCATCGTCTGGCCCCTCTTCAACAGCCTCATCCCGCCGATGCTGGCCGATCTGGGCCTGAGCGCGGTCGCCGTCGGCTTCATTATGACCTGGGACAACATCCTCAACGTCTTCTTCCAGCCGTGGGTGGGCACGCGGTCCGATTCCACCCGAAGCCGGTTCGGGCGGCGGCGGCCCTGGCTGATGGTTGGGGCGCCCCTGGCGGCCCTTTTCTTCGCCACGGTGCCGTTCGCCCGCCAGGCGCTGCTGCCGCTGGCGCTGGCGATCCTGGGAACGAACCTCGCCATGGCGCTGTTCCGTTCGCCGACGATCGCTTTCCTCGGGGACCTGTTCGTGCCCGGTGAACGCAGTCAGGCCAATGGGGTCATCAACCTGATGGGTGGCATCGGTGGGGCGGTCGCCCTTTTCGGCGGAGGCGCCCTCTACCGCCTGGGTGTACCCCTGCCCTTCCTGGCCGGCGCGGCGGTCATGCTGATCGCCGTCATGGTGGTTGTCCTGACCGTGCGCGAGCCCGCCGCTACATTCCAAGCCGAAATGGAAGCCACTGGCGGTGTGACCGCCAGTCTTCGTCGTCTTGCAACTCCCGAAGGCCGGGGCCCCTTGCGGCTCCTGGCCGCGATCTTCTGCTGGTTCGTGGCCTGGAATGCCGTCGAGGCCTTCTTCACGATCTACGCCCGCGAGGTCATGTCGATCGAAGTCGGGCGAGCGACCCAGATGCTGACGGCCTTCGCCGCCGCCCTGGTGGTGCTCGCCCTGCCCGCCGGACTGCTAGCCACCCGAATCGGACGCAAGCTGACGATCCGGTTGGGCCTGGGTGGTATGGCTGCCGGATTGCTGGCCGTATCGTTCGTGCGGTCCCCCTCCGTCTTGCTGCCGCTCCTGGCCGCCATGGGGGCCTGTTGGGCGTTTGTCAACATCAACTCGCTGCCGATGGTCTACGACCTGGCGGAGGGAGGGATCGGCGCGGCCACCGGCCTCTACTACCTGGCCTCGTCGGCCGCCGCCATCAGCGGGCCGATCCTGGCCGGCGCGGTGATCGACCTCGGCGGCTACCTCGCCCTGTGGCCCTTCAGCCTGGTGTTCATGCTGGCGGCCCTGCTGGTGATGGGACGCGTGCCGGATGCAAGCGCTCAGAAACGGCAAGCCTCAAGCGCCTAGCGGCGACAGGCGCATGGACAATCTAAGACGCAAGACATGAAACCCGGTGCCCTGCAAACCAGGTTTTGGGTTCAGCGGGACGCCCCGCCTGCACCGAGCGGACGAAGCCCCTCTACGAAGGAGGCACAAGTTCCGCGTTCATTCCCCGTTCAGGCGGCCCTGTTACCTTCAAATCTGACCTCAACGCCAACGGAACAGACTCTCCTGGCATTCGGCCAGATTACGTGACAAGGGGGACAGAACAATGAAAGGCTCCAGGCTGCTTCTCGCCAACCTCGTCTTTCTGATCGCGTTTTCTCAGTAGCTGCCTGCGTCGGCAGCTAGAGACCAGACACCACCCCCTCCAGCCGACTTAGAAACCATAAGCTCGCTGAGCGGCCGGCTCGCCACCGCGGGGTCCGGTCAAGACCAGTTGTGGCTGAGCCTGCCTCCGAATGTGCGGCAGGATGTGGTGGCATTCAACCAAGTGGCCTATGTCAGCGAGGGAAACCGAGTGGAAACGGCCTTGGAGGCAAGGGGCTCACGCGGGCTCCTTGCCGCGGCCGGCTGCAAGTCGGTGACGAGGTCTCGACGCGCTTACAACGTCTTCGGCCAAGTTCTGTGGAGTTACTACCAGAAGATCGACTGGTGCTTCAGTGGAACCAAGATCACGAGCAAGACCAGAGTCCGTTGGGGGGAAATGCCGTGGTATTCGCTGTGGCAGTACAAGGGTCACATTGGGAGCACCCAGAGCGGTGGTGTGGGATCATGGAGTTACCGTGCCTGGACACAAGGCGAGTTCACGTTCTCCTTGGTAGGATATCCTGTCCAGTACGCCTATCCCTGGGTGGACATGACCGTGTATGGCAACGGCACATCAAAGGGATCGGCGGGAGGTTGATCGCATGGCCGATGCTCAGCCAATCCATCCGAATGTCCATCGGCGCCGCATCGTTGCGGGCTTCCTGGTTCTCGGCTCGATCGGGCTGGTCGCTCTGTTGCCCTGGGCCGGGCCGCTCGTCGGGGTAGGGCTTCTGTCCTGGGGCCTCACAGCCATGCGCAAGAACGATGACAAGATCCTGCGCGCCTTTGCCATTGCGGCCGCCTGCGTCGGGGGCTTATTGATCCTCATCACCTTGTCGACACTTCTGACGCAGTTCAGAGTTCGTTGAGCTGACCCCTCCCGCCAATCGTAGTCCGAAACCCGGTTTGTCCTGCAAACCGGGTTTCGGTTTCCACCAAGATCAACTCGTCCCCGGAGGGGATGAGATTGCTTCGGCGGGCAAGAGCCCGCCTCGCAATGACAGCGTGGTTGCAGCTGTCTTCCAGTTTCACGGCGAGCGCCGCCAGGTGGATAGCTGACGGCAGACACGTGCACCCCGTCCGGGGCGGCGCCGGGGCGGTGAACGGCCCGGGCTGCGCTCCGGCGCAAGTGCAGGTGTGGCTGACGGCTCCAGCTATCCCGGCCCAATCCGAGTTCCGTCGGCCAAGACGGCGTTCTTGGGGACGACGACAATCCCATCCCGGACCGACCAGCTCTCACCCTCCAGGTCCGTTCCCTTCGGAAAGGGCTCGATCCGAACGTCCCGGCCGATCCGGGCGTTCTTGTCCAGGATGGCGCCTCGGATCCGCGAGCCCGTGCCTACCCCTATGGGAGGGGCCGTGGGATCCGGCGGCGGAGCTTCGGCCTCGTAGTAGTCCGCCCCCATCATGATCGTGTCCTCAATGCGGACGCCGTCACCGATGAGGCTGCGGATGCCGATGAGGGTATGGATGATCTCGGCCCCCTCGACGATGCAGCCGTCGGCCAGCAGAACCCGATCGAGGCGAACGTCATAGATGCGCGAGCCGGGGAGCAGCCTAGGCCGCGTGTAGATCGGCGAGATCGAATCGTGGAAGGCGAAGGGCGGGTTCGGCTGGACCAGCGCCAGGTTGGCCTCATAGAACGCCCGGATGGAGCCGATATCCTCCCAGTAGCCGTCGAAGGTGTAGCCGAACACCCGGTGCGAGTCGATGGCCGACGGGATGACGTCGCGCCCGAAGTCGTCGTGGGGGCTCAGCAGCAGCTCGGCGAGAGCCTGGCGGCGAAAGACATAGATTCCCATCGAGCCCACGTACGGCAGCCTGGGGTCGTCCCGGCTGACCAGCCGGTGCAGCTGGTCGTCGTCCTGAGGCTTCTCGGCAAAGGCGGTGATGCGGCGATCACCGGCCAGGCGCAGAACGCCGAACCGAGGGGCATCGGCCGGCGCGATCGGGCGCACCGCCACGGTCACATCCGCCTCCACCTGACGGTGGAAGGCCAGCATGGCGCGGTAGTCCATCCGATAGAGCTGATCGCCGGCCAGCACCAGGACATCTTCGGCGGCGGTGACCTCGATCTCGAAGAGCTGCTTGCGCACGGCATCGGCTGTGCCCTGGTACCAGTCGAGATTCGTCGTCGTCTGTTCGGCCGCCAGGATCTGGACCCAGCCGGGGTGGAACAGATCGAAGTGGTAGGTCTGGGAGACGTGGCGGATCAGCGACACGGAGTTGAACTGCGTCAGGATCGCCACCTGGTGGACGCCGGAGTTAAGACAGTTGCTGAGGGGGATGTCGATGAGGCGGTACTTGCCGGCAATCGGCACGGCCGGCTTGGCGCGCTCCTTGGTGAGCGGCCACAGGCGTGTGCCGCGACCTCCTCCCAGGATCACCGCCAGAACACGGTCGTGCGGTCCCACCCCGTTCCTCCCGGGCGATGCGCGTCTATTGTACGGCCAATGGCCTCGGCGCTAGCGGCGCACCTGGCCCTCGACCTCGAACCGCACCCGTTCGGCCGACGGGTCCGCGTAGTCGGTCCGATCTTCGACCACGAAGCGAAGGCGAAGCGGCCCAGGGTGGGCACTCAGCGCCAGGTGCCGGATGATGGCTTCGTCGGCCCCAACGCCGAAGGTCTTCAGCAGGCGCCGGATGTCGTCGCGACTTGTCTCCTCCATGGCAAACCTCCAGGTATCAGTTATCAGTCATCAGTAGACCGTGATGTTACTTGATGGATTCCTCACGCCGGGAGTTTTGCGCTAGGTACCCCGGCCTTGACGGCTCTGGCGGCTTGCCGCTCATGCGCTTGTCGGCGCAGCCGCTTGTCGGCCTTGGCGCTTGCGACTCAGACAGCCCCGTACAACGCCAGCGCGACAATGGCCCCCGCCAGCGTAGCGCCGAAGTTGACCCCGTCGTTGCGCAGCCAGGCCAGGCCGCGTCGGCGGGTCGTCGGC
>Ga0214473_10006005_pt1 | contig 14528 bp, 15 predicted proteins | sample RVTome_7_FD_203509 | JGI IMG/M metagenome (GOLD analysis project Ga0214473, IMG submission 203509) | Soil microbial communities from uranium-contaminated site in the Upper Colorado River Basin, Wyoming, United States - RVT98D197 | ecosystem: Environmental > Terrestrial > Soil > Contaminated >... | reverse complement strand
GAGCACCGTGACGGACCGGCCCTGCCTCGCCTCCGCCCCCCAGAACGGCTCGAGGTGGTCCCACGACGGACGCGCCAGGTCGAGAGTGTCGGGGCGCCACGCCCATTCCCCGTAGAGCCCATGCATGGCCGCCGGGGTGCCGGTCAGGAACGATGGCCACAGGCCCCCGCTATTGACGGGCTCCCGGGAGATCACCGGTCCCCAGGCCCCCTCCTGGGCGAGACCACCTAGACCCGGCAGGTCGCCGCGCTCGAGCAGCCGGCGCACGAGCGTCGGCTCCGCCGCGTCGATGCCGATGGCGAGGACGGGGTGTCGGTCAACGCGGGTCATCGAAGCGCCCCCGCCGACTGGCGCGCGCCTGATCAGCTCGAGCCATGCTGGTCCGCATCGCGATTCGCCCTGGAGGATAGCCGAGGCCGAGTCGCGTTGCCAAGGCGGCTACAGCGCTCAGCGGATGCGGGGTGCCCGAACCTGGCGTTTCGCGAGCGCCCGCGGAGGCCCGCGACGACCGCACTTCTGCGGTTCACGCCTCCGCCGGTGGCGTGTGTCTATTGGCTATGTGCGTGCGCCGCGCGGGGCGGGGCGGGAGTCTGGTGGATGTCGTTCGTCTTTCAGGCCGTCGAGACACTATTGGCCGGAAGCGACCGATGATGACCGGCACGATCTCTCTCGTCGTCTGAAGAGCCGTCTCGCCGGCGTCGGCCAGATCCCGGCACCACCAGCACCCAACCTCTACTACGGCATTACCGTGAGCGCGGTTGCGGTCGTCGCGGTGCCATCCGCGGTCGTGATGGTGATCTTGCCCGTCACCGCGAGAGCTGGAACCGTGAACGTCACCTCGGTTGACGACGAAGCGACAACCGCTGCTGCGACAGTCCCAACCTTGACGGCAGGGTCTGCGGCTCCCGTCTTGAGATTCGTCCCGCTTACGACGACGTTCGTGTCCAGGGACGCGACCGGCGGAGTGAAACCGGTGATCTTGGGCAGTAGCTTGAAGATCGCGGTGCTCGTCGTGGTCCCGACCCCATTCGTGAGGGTCACCGGCCCCGTCACCGCGCCGGGTGGCACCATGACCTTGAGCGACGTCGCCGTCGGCGGCACGAGCGGCGGCACCGGCCCCGCCCCGCTGAACGTGACGGCCGTCACCCCCAGCAGGTTCGTCCCCGTGATCGTTAGCGTGGTCCCCACCGGCGCCGGGTTCGGGCTGAAGCCGGTGGCCCGTGGCGGCTGCTGCACCGTCAGGTTCGTCAGGCTCGCGCCGTCCCGTCCACCGTCGTGATCGCGATCTTCCCCGTTACCGCCCCCAGCGGCACCGTGAAGGTGAGCTCCGTGGGCGTGCTCGTCTGGATCAGGCCCGTCGGCACCGTCGTCGTCCCCACCTTCACCGTCGGACTTCCTGTCAGCGCCCGCAGGTTCGTCCCTGTCACGACCACGACCGTCGCGCTGCCCCCGACTGCGGTGTCCGGCAGGACGGTCGGGATCTTCGGCGCTACCTTGAGGACTGACAGACTGGGTCCGACGCCGGCGGGAGTCGTCACGCTCAGCACGCCGGTCCGCGCGCCGGCCGGTACCACCACCTTCACGGACGTCGCCGTCACCACGGTCGGCGACACCGTCACTGGACCGGCGAAGGTCACACTCGTCGCTCCGGCCAGGCTCGTGCCGGCGATCGTCACCGTCGAGTCTACCGGGGATGGAGACGGCGCGACCGATGTGACGCGCGGCACGGAGAGAACGGTCGCGCTGTGGGTGCCGGTCTTGGTGAACCCGTGACCGTCATTCACCGTGACCTTGAGCGCGCAGGTCTGCGACACGCCCGTCGAGTTCAGCGGTGCCGTCCATGCGGTGACCGGCGCCGCGGCATCGTCGAAGCTGCCGGGCGGGAGCCCTCCCGTGCAGGTCGACGTCCACGCGTATATCAGCGTGTGATCGAAGCTGTCGCTCGCGGTGACGCTGAGGCTTACCGTCCCGCCCTGGTTGACGGGATTCGGCATGCCGGTCGGCCCCGTGATGCCGAAGATATGCAGCGCGTTGAGCGCGGCGTCGGCCCGAATGAGGCCAAAGCCGGTGTTGGTGTCGAAGCCGGCCGGCCCCATGTTCTGCGCGGTAGTCTCGAGCGCGTCCCGGACCTCAGTCGGCGTCAGAGACGGCAATGCCTGCAGCAGCAGGGCTGCGACCCCCGCAGCGTGCGGCGCCGCCGCCGACGTCCCGAAGAAGTTCGGGAACCCGCTCGCATCGCTGTCGTTGGATCCGAAGAAGGTCGTGTCACCGCCGTCGGGGGCCATGATCTCCGGTTTGAATTGCCGCGGGTCGGCCCCCGGTGGGAGCAGGTTCCCGTCGGTGTCGAATAGGACAGGCGTGGTTCCCCTCGAGGAGAAGGATTCCGGCGTGGTCGGGGTCTTGTAGTTGGCCGCCCCGACCGCAATGGCGCCGTTGGCGTTGGCGTGACCGTAGATCGTGCCGCTGCTGATCGCCGGCGACAACGTCGGAGAGGCTCCACCAGTGTGAATGACGTGCTTCATCCGTTCCGGGATGGGTCCCGCGAAGTGGACGATCACGATGAAAGCGACGCATTGCGAGAAGGGGCACTGAAAGCCAACGATCTCGACCGGATCCCCGGATGCGATATTGTCCGTGATCGCCGCCGTCACCAGGGAGAGACCACCCGCTCCGTTCGACTCGAAGATATAGATGTCCAGATCGTTCTGCGTTCCTGGTGGCCCGCTGACGGAAAAGAAGGGCGAGTCCCACTGCAGCACTATTCGGTAGGTTCCGACCGGCTGTCATCTGCTGCAGCGTGGTGTTGCCGAAATTGTGCAGGGTACCAACGCCCGAAATGAACTGACCTGGCACAAACGCATGATCGTAGCCAAAGCGCGCTTCGTTACCTGCCGCCGAGAAATAGGCCACGCCCGAGGCGGCGACGTCGTCCACGGCCTGCGCAATGACGCCATCCTGGAACATCGGCTCTACGTAGTAGATGAAGTCGTCGACGATGACCGTGGCACCGGCGTCACGCAGCGAACGGATATTGGCTGCAGCGTGCGCCTCACCACCGATGTCGGTGGCGAACATGAGGGCGGCGCCGGGTGCCACGTCGTGAACGATCTGGAGCATCGCCCGCCCTTCGTCGATGGCAAATGAACAGCTAGGCGCATCTTCCAGGACCGTGACTGTAGGTGGGAGATCACCCGAAGTCACGTCGGTGCTGGCGCCGCCGTGGCAGTCGAAGCTGTCGGAGAGCACGCCGACGGTGACGCCGGAGCCATTCAGACCGAACGTGCTGCGCGCGCCATATCGGCGTGCATGACCTTGTCGCCCTGCGTGGTCACCTGGCCGACGTGAGTCGTGTGGAGGGCCTGGCGCGCGAACCGCAGCGATGTCAGCCCCTCCAGGGACGGGATCGAGGCGATGGGCAGGCGCGCCGAGACCAGGCGGCCGGCGATGGCCGTGTCGCGGGCCCCGAGGGCAATGAGCTCCCCCTCGAGCTCGGTCGGATCGCCCGCGGCGACGGCGTCAACCGTCACCCAGTCCGGTGACAGCAGGCCGCCACGCGGAGATGCCGCCCGGCGGTGCTTCGGCCGCAGCCCTCGCCGCGGCGGCGGCGGAAGGCGGTGTGGCCATCTCGCCAAGATCTGGCGACAACCAGGTCTCCGACTTGGCCCCGTCGGCCGCGGAAAGGGGCGCCGCCAGCTCGGCGAGGTCTCGCGACAACCGAGTCGCCGGCTTGGCCCCGTCGGCTGCGGCCACACCCGAGCCGCCGAACAGCAGGAGCACCAACACTACCGGCGCCAACACCCTGCGCATCACAGTGCTTCTCGCTCTGCCGCCCATCGGCCCTCGCGCAGTGAGCACTTCACCGCCAACGGACTCCTTTCGGCTCAACAGACTCCCTCGCCAGGGCCTCACCGCGTCGTCGACATTGCGGCTCGCGCGAACCTCAGGCTCGGCAACGCCGCCATGGCCGGGATCTTCGCGATCGGCAACTGACCGGACACGATACGTCCCGCCGACACCGCCTGCTCCATGTCGAGGGCCACGAGGCTGGCCTTGAGTTCGTCGACCCCGTCGGATGCGACGGCGTCGACGATCACCCGATCCTCTACGACCCGAATCAACGGGTTGGGCACGACCAGCGGCTGACCGCTCCTCCGGCCCGCCAGATAGGCCTGATACAGCGCCTGTAGCTCGGGACCCACCTTGGCCAGCGCATCGCCACTGGCCGGGACCACGCGGACGTCGAGCGCCAACATCGTGACCACCAGAAGCGCGCCACCCAGAAGCCGCCGAACGCTCATGCAGGACAACGACACGAGGACACGCGCCCGAGTCGCGTGGGACGGATCGGTCTGCGGGGAGCTGCGGACTCTCATGGAGAGGCCGGAGATCCCTGGGGGCGCAGCACCCTGTCCTCGCGGACGCCGGCGACGTGCACCGACCCGCCCAGGCGTCGCAGCGCGTCCGCCGACACCACGAGACCCATGAACGGGATCGTCGTGAAGCGCCGGAGCACCCGGTGGCTCGTGCCAGCCAGCTCCTGGAGGACGTGATCCTGCGCTTGGCCGATCGCCTCGGGGCTCGGGGGCCCCGGGGGATCGATCTTGAGCTCGACGATCACCCGGAGCGTGCCCTGGCGGGTGGCCTTGGCGACCAGCTCCTCAATGGTGGGAGGGGCAGTCTGGGCAGCCGCCGTTTCGGCCCCCGTCAACAGGGTGATTCCGAGCAGGAGCGCAAGCCCAAGCGGAAGGCCAACTCTCGGGGACCACGGGCGGTCACCCTGGCTGTCCTTCCGCACGTTCACCCTCCATGGCACGTGATCTCCGAGGCTCTCGCCGACAATGCCCAACTGTTGTGCAGCGGCCGTGCCACCACGTACTCGTTGCAAAGGCCCGGAAAGATAGGATTCAAGCCGAGCGATTCTGGTCCCACCAACGAGGGGGTGGGACCAATTCCGCGGAGATTTGCCCCGGTCCCACCAGCCCCGCGTCCGCCCCGCGCCGGTGGCTACCGAGTCGCCTTCGGGTCGAGCCGGCCCGAGGGCCGGCTGAGCATGCATGACGAGAGGGCTGACCACCGTCGTCCAGGCCCCCCGAGAGGACGCCGGCGACGGACGCCCCGGACGGGACTCCACGATCACATGTTGCCGCCGCGCTTGGCGGAACGCTACTTCGTCGACCGGGTGAGGGTCAAGCGTCTTCCCTGCAGGCGAGGGCCTCCCCCCTGCAACGCGATGCCCACCTGAGCCAGTCGACCACGGGGGCCCCTTGACAGGGTTGCCACCACACCGAGAGAATCGCGCCGTCACAGGGACCGTTGGTCGCGCTGCCGAAGGGGCGCCGGTTGCCCTGCCGGTCGGCGTCGACCCACCACATCCGATTCGACCGGAGGGATGCCATGAGCCGACTGGATCGCCGGACCTTCCTCAAGGGCGCGGGGATGCTCGGCGCCTCGACGGCGCTCGCCGGAGCGGGAGCCCGACTCGCGCGCGCCGACAAGCCCATCAACTTCAGCGGGTGGGTCTTCAAGCCCGACACGGTCAAGGATTACGTCGACTTCTTCAACCAGAAGCACGGCGGCCAGGTGAAGTACGAGGCCATCCCCTGGGCCCAGTACCACCCGACGATGGAGACCCGTACCTTCGCCGGCGAGGTGGTGGACGTGATGTACTGCGCCCACAACTTCCGCGAGCGCTGGCACGAGAACGGGCTCCTGCGGAAGGTCGACGACCTCCCGGGCATGGACGAGCTCAAGAAGAAGATGACGCCGGCGAATCTCGAGAGCCTCAAGAACAAGGACGGCTCCCTCTCGTCGGTCCCGTACTTCACGAGCCTGTTCATCCTCATCTACAACGAGCCCATGCTGCAGCAAGCCGGCATCAAGGCGCCCGCGAAGACCTGGGACGAGCTCATGGACCACTGCATGAAGCTCAAGCGGGACAAGGCCAGCGAGACCCCGTACCTGCCGAACTGGAACAACAGCCCGTCGGGGACGATGCCCCAGTTCATGAGCGACTGCTTCTCCGAGGGGGCGGGCGTCTTCGACGCGAAGAACCAGGTCATCGTGGACCAGGAGCCCGGCGCCGCCCGCGCCATGGAGCGGTGGCAGAAGGCGTGGAAGGCCGAGCTGGTCAACCCCGAGGTCCTCACGAAGACCTCGTCGACCGACACGCACCGCCTGTTCTGGACCGGGCGCTACGCCTACACCACGACCCACTCCTATTACCTCAAGTCCAGCGCCGGCGAGCCCGAGAACTCCAAGCTCGCTCCCAAGAAGGCCAAGATGACCATGTACCCGGGCACCGGCCAGAGCTACATGTGGACGGACGGGTACACGGTCAACGCCAAGTCGAAGAACCTGGAGGACGCCTGGAAGCTGGCCCGGTTCCTCGGCGGGAACCTGAACGGCGACTGGTACGTGCAGCGGCAGTGGTGCCTCCTGGCGGGCCTCGACAACCCGTACCCCGAGATGTACGACCTTCCCGAGATCGTCAAGTCCTACGACAACTGGATCGACCTCAAGCTCCTGAAGACCCAGTACACGAAGGGCAAGGTCATCGCGGCCTACAAGGAGCCGTGGTACGGCGAGTACGACACGAAGGCCATCCCGATCGTGCAGAACATCATCCGCGGCACCCTGACGGTGCCGCAGGGTCTCAAGGACCTGGCGAAGCTCCAGAAGTCGCTCGCCTAGGGCAGACGCGGGGTAGGAGCTCGGGATGGGCGCCGAGCCCACAGGGGCGCCCGAAGCCCTCAGCGTCGAGAGGGCCGGCCGGAGGCGGACGCGCACCGCCCTCCGGCCGGTCGTCCTCTCGGAAGCGGCGTTCGCCTGGCTTCTCGTCGTCCCGGCCGTGCTCGGCATCCTCCTCGTCGTCGTCTTCCCGCTCGTCTACTCGCTCTGGATGAGCTTCACCGAGGTGAACCTGCTCCGCGCGACGGGGCCCGCGATCGAGCTGTTCGGCGTGCGGCTCCCGCTGTTCCGGTACGTGGGCCTCGAGAACTACGCGCGGACGTTCGCCGACCCCGTCTACTGGAGCTCGCTCTGGCGCACCCTCTACTTCGTGGCGGCCTTCGTCCTCGAGGCCACGCTGGTCGGTCTCGGGATGGCCCTCGTGCTCCACGAGCGCTTCGCCGGCCGGCCGCTGATGCGGAGCCTCCTGCTCGTCCCGTGGTCCCTCTCGCGCGTCGTCGTGGGGCTCCTCTGGATCGGACTCCTGGACTTCGAGTTCGGCGCGCTCAACGGCGTCCTCCACCGGGTGGGTCTGATCGACGGGTACATCGCCTTCTTCAAGGACGGCTTCCGGGCGCTCAACGTGCTCGTCTCGGTCTACATGTGGAACCAGGCGCCGTTCGCGACGCTCCTGTTCCTGGCGGGCATGCAGTCGATTCCCGAGGAGCTCTACCTGGCGGCCGCCGTGGACGGCGCGGGCTACTGGCGGCGGCTCCGCCACATCACGCTGCCGGCGCTGAGACCGATCCTGTTCCTGATCCTGGTGCTCAGCACGGTGAACGGCTTCCTCATGCTCGACCTGATCTACGTCCTCACGATGGGCGGCCCCGGCCAGGACACCACGACCATCTCCTGGCTCGGGTTCCAGACGGCCTTCAGCTTCTTCAAGTTCGGTCCGGGCACCGCGATCCTCTACACGCTGACGGCGCTGTGCCTGCTGCTGACGTTCGCGTATCACTGGCTGGTGCTCCGCCGGTTCGAGGCCGAGGCCTGATGGGCGGATCGATCGTCGGCGAGCGCGGACTGGCGCGCCGCGTCCTGGTCTACGGCCTGGTGGGCGCGGTGACGCTCTGGCTCGTCGGCCCGTTCGTCTGGCTGTTCGTCACCAGCGTGTCGCACCAGAAGCACCTGCTCGTCCGGCCGTTCTCTCCCGTCCCGCCCGAGATCACCTTCGACAACTACCGGATGATCTTCGGGCTGGTGCGCTTTCACGCCGAGGGGCAGGCGGCGAAGATCCTGCCCTCCATGCTGAACACCCTGATCGTGGCCGTCGTCGTGACGGTGCTGAACCTCGTGGTGGGCACGACTGCCGGGTATGCCTACGCCCGCTTCCGGTTCCCGTTCAAGGGCGTGTCGCTCTACGCCTTGCTCTTCACCCGCATGCTGCCCACGATCGTCCTCATCCCGGCGTTCTTCCTCATGTTCCGGACGCTGGGACTCCAGAATTCGCTGACCGGTCTCACGATCGCGTACTGCGCCTTCACCCTCCCGTTCACGATCTGGATCATGAAGGCGTACTTCGAGACGATCCCCGCCGAGCTCGACCGGAGCGCCCTGGTGGACGGCTGTAACCGCCTCCAGGCCTACTACCGCGTCATCCTGCCGGTCTCGGGGCCCGGGCTGGTGGCGGGCGGCGCCTTCACCTTCATGCTCTGCTGGAACGAGTTCCTCGTGGCCCAGGTGCTGAACACGAAACCCGGCACCACGACACTGCCCCCGGTGATCGCCGCCATGAACGCCCAGATCAACATCGACTACTCGGTCATCGCCGCTTCCGGATTCCTCGGGGCGCTGCCGGCGGTGATTCTCGTCCTCGTCTTCCAGCGGTACCTGGTCCAGGGCCTGACGGCGGGGTCGGTCAAGGGTTAGTGACGACCACCTTCTACGCCTGCGCCTTCGACGGCGACCCGGCCAAGAAGGCCACGGGCTGGGTGGCGATCTCGGGACACCTGCTCGACCTGCCGTAGGCGATCGCGAGCCCGACTTCCGCCGGTGCCGCGCCGGCGAGCCGCGTTGCTGAGTGCCTTCCTCCGGTGATAGATTTCGTGTGTCGTGCGCGTTGCCGCTGGAAGACACGGGCGCGATTGATCACGCCGGCTCCGGGATCGCGTGCTCGTGCAGCGTCGGCGACCGGCGATGCGGGAACCCGTAGCGCAAGAGAGAGGAACGACGTCATGCGCGAGGTGAAGTGGCCGTACGGGTGGGGCAGGGTCGGGTATTCGTGGGAGGAGCGCCAGCCCTGGCTGCACCTGCCCTTTCCGGTGAGCGAGTACGAGGGGCGGATCGAGAAGGTCCGCCGGCTGATGCGCGAGCGCGGTCTCGACGGCCTCGTCGTCCACGGCAACCGTGCCGAGCGGGCCCCCGTCCGGTACCTGTCGAACTTCGAGGACTACTACGGCGGCGACACCCTGATCGTGATCCCGCTCGCGGGCCCGGTGGGTCTCACGACCAACGCCGTGATGCACGGAGAGCCCATGCACTCCGGTATCCAGGACACGTGGATCCATGACGTCCGCTGCACCCCGCACCCCCGCACCGTCGACTACCAGACGACGACGATCTACGATCACCTGGAGGATTTCCTCACCGAGCGCGGGCTCGCGCAGGGCACGATCGGCATCTCCGGCGAGTACGCCTACCACGCGCGGGAGTTCCTCAAGAAGCGCTTCGCCGGCCTCACCCAGGTGGAGGCCGCGCCCGTCATCGGTGAGGCGATGATGCGGAAGAGCGACGCGGAGGTCACGCTCATGAAGGAGGTCGCGCTCATGAGCGACGCGGGCATCGTCGCCCTGATGAAGGCGGCCAAGCCCGGCGTGAGCGAGCACGACCTAGCCGCCGAGGCGAACTACGCCCTGTTCAAGGCGGGGGCGGAGGACACGGCCTTCCCCATCGCCGCCTGCGGCGGCCCGCGGAGCGGCTTCAAGCACGTGGTCCCGAGCGCGCGGCGGCTCCAGGCCGGCGAGATCGCGTTCACGGACCTGGGCGCGCGGCTCAAGGGCTACTGCAGCGACACGGCGCGCGGGAAGGTCGTGGGTGACGCGCCGACGCCCGAGCAGCGGCGGTTCCTGAACGCGCAGATCGCCATCGTCCACGCGACGATCGCCATGATCAAGCCGGGCGTGCGCATCGGCGACGTGGCGGCCCGGGCGGCCGAGATGGCCAAGGAATTCGGATACGAGGAGTGGTTCTACTTCCGCGGCCACGGGATCGGCGCCACGACGCACATCCCGCCGAGCTTCGTTCCGGGGAGCAATGCGATCCTCGAGCGGAACATGACGTTCGCGTACGAGCCGATGTTCGTCCGCAAGGACTTCGGCACCGCCTGCGTGGAGGATCTCTACGTCGTGACGGCCGACGGCTGCGAGCGACTCTCCGAAGCGCCCGAGAAGTGGTGGGAGTAGGGGCGGCCGAACCGGCGGGACGTTCAGCTCTGGCGGCTCTGGCGGCTCAGGCGGATCTGGACGGCAAACCCAGGCGCGCGGCGGCGATCGGACCGTGATCCGGTTCGCCGCGCGCCGCCTCGGCTTCATGCTGGTGATCCTCGTCATCAGCAGCGTGATCGTCTTCGTGGTGGGGCGGCTTGCGCCGGGCGATCCGGTGCAGCTCCTGATGGGCGACCTGCGCGACCCCGTGGTCGAGGCGCGGGTGCGGCACGACCTGGGCCTGGATCGCCCCCTCTGGGCGCAGTACCTCCGATTCGCCGGGCACGCGCTTGGAGGCGATCTCGGCCAGTCCTACGCGAACCCCGGCCGGTCGGTGAACCGGATGGTCGCCGAGGCGCTCCCCGCCACGGCGCGGCTCGCCGCCGTGACGGTGGCGCTCGCGATTCTCCTCGGCGTGCCGCTGGGCGTCATCTCGGCGGTCGGGCGGGCGTCCGCGACGGACCTCCTGGCGCGCCTGGTCGCGCTCGGAGGCATGTCGCTGCCGAGCTTCGTGGCCGCGGTGCTCCTGATCCGGTGGCTCGCCCTCGGCTGGCACGTCGTGCCGGTGTCCGGCTGGGGCGAGCCCCGCCACTACGTTCTCCCGGTCCTCGTGCTGCTGGTCCAGCCGCTCGCGTACATCACGCGCGTCACGCGGGCGGGCGTGCTCCGCGTCCTGCCGGAGGACTACGTGCGCACGGCGCACAGCAAGGGCCTGTCGCCGTGGCGGATCCTGTCGCGGCACGTGCTGCCCAACGCCGCGATCTCGATCATCACGATCGCCGGGCTGGCCTTCAGCTACGCGCTCACCGGCGCCTTCGTCGTGGAGACGATCTTCCGCATCCCCGGGCTCGGGCAGGCGGCGATCGGTGCGCTCTTTCTGCGGGATTACCCGATGGTCCAGGCGGTGTCGCTTCTCTACGCGGCGATCTTCATCGGGACCAACTTCCTGGTCGATCTCGGCTACGCCTTCATCGATCCCCGGATCCGCTACCGATGACGGGCGGGGCGGCGCCGCTGGCCGATCCCACGCTCGTCCCGGTGATGCGGCGTGCCGAGCGGCACGGGCGGCTGCTGCGCGCACTTCGCCGAGACCGGACGACGGTGTGGGCCGGGCTGATCCTGGCGCTGGTCGTCGCCGGGAGTCTGCTCCTGCCGGCGATCCTCCCGTACCGCTACGACCAGCAGAGCCTGGACCACACGTTCGAAGGACCGACGGCCCGGCACTGGCTCGGCACCGACCAGTACGGCCGCGATCTCCTGACGCGTCTCGCGCACGGCGGCCGCATCTCGCTCGTCGTGGGGGTGGTCACGGTCCTGGCCGAAATCCTCCTGGGCGGGTTCCTGGGCGGGGTGGCGGGCTACGCCGGCGGGATGCTGGACGAGTGGCTGATGCGTCTGACGGACATGATGCTCGCCTTCCCGGCGCTCCTGCTGGCGCTGCTCCTCGCCGCCATGCTGGGGCCGGGGGCGACGACGGTCGTCGCGGCCCTGGCGCTCGCCGGCTGGCCCGCCATGGCCCGCACCGTGCGCGGCGAGATCCTGAGCCTGAAGGAGCGGGAGTTCGTCGTCGCGGCCCGGGCGCAGGGGGCGAGCGCTGGCCGCGTTCTCCTGCGGCACCTCCTGCTCAACACCGTGCACCTGATCGTCGTGCGCGCGACGCTCGACATCGGGCCGATCATCCTGACCGAAGCGACGCTCAGCTTCCTCGGCCTCGGTGTGCAGCGGCCGACGCCGTCGTGGGGCGTCCTGATCGCCGATTCGTTCCAGTATCTCCAGAGCGCGCCCGCCCTGGCCGTCATCCCCTGCGTCACCCTGTCGGTCACCATCCTGGCCCTCAACTTCGTCGGCGAGGGAGCGGCCGAGGCGATGGACCCCAGCGTGCGCGGGGCACCTTGACGCCATCGGGCGCCTGACCGATTCTGACTCGGACGTCGGCCCCGGTCGGTGATCGGGACCCGGCGGACTGACATGACTGTTGCGCAACGTACTGAGCGGAGGATCACGATGCCACGTCACGGACTTGGACTTCTCGCTGTGCTGGCGGCCGCGGTCGTTCTCTTCGTTGCGGTCGCGCCGGCCGGCGCTCAGGCTCCCACCGCGTTCCGCTCGGCCCTGCTGGGGGAGCCGCCGCACATCGATCCGCAGCGCATGGCGGACTTCGGCTCCTTCACGGTCACGACCCAGATCTACTCGACGCTCACGATCCTCAACGACAAGCTCCAGATCGTCCCGTACGCGGCCGAGAAGTGGACGGTGTCCCCTGACGGGCTCGCGTGGACCTTCAAGCTGCGAGACAACCTCGTGTTCCACAACGGCCGCAAGGCGGACGCCAGCGACGTCAAGTACTCGCTGACGCGGCTCGCCTCGCCGGATTCGCGCTCGCCGAGCTCCTTCCTGCTTCTGTCGGACTTCGTCGGCTTCGAGGCGGTGAACAAGCATCAGGAGAAGGACCTGGCCGGCGTCCGCGTGATCGACCCCTTGACCGTCGAGATCCGCCTCCAGTCTCCGCCGAAGGGCGACCTGGCGACGCGCCTCTCGCACATCTCGACGGCCATCATCGCGCGCGAGGCGGTGGAGGCGGGCGGGGCGAACTGGGCCGAGGCCCAGCCGATCGGGACGGGGCCCTGGAAGCTCAAGGAGTGGGCCCACCGCTCGAAGGTCGTGTACGACGCCTTCCCCCAGTTCTTCGAGGGGAAGCCGAGGGTCGACCGGCTGGAGATGCCGATCGTCCAGGAGCCGGCGACGCAGCTGGCGATGTACCAGAACGGCGAGCTGGACGTGGTCCTGGTTCCGCTGGGAGACTACCCGCGGCTCAAGGCCGACCCCCGGTGGGGCAAGGAGATGAAGGTGTGGGACCGCACGCAGGTGCAGTTCCTCGCCCTCAACCCGCGGGTCTACGCTCCGTTCAAGGATGTCCGCGTCCGCCAGGCGTTCGCCCACTCGATCGACAGGCAGAAGGTGATCAGCCAGGTGTTCCACGGCCTCTACATCCCGGCGGCCGGGATGCTCCCGCCCGGCATTCCCGGGTATGATGCTCAGCTGAAGGGCCTCCCGTACGATCCCGCCCGCGCCAAGCAGCTGCTGGCTGACGCGGGCTTCCCGGATGGCAAGGGGCTCCCGCCCCTGACCATGACGGTCAACCCGGTGACGGCCGACTACCGGATGATGGCCGAACCCGTCGCCGCGATGCTGAAGGACACGCTCGGGGTAAGCATCGAGGTGCAGATGCAGGAGTTCGCGAGCTACACCGCGGCGATGAACCGCCGCGACGTGCTGCCGTCGTTCATGACGGGGTGGAGCGCGAGCACGCTCGACGCGGGGTACTTCCACGAGCTGTGGCTCTACAGCAAGTCGCCGCTGAACCGCGTGAACTACGAGAGCGCGGCGTTCGACCGCCTGATCGAGCAGGCCAACGGGGCGCCCGACCGGGCCCGGCGCATCGGGTTCATCAAGCAGGCGGACGAGCTCATCACGAAGGACGTGCCGCTCATCCCGATCATGTACACGCGGTTCGTGTACCTGATCAGTCCGCGGGTGAAGGGCCTCGAGTCGGTGCCGCTGAGTCTCGGCTTCGGCCCGTTCCGGGCCGTCGAGATCGCGCGCTAGGGCGAAGAGGGGAGAGGAGACGGCGATGGCGATCTGGGACGATGTCATCCCCCGCGCCGAGCAGCAGATCTACGAGGATGGCGGATGGGGCGGCCGGGTCGGCTTCGGGCAGCGCCCGGCCCTGCTGGTCGTGGACATGTACACGGCCTTCGTGGACCCCGCGTACCCCTTCGCGAGCCCCGGCGCCCGGGACTCGGCGCGGGTGATCGCGCGGCTCCTCGATGCCGCCCGCGCGGGCGGCGCGCCCGTCTTCTACACGCGCGGCGAGCGGGCGACGTGGCCGATCGAGCGCGGGCGCTGGAAGACCCGGGGAGTCTATCGGCCCATCATGGAGCGTCCCGAGGCCTACCAGATCGTGCCCGAGCTGGCGCCGCGCCCCGACGAGCCCGTGATCGTCAAGGCGTTCCCGAGCGGGTTCGTGGGGACCAATCTCCTCGCGTATCTCGTCTACCACGGCGTCGACACGCTCATCGTGACCGGTGCCGTCACGAGCGGCTGCGTCCGCGACACCGTGCTGGACGCCTTCAACCACAACTATCGCGTGATCGTGCCGGTGGAGGCCGTCTGTGACCGGGGACCCACGTCCCACAAGGTGACGCTCTTCGACATTCACATGAAGTACGGCGACGTGGTGCCCCAGGCGGAGGTGCTCGACTACCTGAAGACGGTCCGCTCCGGCGAGGCGAGCCTCGCCCTCGAGGAAGCCGCCACGCGCTGAGCGGTCCGGGCCTGCGCGCGCGCCGCACGGCTTCCCGGCCGGCTGCGCGGACGCCC
>Ga0214473_10006004_pt1 | contig 14531 bp, 7 predicted proteins | sample RVTome_7_FD_203509 | JGI IMG/M metagenome (GOLD analysis project Ga0214473, IMG submission 203509) | Soil microbial communities from uranium-contaminated site in the Upper Colorado River Basin, Wyoming, United States - RVT98D197 | ecosystem: Environmental > Terrestrial > Soil > Contaminated >... | reverse complement strand
GACCGGACCCTCAAGGCGTTTGCCGATTTTCTTCTGGACATGGTCCGGTCATCGGATATCGCCGGCCGTTTCGGCGGCGAAGAATTCGTGATCGTCCTTCCTCAAACCGCCTGTCTGGATGCCGCGGCTGCGGCGGAGCGGATTCGCCAGGAAGTCGCCCGATATCCGTTTCGAATGGGCGCCCAAAGGGACAAGGTCTGTCAGTTCACGATCAGCATCGGCGTGTATTCGTCGTCCCAAAGCGGTATGACCGCGGACGATTTTCTCAATCAGGCCGATGAAGCGCTCTATCGGGCAAAAAAGGAAGGCAAAAATAGGGTCGTTGTCCTGGTGAAATAGCTCTTCCAGCCCTCAGGAGCGGCATTTCTTGAGGGCGAACGCAAGCCCGAAAAGAACAAACGCGGCAAGGATGATCGTCCCCGAAGCCGGCAGGTCAAGGACATAGGCGGCGACAAGACCGACGACCACGGCGACCACGGAGACGGCGCCCGAGAGAACAATCGCTGTTTTAAAATTCGAAGCCAGCTGCAGGCCGGCCGCGGCGGGAATCACGAGCAGCGCCGAGACGAGAAGAACGCCGACGACTTTCATGCCCAGAACGATCGTGATTGCGGCAAGGATGGTAATCCAGGTGTCGAGCCGCCTGACCGGAATTCCCGAAACGCGAGCCGAATCCCGGTCAAAAGTCAGATACATGAAAGTCCTGTAATTCCGCATAACCACAAGGAGCACGACGACCGCAAGGCCGACCGATAAGGCAACCTCGGCCGGTTCGATCGCCAGGATTTCGCCGAAGAGATAATTGAGGAGGGCGACGTTGAAATTCCCGGCGAGCGTTGCGAGGACGATGCCCAAAGCCATGCCTACGCTGCTGATGATGGCTATGGCCGCGTCGCCGTGGAGTCCGGCGCTTTCTTTGAGCTTCATGATGCCCAGGGAAGCGACCACCGAAAAAGCCAGCGCTACGGGAAGGGGCATCAGCTTCAGAACGAAGCCCAGGGCCACTCCGGCGAAAGCGATATGCGACAGCCCGTGTCCGATCATGGCGTCTTTGCGGAGAAGGAGAAAAACGCCGAGGACGGCGCAGGACAGGGCGATAAACGTCCCGGCGGCCAGGGCCCTCTGAAGAAAGGCGTATTCGAAAAAGGCGCTCATGTCCCCGAGCTCGATCCTAGTGGCGGTGCGAGACAAGATGTCCCCCGGCCAACATGTCCCGCATAGCTTCGGAACGGCAAAATTCGGCATGGCTGCCGTGGTAAACCAGGCTTTGGTTTAAGCAGGCCACGCGGCTCACGTGCCGGTCGACGATGCCGATGTCATGCGTAACCAGAACGATGGTCATCGGGATCTCTTTGTTCAACCGCCCGAGGAGAGCGTAAAAGTGTTCCTGGGTTTCCGCATCGACCCCGGTCGTCGGTTCGTCAAGAAACAAGATCTGCGGCCGGTTGACGATAGCCCGGGCGATGAACACCCGCTGTTGTTGGCCGCTCGATAGCCGGCCGATGCGCCGATTTTGCATGGATTCCATGCCGACGATAGCCAGGGCCTGACGGATGGCCGATTCTTCCTCTTTGCGCGGGGCACCGATTTTCCGCGGCGGGCGGATGGCCATGGCCACAACCTCTTTGACCGAAGCCGGAAAAAGCGGGTCGAAATGGGTCGCTTTCTGGGGAATATAACCGAGCTTCTCCCAAGCATGAAAGGCCTCGAGGTCCGTGCCGAAAATCCGGACGCGTCCCCGGCCGGGCTTGAGGAGGCCGAGGATGAGTTTCAAGAGCGTCGTTTTTCCGGAGCCGTTCGGCCCGATGACGGCAAGAAAGTCTCCGGCGCTAATCGACAGGCTGACATCGAGGAGGACGGGCGGGCCGCCGTAGTCGAATGTGACGCGGTCAACCTCGATCAGCGTTTCCGGCTTATCGGCAATGGAGTCCATGACGAAGGTTCTCCAGGTTCATTCGCATCAAGTCCAGGAACGTCGTCCCGGAGTCCAGTTCTCTTTTCGTGAGCGTATGGCCGGGATTCAGGGGCAGAACATCCGCCCCGATCGACGCGGCGATCTGCCGGGCGAGTTTTGGGCCGGCGCCGGTTTCATAAAAAATCGTGGGGACGCGGAGCTGGCCCGCCATCTCGATGATCCGGGCCAGATCTTTCGGAGTCGGGGTCGAATCAGGACTCATCCCGTAAGCGGAAATTTGGCGGAGATGATAGCGGCGGGCCAAATAGCCGAAAGCGGCATGGCCGCTGAAAATAAAAGCGTTGAGCTCGCACTGTTCGAACGCCTTCCGGTAATCCCCGTCCAGCCTTTTGAGCTTCTCTTTATAGGCCGAAGCTCCCCGGGCGAAAACATCGGCCTGGTCCGGTTCGATCTCGGTCAGTAGGCTTTGGATGCGGCCGACGAGGATTTCGTCAATTTCGAAATCGAGCCAAAGGTGAGGGTCGAGACTTTCTGATTCGTGCCCGCGGGACAGCCCTTCTTGACCGTCGCGCAGAAGCGGGAGGTCGCGCCCGATCTCGAGGACCTTCAGGCCCGGCCGGCGGACACTCCTGAGAACATCCACGGCCCAAGGCTCCAAGCCCTGGCCGATATAGACGAAAACATCGGCCCGGGAGAGCTTTTCCATGTCGCTGAACCGGGGCTGCCAGGTGTGAACTTCGGCGCCGGGAGGCAGAAAAAGACCTACGCCGCCCCTCTCTCGGGCGACTTCCCGGGCGAATTCCATCAGGGGAAAGACCGTGGTCAGGATCTTTATTCTCGGCCGGGCCGAGGCCGAAAAGCTGAGGCTAAAGACAGAAGCGAGGGATAAAAACAAAGAAAAAACAATCGCCAATCTATTTTTTCTCATGGGAAAAATATCGGTCCCGACCGCAGAGGCATTTTATGAAAAGGCCCGGAGAAAAGCAAATCGGCTTGAACGGCCGCTCCTTTTGTGGCATCATTTTCCTTTACGGATGTCGTTGTTTGGAGGAACACCAATGAGCTCAAATCTCTCCGGCTTAAAGCCGGCCCATCTCTGGAAGCATTTTAGCCGTATCCTCGAAATTCCCCACGGCTCGGGCAATGAACATGCCCTGGCCGAATATATCCGCGCCCAGGCGAAGACGCTCGCCCTCTTTAACGCCAGAGATAAGGCAGGCAACGTTCTCGTCCGGAAGCCTGGAACGCCCGGCCGCGAAAACAAGGCAGCGGTCGTTCTCCAGGCTCATCTGGACATGGTCTGCGAAAAAAATTCCGACGTCAAACACGATTTTCTGAAAGATCCGATCGAGGCGGAAATCCGCGACGGGTGGGTCCGGGCCAAAGGAACGACTCTCGGCTCGGATAATGGGATCGGGGTTTCGGCCGCTCTGGCCCTCATGGAAGAGACGTCGCTCGTCCATGGTCCCCTCGAATTTCTTTTTACGGTTGACGAGGAGACCGGCTTGAACGGAGCCCGGGGGATAGAACCCGCCTCACTCAAGGGGAAAAAATTGATCAACCTCGACAGTGAGGATGAAGGGACCTTTACCATCGGTTGCGCCGGCGGCGCCGAGTCCGAAATCGTTTTTCCCCTCAAAAGAAAAAAATCCAAGCTGAAGAACGCCTTTCGCCTGAAGATCTCAGGACTCCGCGGCGGCCATTCGGGGCTCGATATCAATCTCGGCCGGGCGAACGCCATTAAGCTCTTAGCCCGCCTTCTCTGGCAATCCGGACAGTCTTTTTCCTACGAAGTCCTGAGCCTCGAAGGCGGAAATAAACATAACGCGATTCCCCGTGAAGCCTGGGCCGACCTTTTGATCGAAACGGCGAAAATCAATCCCTTGATGACCTTCTTTGATAAGGCGGCCGCCAAAACAAAAATCGAATATGGTTCGGTCGAGAAGGACCTCCACGCCTCGTTCGAAGAAATCGCGCTAAAAAAGATTGACCCGATGAGCGCGGCTTCGCGGGAATCTTTGATCAATTTCCTCCTGGCCTGTCCCCACGGCACACTCCGGATGCATCCGGAAATTCCGGGTCTGGTCGAAACCTCGACGAACCTGGCCATTCTCCGCACGGCCAAGGACAAGGCCAAAATCACCTGCAGCAGCCGGAGCTCGGTCGCGCCGGCCCTGGAAGCGACGCGCCAATCGCTCTCCGCTCTGGTCGCACTCTCGGGCGCTAAAATCAAGCAGCCCGAAGGATATCCGGGTTGGACGCCCAACCTCCAGTCGCCCCTTCTGGCCACGCTTAAAAGCGTCCACGAAAAGGTCTTTGCCAAAGCGGCCCACGTTGTCGCCGTTCACGCCGGCCTGGAATGCGGCATCATCGGCGAAAAATTTCCGGGCATGGACATGATTTCTTTCGGACCGACGATCAAGCATCCTCATTCACCCGAAGAAAGCGTCGAGATTGCTTCGGTCGAGAACTTCTGGAAATTCCTGGCCGCCGCCCTGCTCGAACTGGCCTGAAGGAGTTTCTTTTCCCGGGAACCCTGGCGGATGGCAACCGCCGCCCGGCATATTTGTCTGAGTCCTCGATTCGTAGTAGAATTCTGCCAATGGACCGCTCCTCACTGACATTGCGAAAGGAAGATTCATGGGGAAAAGATTAAGAATCGGCGGACGTGTCATGGCTCTGGCTGTGCTGGCTTTTTTGGCCGCGGATTGTCGCGAAAAGACAACCCAGGCCTCCCGCATCCCACCCCCGGCCAACATCGAAATCAAGGGCGACCTCGGCGTTCTCCACGCTTCACCCTCCGGCCAACTCCAGACCGCGCTTGAATCGGACGAGATCGTCGCCGTCTTCGATCATCCGATGGCCGCCCTGGAGCCGCTTCCGCTCAACGAAAGCACCGATTTCCTAAAGCTCGATCCTTCCCTCTCCGGCACGTATCAATGGCTGGGAACGAGGACCTTGAGTTTCAGGCCGAAAGAAAAAATGCCCTGGGGCACTGAATTCCGGGCCAGCGTTCCGGCGGGAACGACCTCACTCGACGGATATTCGCTTAAAAAGGATTATTCCTGGACGTTTGCCACGGCCCGCCCGCGCCTTCTCCGGCATTTCCCCGAAGCGAAACAAAAACAACAAAAGCTGGATACGGAGGTTCTTCTCCTCTTCAACCAGCCCATCGACTCCGAGAAGGCCGGGGCGCATATCGTTTTTTCCAGCGCGGGGCCCGAAGGAATCGAACAAAAGGTCGATTTTGCAATCGGCCATCCTCTCTCCGCTCGTCTCGCGGAAGCGGAGACGAAAATACCCCCCGAGAACAGCCTTATTCTCAGACCGGTTCAGAAGCTGAAACCGGAATTCATCTACACTGTTGAGCTGAAGGCCGGTTTGCCCGGCAGAGATGGTCGTCTGGGCATGGAGAAAAACGTATTTTTCAATTTCGAAACGTATAAGCTGTTTCATTTCGTGGCCCTCAACCAGAGCGAAGGCCATGTTCCCGAAGACCCCCTCGTCTTCCGCTTTACGAACAGCGTTGCTTACAAGGATTTTATCGCCAAGATCCGTTTTGAACCTCAGCTGGAAATTCCCGACTACTACGCGGAATGGAGCCTCGCCAATCCGGAGCTTTGGCTCACTCTTCCCCTCAAACCCGATACCTCCTATACGGCGTCGATTTCCGCCGACCTCAAAGACGCTTTCGGCAACAGGCTCGGCCAGGAAGTCAAATTCGTTTTTTCGACAGCGTCCACCAAGCCTTTTGCCCGGATGACGACCGGATACGGAGTCCTTGAAGCCTACGGAGACTTGACCTACTCCCTTTCCGCCGTCAACACGGCCCAGCTCCAGATGCAGGCCGCCCGGTTGAACAAAGACGACGTGATTCCCATTTTGGAGAGCGAAAAAGTCTTTTGGTCGAGCGAGCGCTATGTTCGGGGAGGCGGATTCTTCCAGGTCGACCGGCCGCTCAGCCTGAATCTGCCGCGGAACGAGCGACGGCTCGTTCCGCTCAACATCCGCGAGCTTGCCGGCGAGCCATATGGATTTTTGCTCGTCCAACTCGATAACCCGGCCGCGGAAAAGTGGGACCGCTATCCCAAGGCCTTTCTTCAAATCACGGATCTCGGTATATCGGGCAAATTCTCTCCCGAGAACAACGTCATTTGGGTCACCGAGCTGCGGACGGGAAAGCCGGTGGCCGGGGCCGAAGTTGAAATCCGCGACGAGACGAACGCTGTGCGCTGGAAAGGAAAAACGGACACGGACGGGAAAGCCCAATCGCCCGGCTGGAAAATCCTCGGAATCCCGAGCAAGAGCACTTGGGAAAAGCCCAAACAATGGGTTTTCGCCCGGCGCGGTTCAGACCTCGCCCTCACCTCCTCCGAATGGGGTTCCGGTCTCGATCCCTACAGGTTCAACATCCCGTACGAGTGGAGCCCCGAGCCGCAAAGAGTCGAGGGCTCGGTCTTTTCCGAGCGCGGAATCTACCGGGCGGGCGAGACCGTCCACCTCAAGGGAATCTTCCGCAAGCGGGAAAAAGGAGAGTGGCGGCTCCCGGCCGTTCCCCGTGTCGCTTGCGAAGTCCTGGATTCTTTCCAGAAAACGGCGTTGAAGAGTCAGCCGGAACTCGACCCGTTCGGCTCGTTCTCCTGCGATTTCGAAACGCGGCCCGATGCTTCGCTCGGGACCTACACGGTCAATGTCAAGATCCCGCCCGAAACCCCCGCGGATAAAGAAACGACAATATCGGGCTCGTTCCGGGTCGAAGCGTTCCGGCCCGCGGAATTCGAAGTCCATTTACGGACGCTCAAGGATTCCTTTATTTTCGGCGACCCTTACCTGGCTGAAGTCCGGGGCGCCTATCTTTTCGGCGGGGCCATGGCCGGCCAAAAAGCAACGTGGACCCTTCGCCTCAATCCCACCCCTTTTATCCCGCCGGGCTTCAAGGGTTTCGTCTTCGGTGATGAGATCGATTCCTGGAGCGAAAGCGAGGACATGAGCGAGAGAAGCCGGCTGATTGCCTCGGGCGAAGGAACTCTCGGCCCTGACGGAAAGCTGGCGGTCAAAGTCCCCTTGGTTCCCGAAAAAGAAAAATCGACGGTCAGCGCGGCTCTCGAAGCGAGCATCCAAAGCCCCAGCCTGCGTTCGGTCTCGAACAGAATTCAGACCATCGTCCACCAAGGCGAATTTTATATCGGCTTGAAACCCGCTTCGTCCTTTTTGAAAAAAGGCGATAAAATCTCCGTCCAGGTCGTCGCCGCCGCTCCGAGCGGCAGCCCCATTCCCGAGAAAAAGGTCTCGGTCAGGCTCGTTAAGCGCGAATGGCGCTCCGTACGGAAAGCCGATGCCGGCGGAGGATTTCGCTGGATTTCGGAAAATGTGGATACGGAGATGGAAGCGGTCGACGTCCGGACGAAGAGCGAGCCTGTCGCTATCGCGTTCCAGCCGCAGAAATCCGGGTTCTATCTGATCGCCGCGACCTCTCAGGACACCCGCAAGAACACGGTCAACACGACAACCTATGTCTATGTCACCGGCCAGGATTACATCCCCTGGAAACGGTCCGACGACGATTTTCTGGAGCTCATCGCCGACAAGGACGGCTATCGTCCCGGAGAGAAGGCCCGAATCCTCGTCAAATCGCCCTATGAGCGGGCGAAAGCGATGGTGACGATCGAGCGCGAATTCATCCTCCACACGGAGATTCTCGACCTCATCGGAAGCGCCAGCGAAATCGAGATCCCCATCACTCAAGACCATATTCCGAATGTCTTTATCTCCGTCCTCCTTGTTCAGGGTCGAACGGCCGAGCCCGCGGCCGGGGCGGAAGACGTCGGCAAGCCTTCATTCAAGCTCGGCTATGTCAATCTGAGCGTCGACCCCTCGGAAAAGCGGCTATCGGTAAGCCTCGGCCCCGAAAAAAAGAGCTATAAACCCAAAGATCGGGTTAAAGTCCGGATCAAGGTCCAAGACGCGAAAAACAACGGCGCCCTCGCGTCCGTCGCTCTGGCCGCGGTCGACCTTGGAGTCCTGAACGTGATCGGCTATCAGACTCCCGATCCGTTCAGTCTGTTTTATGGGGAAAAGCCGCTTTCCGTGCAGACTTCGGAGACTCGTCTCCATGTCGTCGGCCAGCGAAGCTTCGGCGAAAAAGGCGAAAATGTCGGAGGAGGAGGCGTCGAAATGGCCGCGGCGCCCGGAGGCCTGTCCGAAGTCGAGCTCCGCGGAGATTTTAAGTCGACGGCCTATTGGAACCCGTCAATCCTGACCGACGAGAAAGGCGAAGCCACGGTCGAGTTTTCCCTCCCTGACAATCTTACGACGTTCCGTCTCATGGCCGTCGTCCAGACGAAAGACTCCCGTTTTGGCCGGGCTGAAGAAAACATCAAGGTCACCAAACCTCTCCTCCTTCTTCCTTCGCTGCCCCGGTTCGTCCGGGTCGGCGACGAGTTCCAGGCCGGAGTTGTGATCCATAACAATTCGGACAAAAAAGGCGCGGTGGCGGTTGCCTGTGAAGCGAAGGGAATCCGGCTCTCCGGCGCCGCCGACGGCCGAGACTTCGCCCTCGGGCCGGGAGAGGCCAGGGAATTTCTTTATTCTTTAAAAGCCGAAACGCCCGGGAAGGCTATTTTCGCTTTCAGGGCGAAGATGGGCGAAGAGAGCGACGGCCTGGAATTGACCATCCCCGTCGAGCTGCCACGCCCGACCGAGACCGTCGCGACGGCCGGCCGGGTCACGGGACAGACCGCGGAGGAATACGTTACGATCCCCGAAACCATCACCGCGAACGAGAATAAAATCGAAGTCCAGGCCGCGGCCAGCGCCTTGGCCGGATTGACCGGCTCCGTCGATTATTTAACGAACTATCCCTACCTTTGCCTCGAGCAGCGTCTTTCCTCCATTTTGCCGTATCTCGTCGCTCCGAAAATTATTCAGGACTTCAAGCTCAGCTCCTTGAGCCCGGCGGAGATCCGGGACAAGGTTCAGAGCTCGCTCAAGGAAGTCTACGCCTGCCAGAAGCCCAGCGGCGGATTCGGGCTTTGGCCCGATTCCTCGGTCGAATCGCCTTATATCTCCTGCTACGCCGTCTTCGCTCTGGAGAAAGCTCGGGCTGCCGGATACGCCGTCAACGATCAGGCTCTTTCCAATGGATTGGTCTATGCGCGGAATCTCTTACGGGCCAAGCTCGATCCGAGTTTTCCTTATGACCAAAGGAGTTGGGCGACGACCCAGGCTTTCGCCCTATATCTCCTGGCGCTCGCCCGACAGCCGGAAGCGGCTTATGCCGAAAAACTTTTCCTTGATCGTGAAGCTCTGTCCCTCTTCGGCCGGGCGTATCTGCTCAAGGCCCTCTTCCTCGGAAGCGCGGACCGGGGCGCCTTCGCCATTCTCCTCCAGGAGCTCCTCAATAAGGCAAAGATCACGGCCGCCGACGCCCACTTTGAAGAAGACGCCGAAAACGGGCTCCGTTGGATTTATTCCTCCAACGCCCGGACGACGGCGATCATCGTCCAGACGCTTGTCGAAACTGGATCGCCGTCTCCGCTCCTCCCGGCCGCCGCGAAATGGCTGGTCGAAAAGCAAAAAGCCGGCCGTTGGTCATCCACTCAGGAAAATTTCTTCGTGTTCTACGCCTTGAACGATTTTTACAAAACGATGGAAAAAGGCAAGCCTGAGTTCAAGGCAGAAATCACCCTGGCCCGAAAGACGCTCCTCGAGGCTCAATTCCGGGACGCGTCCCAGACCGCTCAGAAGTCATGGCCGCTCGGGGCATGGAGCCCGGGAAAATCTCTTCCGCTCAGGATCGTCAAGACCGGGGCCGGGACTCTTTACTACAATGTCCGGATGACCTATGGGCCGCGGATTACGCTCGATCCCCGCGACGAAGGGATCGCGGTCTATAAAAAAATCGAATCGCTCGACGGGCGTCCTCTGGACGCGGTCAAAGCCGGTTCGCTCGCCGTCGTCACCCTCGTCTTCGCCGTTCCCAAGGAAAGCCTGTTCGTCGTCGTCGATGATCCGCTGCCGGCGGGGTTTGAGGCCGTCAATCCGAATTTCCTTACGGAAAGCCAGGAACAACTGCGGGCGCTCGACGAGCTCGGGCCCACGGACACGAGTCCCTGGTGGGAGGGTTTTAATCATATCGAGATGCACGACGACAAGGTCCTCCTCTTTTCGGATTCGCTCCGGACCGGGATCCATACCCACCGCTATCTCGTCCGGGCTTTGACCTCAGGGCGGTTCACGCTTCCCGGAACCAAGGCGATGCAGATGTATGCGCCCGAAGTCTTCGGCCGGAGCGCCGAGCGGATCGTTCCCATCGTGAAGTGAGACGCCAGACGAGACGAGCGATCGCGATTTCCCTGGGTCTGGGAGTCTGCCTCGGGCTCTGCCTGTCTCTCTATCTTCCCGTTTCGCGGCGCCGCCTCGACGCCCAGCCCGTCATCTCCCTCCGGATCGAGGACAGGAACGGCGTTCTTTTGCGCGAAGTCCTCTCGGACGAAGGAGGACGCTGCCGCTGGGTCAGCCTCCGGGACATCTCCCCTCTTCTTCTCAAGGCGACGATCGCGGCCGAAGATAGATATTATTTCTCCCATCCGGGGGTGAATCCATACGCCGTTGTCCGGGCGTTCGTCCAGAACCTCAGAAGCCGGCGGGTCGTTTCCGGAGCGTCGACTATTACCCAGCAGGTCATCCGCAATATTTATCATTTCCGGAGGAACGTCCTTGCCAAAGTGAAGGAAGCCTGGCTCGCGGTTCGCCTCGAGCGCACGCTGACCAAGGACGAAATTCTGGTCCAGTATCTCAACCGCATTTCTTACGGAAACCAGGCCTTCGGCGTCGAAGCGGCAGCCCGCCTCTATTTCGACAAGCCATCCGAGGACCTCAGCCTGGCCGAAGCCGCCTTCCTCGCCGCTCTCCCCCGTTCTCCGTCCGAGCTTAATCCCTACAGAAATTGCGCGGCGGCCGGCAAGCGACAGAACGAGGTCCTGCGGAAAATGTTTGACCTGAAATTCATCGACCGGGCATCCTTCGAACGGGCCCGAGCGGAATCATTGAGCTTGAGCTCCGAAAAAGAAAAATTTCGGGCCCCTCATTTCTGCGACTTTATCCTGGAAAACCTTCCGGCCGAGGCCCGCCGGGGGCTGGCCGTCATCCGGACGACCCTGGACTACGGATTACAGGAAAAGGTTGAAGTGCAGCTCCGGGTTCATCTCGGAGCCCTGGAAGCCAAAAGGATCACAAACGGCGCGGTTCTTGTCCTCGACAACCGGACGGGCGAAATCCTGGCGATGGTCGGGTCCCGGGATTTTTTTGACGGGGAACGGAGCGGGCAGGTCAACGGAGCGCTTTCTCTCCGGCAGCCCGGATCAACCCTTAAGCCGTTGACTTATGCCCTGGCCTTGGAACGCGGGATGACCGCGGCGACGATTCTGGATGACGTCCCGACGCCGTTTGCGACCAGTACCGGGAGCTACATGCCCGAAAATTATGATGAAAAGTATCATGGCCGGATCCGTCTGCGCAGTGCCCTGGCCAGCTCTTACAACATCCCGGCCGTCGAGGTTCTTCAAACGCTCGGCCCCGACCTGCTCTATCTCCGGCTCCGGGAACTCGGATTCGCCAACCTCCACGGATCGCCCGGCTTCTATGGCGTCGGCTTGACGCTCGGGAACGGTGAAGTCACCCTCCTGGAGCTTGTCCGCGCTTATGCGGCTCTGGCCCGGGGCGGAATAGCCAGCCGGGAGAAAAGCGTCCTGGCCGTCATTCACAACGGCCGGGCGAAGACCGCTGCTCCTCAAGAATCGAGCTCGAACCGCGTTTTTTCTCCGCAGGCGGCGTTCATCATCACCCACATTCTCGCGGACAAGGACGCCCGTATCCCGACCTTCGGATACCTGTCTCCTCTCAATTTTCCTTTCCCCGCGGCGGCCAAGACCGGAACATCCAAGGATTTTCGCGACAACTGGACGGTCGGCTATACGCCGAGGCATACAGTCGGAGTTTGGGCCGGCAATTTCGATGGGACGCCGATGGAAAACGTTTCGGGCGTATCGGGAGCCGGACCGGTCTTCCGGGACATCATGCTCCTCCTCGCCGCCGGCCGGTCCGACGCGTTCGAAGAGCCGAGGGATATTGTCCATGCCCGGATTTGTCCTCTATCCGGAGAACTCCCCTCGCCTCGGTGCCCGAGCGCTATCGACGAAGTCTTCATTCGCGGAACCGAGCCACTCGCCCAATGCTCCCTGACCCATGGGCCCGATCAAAAACCTCCGTCTCGCCTTGTTCCCGGCGTCGGGTCGGCCCGGAACGAGCTGATGATCGTCATGCCCCAGGAGGGCGATGTCTACAAGATCGACCCGATTCTCCGCCGGGACTTCCAAGCAATTCAGCTCAAGGCCGATGTTCCCCTCGACTCGGGGATTCGCTCGGTCGAATGGTGGGTCAACGGGCGAAGCATCGGAGCGCGGGAATTCCCCCACGCGCTCTCCTGGAATCTCAAACCGGGTTCCTATACAATTAAGGCCCGAGCTTTGGCCGGCGGTCGAAAATTCGAGAGCCGGCCGGTTCGCATCACCGTTCTGTCATGAGCCTGAAAGGAAATTTGAGATGAAACGTCGGGAAGCGTTGAGCGCGCTCGGCGCCCTGGGCGTTTTAGCCCCAAACATCTTATCCTCACGGCCAAGGAGTCAAGCGATGAAAAAAGAAGTGAAAACGGACAAGGCGCCGAAAGCCATTGGACCCTATTCCCAGGGAATCGTGGCCAACGGTTTGATTTTTTGTTCGGGGCAGATCCCGATTATCCCCGAAACGGGCGAACTCAACAGGGGAACGATCGAAGACCAGACGGGCCAGGTCCTCAAGAATCTTTCGGCCGTTCTCGAAGCGGGGGGAAGCTCTTTGGACGGCGTCGTCAAAACGACGGTTTTCCTCCAAGACATGAACGATTTCGCGGCGATGAACAAAGTCTATGAAGGGTTTTTCAAGGCGCCGTTCCCGGCGCGGGCCACCGTCCAGGTCGCCCGCTTGCCGCGGGACGCCAAGGTCGAGATCGAAGCCGTCGCCGTCCCCAAATAATCTGGACTCGGGCGCCGGGTTTAGGATAAAATCGCCGCGTGCCGATTTACGAATTCTGTTGCGCTTCGTGCCGAAAATCCTTTGAACAGCTCGTCCGCCTCGGCCGCGAAAAAGATGTCACTTGCCCCGCCTGCGGGAAGGCCGAGCTCCGGAAGCTCTTTTCATCGTTCGGGATCGGCGGCGGGGCCGACAGGACCAAGTCGTCCGGAAGCGGCTGCGCGTCCTGTTCCGGTTCGTCCTGCAGCACCTGCAAATAACAATAGAATCCTTTGGAGATGAGCGACATACGGATCGGCGTCGACACGGGCGGAACGTTCACGGATTTCGTCATTTTCGCCCGCGGCATTCTCACCACGAAAAAACTTCCCTCGACGCCGGCCGATCCCTCTCTCGCGATTCTCGAGGGACTCAGGGAATTTCTGGACATCCCCGGCCGGGTGAGGGTCATTCATGGAACCACCGTGGCGACCAATGCCCTCCTCGAAAGAAAAGGCGCCCGGCTCGCGCTGATCACGACGAAGGGATTCGAGGATGTTCTCCTCATCGGCCGGCAGAATCGATCTCTCCTTTACAGCCTGAACGGCGAAAAGCGAATCCCCATCATCGAGCGCAGGCTCAGCTTCGGCCTCGAGGAACGGACCCTGCCATCCGGCCTGGTCGTCAAAAAACCGGCGCAAAAAGACATCGGACGCATCCTCGCCCGCATCCGCCGTCAGCGCGTCGAAGCCGTCGCCGTCTCGCTGATCAATGCTTATGCCAGCGCGGCCAACGAAAATGCCATTTTGAACGCGCTCAAAAAAAGCGGCATCTCGGCTTCGGTCTCGAGCCACATTCTTCCCGAGTATCGGGAATACGAACGGACAGCGACAACCGCGGCAAACGCCTATCTCATCCCCATCCTCGGCCGCTACCTCTCCACCCTCGAAAAAAACATCGGTCGAGCCGAGCTGAGGGTCATGCAATCCAATGAAGGATACATTTCGGCGGCGAAGGCCAAGGTCGAGCCGATCAGGACGGCCCTTTCCGGTCCGGCGGGCGGAGTTGTCGGCTCGCTTTATCTAGCCAAAACCGCCGGTTTCGGCAAAATCATCAGTTTCGACATGGGTGGAACATCGACCGACGTGTCCATGATCGAAGGACGTATCCGGAGGACGAGCGAAAACACGGTCGGCGATTTTCCGATCCGGCTGCCGATGATCGACATCCATTCCGTCGGCGCCGGAGGCGGATCGATCGCCCATGTCGATAAGGCCGGGTCATTACGCGTCGGCCCCCAAAGTGCCGGGGCCGACCCGGGTCCGGCCTGCTATGGCCGCGGGCTGGACCCGACCGTAACTGACGCCAACCTTGTCCTGGGCCGGATCGACCCCGAATTCTTTCTGGGCGGGACCATGCCCATCTTCCCGGAGCGGAGCCTGGCCGCGGTCGCGGCGCTGGGGGGCCGCATCGGCAAGTCCGTTCGGGAAACGGCCCAAGGGATCATCGACATCGCCAACGCCAACATGGAAAAGGCCATCCGTCTCATCACCATCGAGCGCGGATTCGA
>Ga0214473_10006003_pt1 | contig 14532 bp, 11 predicted proteins | sample RVTome_7_FD_203509 | JGI IMG/M metagenome (GOLD analysis project Ga0214473, IMG submission 203509) | Soil microbial communities from uranium-contaminated site in the Upper Colorado River Basin, Wyoming, United States - RVT98D197 | ecosystem: Environmental > Terrestrial > Soil > Contaminated >... | reverse complement strand
GGTCTCGGACTCGCCGCCTACTGGTGCGCGGTAGGAATCAAGGCGTGAAGCCGACCGGAAGGTGGACTTCCCCTCGATGAAGATCCTCGCGCTCACTCCCAATCCGGTCGCGACTTCACCTGGCCACCGCTTTCGCCTCGGACAGTGGACCCCGTTTCTGCGTGAGCAAGGGATCGAGATCGTCTGTGCCCCTTTCGCCTCCGAGGCCCTCGGTCGAATCCTCTACCAACGCGGGCACACGTTGGAAAAGGCGGTGCGCTTCCTCGGCGCTTACTCGCGTCAGCTGACCCGGATCGCCAACGCGAAACGGTTCGACCTCGTTTACATCTTCCGCGAGGCGGCGCTCATCGGTCCCGCATGGATCGAAGGTTGGATGGCTCTGCGAGGTCTCCCCATCGTCTTCGACTTCGACGATGCGGTTTTCCTCAGGTACAAGAGCCCTTCGAACGGCTACTTGAGCTACCTCAAGTTTCCGGGAAAAACGGCGAAGCTTTGCCGCCTCGCGCGTCAGGTGATGGCGGGGAACGACTATCTCGCAAGCTATGCCTCTCGTTTCAACAACGAAGTCACCGTCGTTCCCACGACCATCGACGTCGAGCTCTATCGGCCCTCTCTCCGCCGAGCCGCGACCGGACTCCCGACCGTCGGCTGGACCGGGAGCCACAGCACGGCACAACATTTGAGAACGGTCGTGCCCGCACTCGAGGAGCTGGCGCGTCATCGGCGCTTCCGACTGCTGGTGGTCGGCGTCGAGCCACCCGCCATTCGGGGCGTCGAGGTCGAGGCACGTCCCTGGCGCGCCGCGAGCGAAGCTCAGGATCTGAGCGACGTCGACGTGGGCATCATGCCTCTTCCCGATGACGACTGGTCGCGGGGCAAGTGCGGCTTGAAGGCCCTTCAGTTCATGGCCCTGGGTATTCCCACAGTCGTGTCTCCCGTGGGGGTGAACTTGCAGATCGTTCGTCACGGCGAGAACGGTCTCGTGGCTGGGAGCGAGCGCGATTGGGTCGAAAACCTGTCCAGCCTCCTCGAAAACGCCGAGCGCCGACACCGTCTCGGTGCACGGGGTCGCCACACCGTGGTCGAGCACTACTCGGCGCGATCGGTGGCACCCCGTGTCATCGAGATATTCCAGAAAGCGACCGAGGGCTCAGCGAAGACGGGAGGGTGAGGAGCCTCCATAATTTCGTCCAGGGCTCCACCGCCTCGGTGAATTCAATCGGGATGAAGCTCGAGAGCGGCTTCGGTTCGGCCGCTGCGCGAAACAACGCTCGGCACCTCTCGACACATCGAGCGCGGCGTTCTCGGCGTTGCTCCCACTTATGCTTGGAAACGAAGACGGCCCCTTGCTTTCGCCAAGCTGAAGTCGAGGTTACACGTCGGAGCGGGTCCGGCTACTCGAGCCCCGTCGGATATCAACGTGCTATGATCAAAAAGTCAATCCGTCCTCAAAACCGAGAATGAGGTTCTTTCAGAAGGGCTCAGACCCTGAGCGCCGCCGCGCGCAATGGGACCTCGAGGCCGGAGTCAGCAATTATCTGGCGCTCCTCGGAGGCCAAGTGGGGAGCGCGGCGCTTTCGTTCGCGTCCGTCTGGCTTGCGGTCCGCGCCCTCGGCGCCGAGGGATACGGAGGCATCGTAGCCCTCATCGCGGGCTCTCAGCTCATCGGGCAATCGGCCGTCCAATGGACCGCCATCGCCGTCTTTCGCCATGGCTGTCAGGAGTTCGTCGATCACGGACGTATCGCGGCCGCGTTCTGGAACCGGCTCGCCATTCTCGCTGCCAACTTCCTTCTCCTCTTTCTCCTGGCTCCGTGGTGGCTTCCTTGGGTCTCTCGGTTACTCTCGATCCCCCCGAGGGGCGTTTTTTTCGTCGTCATCCACCTGGTGACGACCTCCGTCGCCATACACGCGCAACAGTCGCTGCAGGCCGCCAAGCTTCCGCAGTTCCAGTCTCTGCTGCAGATTCTAGAGCGGGGTGGCGTCGCGCTGGTCCTGGTGATGTTGACCTTCCTGGGTACGTTCACCTGGTCTAGAGCGGCGGCGGTCTTCGTTCTCGCCCCTCTCATCACGGCGGTTCTGGGATGCTGGCGTCTGCGCCACCTCATCCTTCCTCCACCAGGATTACAGATACCGCTGATTCGCGAGATGATTCGCTTCTCCTCTCCTTTGATCTTCTTCTCCGTCGTCGGCTACCTCACCAGCAACCATCTGGACGCCATCTTCGTGCTCCAGTACCTCTCCCCCTCCGAGCTTGGCGTCTACGCCACGGCCTATCAGCTCGCGGGGGTCTTCATGCAGCTTCCGAGCCTGCTGGGCTCGCTTTTCATGGCTTTCCTCATAACCACCGACGCCGAGGGCGACGGAGCCCACGTCGAGCGGTTCTTCCTCTCGGTGCTTCCCACGCTCACGCTCGCCCTGTCTGCGTTCGCCGCCATCGCCACAACCGGTGGCTCGATCCTTCTTGACCTGTTTTTCCCCGATGCGTTCCGCAACGCGCGCTCGCTTCTGTGGCCTCTAATGGGCGCCGCCATCCTCGCCGCACCCGTTACCATCGCCTTCGGCCCGGCCGCCAATGCTCGTTCGCGGACCTCACTCGCTGCGGTCTCGGCGGTCGTCGCCGCGGTCACCAACACGCTCCTGAACCTCGTTCTCATACCGGCTTTCGGTCTTCTAGGTTGCGCCTGGGCGACGACGGCCTCGTTCGGAGCTTGCCTCGTCGTCTTCCTGCTCCTGGCCCCCCGTCTCCCCGCGCCCCGCAGCTGGACCGTCTACGCCACTTTTCCCATGCTCGCTGGAGCCGTGATGGGCTCCGGAGGAAAGGAATGGGGCGCGCTCGCCCTGACTCTGACGACCGCGGTCGTAATCGGGCTCTTGCATCAACGCGACGTTCGAAGCGCGCTGCGCGCGCTCGCCGCCCTTCCGGCAATCGAGTCGCTGCTGCTTTCCTTGAAGAGCACCCGGGCTCGGGCGGAGCTGCCGTGAGTCGGGTGTGTTAGTATGGGGTCATAACCTGAAAAGTTTCTGACGGTTGACGAGTCCCCTGCCGGGACCGCCAGCAAGGAGCGCAGCGCATTTTGCCCATGGTCGAGTACCGGCTCCTCGAATGGTTCCCGCGCGTCGTGCCATGGAAGCTTCTCGCGCCCCTGACCCTGCCCATCGGACGTCAGCTCAAGACCAAGTGGCACTTCTGGTACGAGAGCGCGCGCATGATCGAGACCGCCTTCGGCTTCGCGTTCAACAACGGGGTTCGTGGCGACTATCTCGAGTTCGGCGTCTACCAGGGACGCACGTTCATCGACGCCTGGGAAGCAGCTCGTCGCTACCAAATGCCCGAAATGCGCTTCCACGCGTTCGACTCGTTCGCGGGGCTCCCTGAGCCCGAGCACCATGACGCAGGCGGCGGCTTTTGGGGAGGGCAGTTCCATTGCGCCCGCGCGAAGTTCGAAGCGACCCTTCGGCGGCGAAAGGTCGATCTTTCACGAGTTTCGATCCACGAGGGCATGTTCGACGAGACGCTGTCCGAGCCCGACAGCCTCCGGAAGCTGGGCGTGGAACAAGCGTCGGTCGTCTGGATCGATTGCGACCTCTACGCTTCTACGGTACCGGTGCTCCGAGCACTGACCGATATCGTCGTCGACGGGACAGTACTCATCTTCGACGACTGGTACTGTTTCAACGGGCGGCCCGACCGGGGCGAGCAGCGAGCGTGCTCGGAATGGCTCGACGTGCATCCGCGCATCCGGCTCGTCGAGTACCAGAAATTTCACTGGGCGGGCGCTTCGTTCATCGTAAACCTGGATTGAGTCGCGCCGCCCGAGAAATGTCGCCCGAGCTCGCCCTGACGTCCCCGAAAGAACCGGTGGATATTCAGATGCTCCGAAGCCTTCTCCACCGCTGGCCGTTCAGGCGAGGCAAGGGGGCGATCCTCCGCGTCTTTTCCCCGATTTGGGAGGGGCGCGAGTTCCTGATCGCGGTCGAGACCGACGTGTTCGTTCCCGCCGCACTCGACGACTATATGGTGTATTGGGTTTTCGTCAACGGCTACCACCGCGACGCCGTCGTGCGGTTGTCACGAGAGCTCATTTTGCCCGGAGACACGGTGCTGGACGTGGGCGCCAATATCGGCTTGTGGGCGATGGGTGCCGCACGTGCCGTTGGGGAGAGCGGCTCGGTGCACGCCGTCGAGCCGATTCCGGAGAACCACGCTCGGCTGGTTTCGAATCTGGCGCTCAACCGCCTCACCCGCCTTCGTACGGCGCAGGTTGCTTTCTCGAATCAATCGGGACCGGTAACGATGTTCCGTCCGCGTTATGGCAACAGCGGCCACCCATCGCTGGGCCGACGGGACGGAGTGGATGTGCCCATCGCGATCGAGGCCACCACTCTCGACGACTACTGCGAAGGAGAGGGGTTGGCGCGCATCGACTTCGTCAAAATCGACGTGGAAGGGGCGGAGCTTCTCGTCCTCGAGGGTGCGACGAAATTACTTGCTTCATGCGACGCGCCGGTGATTCTCTTTGAAGTCAACGAGGATACGGCCCAGAAGCTCGGCGTCAGGACGGCGGATGTCAAGAAACTCCTCGGCGCCAACGGCTACAAACTGTTCCGGTTCGATGGTCGTAGGCTTCGCGCCGTCGACCTCGGAAGACCCGAAGTCCCGGGCGACCTCTTTGCGTTCCGGGACCATCACTACCGACGTTTCCCCCGACTGCGTGAGCTCGGAGCGGGGGAGGATCGATGAACACTTTCGCCAAAACGCTCGTGTACGGGGCGGTCGAGGTGATGACGGGCGGACGCGGTGTTCCGCGCCGGATCGGGGGGGAAGTCATTCGATTTCCCGCGCGATGGTCGCGCTACTACGAATCCGACTATGAGCCCGAGACGTTCCGTTTCCTCCGCGCGCATTGCGGGAACGGCAACATCGTCCTCGACATCGGGGCCCACGTCGGTCTCTTCAGTGTGGTCACCGCCAGACTCGTGGGATTAAGGGGTCGGGTGTTCAGCTTCGAGCCAACGCCAGGCACGCGCGAGATTCTCGAGCGGACGGTTCAGTTGAATGGTCTCCGCGACCGAATCGAAGTGCGGGGCGAGGCGGTGACGCGATCGAGCGGAGCGGCCACGTTCTTCGAGACCGGAGACCCTGGTTCGAACGCCAACAGCCTGGTGGCGTCGACGAACCGGCACCGACACGAGATCCGCGTCGAGACCACCAGCATCGATGATTTCGTGAGCTCGCGCTCGATCGTCGTGAATTGCATCAAGATCGACGCCGAGGGCAACGAGCTCGCCGTTATCCAAGGTGGTGAGCGAATCCTGAGAGAGCAACGGCCGGCCATCGCCCTGGCGCTGCATCCCAGCGCATTGCGTGCGGCGGGAGGATCACTCGAGCAGATCTGGACGCTCCTCGAAGAAAACGGAATGGTGGTAACCACCGGTGGCCGACCCCTCGATAGGGAAGCGTTCTGTGCCCGGGAGGAGCTCTTCGACGTCCAATGCCTTCCAGTCGCACCTTGAGGGTGTGCCACTTCTGCACGACGACCGTTGACGCACCCTACTTCCGGAACATGGCCTCGGGTCTCTCGCGTGCGGGGCTCGAGGTGTATTGCGCGAACCTGAACCGGGCTCCGGAGCCCGAGTGGTTGAGAGCGTTACCCGGAGCGAGCTACATCAGTCTCGACACGAACTCGCGTCGCAACTACCCGGGGGCGACTCTCCGCCTAGCGCGTTTTCTCAGGCGAGAACGGGTGGACGTTCTCCAGACGCATTTGTTCGATGCGGGCCTGGTCGGAGCGGTAGCGGCGCGGTTCGCTCGGACCCCGTTCTTGATTGTGACTCGTCACCATACCGATCAGGTAGCCCGCGTGGGGAGCTCGATTCACGTAAAGCTGGACCGCTGGATGGCGGGAGAGGCGGACGGCGTCGTGGCTGTGTCGAACGCCGTCCGCGACTACCTGGTCTCGAAGGATGGCGTCGTCAACACGCCGATAGAAGTCATTCCCCTCGGTTTCGACTTCGACTCGCTACAGGCGAGTGAGGCTGATGGTCGTCGTGTTCGGCAAGAGCTCGGGCTCGGAGACGCCTTCGTCATCGGATGCGTGGCGCAGCTGTACAAGACGAAGGGGCAGTCCTATCTCGTAACCGCCTTGGCGGAGCTGGCGACGGAGATACCGGGTGTGAAACTCCTTCTCGTTGGTGGTGGCGAGCGCGACGCGTTGGAACGGCAGGCGCGAAAGCTGGGTGTCGACGATCGACTCGTATTCGCCGGTCACCGGAACGACGTGCCCGCGTGTATGCGAGCCATGGACGTCGTCGTGCACCCCTCCTTGTCCGAGGCGTTCAGCCAGGTCGTCATCGAAGCGATGGCCTCGGGGACACCGCTGGTCTCGACTGACGTCGGGGCGGCACGCGAAGTCATCGTCGACGGCGAGACCGCGCTTCTAATGCCGCCGGCGGACGTCGGTGCGATCGTGGATGCCGTCCGCCGGTTGCACGCCGATGATGGCTTACGGCGCCGGCTGGCTGCGTCCGCACGGGAGAGCGTCAGCACGCGATTCACCGTCGAGCGCATGGTTCGACGGCAGCTCGATTGTTACCGGCGATGGCTGGGTGTGGAGCGATCCCCCCCTGACTCTAACCCGGCGTCAACGGTTACCAGGTCGGTCCAGGAAAGGCGATTCTGAACGGCCCGACGCGACACGGGTCTCGTCACCATACGTGTTATCATCGTTCAAGAAACCGTACGAAAATTCCACGCGGCGAGCGCGCCGCATGACTCGGACTTCCAGGCGATCGTTTCTCTGAGGGGCACGGAGTCCGCACGGTGATGTTCTTTCGAGTCAAGAACCATGGATCCATGGAGCGCCAGGGGCTCGATAGCTCGACGCCCTGGTGGAGCTTGCACCTGGCGCGCTACGCCTTCGCGCGACCCTTTGTCGCTTCGGGTCGAGTCCTCGACGTAGCTTGCGGCTCGGGCTACGGCCTCAGCCTCCTCGGCCAAGCGGGGGCCCGACCCTTTGGAGTCGACGTCTCGATGGCCGCAGCTCTCGAGGCCCGCGGTTGCAATTTAGAAGCACGGGTTCTTGTCGCGGACGGAACCAAGTTGCCGTTCCAGGACCGGAGCTTCGACGCCATCGTCTCCTTCGAGACCATCGAGCACCTGCAGAATCGAGGGGGTTTCGTCCGCGAGCTTTCCCGAGTACTCCGCGACGAGGGGCTCCTCATTCTCTCGACACCGAACGCCATCCACACCCGTCCCTTGAACGGGAAGCCCCAGAATCCGTTTCACTGCTACGAGTACACACCCGAAGAGCTACGAGCGGCGCTTCTTCCCTGCTTCGCCTCGACACACCTACTCGGGCAGAGCCTCGATCGCCGATTTCTGGTTCCTCCGTTCTGGGACGAGCAGGAACGCCTCGCGCGGGAGGGGCGGCGTATCGCCGTGCTGCTCTGGCGCGCGCTTCACAAGCTGCCGCGTCCGTGGGGCGACCTCGGAAGTAACCTCCTGTGGGGCCACTCGCTCGTTCCCGCCGTCGAGGACTATCGATTCGAGGAGGCAGACCTGGCCTCGGCCCCGGTGCTCGTCGCCGTAGGCCGCAATCCCATCCGAAGCCGCGTCCAGCCATGAACGCGCCCCTCACCACCGTCGTGGTGACGAACTACAACTACGGACGGTTTCTTTCCCATGCCCTCGATAGCGTGCTCGCCCAGTCGTACCCTCATATCGAGGTCGTCGCCGTCGATGACGGGTCCACCGACAACTCCCTCGACGTTCTCCGGGCCTATGGTTCCCGCGTTCGAGTCATTCGCCAAGAGAACCGCGGCGTTTCCGAGGCGCGCAATCGCGGCATCCGCGAGGGCCGCGGCGAGCTCGTTGCCTTTCTCGACGCCGACGATGCCTGGCTTCCCGAAAAGCTCTCGAAACAGGTGGCTCTCCTCGAAAGCGGCGACTTCGGGATGGTCTATTGCGGCCTCCGATGCGTGGACGAAGACGGCAATCTGTTGGGAGAGATGACGGACGGGCTCAGTGGGCGGGTCCTGAGAGAGCTCGCGCTTCTCGAGACACCCGGCATTCCCGCATCGGGCAGCTCGGCGCTGATACCGAAGAGGTGCTTCGAGGTCGTGGGGCTCTTCGAGCCCGCGCTCTCCACCTCCGCGGATTGGGATCTCTGGCGCCGGATCGCCTGCCGTTTCCCCATCGGCATGGTGCGAGAGCCTCTGGTGAGCTATCGACTGCACGGTGCCTCGATGCATCGAAACCTGGATCTCTTCGAGCACGACATGCTCCTTGCCTTCGAGAGGATGTTCGCCGATGAGGCGGCGAAGGACGTGCATCCGCTCGAGCGGCGCGCCCGAGCGAAGCTCTATATGACCCTCGCCGGCTCCTTCTTTCGCTCACGGAGATGGCGGAAATTCATCGACTATTGCGGCAAGAGCCTGATCTTGCATCCTGATGGTCTCATTCACCTCGCAGGCTTTCCGCTTCGCCGGCTGGTTCCCACCGCCAGGCTCGATTGCCTGGAGAGGACGGTGGGAAGGTAGCGGTCGCCGGTGCTCGACTTCGAGGCGACTCGGGCTCACTTCCCGCGGACTCCGAAAACAGGCGCGCCGGGCTCCGAGCGCTTTCACCTCGAGAATCAGCGCGGCTCCATCCTCGCCTCGCCACCAACGCGCGTCCCGGAGCGCGAAGGCTACGTGTTATAGTGTTCTCATAGCCTGAAAATCTTGTTTCGTACTCGGTCCGCCGACCGGGTCGCACCCCCGTCTTCCTATGTCAGATGGGCATTCGAGCCTGATGCAGCTCCTGATGGCGTTCTTCGTCGCCGGACTGGCGAACGTCCTGATCCTCCTCTGGTTTCAACGGCTCTACGAACCCGCGCTTTTTCGCGTGCTCGCCCTCACCTACTGCGGAACTCTGGTCCTTCGCTACTCGCTCGCGATCTACCTCTGGCTCTACCGTACCGAAACTCATTTCGCCGTGATGTTCTGGGGCGACTCCCAGACCTACGACTACTTCGGCGCGGCGGTGGCCGAAGGCTGGTCCCATGGGAGCTGGGCCCATTCCTGGTCTCAGACCCTGGAGGGCGGGGTAAACCGCGGTTTCATCTATTTCGTCGCCGTCATCTACTACCTCTTCGGCAGGAACGTGCTGCTGGTGCAGCTTCTGAACGGCATCATCGGCGCGCTCACCCCGGTCGTCATTTTCGAGATCGGCCTCATCCTGTACAACCGGCGGGTGGCTACGACCGCGATGCTGTTCACCGCGTTCTTTCCCCAGATGATCTTCTGGTCGGCAGCGCTCTACAAGGACCCCTCGGTGATGCTCGGAATCGCCGTGAACATGCTCGCGGTGTTCAAGCTGCGACAAAGTCTGAGCCCAGCCTGGATCGCAGCCTATATGGCGAGCGCCGCGGCGCTGGTCTGGCTTCGTTTCTACATTTTCTACGCCACCGCCGCGGCGACGGCGGCGGGTATGCTCGTCCGCCACCGCCGCGGGATGGCCTTCGGTCTCGTCTCGCAGCTCGGACTCGTCGTCGGCGTGATGGTCCTGCTTCTCTATACGCCGGTCGGGCGGGAGGTGATTCAGCAAAGCCACTTCTTCGATCTCGAGCTTCTGCAGAACTCCCGGATGGATCTCGCCCGCGCCGGAAGCGGCTTCGCCGCCCGTGCCAACGTTTCTACGTTCGAAGGTGTCGTCTCCGTTCTTCCCACCGGAATCCTGTACCTTCTCTTCGCGCCATTTCCCTGGAGCCTCACCGGGCTGCGCCAGACGCTCGCGCTTCCCGACATCTTGATGTGGTACGCGCTCGTGCCGTTCCTGATCATGGGTATCGCGTCGGCCGGTCGGAGGCTTCGGCAGACGATGCCCATCTTCGTGTTCACGACGGCGCTCACCGTCGCCTATGGCGCCTTTCTCGGCAATGTCGGAACCGCCTATCGCCAGCGCACCCAGATCATGATGTTCTACTTCTTGTTCGTCGCCGATGGGCTCCATAGCCGCGGAAGGCGAAAGCCCGCAGATCCGCCGGCCCTGGAGTAAAGGCCTGTGGGAGCGGGCCCTCATCCTGTAGGCCGGACACCCCGAGCGAAAGCGAGGCGGTGTCGCACCGAGTCTGAAAATCGAGGAATCCCAACGGAATCAATCGCTTTGATGCTGGCACGAGCGTTGCTTGGATGAGCTCGATGTCCGGAGTCCGTTCCGACAAGCGCCTGGAAGTGCTCTACGTCAGCTACGACGGCCTCCTCGAGCCGCTCGGGCAATCTCAGATCGTCCGCTACGTCGAAGGCCTCGCCGACGAGAGGTTGCAGATGAAGGTCCTCTCCTTCGAGAAACCTCGGGATCTCGAGAACCAGGAGAAGCGGAATCGCCTGCGGGAGAAGCTCGAGTCGCTGGGAATCTCCTGGTTCCCGCTCCCCTATCACCGGCACCCTCGAGTCTTGGCGACCGCCTGGGACATCGCGAACGGCGTCGCCACCGGTCTCAAGATCGTGCAGCGATATCGACCCGATATCGTGCACGCGAGGAGCTACGTCGCCGGCTTCATGGGACTCGCCTTCAAGGCCGCCGGCCGGGCGCGCTTCGTCTTCGACATGCGCGGATTCTGGCCGGAGGAGCGCGTCGAACTCGGGCTCTTCCGGCAGCAAGGCGTTCTCTATCGAGCGAGCAAGGTTCTAGAGAATCGCCTCCTCGCTGCCGCCGATCACGTCGTGGTTCTGACCGAGAGCGCCAGGTCGATTCTTCGCGAGCGGGAAGCGAAGGCCCGACTCGTCGCGGACGGGGCCCGCGGCGCCCGAGAGGTTCCGATGAGCGTCATTCCTTGCTGCGTTGACCTCGAGCGCTATCGTCCGCTCCCTCGCGACCTTGAGCTTGCGAGGCGGTACCGGCTCGACTCCTCGGTCGTCATCGGGAACATCGGCGCTTTCAATCATCGCTACCTGGTGCAGGAGATGTTCCGCTTCGCCTTCCATCTGAAGGCCCATCGCCCCGACCTCCGCTTCGTCTACCTCACCGAGCAGGACCCGGAAGCGGTTCGAAATGCCGCGAAGGGCGCGGGGTTCAGCAAGGAGGACGTCCTCGTCCTGCGCGTCGAGCCCGAGGACGTCCCCCGGTGGCTCTCGCTCTTCCGCCTGGGCGTTTTCTTCCTGCGCCCGAGCTACGCCGCGAAAGCCTCGAGCTTCACCAAGCTCGGCGAGTTCCTGGCCGCGGGAGTGCCCGTCGTGACCAACACCGGCGTCGGCGACGTGGACAGGATTCTCGGCTCCGACCGCTCGGGTCTGCTGCTCCCCGGACTCACCGATCGAGACCTCTCGGCCTTCGCCAAGGAGGCGCTCCCGCTCCTCGAAGGTGACGGGGTACCGGAACCGATCCGCCGCCAATGTCGCAACGCCGCGGCGGAGCACTTCGCGCTCACCGATGGGGCGCGGCGCTACCGCGCGATCTACGATTCACTCGCCTCGAGCCCCCGGCCCGCGCAAGAGGCGGAGATCGCCGCCGAGGTGGGATAGGCGCGATGTGCGGCATCGTGGGCGCGCTCGACTTCGGCGGCTCGGCGACCGACCGCGAGACCCTCCAGTCGATGACCAACACCCTTTCCCATCGAGGCCCCGACGGCGAGGGAATCGAGGTTTCGGGAGAAGTCGGGCTGGGACACCGAAGACTTCGCATCATCGATCTGTCGACGAGAGCGGATCAGCCGCTCTGGAACCGGAGTCGGGATCTCGCTATCGTCTTCAACGGCGAGATCTACAACTTCCGCGAGCTGCGCCGCGAGCTCATTGCCGAAGGCGCGCAGTTCCGCACCTGGAGCGACACCGAGGTGGTCCTGGAGCTCTACGCTCGTGAAGGCGAGGGCGCCGTTCGCCGCCTCGACGGCATGTTCGCGTTCGCGATATGGGACAGGCGCCGCAAGCGATTGTTCCTCGCCCGCGATCGGAGCGGGAAGAAGCCGCTCTACTTCTACGACGACGGTCGCCGCTTCCTTTTCTCCTCCGAGATCAAGGCCATTCTGCGGCATCCGGCCGTCTCTCGCGAGCCGAACTTCGAGGCGCTTCCGTTCTACCTGACGTACGGATACTTCCCTCAGCCGCTCACCGCCTACAAGAACGTGACCTCTCTTGCTCCCGCTTCGTGGATGGTCATCGACTCCTCGGGGGGCAGAGGTGCAGCCCAGCGATACTGGATACCGCCGTCTTCGGTCAACGGCATCCGTCGACTTCCCGAGGCGGTAGAGCGGCTTTCGCCTCTCGTCCGGGACGCGGTTCGGAAGCGGTTGGTCTCCGACGTCCCTTTGGGGGCATTCCTGAGCGGGGGGCTCGACTCGACGGTGGTGGTCGGGCTCATGAGCGAGCTCACCTCGCGGCCGGTGAAGACCTTCAGTATCGGTTTCGAGGGCGAGCCCGCGTATGACGAGCTCGGTTTCGCCGAAGAAGCGGCGCGGCGTTTCGACTGCGATCACACGAGCTTCCGGGTTCAGGCACCCGGGCCGGAGCTGATGGAGACTCTGGTCCGGCATCACGATGGCCCCTTCGGCGACTCCTCCGCCATTCCAGCCTACATCGTCTCTCGCCTGGCGCGCGCGGAGGTCACCGTGGTTCTCAACGGGGACGGAGGGGACGAGCTGTTTTGCGGCTATTCCCGGCTGGCCGCCGCCGCCATCAGCGAGCGCATCCCCGAGCCACTCCGGCGAGTGGCCGCATTCGGCGGGCGTCTTCTTCCCGGTCCCCGCTCTCATGCCGGAACTCTCCGGCGGGTGCGACAGTTCCTTCTGACTTCGGCGCAGCCTTTCAGGGAACGCATCCAGACCTGGTGCAGTTTCTTCCGTCCCGAGGAAGTCCAGAAGCTGATGTGGCGCCCTTCGACCACGAACCCGGGGGAGCACTTTGAAGAAGTTTTGAGAGAGGTCGAAGGTGCGAGTCCGCTCGCGCGGCTCCTCTATCTGAACTATCGCACTTACCTTCCCGAGGACCTGCTGGTGAAGATGGACCGGATGACCATGGCTCACGGGCTCGAGGCGCGCTCGCCGTTTCTCGACACCGCGCTCACCGAGTTCGCGGGATCGCTTCCCGACTCGCTCAAGCTCCGCGGACTCACCACCAAAGTGGTTCTGCGCGAGGCCTTTCGACACATGGTCCCGGCGTCTATTCTCGGCCGGAGAAAAATGGGCTTCGGTGTCCCGCTGGGCGCGTGGCTTCGATCCCAGATGCGGCCCGTCGTCGAGGAGCAGCTCCTCTCCCGCGACTCTCCCCTGTTCGAGCACCTTCGCCGCGACCCCGTGGAGCGGGTGGTGCGCGAGCACCTCGAAGGCAAACGCGACCATGGACAGAAGCTCTTCTGTCTTGTCACGCTCTCGATATGGCTCCGGGGCTTGTCCCGGAGCTAATCAGAAGGACACCCGCAACATGTACGTGCTCGGTCTCACCACCATGGGCGAAGCCGCCGCCGCTTTGTTTTGGAACGGCGAGCTGGTCCATGCCGCGGAGGAGGAACGTTTCTCCCGGAAGAAGCACCACGTCGGCTTTCCGTTCGAGGCCGTCTCGTCCTGTCTCGCGAGCGCCGGGATCGCTCTCGCCGACGTCGATCACATCGCCCACTACTGGCGGCCCTGGATGCTGGGGCATCGGATCGGGCATACCATTCCTATCCTCCTGAAGAGCCCGCAGCTCTTCCAAGCCCGAGCCAAGAGGGGAGCGCAGCAGCTCGGCGGCCACTACCGCCGCATGTTCCAGCTCCGCTCCATCCTCACCGAGGCCTTTGGAAAGAACTCGGGGGCGCTGCACTACGTGGAGCATCACCTGGGCCATGCCGCGAGCGCCTACTACGCTTCTCCCTTCGAGCGGGCGGCGATCCTCACTCTCGACGGCGCCGGAGAGAGCACCACCACGATGTTGAGCCTGGGAGAAGGCAACCGCATCCGCGTCCTCGAGCGGATCAAGCTCCCCCACTCCCTGGGACAGTTCTACTCCGCCGCGACGAACTTCCTCGGCTTCGACATGTTCGAAGGCGATGAGTACAAAGTCATGGGTATGGCCGCCTATGGCGAGCCCCGGTTCTGCGATTTCCTCCGGCAGAACGTGCTCCGAACGAACGGCGGCGCGGGCTTCAAGCTCGACATCACCTACCTCGACCATCACCTGGCGAAGCACCAGATCTATACCGACAAGATCCGGGAAGTCTTCGGACCGCCGCGGCGCCCCGACGAGGAGATCGTCGAGCGCCACTACGACGTCGCCGCGAGCGTTCAGCGAGCGCTCGAGGAGACGGTGCTCCATCTGGTTCGGGAGCTCTCTCGGATGACGGGGGAGAAGCGCCTCTGCCTCGCGGGCGGGGTCGCTCTCAACTCGGTGATGAACGGCCGAATCCTGAGGGAGGGCTCGTTCGAGGAGATTTTCATCCAACCGGCGGCGAACGACGCCGGAGGTGCTCTCGGCTCGGCGCTCTACGTCCAGCACCATCGTTTCAACGAGCCCCGGCGCTACCACATGTCGAACGCCTACCTCGGCCCGAGCTTCAGCCCGGAGCGGTGCCGGAGCGCCG
>Ga0214473_10006002_pt1 | contig 14534 bp, 14 predicted proteins | sample RVTome_7_FD_203509 | JGI IMG/M metagenome (GOLD analysis project Ga0214473, IMG submission 203509) | Soil microbial communities from uranium-contaminated site in the Upper Colorado River Basin, Wyoming, United States - RVT98D197 | ecosystem: Environmental > Terrestrial > Soil > Contaminated >... | reverse complement strand
AGGCCGAGTTCCGGCTGACCTACCTCTTCGTGGCGCACGATCTGAGCGTGGTGCGGCACATCAGCGACCGCGTGGCGGTCATGTACGTCGGGCGCATCGTGGAGCTGGCGGAGACCGAGCGGATCTTTACGGCGCCCAAGCATCCCTACACGGCGGCGCTCCTGTCCGCGGTTCCCGAGCCGGACCCGCGCGTCCAGTCGCGGCGCACTGTCCTGCAAGGGGAAGTGGCGAATCCCGCCTCACCCCCGGATGGTTGCTATTTCCACCCCCGCTGCCCGCACGCGATCGAGCTGTGCCGGACGCAGGCACCGGCCTGGCAGGAGATCTCCCCCGCCCATTTCGTCGCCTGTCACCGCGCCCGCGAGCTCCAGCTCGCCGGCGTGGAGTGAGGCGCGACGCGGGCCTCCTTGAGCCAATGGAGACGACCAGGGCAGAGAGGATCGCAGTCCTGAACCCGATGGGCTTCGCGCCCACGGTGACCCGCAAGGCGCTCGCTCCGCGGCTCCCTATGCTCGACTACATGAACCTGTAGGGAGCGGCTGACGAATCGCGTTGCCGCGGCCGTCACTCGCCTCGGGCGCTCGTTCCGCGCGCTGGCCGCGCTCTCCGTTGTCGCCTGCGTCGCGACGGGCTTCAGCTTCAGCATCCACCCGATCATACCCGGCCTGGACCCGTCGTATGTCTACGCCTACAACTACGCGGCGGCGCACGGCCTGAGCTGGGGGCGCGATTTCATGTCGACCTACGGGCCGTACGGCTACCTGATGGCCACGATGGACCTGGGGAGCCTGGTCCGGGGCAGGATCATCGCGAGCCTGTCACTTGCCGTGGGCGTCGGGCTCGCCGCGGCCGTGTACGTCTGGTCGGTGCCCGGCCTGGACGCCGCGCGCCGCGTCGCCATGCTGCTCGCCCTCATCGGGGTCTTCACCATTCTGGACCCCGAGTATCAGTGGCTCGTGCTCTTCCTCCTCCTGTTCCTCGCCGGACTTCTCGCGCGCGGGCGAGTCGGATTGGTCGCGTACGGGCTGTCGGGCCTCGTCGCCGGCTTCTGCGCCTTGATCAGGCTCTCCCTCGGAGTGGGCGCGATCGCGACCTTGGCCGCCGGCTGCCTGCTCGCTCCCCGGCCGCTCCTCGGGGCGTACCGGTTGGGAGTGGCCGCCCCGGCTGCCGGCGCCGGCTTCCTCATCGGCTGGACGGCGTCCGGGGGCAACCTCCCCGGCATCGGCGCCTATCTGACCACCAGCCGGGAAATCAGCGACGGCTACTCCGCCGCGATGAGCGTTGCCAGGAAGACCTGGGCGATCGATGTCACGGCCTTCCTCTTGTGGTTCGCCCTCATCATCGTCTGGGTCGTCGTGCGACCGGGCGTCCGCAGCAGGCTGGCGCTGGCGGGGCTCTCCGTCCCCCTCTTCCTCGCCTGGAAGCACTCCATCGTCCGCCAGGATGACTTCCACGTCGGCATTCTCGTGCGGTTCGGCGTGTTCGTCGTGGCGATCCTGGCGACGGAGGCGCTGGCGGCCTGGCGCTGGCGCGGAGCGCTGCCCGTGGCGGGCCTCGTGCTCCTTCCGCTCGCCGTCCCGTGGTTCATCGGAGGGCCGCTCGAGATCAGCACCCTGCTCCGACTCCAGGGAGTGAGGCATCTGTTCCGGCTGGTCGATCTCCCCGCCTACCGTGAGAGCATCGAGCACCGGTCGCGCCGGGCTCTGGAGCGCCTCGTGCTTCCCGAGTCGATGAGGCGGATGATCGGCCACGCTTCGGTGGACGTTTACCCGTGGGAGAGCAGTTACGTGGCGGCCAACCATCTGGCGTGGGTCAACCGGCCCCTCCCGGCCTCCTTCAGCGCCTACACGCCCACCCTGGATGGCTCCGACGCCGCCTTCTTCGAGTCGGGCAAGCGACCGGAGTATCTCCTGTGGCACTGGGGCCGCCAGGAAGGGCTGAGGAGCATCGACACGCGCCACCTCTTCTGGGATGAGCCGCGGACCCTGCGGGCGATCCTGGGCCGCTACGACGTCGCGGCGGCGGGCCCGGGGGTCCTCCTGCTGCGCGCTCGAGCCCAACCGCGCTTCGGCGCGCCGGAGCTGCTCGGCACCGGCTCCGCTCCGTGGACGGCGTGGGTTCCGGTGCCCGACGTGCCGGGTGTGCTCCTGTTCGCCGCGTCCGTCGAGCGCCCGGCCGCTCTGCGCCTCCTCCGATTCTTCTTCCGCGAGAGCGCGATGGTCGTGGGCGTTCGCTTCAGCTCCGGCGAGACCGGCGGCTACCGGGTCGCGCCCGACAACACGAATGGCGGTCTCTGGCTCAACCCGTTCGCCGCGAACTGGGAGGATCTGCCGGCGCTCTTGCAGGACGGGAGCGGGCGCCGGGTCGTGGCGGTGCAGTTTCGCAGCGTCAGCCCGGTGGTCAACTGGATGAGACCGTCCGTGACGCTGTCGTGGTATCGCTTGCCGCCCCGCACGCCCGCTCGCGACGAAGCACCGGCGCGCGGCGATAGGAGCGGAGGGTGAGCGAAGGATCCCGCCGGCCCACCCTCCGCACCGCCCGAGCAATATTCACCTCGTTCGACGGCGCGGTCTCGGAGGCGGCGAGCTGCCAGCGGCCCGATCGCTATCGCCTGGTCGAAGCCGATCTCGGGCGCCGCCCCCGGATCGCCCGAGGTGGCGGCTACTCGTACGCCGCGGCCAGCTTCGGGGCCGGCAGCGTCGTGCAGGAGATGGGACGCTTCAACCGCATCCTCCGGTTCGACCCAGTGACCCGCATCATCGAGGTGGAATCCGGCGTCACGCTCGGCGATCTCCTCGCCTTCACGTCGCGAGCCGGTCTCGGTCTCGCGGTGCAGCCCGGCTACCCGGCGATCACGGTCGGCGGCTGCATCGCGGCTGATGTCCACGGCAAGAATCCCCTGCGGGACGGGACGTTCGCCGACTCCGTTCTCGACCTGACCCTGTTTCATCCGAGCCTCGGCGTCCTTCGCATCTCGCCCGGAAGCTCGCCGGACATCTTCGATCTCACCTGTGGCGGATTCGGCCTGACGGGGGTCATCCTCTCCGCCAGCCTCCGCCTCCAGCCTCTCCTCGGGCTGCGCGTGTCCGTCAGGCGAATCGTCGTGGGCAGCCCCGGTGAGGCGCTCTCGCTCGCCCGAGAGCTGGCCGGGGAACACCTGTTCGCCTACACCTGGCACGACGCCGCGCCGGCCGGCCGCACGTTCGGCCGCGGCTTCGTGTACGCGGGGTCGATGCGGCCCGGACCGATCGCCGCGGGCGGCGTCTCCTCCCGCTATCGGGCCACGACGCCGAGCGAACGCGCCCGGCTGCCGTTCTCCCTCTGGGGGGCGCTGACCACCCGGGCGCTCACGTCAGCCTACTGGCACATCGAGCGATCGCGGCCGGAGACGACCGAGACAGGTCTGTTCGACGCGGTCTTCCCGTTCGCCCGGCGCGCGGCGTACTTCCGCATGTACGGACGGCCGGGCCTGGCCGAGTGCCAGATCCTGGTCCCCCACGACCGGGCGAGCGCGTTCCTGCAAGACCTGCGGCAGCTCGTCCTCTCGATGCGGCCCCCCTCGGTGATGCTCTCCCTGAAGGCCTTCCACGGCGAGCCGCGCCTGCTTCGCTTTCAAGGTCGCGGGATATGCGTCACCCTGGACCTCGCGCGCTCGCCCGCGACCCTCGCGTTCCTCCATCGCCTGGACGCGCTGACCCTGGCGGCGGATGGAGTCCCCAGCATCGTCAAGGATTCACGTCTGCCCCGGGCCGTGGCGCAAGCGTGCTACCCGGAGTACGAGCAGTTCCGCGAGCGACTCCACGCCTTCGACGCCGAGCGACTCTACCGCTCGGAGCTGTCGGAGCGCCTCGGCTTATGACCTACGTGATCGTCGGCGCCACGGCCGGCGTCGGCCGCGCGCTCGCCGGCCGCTTCGCCGCCGCGGGGCACGACCTCGTGCTGGTCGCCTCCGATGAGCGCGACCTGCGCGCGATGGCGGCCGATCTCGCCATCCGGCACGGCGCCCGGACGCGCTGGGTGCCGGCCGACGTCGGCGCGGATTGCTCGTATCTCGACCGCATCGCCACCGCCGCCGCCGAGCTGGGGCGGCTCGACGGGCTGCTCTTGCCGGTGGGGAGCGTGGCCGACACCGACGACTGCAGCTTCGATCCCGCCCGGGTGGCGTGGCTCACCAGCGTCAACCTGGGATCCGTCGTGGCCATTGCGACGCGCTTTCTCCCGGAGCTGCGAGCACGGCCCCGCGCCACCATCGCGGGCTTCGGCACCGTCGCTGCCGCGCGCGGCCGGAACAGGAACGTCGCCTACGCGGCGGCGAAGCGAGGCCTCCAGAGCTTCTTCGAGAGCCTGCGGCACGCGTGCGCGGACTCGACGGTCAGCGTGCAGTTCTATGTCCTCGGCTACATGGACACCGAGCTCGCGAGGGGAATCCGGACGCCCATCCCGAAAGGGGACCCGGAGGCATTGAGCGACCTCGTGCTCAGGAATGTGGGGCGGGACGTGGGCGTGGTGTACTACCCTTGGTTCTGGAGGGTCGTGAGCATGCTTCTTCGCCTCACCCCGTGGTCCATCGTCAGGCGCCTGACCTTCTGATCGCACGCCGGTGACGCCGCCCCAGGTCAGCCTCTTCTTCCCCGTCTACAACGACGAGTCGACCACGTCCGTCATGGCCGCCAAGGCCATCAAGCTGCTCGACTCGCTCGGCGGCGACTACGAGATCATCATCGTCGACGACGCTTCCCCCGACCGCTCGGGCCGGATCGCCGACGAGCTCGCCCTCGCGCATCCCTGCATCCGGGTGATCCACCATCCACGGAACCTCGGTTACGGCGCCTCGATCCGCTCGGGCCTCGCCGCATGCCGCTATGAGTACATCTGCTTCACCGATGGCGACGACCAGTACGAGGTCGAGGACTTCCGGAAGCTCCTTCGGCTGCGTGAGCGCTACGACCTCGTCATCACGTTCCGGTACAAGAAGATCTATTCGAGCACGCGGATCTTCGTCTCCTGGGTGTACAACATGCTCTTGCGACGCATGTTCAGAACACACTTCCGCGACGTCTCGACCGGGCTGCGGATGGTCCGCAAATCGGTGGTCGACGAGACTCGCCTCGAAGCCGACAGCCCGTTCATCGGCGCCGAGCTGGCGATCAAGGTCATGTTCGCCGGCTATCGGGTAGGCGAGGTGGGCATCCAGACCTTTCCGCGACGGTTCGGAAAGGGGGCGTCGACGTCCCCGAAGAACATCATGGCGACGATGGTCGACATGTGGCGGCTCTATCGCAAGATGTTCTCGGATGATTACGACCTCCCGACCACCCGCGCCCGTCCCTGACGATCATCTCCCCGAGGAGAGGCACGTGACGCCGCGACGAGGCGCTGCGCCGCGCCGGCGTGAAATAGCCGCCGGGGCGCCCGGGCGCGCTCAGGGCAGCAGGTCGGCGACGGGGATCGGCCGGTCAGGGGCGGCCAGGGGCGCCACCGTCGCGGGCGGGCGGAGGACCTCGACCGACCGGTAGCCCGAGCCATGCGGCGCATCCGCCACCGGCTGGGGGTGGCGGTGCACCTCGACCACGCCCTCGGCGAGGTTCACGATCCAGTAGTCGGGGAGACGGGCGCGGGCGTAGAGGCCGCCCTTGAGGCGGCGGTCCAGCCTCAGGCTCGAGTCGGCGACCTCGACGACCAGGGCAGCCGTCGTGGGATGCGCCTCCAGATAGTCCCGCGGCGCGCCGGCCACCACGGCCACGTCGGGTTCCGGCTCCGACTCGGCGTCGAGCGCCAGCGGCGAATGCAGCCGCGCGTACCACCCGGGGCCGAAGGCGGCCGTGAGCACCCGGCCGATCTGGCCGACGATGGCGGCATGCGAGCTGCCCTGGGGCTCGCGCACCACGAGCAGCCCGTCCAGCAGCTCGAGACGCTCGCCGGCGAACATGCCGAGGTCCACGAGCCGGTCGTACTCCACCCGGCGCAGCCGCCGCGTCGTCACGAGCGGATCCGTCTCCGCGGCCATGCCCCTCACGGTAGCGAGAGCACGGAGCACCGTCAATGCCTCGATATCGATACGGCAGTCCGCCGCCTCACGGCGTGGCTTGACGACCGCCGGTTGACGGCATACCGTCACTCCCGGGCTCTCGGAGCGTGGCGCCGGCCGGAGTTCTCGCGGCTCGGGGCCGCGGGCACGTGCGGGCAGCGCGACGCGGGTCGCGAAGGAGGACCACTCGATGAGCAGCGAGTCGCTGATCGCCTACGTCAACGGCGAGTACGTCCCGAAGGACCAGGCGAGGATCTCGGTCTTCGACTTCGGGTTCCTCCGCGGGGACGCGGTCTTCGACACGACCTCGGCCTGGAACGGCCGCATCTTCAGGCTGTCCGCGCACCTCGCGCGCCTGGAGCTGTCGCTGCGCGCGGCCCGGCTCCCGTGCCCCCTTCCCCTCGAGGAGCTGCGCGGCGTGATCCTCGAGACGGCGCGGCGCTGCCGCCTGCAGAACGCCTATATCCAGACCATCGTGACGCGCGGCGAGCCGCCGCTCGGCGTGCGCGACCTCACCCAGTGCCGGCCCGGTCTCATCGTCTTCGTCGTCCCCTACGTCTGGATCCTCAGCCCTTCGCTGATCCGCTCCGGCGGGCGGGGCATGATCGTCTCCACCCGCGCGCTGCCCGTCCAGTGCCTGGACCCGAAGATCAAGTCGCTGAGCCGGCAGCACTTCGACCTGGCGGTGCTGCAGGGCAAGGCCGCCGGGATGGACGTGTCGATCATGCTCGACATGGACGGGCACGTCACCGAGGGCCCGGGCTTCAACCTTTTCGTGGTCCGAGGCGGGGAGATGTTCTCGCCGCCCGAGGGCATCCTGATGGGGATCACGCGGCAGACGGTGTTCGAGCTGGCCGCCGAGCACCGGCTTCCGGTGCGCGAGGCCGAGCTGACCGCCTATGACCTCTACGCGGCCGACGAGGTGTTCCTGACCAGCACCGCGGGCGGGATCATGCCCCTGGTGGAGATCGACGGGCGGCCGATCGGCGACGGCAAGCCGGGTCCCGTGTCCCAGCGCATCCATGGTCTCTACTGGGCCCTCCGCGAGAGCGGCCGCGACGGAACGCCGATCTTTCCCGAGAGCGCCGGGTAACGGTCCGCCGCCGGGCCACTCGCACCTCACACCGAACAGGAGCCCGCCACATGCCCAGAGTCGCCCCCATCACCGGCAAGTCCGACGTGCCCGCCGAGCATCACGCCGTGGTCGACGGCGTCATCGAGACCTTCGGCCAGGTCCGCGGCCCGTTCAGCATGCTGCTGCACAGCCCCAGGCTGGCCCAGCACGTGCTGGGCATCGTCAACTTCTACCGGAGCGACAGCGTGGTGGAGCAGAAGCTCCGCTCGCTGGCCATCCTGGTGGCCGCGCGCGAGCGCGAGGGCGCCTACGTGTGGGCCGCCCAGGCCGCGGCGGCCCGCCGCGCCGGCGTGCGCGAGGAGGCCATCGACCTGATCCGCGCCAAGGGCGACCCCGCCACGCTTCCCCAGGAGGAGCGCGAGATCGTCGGCTATGCCCAGCAGCTCGTCCGCACCAACCGCGTGGACCAGGCCACCTTCGACGCGCTCCAGAAGAAGCACGGCACGCAGTGGATGGTGGAGCTGACGGCGGCGCTCAACTACTTCGGCTTCCTCAGCGGCATCGTCAACGCCTTCGAGGTGGCGGCGCCGGCGGACGGGGACAAGATGACGCGGTAGGGGGATGCGGACGCCCGCGCGCCGACATAAGCGTGCTCGAGCGGACCGCCGCGACGTCCAGCACGTCGCGCAATCTTCAACTCCGGAGACCAGCCCGGATTATTCGCGAACAGGCACCCACCCTCACCCCGACCCTCTTGATCGAAGAGGGAGAGGGAGTCAATTCGATGCCCTCGCCCCGGAGGGGGAGAGGGTCAGGGTGAGGGGGCGTGTAGGACGCCGAAGACGCGATCATGAATGGTGCGGGCTAGAGGGCGTCGTACACGCGATCGATGAGGTGGCGGACGTGGCGGTGCTGCCAGCCCGCGCGGCCCTGGTTCATCGCGTAGGCGAACGCCACCTGCGCGTCGGGATCCGCGAAGCCGAGCGAGCCGCCGGCGCCGAAGTGGCCGAAGGCGCGCGGGCTCGGGCCCAGGGGACGCTCGGGCATGGTGAGCTGGAACCCGAGGCCGAAGCGCGTCGGTCTCTGGAGGACGAGGTCGTTTCCGGTCACCTGCTCGGCGCTCGCCTCGCGGAGGATCTCGGGCGAGAGGACGTGCACGCCGTCCAGGGTGCCGTCGGAGGCCAGCGCGGAGTAGAGCCGCGCGACCCCGCGCGCGTTGCCATGCCCGTTGGTGGACGGCACCTCCGCCGCGCGCCACGGCCGGGTGTTGACGATGCCCCGACCGGAGAGATCCGGCGGGTTCACGTAGGCGGCCACCCGCATCCGGGGGAAGCCGGTGAGCGTGCCGAGGCCGCGGTCGAGCCATGCGCTTCGGTCTTCGGTGTCCGCGTCCGGCAGGGCGGGGACGATGTCCGCACATCGAGCGTCGAGCTCCGGACCGAAGCCGACGAAGAACTCGATGCCGGCGGGCCCGGCGATCTCGTCTCGAAGATACGCGCCCAGGCTCTTGCCCGTCACCCGCCGGACCAGCTCGCCGATGAGGAACCCGTACGTGTTCACGTGGTATCCGTGCGCCTCGCCCGGGCTCCACCACGGCGCCTGGGCGGCCAGCGCGTCCGTCATCGCCTCCCAGCGGAGCACCGCGCCCGCGGGCAGCTCGGCCCCCACGGCGGGCAGCCCCGCCTGATGCGTCAGGAGGTGGCGCACGAGGAGCCGCTCCTTCCCCGCCCGCGCGAACTCGGGCCAGTAGCGGGAGACCGGTGACGACAGGTCGAGCGCGCCGCCGTCGACGAGACGAAGCGCGCAGACGGCCGTGACGGCCTTGCCCACCGAGTAGAGGTTGACGATGGTATCGCCGTCCCACGGTGCCGTCCTGGCCGCGTCCTTGTGGCCGGCCCACAGGTCGACCACCGGTTGCTTGCCCACGCAGACGGCGAGCGCGGCCCCGACCTCGGCGCCCGTCCGGATGAGGTCGGAGAACTCCTCTCGCAACGAGTCGAACGCGGGCTCGCAGCGCCCGTGCACCTCGAACGGTCCGGCGCTCATGGTCCGATGCCGGTCAACGGGCAATGGGTGAGCGGCGAAACCCACCGCTGACGAGCGGCACGAAGCCGTCTCCGATATGCCACTTGGCAATCCGGGTGCACACCTTCAGCGTGTGGAGACAACCAGCCAACTCGTTGACAGATCGAGCTCGCCTTCGCCAACCCCGATCTGGTGGCGGCCGGGCTCGTCACCAGCCCTGGCGCGGCGGCGGTGCTGATCGCGGCCACCGCGCCGGACGGTCGATGCTACGGGCAGGGGCCGATCCCCGGATCGGTGATATCGACCCGCCTGAATGTATTCCACGTACAGCTCTGCTGCGACCCGTCTTCCGCGAAGACCAGGGAGGTCCCTTTGGCGAGCTTGTCAAGGATGCCGAATTGGAAGTTGGCACTGACCATTTCGCTGCCCTTGGGGAGGTCGGCGACGCCTGGAGTGGCGGGGGCGGTCGGGCAGCTCACGAAGGTCGCTATGGCTTTGGGCACCGGAGCACCCGAGGGCTTGAACTCGTCGAGGACGACGCCGTTGTAGTTGCGGTTGACCTCGACGAAATGCATGTAATGGAGCGTCGGGTCGAAGGCATCCTGGGTGATCTTGAGCGTCAATCCCTTGATCTTGCCGCTGCTGTCCTTGTCGCCGGTGGGCGAGATGATCGTGCACGTCTGGTTACCTACCCACGTGCCGGTCAGGTCGATGGCCATTGCCTCAGGGATCAAGAGGCCGACGCTGGCGAGGGCCATCGCTCCGCCTGCCACCACGCGCGAGAATCGCTTCATTCGAGAACCTCCATTCCGGATCGGCATACGTGCAGACGTCATGGCGTGAGGGAACCGTGCGGCTAGCATGTCGGGGACACCGTGGCGCTGTGGTCCCACTTCAGGTTCCACTTGCACGTGAACTGGTCGCCGTGGTCCCAGAGAAGTACCGACGTACCGGACATCGTATGGGGCCCAAGGAACACTCCGGCTTGGGTGAGGTTCGTGAAGGCGAGCTGGACGATTTCGCTGCGGAGAGCGAGGTCCTTGCTCGTCTGGCAGCTCACGACGGTGAGGGTGCCCTTCTTTTGCGGATTTTTCGAATCCTGCACGAACTGCCCGTTATAGTAGGCCGCGTCGTTGATGTTGTGGAAGAACAGCGCCGAACCGGTCTGAATGACCACGACCGTCGCATCCTGCGGGAAGTTGTCCTGGGTCCCGTCGTTTCCACTGATTCCCGCGCAGGTCCTGGTGCCGAAGTAGGTCCCGCTCAGGTCGACCTGCGCCCGGACCTCGACGACGAGCATTCCAAGCACCGCCAGGGCAACCACTCCGCTCGCCAGTCCACGTACGATGACTCTCTTCACGGCGCTCCTCCATTTCGGGTGGGTGTCTTGAGTCCTGCTTGTCCCCGTCGATCTTCTGGGCGCATCGATTGCGGTGTTTCCTCATCCGGCCGGAGCGTCCAGGTTCCCGCCGCATACTCGCGCAAGGCTCCCGGCAGTACGCGGCGGACCGTGGTTCCCTCGGTCACGGCACGAGCTCGCGCGACCCCCTGAAGGTCGCGGGGGATGCCGCGCAGCAGGTAGATGTATATCATGATAAGTAATGCTGCCTCGCTCGTCAATGAGCTCGGCACTTGCGGTTCTGTTCGAGAAGGGCCGATAATCCGTGGGCGTGACGCGCGTCGGGGCTCGGAGTCGCCTCGACCTCATCGCCAGACTGCTGGCGTGCGGAGGCAACGACATGAGCGACGAGCAGGCGCAAGAGGCCGCGGATCGCATTCCAACCGGCGTCGAGCTCACCGCGCTCGACGCGGCGTTTCGCACGGATCCGTACCCGGTGCTCGCGCGTCTGCGCGAGCGCGGGCCCGTGCACTACGATGGCGTGATCAAGCGCTGGGTGCTCACGCGCGGGGCCGACGTCGAGCGCGTGCTTCGCGACCGCACGATGGCCGTCGACGGCCGCAAGGCGATCGAGGGCACGTACATGCGCTTCTTCGCCGCGCCCCCCGGCGGCCCTGAACCCAGCATGCTCCTGCTCGACGCGCCCGCCCATGCCCGCTTGCGCTCGCTGGTCAACAAGGCCTTCACGCCGCGCGCCGTCGAACGCCTGGCCCCGCGCATTCGCGAGATCAGCGACGAGCTGCTCGCGGCCGTGGTCGGGCAGGAGCGCTTCGATCTGATCGAGACGTTCGCCGGGCCGCTGCCGGTGATCGTCATCGCCGAGATGCTCGGCGTCGACCCGGCCGACCGCAGCGATTTCAAACGGTGGTCGGATCTGACCGCCATGGAGTTCAACCCCCTGCTCACCAAGGAGCAGCGCGCCGTGATGGCCGCAGCGAGTACGCAGCTCGACACGTATCTCGAGCGCGCGATCGCGGGGCGCCGCGCCAGCCCGCGGGACGACCTGATCAGCGCGCTGATCGCCGTCGAGGAGGCGGGCGATCAGCTCAACGACGGCGAGATCGTGACGATGTGCGGGCTGCTGCTGGCCGCCGGCAACGTGACGACGACCGACCTCATCGGCAACGGCGTCTGGACCCTGCTGCGGCACCCGGACCAGCTCCGGAAGCTGCGGGATGATCCCTCGCTGATCGGGAACGCCGTCGAGGAGATCCTGCGCTTCGAATCGCCGGTGGTGCAGACGGCGCGCATTCCGATGGACGACATGGAGATGGGCGGATGCCCGATCCGGCGCGGCGAATCGGTGCTCATGTCCCTCGCCGCCGCGAATCGCGATCCGGACGCGTGCCCGCAGCCCGACCGCTTCGATATCACGCGCCAGGGTGTGCACCATCACTCGTTCGGCGGCGGCGCGCACTTCTGCCTGGGCGCGCCGCTCGCGCGGCTCGAGGCGCAGCTCGCCATCGGAGCCCTCGTGCAGCGGTTCCCGAACCTGCGCCTCGCCGATGAGCCGCTCGAATGGCGCGCGCTGCCCGCGTTCCGCGGCCTGGCAAAGCTTCCGGTGTTGGTGTAGGCGGAGCGCTTCACGCCTCGACCCGACGCGGGAGCGGGTGCGCTTCAGCGGCGTGATGGATCGTTCGGAGTCTCGCTGGCGCGCTGAGGTGCGATCGCGCGCTGGCGGACCCCGGGGATACGGCGCCGGTAGGTGCGGGACGAAGGCCCGTCAGGGGAAGTGGTGGCGTCAGCCCAGCAGGGCCCCGGCGTCGAGGATGAGCTCCTCGAAGGGAGGCAGCCCGCCGCGCGCGCCGGCCTCGAGACGGCTGGCCGGCTCGTAGGCGCCGCCGCGCAGGGCGAGGGCTTCGATGGTCCGCGTCTCGGGATCGACGATCCAGTACCACGGGACCCCGTGGCGTGCGTAGAGACCGGCCTTGACCGTCCGATCCGTCCCGGCCGTCGACGGCGAGAGGATCTCGACGACGAGGGTGGGAGCGCCCTCGATGCCCCGCTCGGTGACGCGCGCGCGGCGGGCGGCGTCCACGAACACGAGGTCCGGCTGGAGCACGGTGGTATCGGCGAGGATGCAGTCGACCGGCGCCGGGAAGATCACCCCCAGGCCGCCACGCTTCACGTGCTCGTTCAGGATTCCGAGCAGGTCTCGAAGGATTGCCTGGTGCCTCGTGCCGGGCGCGGGCATCAGTGACAGCTCTCCGTCCCGGAGCTCGTATCGGCGCCCATCCTCCGGGATCGCGGCATAGTCGGCGTAGGTCAGTACGGTCCGGGCGGCCATGGTCCTCACCTCCGGCCCTGAGTGTACCCCACAGGGTGGTGCACATCGACCGAGCCGTCAATGTCCACGGAACGATACGGCTGGCCCCGAGGTTCGGGGTAGAATGCGCCCCGAGCTGGTCAACGTCGCCCTACCCTTGTGAAGGAGCGTACCGATGCCGAGAAAGGCCGAGCTGGCTCCCCAGATCGAGCAGTTCCTCCACGACAACCCGCAGGGCGTGCTGACCTCGTTCAGGCGCAACGGCATGCCCCAGCTCAGCATCGTCACCGTGTACCCGCGAGATGGCGGGGTGGGCATCTCCATCACCGAGAACCGGATGAAGTTCAAGAACCTGCTCCGCGACCCGCGCTGCTCGGTGCTGATCTCACACGCCGATTGGTGGTCCGGGTTCCTGGTGTTCGAGGGCAAGGCGGAGCTCACCCACTCCGGCAACACCGAGCCCGAAGCCCTCCGCAAAGCGCGCCGGCACATCTTCAGCGCCACCACGCGACGACGGAGTGCGGACTGGGACGAGTATGACCGGATCGCGGCGGCCGACAAGCGCGTCGCGATGGTCCTGCGGCCCGAGCATGTGTACGGCACAGCCCTGGCTCGCATGCGGGAGGCGCTGGCGAAATAGAGGGAGATGACCGCACCTGACCTGATCCTGCACGGCGGCGCCGTCGTCACGCTCGACCGGGGCTCGCGCGTCGCCGAAGCGATCGCCGTGCGCGGCGGGCGCATCGTCGGCGTGGGGCCGAGCCCGGCGCTCCTGCGCGAGGCGGGACCGGACACCCGCCGGATCGACCTGCGCGGCCGGGCCGTGCTGCCCGGCTTCTTCGACGCGCATCCGCATGCCGACCGCGAGGGGCTCCGCGCGCGCGGCGGGCTGCCCATCGCCGGCCTCACCTCGGTGGCGGAGATCGTGGACGTGGTGCGGCGGGCGGCGGCCACGACGTCGCCGGGGCAGTGGATCGTCCTCATGCCGATGGGCCGGCCGCCGCACGACTACGTGAGCCGGCCCGAGCAGCTCCACGAGGGCCGCTTCCCCACGCGGCAGGACCTCGACGCCGTCGCCCCCGATCACCCCGTGTATGTCCGCGCCGTGTGGGGCTGGTGGAGCAGGCGGCCCTTCCCGTCGGTGGCGAACAGCCGGGCCCTGGCGCTGGCCGGCGTTACGCGCAGCACCGTGGCCCCGCACAACGTGGAGATCGTGAAGGATGCCCGCGGCGAGCCCACCGGCGTCTTCCTCGAGCGCAACTACGTCCCGGTGCTCGAGTACACGCTCTTCCGCAGCCTGCCGCGCTTCACCCACGCCGACCGTGTGGAGAGCGTGCGCCTGGGCGCCCGCACCTACGCGAGCCTGGGCACCACCGCCGCCTTCGAGGGCCACGGGCTCACGCCCGCCCTGCTCCGCGCCTACCGGGAGGTGCGGGAGCGCGGGGAGCTGTGCCTCCGCATGCACGCGCCGCTCAGCGTGCCGAGCGGCGCCTTCGACGACCGGCGCCTGGTCGATCTCTTCTACCACTATGCTGCCGTCGCCGGCGGCCGGGGCAGCGGCGACGACGTCCTCCGCGTGGAGGGCATCAACCTCGGCGGGTCGGCCGATGCCACGGTCGAGCGCATCCTGGCCGCGGAGTATCCCTATGAGCAGTGGGCGGGCCACTTCTACCAGGCCATGGCGTGGGAACGCTTCGTCCGGCTGGGCACCGAGGCCGCGCGGCTCGGCCTGCGCATCTCC
>Ga0214473_10006000_pt1 | contig 14535 bp, 12 predicted proteins | sample RVTome_7_FD_203509 | JGI IMG/M metagenome (GOLD analysis project Ga0214473, IMG submission 203509) | Soil microbial communities from uranium-contaminated site in the Upper Colorado River Basin, Wyoming, United States - RVT98D197 | ecosystem: Environmental > Terrestrial > Soil > Contaminated >... | reverse complement strand
ACTGCCTCCTCACCCTCAACTAGATAAATCGCGATTGCGTCTACTAGATCTATATTTTCGCGTATTGACTCTACAGCATGTTCCATAACTTCTTGAAGATCAATTGACTGGTGGACACTGCGAGTTGTTCTACTTATAATAGATTGATATTTACTTTTTTTGGATAATTCCTCTAGATTTTTCTTAATTTTCTTTTCGTTTTCTTTATTTCTTATTTCCGTATGTGCATGATTAATGGCAATACTCAAGTAATGGGCTACGTCTTTTATGGTTTTTTTCTCGTGATTGCTCCATTGGTGAGCTTCCCTAGAGTGAAGACATAGCAAACCTGTTATTTTTTTGGAATCTGCGACGGCCGCACCAAGTAATGCCCGACTGCCAAAAGCCGACAGTATTTTGGCGAATGGCGCTAACCTCTGGTCAACAGTACTATCTTCAATGATGACTGGTTCGCGCCTCCGCAAGGAGCCTAAATAATCTGGGGTCATTAAGAAGTCGCACTCTAAACCGTTCAAGATTGACATTCCTTGTGTTTCTCTAGAATAAATCACTTTCATATTGCCGTTCTCTCTAATCTTTGAATAAGATACGCGAAGATCTTTGAAATACTCACTAGTTTTATTAACTGTTAGTTTGACAACTTGATTAACTGACGTACCTGAGGTGATAGTTTTAATTATAGTGTTAAATAGTGTCAGACGACTTTGAGTTTGAGTTAGCTTTTCCTCTACCTTCTTTAGTCTGCTATTATCTTCTGAAATGCCTATTATGTTTTTAGGTTTACTTCCTTTATTGTGAAAAGCAATCTTCTTAGTATGTAATATCTGTTTTCTCCTATTTTTTGTAAGCATCTTTTCCTCAGGAATATCAACGAACTTGTCCGATTCTAAAACTTCCCTGTCTTTCATTAAATTACGTTTTTCCATTATAAACTTTTCTTTTCCTTTTAAGTTACACTTCTTCATATGAAGATTCTAACGCTTATGAAAATGGCATAATTTAAGGAACGAAAATCGAATCATGAATTAGTAGTACCCCAATAGTTGAGAATTAGAACATATATCTATAACTATATTAAACAAAGAAGTAAATGACGATACTATAGCAAATTACGCGTTTCAGGTACCAGAGTATAATGGTTTAGCGCAATGTCTAAAAGATTTTCAAGCACTTTGCCCGTGTCCACAATTTTGCGAATTTTTGGGCACGCAAAATTCCCTGAAAAAGAGACACTGTTTATGACGCAAATTTCGTGGGCTATCAAAACTATCAGATGGCAGGTTTTTCTTTTGTCCTTGTCATTATAAATTCTCCATTCTTACCGACATATACCTTAAGAGGAGCCTTCTCCCACTGGATCAATGGAATGAGCTACTTTGGTGTTTTACTTATGAATTCACAGCAAATAAGACTGCATAGGAAGTTAGACTTCCCCTGGCAAAGAATTCATATGTGTTTATCTACTATCAGGAAAGCTATCTATGAGTATGAGCAGGGATCGGTTCTTTGGACAGGCGGAGGTAGATGAGAGTTATATTGGTCCTAATTTTTAGAACAGAAGAATGAAGAGCAGGGATTACTGCAGGAAGATAAACGTAGTAAAACGGGGTAGAGATGCTAAAATACTGCACCAACCAGCCTTTGGTCTTTATCAAAGGGATGATCGAGTATGTGTAGAATTTAAAAAGGATGTGGAGAAGAAAACGGAATAAATCTCTTTGTACTAATTCCTAATTCACGGAAGTTGCAAGACTGTGAAATAATTGCACAGTTATTGGTGTGTAAAACCCCACTAATTAACACGTTCAAATAGTCGCAACATCACACCTTTTCGTACTAACTATTCTGAAATGCTAAGTAATTTGGATTAATGTCTGAGATGGCATGAATCTTGCATCGCGTTTAGTTTGGGTGATGTAATATGAATCAGGGGATTACAAATATTTCACCGTCAAAGATTCATTCAATAAATTTGATATTAGCCTTTAACAATAGATTATTGCGAGAGGGAATATCCAAGATATTAGATGAGGATGAAACCCTCCACATATTGGCTGAGGCTTCTAATTTATTAGAACTGATTCAATCCTGTGAAGAATTCGACTTTGACATATTGCTGCTTGATGTAGAGTTACAGGGTTTAAAACTTTCGAAGATCCTGCGGTTAGTTAAGAATAAGAATAGTGGGAAAGTAATATTAATCATTCCCGACAAATTTGATCAGTATGAACTCATAAATGCAATTCTTTCGGGTGTAAGGGGTTATATAGTAATGGATGCTAATTCAATACAACTTAAACAAGCAATCAGTGGTGTAAATGATGGACAACTTTGGGTAGAAAGGAAAATGATGTATAGGGTCTTAGACGCCTTGTTATCTCCTCATAATCATAAAAGGAAGAAAGGTGATGGTCCTATATATAATCTCACTGAAGCTGAGATAAAAATCGTTAAGAAGGTTTTAGATGGTTATTCGAATAAGCTTATCGCTAAAGAATTGTATTTAAGTGAAATGACAGTAAAGTTTCACTTGAGTAAGATTTTTAAGAAAGTTTCTGTAAAGAGTAGGTCTGAACTAATACTTTATTGTTTTCGCGAAGGAATCGTTAATAAACAAAATAGCTAATTGTCGCACAACCAATTTTACAAAAACTTATTCAGTGTTATTGATCTGATAAATGTGTAATAGTTCTAAAATGCCATTAGATTTTAGAGATAAATTTAAATTTGTTAAGTGAGTGTACCTTCTTAAGATATTGGTTTTTTGAGTGCATATCCATAATGAAAGTAAGATAGTGTGAAACTTACCTTCTTACCTATCTTACTTTCTATTTTGGTTACTTTTTTACATTGCACAACCAATACTCTTTCGGTTACATTTTACGTCCCAGAATACGGTGTATTGACTTTGATAACGAAGTTATATTATAATGTATTGCCTAAGGTGGGGGGGGGGCTGGAAGATGATGGGGTGATTGATTTGAGTAAGGAAAATCCGAATTGGTATGCAGTTTATACTAAAAGTCGTCACGAGAAGTTAACGAGCAAATTTCTCGTGAGCAGGGGTGTTGTAACCTTTTTACCTTTAAGAAGCGTTTTATCCAGGTGGAAAGATCGTAAAAAGTTAATTACCGTACCTCTTTTCCCCTCTTACGTTTTCGTAAATATACTTCAAAAAGATATACATAATGTTATCTATTCAAAGGGCGTATTAAGAATGGTTGGCATAAATGGAGTGCCTTACCCAATTCCTAATGAGCAAATTGAATCCGTTGAGAAGCTCGTTAAAAGCGATCTCAAATATGATCCTTACCCCTATGTTAATATCGGAGCAGAGGCCGAAATAAAGAATGGTCCTCTCGCAGGCGTCGTAGGGAAAATTATAGAAAAAAGGCCATCGAAACATATTGTAGTATTATCTGTTGATCTGATTAAAAGGTCTGTAAGCGTTGAAGTTCATGTACATGACATTGAGTTGCTTTAGAATTTTTCATGAGAATTATTGGTGATATATTATGATAGAACCAGATAAAACTCGTATTTCGGCAAAGAATAAAAAAACCAACATAATTTTAGCCTCAAATAATAGGTTATTTAGGGACGGAATAGCGAAGATACTGAAAGAGGATAAAGACATTGAAATTGTTTCCGAGCTTTCTAATGCTTTAGAAGTGATTCGAGGCTGTCAAGAATATTTATTTGACATATTGTTGATTTCTGTGAATCTAGAAGGCTTAAATCTTAAAAGGATTCTGAAGATGGTAAAGAAGAAAAATAGAGGAAAGGTACTATTGTTCATCGACAGACAGTACGATGAGGATGAACTGGTAGATGCTATATCTTTGGGGTTAAGAGGTTATTTATTAAGGGATTCAAATTCAAAACAACTCAAGGAAGCCATTGATGCCGTAAGTGAAGGACAATTTTGGATAGAAAGAAAGATCGCCGGTAAGGTGTTTGATGCTTTCTTATATCGTCGCAAAAACAGAAGGGGATCACGAACAGGCACATTATATGATCTAACTGATACCGAGCTAAATATCGTAAAAATGGTTGTGAGTGGTTATTCGAATAAAACGATTGCTAGCCATATGTATATCAGTGAAAAGACAGTAAAATTTCATTTGTATAAAGTTTTCAAGAAACTTTCGATAAAGAGCAGGTCTCAGCTAATACTTCATTGTTTTCGCAGTGGAATGTTGAATTAAAATCCGGAATATCCCCCCATTTTTAGTTATCCTCCGTGATCCAATAAATAAATCTCAAATGCTAAAAAGTTGAAACAATTTATGTGATTGGTGGGCATCCTTAAGTTGGCCGGATTTGTTTTTTCAAATCTAAGGAATTCTTCTATTCGACTGGTAAAGAATCTAGACCCCACAAGATCATTTTTTTTATGGTCTGAAACTTTACTTCACTCATAAATCGAATTACCCGATCCAATATAAACTCTTATCTAAAATCTAAACTAATATCTAGCTCTATCAAAACTTCTACCGAACTTACTGCACCCGTATATAAATCCTGATAAGAATTTGAGGATGTATTTTCCCCATTAACTCTTCAACTTTTTCCACTTATCTAAATTATTAAGCAAAGAAAAACTAAAAGACTAATAAGTGCTTGCTAACTTAAGTCTTAACTTACCCTAATACTAATACTGATGATTACCGAATAATTAAACTGTCGTCCAATTGATCTCAGGCTCGTAAAATGAGATAAATAAATAGTAGAACATCATACATTCAAATGGACATCACTTATGTAAGTGGATCGCGGTAGCCTTGATTCTTTAGATTATTAATCACTTCTGGCGATTTTCAAAAAACTTGGTTCTTTTGTTTGTGTCGATTCAATTTATTTATCATTTAATTTGGGATGAATCTCTAATCCAATTTGTAATTTTATCGCGTTAAAAATGAAGGATAAAATGTCTCGCCTAAATAGAACATTAGTAGCGTGTGAAAATACACTACTGAGAGAGGGAATATCTAAGATACTACATGAGGATGAAGGTATACAAGTTGTAGCTGAGGCGTGTAATTTATTAGAACTGATTCAATTCTGCGAAGAGTTTCAATTTGACATATTGCTGCTTGATGCAGACCTACAAGGATTGAAACTTTCAAAGATTCTGGAGTCGATTAGGAATAAAAGTGGTTGTAAAGTGATATTAATAATTGGCGACAAATTCGATGAGGATCAACTCATAGATGCGATTCTTTTAGGTGTAAGAGGTTATTTATCAAAGGATTCTAATTCAAATCAGCTTAAGTCAGCAATCAATTTTGTATCTGATGGACAACATTGGGTAAAAAGGGAAATAATGACTAAGGCTTTAGAAGCCTCCTCATATACTCCTAATGGTAGAGGGAAAAGGGCAAACGCCCCTATATACAATCTCACTAAAACTGAACTAAAAATATTTAAAATGGTTTTGGAAGGTCACTCCAATAAACAAATCGCTAGAGACGTATTTTTAAGTGAAAAAACAGTAAAGTTTCACTTATATAAAATTTTTAGAAAGCTAGCTGTCAAGAACAGATCTGAGCTCATACTTTATGGTTATCGAAAGGGTATTGTAGCAAATTAACTGAAAGGAATAATTTCGTATAACAATTATTATAGCGCAATATTGTTCTGGATTAAATTATTTTGAACTTGATAGTGCATCTCCTCAAGCAGAATATGGTAACCATTTGGATAATTATAATTTTTTATCATCTTTATATTATGAAGTTTTAAATCTCTTTAACCTCAATATCCTATAGGCGCTTCTTATAGTTTCATATAATCAGTGAGGGTAAAAAGAAGTTCTTGTGGATAAGTCAAAAATTTCTTTCCGCTCATCTTAGTGAATTATAACGAACCATATTTAATAGATTCAAATTACAAATCCAGAAATATCAATTAATGTCCGGTGAAGATCGGTCTGTTGCCAAGTTACTCCAAAATTATCGTAGCCAGTGAGTATGCGTTAGAGCGTGAAGCAATAATTAAACTTTTAACTTCTGAAAAAGAATTAGAAATAATAGCGCAGGTATCATCAGCCAATGATATTAAAGAAATCCTAAATAGTGCAATTTCGGGGGATATCCTTATCCTTGATGCCGATATGAGTAGCTTAGATATATTCGAAATCATGAAGTTGATAAAGGAAAAATCTCCTCGTCTGAAAGTACTATTACTAACAAGTAAATATGATCCGGAAAGAATCATGGGAGCCATCTTTGCAGGTTGCTTAGGATATATTAGTAAAAATGCATCCGCCACAGAATTAGCAAAATCAGTTCGGGCTTTAACGAGATCTGAAGTTTGGATCGAAAGAAAATTGATGTCAAAAGTTATTCTTCGAATGTCTGACTTCTACTTTAATACTTTGTCGAGTCGCCATTAGGTTTCTTCAGCTTATCTTGTTTAATTCATAAAATTTTTTTAAAAGGTAATTTATAATGTGCGGAATAGTCGGATATATCGGGAAAAGGAATGCGGTCCCCTTATTATTAGAGGGACTTAGAAGGCTTGAGTACCGTGGTTACGATTCAGCAGGCATTGCATTTATTGAGAATGGCAACGTTGTTTTGAGAAAGAGTCTTGGCAAGTTGAAAAACCTTGAATCCATGCTGGAAAACTCCTTCTACGATACTCATGTGGGAATAGGTCACACACGTTGGGCTACTCATGGAAAACCAAGTGATATAAACTCACATCCACATAGCGACTGCACGGGGAAAATAGCTGTAGTACATAATGGAATAATTGAAAATTTTTCTTTACTAAAAAAATCCCTAATAGCTGACGGTCATACCCTACTTTCGGAGACTGATACGGAAGTAATTGCACATCTTATAGAAAGAAAGCTCGAAGATGGAAATTTATTGAAAGCTATTACATCAGCGTTATCAGAAATTAAGGGAACTTATGCACTTGCAATAGTGAGTAGTACCGATCCTGATAAAATCATAGCAGCGCGACGGGGTAGCCCACTGGTCATCGGCAAGGGAAATGGAGAATATATTCTTGCATCGGATTTGCCGGCGATACTAATATGTACGAAGGATGCTATTTTTGTAAAGGAGAATGAATTGGTAATTCTAGATAAAAAAAATGGCATAAAAATAATCAATCTTGAAAATGGTTACAATAGGGAAGAAAACATATACAAAATCCCTTGGGATTCCGAGCTAGCAGAGAAGAGCGGTTACCCGCATTTTATGCTAAAGGAAATTCATGAGCAATCCCAAGCCGCAAGAAACACCTATTCTGGAAAAATAAATCTAGATAATGGTAGGATTCAATGGGATGAGATAAATCTTACAATCGAGGAGATTAATAATATATCAAAGATTCATTTGGTTTCTTGTGGAACGTCCTGGCACGCCTCACTTGTCGGCAAATTTATTATTGAAAAAATTGCTAGGATTCCTGTAGAGGTTGATCTAGCATCAGAATTTAGGTACCGGGATGTTATCTTGGACAAAAATGTTTTAACGATCGGAATAACTCAGTCTGGTGAAACCGCTGATACTTTGGAAGCTATGAGAAAAGCCAAAAAGGTTTGCTTTAAAGTGCTATCTATATGTAATGTTGTAGGGAGTACGGCCACTAGGGAATCAGGCGGCGTGATATATACCCATGCAGGGCCGGAAATAGGCGTGGCTTCTACTAAAGCATTCACCTCGCAGGTCGTAGCTCTTTATTTACTCGCACTATATCTTGGGAAGATTAGAGGTCTTATGAGTATGATTCAATTCCGTGAGATGATGGATGAATTGGCTGCGATTCCTGAAAAAATTAATCTAGTGCTTGCAAAGGAAAGAGAAATTGAGCATCTAGCAAATCTATATTGGAAGAAAAAGAGTTTTTTCTTTTTGGGAAGAGGAATTATGTATCCAATCGCATTAGAGGGTGCCCTGAAGTTAAAGGAATTATCCTATCTTCATGCTGAAGGTTACGCCGGAGGAGAAATGAAGCACGGTCCGATTGCACTTGTTGACAGGAAAATGGTCGTCGTTTCCCTAATCCCTCTCAACTCAATTTATGAAAAAATGTTGAGCAATATAGAGGAAGTAAAAGCGAGAGATGGCAAGGTGATTGCTATTTCGTCTCAAGGTGATAACGAAATAAAAGATAAGGTTGACAATGTATTTTACATTCCTAAAACTAATGACCAGCTATCACCGCTGTTATTTAACATTCCATTACAACTATTTGCCTATCATATTGCCAAAAAGAGAGGTTGTGACATTGATCAGCCAAGAAATCTGGCTAAGAGTGTTACGGTAGAGTAATTCAGTAGCCTGCGTTCGGGCCAGTTTAAATCGATTTACGTTTAAATTCCAGAATTAAAAATCATATTAATAAGTTAGCCGTTCCGTGCGAATAGCGAATAGATTAAGAATACAATAGCACTCATTTAGTTCTGCTTTTCTATCGTAACCCTATTCCCATTTCAGTGTAAGCGAAACCGTCGATTTACTCAGTGCACCCTCCGTGATGCGATCCGATGCGAAGTGTCATTCCGAGCGCAGCGACGAATCTAATTGAGATTGCTTCGTTCCCTGCGAAATTTATTCCGAGTTGTCGCCAAACTCAGGGCTCCTCGCAATTCTAGACGTTGCACAATTCGGGGACAGTCTCTTAGATCTTAATTGGGCATCCAAAAAATTGCCAAAATCAATTGCGGAAGCGTTAATAAAAATTTGCGAATTGCGATTGGATTAAATTTTTTAGCCGTTATGTCATCCCCGATTAAGCTTGTCCCCGCATGTAGCTGGCGGGGAACATTCGAGGATGACGGATGAGTAAATTTCGAGAAAATTTATTATTTTTTGGATTCTGTCCTCGAATTACGAGACAATTACAGCAATGACTGATTATCTGTTAATCTCCTGCAGCTTCTCGCACGGTTATTCGATTAATTGAAGGGCTGAGAACCCGAGTAAAGAAAAGAATAGTGAGATACATACTGCAGCTAACAATAAATTTCTTTATTTTATTTTTTTAGATACTTAATGGATTAAGGGAGGTTTATCATGAACATATCCGTAATTGGCACAGACTTTGTCGGTATTGTTGTAGGAACATGCTTTGCAGAAACTGGCAATAACGTAAAATTGGTCGATATTGGTCATGAAAAGTACAAAGGACTTAGGGACAGAAGGTCACCATTACATGAACCTGGTCTTGTTGACCTGATAATTAAAAACTTCAAAGAGGGGCGTCTGGTTTTTACTAATGATATTCATCAAGCTGTTAAAGATTCTTTTGTAGTTTTTATGACCACAGGGCTACCGGTTGATGGCGATGGTAGTCTGGATACAACTCCAATTTTCAGAGTTTCAAGATCGATAGGGAAAAGTTTGGATGATTACAAGATTATTATTACGTCGAGTACATCTGCTTTGGGGACTACCGAATTGGTTCGTGACATCATGAAAGCCTTTACTGATGTTGAGTTTGATGTTGTCTCTAACCCAGTGTTTCTCAAAGATGGATCTGCAATCGAGGATTTTATGAATCAAGACACGTTAGTGATTGGGACGGATAACCCTTCCGCTGAGAAATTAATAAAAGATCTTTATGCACCGTTTGTCAGGTCTAGTGATGGATTTATTTCTGTTCCTATACGAGTAGCCGAACTAACGAAACAATCGGATATTAAATACTTGAAAAGAGGTGTCGTTAATGAGTCTAACCGCAAATCTGCGTCGGCTTCGGGGGGCTGAACTTCAAAATAAAGAAAATTTTTTGGAGTTGTTTCGGTTATCGATTCGCTCATTAATTAGTGGTTGATTATGTAGGACTATGTTTTTCGAGGAAGCTTCATGCACCTTGGTTCGTCGAAGGATCTTAGATATTTCGTTGACAAAATCCTAAATCGTATTAGCTTCACTTATCTTAATGCTCCAGGGGATGCACGGCTCTCCCGTCCTTCTTCATTACAAAATTTGTGAGGCAAATTGAAGCAATCGCATACCCTGTCATTCCCAAGCGCAGTTATTGGGAATCCATAAAAATACTTCTGGATCCCCGACAAAAGTCTTCGGGGATGACATAACGGCTAAAAAATTTAATTCAACCACAACCCGCAAATTTTTTAAACTTCTTCATTCCTGATTTTCTCAGCGCAATTTTTGGAAGGCCGTTCAAGTCCTTTTCATTCTGAAAAGGATTAATGAAAATAAATCTATTCATAAAATTGCCAAAACCTTGTCCACGAAATATCTAACGTCTACAGCAATGACTGAAGAGGCGGGTAGTTGATGTGCCGATACCCTGCAGCCTCTGCAGGGCTTTTGATTCAGGAAAATTGCAGGCAAGTGGTACTTAAATGAACATTTCAATAATCGGGACAAGCTATGTCGGGATAATTACAGGCACATGCTTTGCCGAGAGCGGATATAATGTTATTTGCGTGCATGTTGATAGGGAAAACGTCAAGGGGTCTCCCGATGATAGGACTCCGTTACGGGAACCCGGACTCGTTGACCTCATATTAAAGAACCTGAAAGAAGGACGTCTCTCTTTCACTTCTGACATTCATCACGCTGTGAAAGATTCTTTTATAATTTTTATAGCAGTTGGGACGGAGATAACCGGCGATAGTAGCATGGATAGAAGCATGATCATTAATGTGTCAAGATCAATAGGAAGAAGTATTAATGATTACAAAATAATTGTTATTAGGAGTATTGTACCTTTCGGCACCACCGAATTGGTTCGTCAAACTATAAGACAATTCACTGACGTAGAGTTTGACGTTGCCTACAATCCAGAATATCTAAATGAAGGATCGGCTATAGAGGATTTTATGAAGCCTGATTGGATAGTGATTGGATTTGATAAACCTTCGGTTGCGGGGACAATAAAAAGACTTTATTCACTTTATATGAGTTCTAGTGATGGATTTATATTGGCTCCTATAAAATCAGCAGAACTTGCTACTTACGATGGAATTCAATACTTTCAACAAGAATTTGCCCGCTGAATTGAATCGAGAACCTTTGTTATCCCCTAGTTTGAATCCATGAGGAGATCAGAGGTGTGAGCTATTACCCTCAACTACTCCATTGATGGACAACCTGGGAATTATGACGGAATGGAGGGAGATTAGTGGAAGTCTAGATTTCTTCAGTATTACCAAAAAATATACATAATGGCCTGCAGGGCAAAAATATTCAACTTACCGATTCCAATAAGCGGATTTGTGACAGTTTATTAGAATTCAGTCAAAAATCATCTGGACCACGATTTTGTCATTGTTCATGACCCACAACCCCTTCCGCTGATGAGTTATAATAAGAAAATTTTCCCCTGGATTTGGCGATGCCACCTAGACCTATCGAGCCCGAACAAGGAACTCTGGAATTACTTGATTCCACATATAGAAAGGCATGATGCAGCGATATTTTCTATCAGAGAATACACCCAACAACTTACGATACCATAGTTTTTCTTCAGGGCGGCTATCGACACCCCTTTTCCCTCAAGAATCGGGAACTGAGTGAGGGCGAAATGGATGAATGTCTGGCTCGCTATCATGACCCAAAGACCTTCCACTTGTAGTTCAAGTATCTCGCTTTGACCCTCGGAAAGACCCCGAAGGTGTTATAAGAGCATTCAAACTGGCGAGAAGAAAAGTAGATTGCACACTCGTGCTTCTTGGCAATTTTGCTACAGATGATCCCGAAGGGGAAGAGGTATTCGAATCCCTGCTGGAGGATCAAGAGGAACGTATTATCATCCTATCTTGTGGTGATGATGCAAATTTGGTAAATACGCTGCAGAGGCGAGCCCCTGTCATCCTCCAAAAGTCCATTCGTGAGGGCTTTGGCCTGACAGTTACCAAGGCAATGTGGAAAGGGGAGCCGGTCATAGGAGGAAAAGCCGGTGAAATCCTTTCCCAAATTCAGGATGGAGTGAATGGTTTTCTCGTTTCAGCTATTGAAGAGGCGGCAAAGAGAATAGTACAGTTGCTTAGTGACAAGGATTTGCAGGTGCGGCTGGGTCAAAAGGCTAGGGAAACGGTACGGCAACAATTTTTGCTTCCGCGTCTTTTGGAACAATACATTGATTTGCTCAATTCGTTTGAGCCAAAAATTAAAATGAAGGAAATGGCCTCTATGTAGACAAAGATTGCTAAGTTTATCTTCAACGATCATGAATCAAACGTTAGACCAAGTTAATAGTTATATAAAGCAAGAACCAGGACCGTTTAACATTGTATTTGATCTCGGTGGAGTGCTCCTCACTTGGAAACCAGAACAAATCATAAAGGGTATATTCAAAGACCGAGAAGTTCAAACGATAGTAATGGACGAAATTTTCTGCCATCCGGATTGGGTTGACCTTGACCGGGGCACATTAGACAAAGATATAGCTATCGAGCGCGCTACTTTGCGCACCGGCCTCTTGAAGTCTGAGATCAAAAAACTTATGGAGTTGGTGCCTTATTCGTTGATTCCAAACCCTGAAATTGTAGAGTTAGTCCGCTCTGTTAAAAAAAATGGTAATCGAGTTTTCGTGCTGTCAAACATGCATGTTGACTCTATTGACTTTATCGAGCGAAAATACCCATTCTGGGATGTCTTCGACGGTATGGTTATATCCAGCCGCATCCAGATGGTAAAGCCAGAGTTAGAGATATACCAACATTTGTTAGAAAAGTTTGATCTTGTGATAGATAAAACAATCTTCATAGATGATATTCCTGAAAATTTGGAGGCAGCATCTAAGGTCGGTATGAGAATAATTAAATTTGAGAATGCGTTTCAATGTGAAGAAGAACTGAAAGCACTTGGTTGCATCTAGCATGGCTCTGCGCCTAGTTCTTAGCAAGATTCCGTTTGCGGCTATTGTCAAAAGGATACCTTTGAGTCTTAACTTGAGAATTCCCTGTTGCTTGCGAGAGGTTTTCCGCTGTCATTGCGCGTGGAGCGAAGCAATCCTTCTTATTATATCGCCGCAGGGCATGGCCGTTCGCCGCGACTATGGGTATTAGGACTATAGTATATTCAAAAACTATGTCCTGAAGTTTTAATAGCTGTCCTTAGCAATACTTAAAGTTTAATTCGAATTAGACTGATGTCCAACATACATTACCTTCTTAAGATGTTAAAAATTAACGAAATTGGAAATTTCGGCTGATCACAATTTTGTAAGTGAATTGCGGAAGCTTCGGACCATTCTATTCATGTCCCTACTCATTGTTAACCAATTACATAGGCCTACTAAATGAACATAACAATCATAGGAACAGGATATGTAGGGCTAGTTACAGGCACATGCTTTGCGGAAAGTGGAAATAACGTAGTATGTGTCGACAATGATAGAGAAAAAGTCGCTGGCTTAAAAGAAGGTAGAATGCCTTTTTTCGAACCTGGTCTTGATGGCCTTATATTAAAGAACGTCAAGGAAGGCCGGCTCCATTTTACAAGTGAGCTTCCACAGGCTGTAAAAAATTCTTTCATAGTATTTATAGCAGTTGGGACTCCACAAAATGGGGATGGTACTGCAGATACTAAATCAGTTATGAATGTTGCCCGATCGATAGGAAAGAGTTTGGATGATTACAAAATAATTGTCACAAAGAGTACTGTTCCAGTGGGAACGACAGAGAGGGTTGCTGAAGCTATAAGAGAAACCACTGATATTGAATTTGATGTTGCCTCAAATCCGGAGTTCCTCAAAGAGGGTTCGGCAATAGAAGATTTTATGAAGCCAGATAGGGTCGTAATTGGGGCGGATAACCCATCAGTATCGGGGATACTTAAAGAACTATACTTGCCATTCGTGAGAACTAGCAACCCAGTTATTACAGTCGGTATAAGGTCAGCAGAGTTAGCTAAATATGCGGCAAACGCAATACTCGCATCAAGGATTTCATTCATGAATGAAATTGCAAATCTCTGCGAACTTGTTGGTGCTAATATAGCAGATGTAAGAATAGTATTGGGGGCTGATAACAGGATAGGACATTCGTTTCTTTTCCCTGGGATTGGGTATGGTGGCTCATGTTTCCCCAAGGATGTCAAAGCGCTTATCAAGACTGCTGAAACATTTGAATATGACCTTAAAGTCTGTAGGGCCACTGACGAAGTCAATGTGATGCAAAAAGAGCTATTCTGGAGAAAGATAAAAATCTTTTTTGGGGGAGAACTAAAAGGTAAAAAAATTGGCGTATGGGGACTATCTTTTAAACCTAAAACTGATGATTTGAGAGAAGCGCCTTCCCTGTTCATTATAGATAAACTTTTATCGTTTGGAGCTGATGTCTCAGTGCATGATCCGGTCGCAATCGATAATGCAAAGGAATATCTAAAGAATAAGGTGACATATGCAAAATCTAATTATGATGCATGTTTCGAGGCGGATGCGTTGGTCATCCATACTGAGTGGAATGAGTACAGACAGCCTGATTTTGAACGCTTAAAAAACCTTATGAAGACACCTGTGATATTTGATGGAAGAAATCTATACAATCCAGAAAAACTTGAGAAGCTTGGATTTAGATATTTCGGTGTGGGCTTACAG
>Ga0214473_10005999_pt1 | contig 14536 bp, 9 predicted proteins | sample RVTome_7_FD_203509 | JGI IMG/M metagenome (GOLD analysis project Ga0214473, IMG submission 203509) | Soil microbial communities from uranium-contaminated site in the Upper Colorado River Basin, Wyoming, United States - RVT98D197 | ecosystem: Environmental > Terrestrial > Soil > Contaminated >... | reverse complement strand
GCCATCCAAAAGATGACCGAAAAATTTAAAAGCCAAAAAATTCCAAAGTAATCGATCCGAGCCTCGTCAGCGGCCATAGCATTCCTGTCAGCTTCCCCTTGTAAAAGGGAGCTAAGGTCTTAAGGGGCTTTCCTAGTTTAGTCTCAATCTCTTAGAAATGAAGTTGTGCGCAAATTGGCACCAAATTTCAGAAATCCCCCCTGGCCTCCCTTTGACAAAATCCCCCCTCCGCCCCCCTTTTCCAAAGGGGGGGAACGGGGGGATTTGCGGGGAATTCATCCAAATCGCAACATGTCCTGTTTGGTCCCGGCTCGGTCGGGTTAGGTTTTAGATGGAACGATATATTCTCATCATTGGGACTTGCGATACGAAAGGCGAAGAAATCGGTTTCCTGCGGGATCAAATCCTCGCCAGAAAACGGAAGGTCCGTATCCTCGACGCCGGCATTCTTAGATCTTCCCCCCCGGGAGTAGACCTATCCAATGAGCAGGTATCGCTGGCCGGAGGGCGACATCTTGAAGAGCTAGTGAGTCAAAGGGACCGGGGGCAAGCCGTGGCGGTCATGGCCGGAGGGGCAGCAAGGATCGCCCGGGAGCTCTTCCAGAAAGGAGAGATCCAGGGCATCATCTCCCTCGGGGGAGGATCGGGAACGGTCATCGGCACCAGCGCGATGAGAGCACTGCCTGTGGGGCTCCCCAAGGTCATGGTCTCTTCCATGGCTTCGGGGAATATCCGTCCGTACGTGGGGACCTCGGACATTTCCATGATGCCTTCGGTCGTGGACATCTGTGGCTTAAATCGAATCAGCAGGCGGATCCTGCGTAACGCGGCGGCCTCCATCTGCGGCATGGTGGAAGAAGGAGAAGAGATCGCTTCCGCCGAACGGCCGCTCCTCGCGGCCACCATGTTTGGAGTGACCACCCCTTGCGTTGCGCAGGCGCAGAAGATCCTGGAGGAGAATGGTTACGAAGTTCTGGTATTCCACGCCATGGGGACGGGTGGCCAGGCTATGGAGCAACTGATCGGAGAAGGACAGATCCAGGCTGTGCTGGACATCACCACGACCGAGCTGGCCGATGAGCTTCTGGGCGGGAAATGCAGTGCCGGTCCCAACCGGCTGGAGAAGGCCGGAGAAATGGGCATCCCTCAGGTAGTGGTACCCGGAGCGATGGACATGGTCAATTATTTACCCGATGCCATCCCTCCTCAATTTCGCAGCCGTCTCCTTTACGTTCACAACTCCGCTACGACTCTCATGCGCACCAACGTCGAGGAGAACAAGCATCTAGGCCGGATCATGGCGCAAAAATTATCGAAGGCGAAAGGTCCCACCGTCGTGTACATCCCTTTAGGGGGGTTCTCCGCCATCGATGGACCGGGGCAACCCTTTTTCGATCCCGCAGCGAACCGGGCCTTCATTGAAGCTCTGGAGAAAAACTTGCCTTCCCATTTTCCCGTTATTAAGAGGGAGACTCATATCAACGACCCTTCATTCGCCAAGGATGTGGCCCAGGCTTTGCTTAATTTGTTGAGGGGGTGATTCCCTTCTTGTCGAATTTAAAGAAATCCCCCATAAGTTTTTGGCTCTTTTTCCATCTCAAAGGGCCATTTTCCCGGGTGGATCAAGGGTGCAATCTACGTCCTCTGCTTTTTCATGCTCTCCGGACCTGGCCAAGACATTGCCTTACTTCACCGCGGGATAACCGGCACCCGCAATTTTGAGGCCTGTTTTCCACCCTCAAGAATGACGTTCCTGGCCGGATTCAGCAGGCTACGATGGTAGCCGAAAGGATTCTCCGCCATGCTGTCGCAGCTCGCAATCTCAAGCCGCACCCGATGGCCTGGTTTGAAAACGTTGCAGGTGGAGATGACCTCAATCGGCAGCAAGGTCGGCTCGGCGGGAGGGAGCAATTCCAGGCCGGTGTGGGGATGCCAGGGCTGGTTCGGGCGGGAACGATTCGAGTCTACGGCGCGGTGAGAGGCCCGCAGCCAGCCTTTCGTCATCACCGAGACCGAACCATCCGGAAACTCGTCACTCAAGACCACAAGGAAATCCGTATCCTTCGCGGTCGAGGTGATCCAGAGGTCGAGTTGAACCGGACCGGTTATTTCGAGCGCTCGCTCCAGGCGCTGGGTACGATAGACCAGTCGCGGGCGGCCCCAGAGCCAATCATTGCTGTCCGGAACATAGTCATATCCGCGCTCGCCCGTTGACCCCGATGACCAATCGAGCGTGCCCTCCAAGCCGCCGGAAGGGCCCCCGAGATATAGCTCGCGCCACTCGGTCCTGGCCAGGGGCCATTCATTCTCCGAACGCCAGGTATTTTCGCCGCGGATCCAGAGCTGGATGGGAGGCCCCTCCATGACGCCGGTGTCCATTCCCTTCAACCAGTGATCATACCAGCGGAGCATCTCCTGGTGGTATTCTGCTACGGGGCGTCGGGGGTGGGGCTCCGGTCCCACCAACATCCGCTTGGGAACGCCGTGGACACCCATCCATCCGGAGAAAGCACCGCGCAAATGGAGATTCCAGAAGCCCCAGTGGCAACCAAAATAAACCGGGATTTTTATCCGGTCCAGGTGCGGCCAGGCAGACCTCTCCTGGTAAAACTGGCAGTCAAAGGGGTATTTCAGGCCGACGACCGTGGTAATTTTATCCAGCATGGCCGCCCGGTTCTTCAGGCGCCCGCTTTGCATGTTCAGCGCGTAGACTGCGGCGAGCCAGGTCCGCTGCATGCCCTCACTGGGAATCCCGCCATGGAAAAAAGCATCCCGGTAGGCGTCCGTCGCCGCATCGTAGGCAAAGATCGCCTTTAAGCCGGGCGGCTGCTGCTCAGCAGCCATCACCTGGGTGCGGCCATAGTAAGAAGCTCCGACCATTCCCGCGCTACCCGAGCACCACGGTTGCGAGCCCACCCACTCGATAATGTCCGCCAGGTCCGCCTGCTCGGTGGGCCCGTACAAATCCCAACCGCCCTCGGAGTCGTTCGACCTGCGTACGTCCACGCAAACCATGGCATACCCACGGGGCACCCAGAATTCCTTGATTCCGGCTTCGTTCTGGCCCAGCGGAACATCCGTCTGCTGCAATTGGCGGGTATAGGGAGAAAAACCCAGCAGGGCGGGGAATTTATCCCCGGGCTGTCCGGCCGGGCGAAAAACATCCAGGGCCAAACGGATGCCGTCGCGCACGCGAACCATCTGGTCGGTTTCGGCGCGGATGCCGTAAATCGGCTGAGAGCTCTCGCGAGTCTTCGGCGGGCTGTTGAATGGATACTGCGGATAGGTCTGAGGATTCGCCGTCCTGATGCTATCGGGGTTTGGACGGATATCGCCCATGATCCCGGCTTCCATCCGGTTAATATCAACGACCATTTGAACCTCCAGTTCTTCGGCAGGAGTTGTAGATCAACTTCTGCCGAGAGCGTCTTTTCAGGCTTTTTACAAGATCACCAATGTTACCAGCGCTGAGAATTCTGTCAAGCCGATTTTGGAACTTATGGCCCGCTTAATGGTTTAACAGAATAATAGAAGGGTACTCTGGGGGGAGGGTGAAAGGCAAAAACGAAAAAGCGAGGCTGACGAGGCCTGGCTTCAAAATCGGAAAAGGTAAACTCCTCACCCGGCATCGCCGGAACCAAGGAGGTTTTCTCTTTGCTGCCATGCAGGGCCAATTCATGAATTACCCCTACATGGCTGCCCCTACCAACTTCCCAAGTCCGAAAGGTTCAACGCTTCTTTTTCTTCCGGTAATCCAGGACGCCTCGCACCGCTTTGGCCAAATCCCGAATCGCCAGTGGCTTCATCACTAGCTCGCGCACCCCTATCGCCTTCGCCTTCTCCTCCGTGAGAGATTCGCTAAACCCCGTGCAAAGGATAATCGGGATTCCCGGACGAATCCGTAATAACTCCTGGGCCAATTTGTCCCCCGTCATATTGGGCATCGTCATATCCGTGACCACCAGATCGAACCGGTCCGCCTGGGCCCGAAACAGCTCCAGGGCTTCTATGCTGCTCGTCCTCACCTCCACCGCATACCCCAAATACTTGAGCATGCCTTCCCCGATCTCCGCAATCGCCTTCTCATCATCCACGAAGAGGATCCGCTCATGCCCGCCCAAAGGAAGAGGTTCGGCCTTTTCGGCCTCCAGGGGCCGACCCAGGGCCTGGGCCGTTGGGAAATAAATGTCAAATGTGCTACCCTTTCCCCATTCGCTGGAAACCGAAATTTCCCCTCGATAGCTCTTCACGATCCCATGCACCACCGCCAACCCCAAACCGGTTCCCTTCCCGACTTCCTTGGTGGTGAAGTAAGGATCAAAAATCTTTTTCAAATCCTCCGGAGGCATGCCGTGTCCCGTGTCGCTCACGCGGAGCTGCAAGTACGGGCCGGGTTCAATCCCCCGAGAGGCGGCGGCGGCCTCTCCCGGTATATCCACATGGCTGAGGGATACTTCCAAAACCCCCCCCTTTTCCTCCATGGCATGGGCGGAATTGGTGCAAAGGTTCATCAAGACCTGATAAACCTCCGTGGGGTCGGCCTCAATCGTCCCCAAATCTTCCTGCATATTCTGCCGAATCTCAATGGTAGCGGGCAAGGAAGCTCGCAGAAATTTTAAAGCCTCTTTGATGATCGGCTGGATATTCAGCGGCTTCCGTTCTTGTTTTCCCTGGCGGCTAAAAGCCAGGATCTGCTGGACCAGATTCCTGGCCCGATGGGAAGCCTTGATCGACTGTTGCACATTGTATTTGGCTTTGGAATCTTCCTGGAGTTCCAAGTTGGCGAGCTCCGCAAATCCCAGAATGGCCGCCAGGATATTGTTGAAATCATGGGCAATCCCCCCGGCTAACGTCCCGATCGCTTCCATCTTCTGGGCTTGATGGAGCTGTTCCAGCAAATAGGCCTTCTCTCCCTCCGCTTGCTTGCGTTGGGTGATGTCCTGGATCGTACAGCGCATCCCTTTGATCTCTCCTTTTTCATCCAAGATCAGTCGATCCATAATCAAGACTGGAAAGGCGGTCCCATCTTTTCTGCGGTAATTGCGCTCCAGATTCTCGTCCGGCGGTAGGGTCCCGGCTAACTTGGATAGAACCCGTTCTCGAGATATTTCTTCTTCGACAGATAGCTTCCACACCGGCTGCCCAATCATCTCCTCCGCACTAAACCCCAGCATCTCCAGATCTGTCCGATTCACGTTGGTAATTCTGCCTTCAGCGTCGTATTCATGGTATCCCACGGGCGCATGGTCATAGAGTTCCTTAAATTTCTCCTCGCTCCGGAGTAAAGTCGCCTCGGCGCGCTTACGCTCGGTAACGTCTTCGTAGACGGCCACGACCTCACCCGAGGGCAGCTTATAAACGTAATTTTCCCGCCACCCCGCAATTCGATCGTCTCGGTAAAAAGAAGCAGGGTGTTCCTGCGGTTCTCCAGTTTTCCACACCTGCTGGAATACTTCGAATAGACCCAAATCCCTGACCCCCGGGAAGACCTCGGTAACCTTTTTACCCACAATATTCTCTTTCCTGACCCCCTCAATCCGCTCCCCGGCTTTGTTGAAACCCCGGATCACAAAATCCTCGCCATCGCCCACTGCCTCGTAAACGATGATGGCATTCTTGCTTCCATTAAACAGGTTCCGATAGCGGGCCTCGTTGGCTTGAAGGACCTCCTCCATCCGCTTGCGCTCCGTGATGTCGACCATGAATCCTCTCACGCCAACAGACTTGCCGGCCTGAACGATGGGGCTGGAGAATACGATCGCCGGAAATGTAGTGTGATCCTTTCTTACCGCAGTGATTTCGGCTCCCCCGCCCCGTCTCTCTCCCGACAATGTCTTGCGAAAGAGTTCCTTCACCCTTTCCCGTTCTTCGGGAGCTACCATCTGCGCGACATTCAAACCGTTCGCAAAATCTTCCCGGGTATATCTAAAATTATCAAGAGCGCTCCGATTGACAAAGGTGAGATGGCCCTTTTCATCTGCCTCATAGATGGTCTGCGGTAACAGATCCGCCAAATCTTTATATCGTTTTTCTTCTCTCCGCAGCGCCTCTTCCGCTCGAGTGCATTCCGTGAAGAGCTGAGCATTGGCAAGGGCTCCGGCAATTTGTGTGCCCACCCTCTCCGCCATTCTCAGATCTCTTTCCTGATACGTTCCGACCTTCAAGGACAGGAAATTCAATACCCCGATTACATCATCTTTGGAAAACAGGGGGACCATAAGCAGAGATCGGCATCCGGCGGCATATACGGGAGCGAGGCCCGGCAATTGAGCCATTACTTCGTCCCAATTTTCACTCTGGATGAGCAGGCTAGAACGGGAGTTCAGGACCTTCTCGGCCGCGGTCCCGGCAAGGGGGATGATATCGCCCGCCCTTCGACCTTCTACATCGATATTGGCAAAATAGGGGATGGTAAAAGTTCCGTTTGACAAATTGATAATAGATACCGAAATCCCATCGAAGGGGATGAGTTCCCGCACCTCTTGCGCGAAGCGTTCGTACACCTCTCCGATCGCCAAGGTCGAGCCGATGATCTGTCCGATTTTGGCGATGGAGGCATTTTCTTGCGCCAGGCGTTTCGCCTCCGCTTCGCTCGCCATCAAGGCTTCTTCTGTCCGCTTGTAATCGGTGATATCCCGGATGGCCGAGACGACCCGGCTGATCCCATCGGGATTTTCGATGGGATAACATGACTCCGATACTTTCCTTTCACCCAATTCCGGATACCGATACTTCATTTCGTATTGGGCCGCTTCCCCCCGAAAACAGATATCTAACTTTTTCTTGACTTCTTTCTCAAAAACATCCTTACCCAGGACTTCCGCAACCAACCGGCCAACGACCTGTTCTCGATCCAGGCTGTGATATTCGAGAAATTTTGCGTTTACGAGCAGATATCTATAATGCTGATCGATAACCGCAAACATATCCTGTGCCGCCTCGATGACCTTTTGATATTCTCGCAGTGTCTCCTCCGTGCGTTTGTGCCCCTGGGCCTCCGCTTCCAATCGGGCAACCCGCTGGCGCAATTCCAGCAATTCATCCGGAGTTTGATCGCTGGCCTTCCTTTGTTTTTTCATCTGATTAACTCCTTAATTGGGTCCATCGGTATATTTCCCGGGTGTTCTTTATGGGAATTTGATAATTCATTCGCCTGAATCCTGCGGGAAAAAATGAATAAATTTATTAGGACACAGATTTTCTCAGATAACCAAAGATAGTTATTTTCTTTTTGGTTTATCAGGATAAGCCGTATTCATCCGTGTCCAAAAAGCAATTTCCTATACAATCAAGTTAATCCTCAAATGCCTCCTCCATGGCCAATCCGATATATGGTTTGGGGAAATGGGGGAGAACAAAAAAGGTTGGAACAACAATCCTCTTCGGGCCTTGATTATGGATACCTCCTGAAGAATCTTTTTCATGAATCCTCCAGAAGACAGAAATCACTTATCGTTGATCTTAATTTCAGGCGGGGAAGAGGCATTAAATTTTAACACGGCATGGAATGCTGTCAAGCGGATTCCAGGCGGTCCCTCAACCGCCCACGGTCAAACAAACGACCCTACGGATAGACGATTTGTGAGGAGTAGCTTCCTGTACTACTAATATGCAAAATCTTCAAATTTTGTAAAGAAAAATTTCATTTGGAAACTAGTCTCTGAAATCCCCCCAACCCCCCTTTATCAAAGGGGGGCAGGGGGGATTTCTGGAGGGCGTTTGGCCGTAGGAAAAACTGACTCTTTTGGTTGCGGCAATGCCGCGACGGGTACAGGAGCGAACATATCTTCTACGATCCGAACCCGCTCTAAGAGGTGTCCAGGTTATAACGAGGGCGAAGGGCGAAAGTAACTGTATCGAAACGCGCAAAGGGAGGGCAAGGCGCAGGGGCCGCGAAAAGCCGGCTCACCGGTGGGGGGAGGGTGAACGTGCCAGCGTGGCCGTTAACCAGGAGGAGACCCGTTCCTGGATCGCTTGCTCCTGCCCGTTGTAGAAGTGGTCACAATGGGGGATAATCTCGACGCGGACCGGGCCGCCCCCGCGCTGGGCAAACTCTTCGGCCGGGTAACTTTCGCGCGGTTCCCTGTCGCCCCGGATAAAGAGCGTGGGGCAGGTCACCCGGGGTGCGAGCTCGAGCACATCGGGCGTGCTCTCCAGCCGATCGATGTAGCTCTCCGCAGTGATCACGTACCACCAGCCGGGCATTTGTATGAGCTCCTTTCCGCGTCCAGCGGCGACGAGCGCGCGGGCCTGCGCGGTAATCTCCTCCAGGCGATCGCCCGCCATCATCCCCGAACGGCTCGAGCGCTGCACGATCTGTCTGCCGCCGCCGTGTGCCGACAGCAGGACGAGCGCGGGTGTGCCCGGGTGATCGACGACGTGACCCACGGCGAGCATGCCGCCGTTGCTGTGTCCGATCACGACCGGATGCGGAAAGCCCCGTTGCGCGAGCCACTGCGCCGCCAGCCGGTTGTCTTCGATGCCTTCCTGCACGGTCTGGAACGCACCGCCCACCGGAGCGCGGCTGTCGCGGGTGCTCAGGATGTCGTGTCCGCGGCGGTTGAAGGCGAGGCAGGCGAACCCGAGCTTCACGAGCACCGGCGGCAGGAAACGCAGCGCGCCGGTGTAGAAGTTCATCGTGTTGCCGTGGAAGAGCAGCACTCCTCCGGCGGCGGCGCCCCCGTCAGGCTCGTAGTACGCTCCGTCGAGGGGCTGGGTGTCCGTCGGGATGGAAACGATCTCAGCCAGTAGCTTCATGTTGTGACTCCGTCGAATGATTTGTCATGTTCGTTCAACCAGGGCAACCGCCCGGATGGGCGAGGCCGTGGCATTTTTCAGGTTCAGCGGTAAGCCGAAAAAGGTAAAACGGCGAGCCGGGATCTGGTCGATGTTCCGCAGGTTTTCAATGTGGTGATGCTCGCGCTTTCCGAACCATCTGCTCCCCCCTGTCCGGGATGTGGGAACACATGGCGGCCAGCCACTCCAGAGCCTGCCCCGTACTTGATACGGGGGCATCGAAGACCTTTTCCTCGGTTCCGTCTTTCGCCCGGCAAACAACCTTGCCGGCCAATTTTTCGCTCCCGGATCGACCCATCTCGGTGAAGCTGCAATAGAGATTCAGCCATTCACGGCTGCGACCGAGTGCCGCTTCCCACCCCTTAAATGCACCGTTTCCCCCTTAAAAACCCTTACGGTCGCAAACCGCCGGCCTCGGCTATTCAGCCGCTTCCGTCCGTGATCACCTCAATACATGACGGTGCCTGCGTCCACGTTGATATCTTGTCCTGAGATAACGGCGGCATCCTCCGAACACAGGAAGGCCACCGTGGCGGCGATAAACTTTGCATCCACAAAGCTCTTGAGGGCAGCGGACTCGGTCATTTCCCCCAGAACTTGTTCCCGGGTTTTCCCTGAACCTTTCATGATCCCGTCAATGACGAAATCCAGACGGGGCCCTATAATCCCGCCGGGGCAGATGGCGTTGACCCGGATCTTCCATTTTCCCACTTCGAAGGCGAGGGTGCGGGTCAGGCCGATGACCGCCATTTTGGAAGTGGCATAGGGAAGGCGCTGCACCAGATGGCGCTTGCCCGTAATTGAGGAGATATTGACGATACTTCCCTTTCCCTGTTTCTTCATGACCGGGATCGTATGCTTGCAGCAGAGGAACATCCCCCGCACGTTAACGGCCATGGTGCCTTCCCACTCCTCGACGGTAATATCCTCCACGCTCTTTACCGGTCCCGCAATTCCGGAGTTATTGACCAGGATATCGATCCGCTGGTTGATCTCCAGAGCCCCTTTAATCAATCTTTCGACCTGATCCTCATGGGTAATGTCCGTGGGGATCACTTTGGCTTTCAGGCCGCCGCCTTTGGTGGTCATTTCTGCGGTCTCATAGGAGCCCTTTTCATTGATATCCCCAATGACGACTACGGCCCCCTCCTGGGCAAGGCGCAGGCAAATCTGCCTCCCGATTCCCTGTCCTCCCCCTGTGACAATTGCAACCTGCTTACCCAGTCCCATCATCGTTCTCCTTCCTTTTCAGATTCATCTTTTCCTCTTGAAGGACCTCTCCTTTGCGCTGCAACGATGAAACCTCCGATGTAGGGGCGACCCGACGGGTCGCCCCTACGCCGGGAACACAAAGAAATCCGTCCCACTTTGCACAGGATTCCGCTTGCAGCGGCCTAGGCTTTTTCCGCGATCTTGCGCGGAAAAAATGGCCCCTGGGGGGGGCAGCGAAAGTCCCACAAATCCCCCCAACCCCCCTTTGTCAAAGGGGGGCGAGGGGGGATTTATCCCGACTGCACCTAATATTTCCTTCTTACCAACATGTTGGTATTAGTTTGGCGCTAAGCGCCTATATCGTACATCGAAGAATATGCAACCCGTGATTCTTGTCGGTTACATAGCTGTACCCTCTTGTATCCACCAGGACATCCTCCGACTGGGCCACTAACGTCTTAGGCAGTAACCCGCGGCGCTCTTTCGGGTCTGGCGGTACATAATACGCAATTTCTTTCGGCAGGTACGGATCTCTAAGGTCAAAGACCCTCAGACCCGCATTGAAGTAAGTAAGATAGACGCGATCGTCCCGGCCTTCCCTCCAAATCATGATATCCGACCAGATCAAAATTTTTCCTGGCCCCCTCCTCCATCTTCTTCCTCCTCTTAACTCCTTCGGGAAGTCTAACGAGTCCACGGGTAGCCCTTGGCGGCTACGTCCTGTTCATATTTCCTCACCAGGGACTGGAACCGATCCCAAACCGGCCTCGTTTGAATCCCCCTTGCGTCGTATTTGGCAAACCACTCATCTTGAGCCTTCTTGATTCCCCGGTCGATTACCGCCTGAGCCTCGGCATCCATTTGACTGATCTTGGCCCCGTGCTCGGCGGTGAGCTTTTTCTGCAGCGATGCATCCTGGTCCATCAGGGACTTGATGTAGCGGTTATTGAATTCCACGGTCACCTCTTGAATGATCTTCTGAAGACTCGGAGGAAATTTTTCCCACCGGTCTTGATTGATGAACATGGTCGAAGCAATACTCCCGCCCATCCTCTTCACCAGGAGGATGTAAGGGGCGACTTCGTAATATTTAAAAGAGGCGGTGAACTGCCACACCGATGTCGCCCCGTCCAAGACCCCCCGGCTGAGTCCTTCGTAGACCTCCGCCAGGCTGACGAACACCGGCACCATCCCCGCCTCCCTTAGGACCGTGGCATGGGCCCCGCCATACGTGCGAACCCTCAACCCTTTAAGGTCTTTCAGCGATTTGACGGGCTTCTTGGTGTGAATGAACTGGAGCCCGGAATTATACCCGTAAGTCGGCACGACATTGAGCGCTTTGAATTCTTTCTGAATACAGGGATCGCTCTTCATCACCTCGTAATACCCCATGAGGGAGGCCCAAAGATTTTCACTTTGGCCGGGCAAATCGATAGTCGTCCAACAGGGGTTCTTATCGACGGTGATGGTGGATCTGACCGCGGCCAGGTCGGTCGTCCCGGCTCCGCAGCCGGCGGTGAGATCGGCATCCTTGAGGAGGGCCTCCTGCCAGTATTCATCAATTTTGACCTTGCCTCCCGTGCGCTTTGTAATCTCCCGGAGCATCCATTTTACGTTTTCGGCCAGGGTCCCCATCGGCGCGAGAAAAGACGCGAATTTCAACTTCATCTCGGGAATATCCGTGGGAACGGCCTTCGATCCCTGCGCCTGTACCGCCGTCACCCCCGCCAGGGCCAAAATGATGGTGATCGCCATTAGACATCCCAAAACTCTCATTCCCCTTGTCTCTTGCATGGTTTCCTCCTTTGAATTAGAAATGATTATCCTCCACAGAATGACCGCCAACTCTATGTCGATAGCCGGCTGTACTAAGACGGCCTTCTTCCCCCGTGACCTGGCCAGATTTCCCTGTCTACTTACCCATCATGGTCCTTGGCAGGAAGAGACTGATCTCCGGGAAAGCGATCAGGATGGCCAGCGTCAAGAATTCCATCATCAGAAACCACCAGATCCCGCGGAAGATCTCCGTTATGGAGATATCCTTCGCCACCACCCCGCTTAAGGCGTAAACCGATATGCCAAAAGGCGGGGTGATCGCTCCGATCTCCACGAGTTTCACGAACACGATCCCGAACCAGATCAGGTCGACCTTCAGACTATTCAAGGCCGGCAGAATTACCGGCATGGTCACCAGGAGCATGGAGATCGAATCCATGAAACAGCCGAGAAAGATATACAGGATGGCCAGTAAGACCACGATCCAGTAGATCGAGATATCCATGGAGACGATGAAGCTGGCCACCTCCTTGGGCAATCCCGTCAAGGCAATGAAACGGCTGTACAAGACCGCCCCGAGAATGACCAGGAAGGTCATTGCCCCGACCAAGAGGGTCTCCGAGAGGGCGTCCCTTATCTTTTCCCATTGAAACGTCCTGGTGAGGAACATGAGCAGGAAAGCCCCGGAAGCCCCTGCGGCGGCAGCCTCCGTCGCCGTGAAAAATCCCGAATAGAGGGTTCCCATGACCAGCAGGGCTAACAGGACAATGCCCCAGATCGCCCTGAGGGAGTTCAGGCGCCCTTTCCAGGTGATCATTTCGCCGGGGATCGGCGGCGCCAGCTTGGGATTGAGGCGTACCCGCGTAACGATCATGATGGAAAAGATGAGGATGGACAGAGCCCCTGGAAGATACCCGGCCATAAGAAGCTTCCCCAGGGAGCATTCCACGAACACCGCGTAAATAACCATGACCACGCTTGGCGGAATCAGCACGGCAAGTGTCGCCGCCGAGGAGACGCACCCGGCCGCCAGGCTCTTATCGTACTTGTATTTAAGCATCTCCGGGATCGCGATCTTGCCCATGGCCGCACAAGCCGGGATCCCGCTCCCGCAGCAGGCCCCAAAGAGTCCGCAGGCGGTCACCGTCGCAATGGCTAAGCCCCCCGGGAGGTGGGACAACCAGAGGCGGGCAGAGTTAAAGGCGGCGCTCGTCAATCCGGTATGGTAGGCCACATAGCCCATGATGAGGAATAGCGGGATGGCGCTGAACTCAAAGGTGCAAATAAACGAAAAGAACTGCAATGACAATAGCTTGAAAGTTCCCCCTATTCCCATCAGGCCGAAGAGTCCCACCGTCCCGATCACGGAGAGGGAAATGGCTACGGGAACCCCGACTGCGATAAAGATCAAAAGAGCGACAAAACCCAATACGCCCCAATAGAACGGGTCCATGCCTATTCCCCCCCTCCGGCTTTGATGAACTCCTCGATCGTTGCGCGTAACATCTGAGCGGCCAATACCCCTATGCCAATGGCCATGACCCAGCGATAAGGCCAGATCGGGTAGTCGAAATCTGCGATCCAGTATTCCCAGGTGAGCGTGCTGAGCCAGGCCTCTTTAAACGCCAGCACGGTTACCAAGCCAAAGAAGCAAAATCCCACGGAGGAAGTAACTCCATTCAGAATCGCGAGACTCTTCGCCCTCATCCGCCGGGTAAACAAATCGATATAGATGTGCCTTTTCCGGAGCGCCGTAAACCCCTGGGGCAAAAAGGCGATCACCACCATGAGAACCTTGCTGGTTTCAAAGGCCCCCGGTATGGAACCAAAGATGGCCCGTGCAATACCGTCCAGAAGCATGGTGATCATCTGAAGGAGCGCGCCCCCTGCGCCCAACACGGCCAGCCCCAGGCTCGTTTGATCGATGGCCAGGCTTAATACATTTCCAACTTTCCGGATGCCGCTCATCGTTTCCCTCGTTCCCCCAATGATTTGGGGCTTCGATTTCAACCCTGCGGAGCGAGAAGATTATCCTTCAATCACCTCATGGAATCCATGAGAAGATCTTCATGATTTTCCATGGATCAGAGACCGGACCGGACCAATCTCCTTTACGTCTCCATAACTGAAATGAAACCTAACGATCTTGAATCCAAGCAATCTTTGCCGCTCATTGTCGCTGAAAGATTGAAAGAATAAGAAAACGGTTTCGTCTTAAAAATTTACTTGGGTTGATAAAACAATGAGTCCAGCCGGCTTCCGTTTGCTCTCTTGTCGGGGTGGGAAGGGGTTATTACCAAACCGGCAACCTGAAAGTGAAAGATGAATCCACCCTCTTCCGTCTCGGATTGAATCACTTATTCTCAACTGGCGATCAATATTCTTTGAAGAATTGCCAATAAGGTAGGAATCGCTCCCCATCCATCCCTGCGCAGTTGATAAGAACTCGCTTTGGGGTGGATCAAACATACAAAAAAGGGAATGGTGTGTCAAGGGAATTTTAGCACATCGGAAAAAGGTCGAATAGCCGAATAGCCACTTGACTTTGGGGCAATACTTAACCTACCCTGTGGAACCACAGAGGTCGCAGAGAATTACTCTGTACTACTAACATGCAAACTTTGAAAATTTTGTTAAGCATCTGGAAGATAAATTTCGTTAACTATTTGAATTTTTGTAACAGTTTAGGGTTTTGAAAATCCCTCCCATCCTCCCTTTTACAAAGGGAGGAGAAGATGGTTTCCCCCTTTGA
>Ga0214473_10005998_pt1 | contig 14536 bp, 9 predicted proteins | sample RVTome_7_FD_203509 | JGI IMG/M metagenome (GOLD analysis project Ga0214473, IMG submission 203509) | Soil microbial communities from uranium-contaminated site in the Upper Colorado River Basin, Wyoming, United States - RVT98D197 | ecosystem: Environmental > Terrestrial > Soil > Contaminated >... | reverse complement strand
CGCCCGCCTCGAGCTTCGGCCCGGGCTCCGGCCGGACGGCGAATAGCAGCTTGGCGGGAGTCAGCTTCCGGTCCTTTCCCTTTTCGTAGATGGTCGCGATGCGAGCGCGCTTCGCCTCGGGCACCGAAAAGCCGGTGTCGGTCATGCGCAGCGGCCGGAAGATCCGCTCCTCGCAGAACTCCCCCAGCGTCCGGCCGGAAACCTTCTCGACGAGCGCGCCCAGCACGTCGGTCGACAGCCCGTAGCTGAAGCGGGTCCCGGGCTCGTGGGCGAGCGGCAGGCGTGACACCCGGGTGACGAGCTCCGCAAGCGACGCGGACTCCTCGACCTTCGCGTCCTTGTAGAGCTTGTCGATGGGCGCGTTGCCGAAGCCGTAGATCAGGCCGGAGCTGTGCGTGAACAGGTCCTTGATCGTGATCGGCTTTTGGGCGTCCGCGAGCAGAGGCTTCTCGGCGCTGCCTCCGGTCATCACCTTCATGCGCGCGAGCTCGGGCAGGTAGTCGCCCACCGGGTCTTCCAACCGGAACCGCGCCTCCTCGAGCAACGTCAGCGCGGCCACGCTGGTCACGATCTTGGACATCGAGTAGATGCGGAAGATCGTGTCCGTCTGCATGGGAAGACTCGCCTCAAGGTCCCTCTTCCCGTAGCTGTAGAGATCGACGACCCGGCCGTTCCTAGCGACGAGCGTGACGACGCCCGAGTGCAGGCCTTCGTCGACGAATCGCCGCATCTCGGCATGCATGCGGTCGAGCCGCACGCGCGACATCCCCTGCGACTCGGGCGTCGCCAGCGGCAGCGCGGACGTGGTCGCGGCGGCGACACTCGCGCGCTCGGCAGCTGCAACCGGAGCGGCGAGAATCGCGAGCAGCACCCACGCCAGGAATGGGCGGATGGTCCGGATCTGGAGCATCCGCGGATCATATCCCCGCGGCCGCGCTCCCGGCGCGCTTCGGACACCGGCGAAACCTATACTGAGGGCCTGATGCCCACCGTCCCGGGGATCCTGCGCCTCGCGCGCGGCCGCAGCTCCGCGATCGACCTCGACACCGAAGAGGGGCGCGCGTTCCTGCAGGAGCGGCTGGCCTTCTACAACAAGGTCTGCCTCCTGCTCTCGGGCTCGTTCTTCGTCGTCAGCGCGGCGCTGCTCGCGAGCGGGCTCCAGCCGCCGGAGGCCGTCACCCGCGAGCAGGAGCGTCGCGCGGCCTGGCTTCACGCGTCGACCCTGGTCGTCGAGCTTCTGGCCTGGCTCGTCTGCTCGCGGGGGCCGAGGCTCGCCTCGCGCTTCCTGCGCGGGATCGACGCCGGGGCGCTCTTCCTGATCTGCGTGGGTTTCTGCCTGCAGTTCGTGAACGTCCGGGCGCCGCACGTCGAGCAGATGGGCCCGTTCCCGCGCGTGACGCTGGTGCTGATCCTGACCAACGTGCTGATCGCGCGCGCCGTGTTCGTGCCGAGCCCGGCACTGTGGACGGCTGCGGTGAGCGGCGCGGCCGCGCTACCGGTTGTGGCGGCGGCGGGCTTCGCGCCGGCCGCCGGGCTCGTGGCCGGCGGCGCGGCCGTGGCGATCTGGGCGGGGCTTTGGGCGCTGTGCGCCGTCGTGGTCGCGACGCTCACCTCGCAGCTCGTGTACGGGTTGCGCGAGCAGGTGCGCGAGGCGAAGCGCCTCGGGCAGTACACGCTCGATCAGAAGCTCGGCGAGGGCGGCATGGGGGTCGTCTACCGCGCGAGCCACGCGATGCTGCGCCGGCCGACCGCGATCAAGCTGCTGCCCCCCGAGAAGGCGGGCAGCGCCGCGCTCGAGCGCTTCGAGCGGGAGGTGCAGCTCACCGCGCGGCTGTCCCACCCGAACACGGTGGTGGTCTTCGACTACGGCCGCACCCCGGACGGCGTCTTCTACTATGCGATGGAGTACCTCGACGGCATCAATCTCGACACGCTGGTGCGCGAGGACGGTCCGCAGCCGCCCGGCCGCGTCGTGCACGTGCTGCGGCAGGTCGCCTCCGCGCTCACCGAGGCCCACGGCATCGGCCTGATCCACCGCGACGTGAAGCCGGAGAACATCATCCTGTGCGAGCGCGGCGGGATCCCGGACGTGGCCAAGGTCGTGGACTTCGGGCTGGTCCGCGACCTCGAGCGGGCCGCGGACGCCTCGCGCACCAACCTGGTGCAGGGCACGCCACTCTACCTGTCGCCCGAGGCGATCACGACGCCCGACCATGTCGACGGGCGCGGCGACAGCTACGCGCTCGGAGCGGTGGGCTACTTCCTGCTCTGCGGGCAGCACGTCTTCTCGGGCGCGACTCTCGTCGAGGTGTGCAGCCACCACCTGCACACACGGCCGGTCCCGCCCTCGGAGAAGCTCGGACGCGCGCTGCCGCAGCCGATCGAGGCGCTCGTGCTCGCCTGCCTCGAGAAGGACCCAGCACGGCGTCCGGCGAGCGCGAGCGAGCTGCGGGCAAGGCTCGGTGCGCTGGCCGAGGTGCACCCCTGGAGCGAGGACGACGCCCGCGCCTGGTGGGACCTCTGGCGCGAAAGGCCCGACCGCGCGGCCGCGCCGAAGGACGCGTTCTCGGGAACGCTGGCCGTCTCGCTGCTCGGGCGCTCGGGATAGGCGCTCGGGGAGGAACCACGACACCGCTTCTGCTTCTCGTCGGCCTGCTCGCGGCGGCTCCCGCTCCGCCAACCGCTCCCCAGCTGCGCCTCGGCTTCGCGAAGCGCCCGATCACGCCCGCGCTCGGCGAAAGGCCCGTGTACCTGGCGGGCTTCGGGCACGATCGCAAGGCCACGGGCGTCCACGACGAGCTGTGGGCACGCGCCGTAGGCGTGAGCGACGGGCGTCAGAAGCTCGCCATCGTCTCGGTCGACCTGATCGGCTTCTTCCAGAAGGACGTCGCCAAGGCGCGCGAGCTTCTGGAGCGCAAGGTCCCGGGCGTCCAGCTCGTCGTCTCGAGCACCCACAACCACGAGGGCCCCGACACCATGGGTCTCTGGGGCAGCGGCCGCTTCTCGTCGGGCGTCGACCCGCGCTACCTGGAGAGTGTCCGGGTGGCGATCGCGGACGTCGCGGCGGAGGCGCTCTCCCGCCTGCAGCCGGCGCGGCTGGTGCTGGCGAAGACGCGCACGCCGGGGCTCGTCGAGGACGGCCGGCTGCCGCGGGTGATCGACGACACCCTGGTGGCGATGCAGGTGATCGCCGAAGACGGAAGGACGCTCGGCACCCTCGTCAACTGGAGCAGCCACCCCGAGGCGCTCGGCGGCTCGAACACGAGGATCACCTCCGATTTCCCGCATTTCCTAAGGACGCGAATGGAAGAGCGGCTCGGGGGCACCGCCATCTTCGTCGCAGGCTCGATCGGCGGGCTGATGACGCCACTCGGGCTGAAGCTCGCCGGGCCGGACGGCCGCGAGATCGCGAAGGAGAGCTTCGAGCTCGCCCGGGCGGTGGGCGAGCGCGCGGCGGACGCCGCCCTCGAGGCCCTGAGAGCAGGCCGGCCCTCGGCTTCGAGCGCTCTCGCGCACCGCCGAGCCACGGTCTTCGTCCCGCTCGAGAATCGCCTGTTCCGCCTGGCCACCTTCCTGGGCGTGCTGGACCGAGAGGTCTACAGCCGGGGCAAGCGAGCCACCTCGGTCTTCGGCGACGACCTGATGACCGAGATCGGCTACCTGCGCCTGGGCGATGCCGAGGTGCTGCTGGTGCCGGCCGAGATCTACCCGGAGCTGGTGCTGGGCGGGATCCAGGACCCGCAGGATCCGGCCGCCGACTTCCCGGGCGCGCCGCGCGAGCGGCCGCTCTTCACCCTGCTGCGCTCCGAGCACAAGCTCGTGTTCGGTCTGGCGGGCGACGAGATCGGCTACGTGATCCCGCGCTCGCAGTGGGACGCGAAGAAGCCGTTCGCGTACGGCCGCAACGAGGACCAGTACGGGGAGATCAACTCCGTCGGCGCCTCCGCCGCGGCACGCCTCGTCCAGGCCTTCGAGCAGTTGCTCGGGCGCTAGCGCCGGCTCACTCCGCCACCTGCTCGAGCACGTTCGTTCCGGCTCCCTTGCGCGAGTCCCACTCGAAGTGCTCCAGCAGGCGAAGTCGGCCGTCGGGGAGCCTCTGGATGTCGCAGATCGAGCGACCACCGTGGACCTCGCAACGCAGGTCGATCTGAACGTAGCGGAACTCGAGTCGGCCAGCGGCCAGAGTGCCCACGAGGTGTCCGAGACACACGGCGCCGCCGGCGTAGCGCGCCCACACGATCGTCCCTTCCTGCCGGAATCTGAACAGCGTGCGGACGTCGATCTCGCCGCCGCTGCCCGTGCCCACGGCGCGCATCTGCACGTGGTCCAGGCAAGGCGAGCTGGGGTTCGACACTGTCATCGCCGGCTCCCCCTCCTCACGGCGTTCCGCTGACGATTCTCGATTTGCGGCGCGTCCAGGATCGAGAGCCAGTTGCCGCACACCGGATGGAGCCACTTCCGCTGCCCTCGGCGGCCGATCCAAGCCCTTGTGCACGTGGCCGCCGAGGTGGCCGTATCCGTCGCGGTCAAAGTGCGGCCGCCTCGAGGCGAGTTCATGACATGCCGCGAGCCGTGTTTGGGTCAGCGGGCGGCGCCTCCATCGCCGATGCGACGCCCCCGGAACTCGGCCGCCAAGCGCCAGCTCCTGCCCTCGTCGGTGGAGAGCTCGCCGCGACACCGGAACGACCGTGGAGTGATCTCGGCGAAGCTCCAGCGGATCAGCGATCCGTCCGTGTCCTGGCCTTCCTGGACGATGTCCTCGCCTCGCTGTCGTCCGAGGAGCGCGTTGCTGACCCCGTTGACCGGGTTGATCCACGTCACGCGCCACGCGTCGAGCTTCGGATCGTAGACGCGCAGAGTCGTTCCGTAGCGGTTGCCAGTGGCCGGCTGGCTTGGCCGACGTGCCCAGCGCGCGGGGGCGATGAAGACGTCCTGGATCGCGCGCCCCTCCAGCACCCAGGCAAAATGCCACTCGCCCTTGCTAGTGCGACGCGTTCCGCCGTCCTCGTAGTCGACGACATCCATCTCCCAGGATCCCAGCAGCGGCGTGTAGAGCGTCATCCGGGCCGCCTGGGCAGGCACCGGACCCTGGGCCAGGAGCGCTTCCGTGAACGACCCTGCGTGGGTTTTCTCGGTCATCAGCGCCCCCACCGCCACGATCAGCAATCGCGTCAAGACGCCGTTGGTCAAGCCGACCTCCCGGGAGTTCCTCGGGAACGCGCGCAGTCTCTATCTCGAAGACAACATAGGAGCACGGCGGAGCGGCGGCTTGCACGATCTTGCGCGAGTGTCCGCGGGGAACCAACGACGTGCCCGCGTCCGTATACAGACTTGCACCGTGGGTTGCTCCCGAGAACCCGACCTGCCCGTACGCCATCAGCGCACGGTCCTTTTCGAATCGCTGGGCATCGCCACGGTCGATTTCCGCTGTTGGGCGCATGTCGAGCCGGAAGGCGCGGAGGAGCCCAACCCGACGCACAGCATCGTGTTCGTTCGCAGGGGAGTCTTCCGCAGGTCCGGCCGCGGCGAGGCGCTGGTCGCGGACCCGAACCAGGTGCTCTTCTTCAACGCGGCCGAGCCCTACCGCTACGCGCACCCCGTCGCGGGAGGGGACGACTGCACGATTCTCACCGTCGAGCCCGCTCGCGCGCTCGAGCTCGTGGCCCGCTTCGAGCCGCGCGATACGGAACGGCCGGAAGTCCCTTTCCGCGCCGGCCACGCCTTGCGCTCGCGGCGCGCGGCGCGGCTCCACTTCGAGCTTCTGGCCCTGGTCCGACGCCGGGCCACCGCGCTGGCGCTCGAGGACGTGCTCGCCGAGCTCGCGGACGAGGCGCTGCGCTCGGCGTACGCCACGCACGCGAAGGAGACCGGGAATCCGACGCGCACCGAGCGTCGGCGTCGCGAGCTGGCCGAGGCGGTGAAGCTCGCGCTCAGCGAGCGCCCCGACTCGCCACCGAGCCTGGGCGAGCTCGCCCTGCGCCTCGACTGTTCGCCCTTCCATCTCTCCCGCAGCTTCCACAGGAGCGTCGGCTTGAGCCTGCGCGCCTATTCCGGCCGGCTCCGCACGGCGCTCGCGGCGGAGCGGCTCCTGGCTGGCGCGCCCGACCTCACGGCGCTCGCCCTCGATCTCGGCTACGCCGACCACAGCCATTTCACGAACGCCTTCCGCCTCACTCCGTCACGGCTTCGAGCGCGCGCCGAGGCGGAGCGGCCCTTGGTGGGCGCGCTAGCGGAAGTTCTCGACCAGCATCAGCTCGGACTGCGCCTCGGGCCACTCGCCGTAGAGGAGCCACTCCTCATCGGGCGAGACGGCCAGTCCCGAATGCTCCGAGGAGCCGAGCTGGCGAAACACCTCTGTCGTCCGTCCCGAACCGAAGTCGAGGAACTGGACCGTGTACTCGCTCTCGTGACCGCGTGGCCGAACCGTCGAGTAGTAGAGGCCGCGCTGCGACAGGGCCCAGTCTTGCCACCATGAGACGGGGCCCCGCACCACTTCGGTTTCCTCTCCGCCAGCAACCGGCGCTCGCCAGATTCCGATGGGGAACTGGGAGTTGGTGTAGTACAGGTGGCGGCCGTCCCACGATTCCTGGGCATAGAATCGTCCGCTCCGTGTGACCTGGACCGCCGGACCACCCGCGGACGGGATCTTCCAGATCTGTCTGCTGCCGCTCCGATTGGAAGAAAAGTAGATCCACCGGCCATCTCGGGACCAGGTCCCGACGTTCTCCTCGGAAGGCTCCGGCGTCAGCCTCTGCGGCGCCCCGCCATCGGCGTCGATGACATACAGGTTCCAGTCTCCCGCTTCGATCGAGTCGAAGACCAGCTTGCGGCCGTCGGGCGACCAGCGGGGCGTGCCGGACTGGCCCTCGAAGGTCGTCAGCTGGACCGCGTTCGCCCCGTCGCTGTCGCACACCCAGACGTTGACCGCGCCACTGCGGGTGGACTCGAAAGCGATCTTGCGGCCGTCGGGCGAATAGACGGCGTTGCCATCTCCCTGACTGGAGGCGATCAGCTTCTGCGGCTCCCGATGGCGCGTCGACGCACTGCGGCCCCCTACCCGCCAGATGGCCTGCGGTTGAATGGCGACGTGCTGGTACACCACGCGGCTCCCGCGGACAGAAGGGAAGCCCGCGCCCAGGCCGAAGACCGGCTGAGGTTCGCCGCCCGCCCGACCCACTCGATGGAGGCTGACGTTGACGCCGCCCGTCGTGAAGAGGATCTCGGAACCATCGGGTGTCCAGACAGGGTCATGGCAGGTATCGTATTCCGCATGGGTCAACCGCTTGGGCGTTTCCGAGACGTGCTGGACCCACACGTCCCAATCGCCCCAGCTCCCAGAGCCCGAACGGACGAATGCCAGCAGGGTTCCATCAGGGGAGAAGGAGGGATAGAAATCGCCCTGGGTATCCTCGGGGGGAGAGGTGAGTGGCTGCTTCTCCCGGGTGTCGAGAGAGACACGGACGATGCGGCTGGCCTTGCCCTCCGAGGGCTTCTCGGCAAAGGCCAGCCACCTCCCGTCCGCCGTCCAGGACACGGCCGGGACGACGAGCCCATTCCACCGCACGAGGCCGCTGATGTCGGCGAGCCGGCGCTCCTGGCCTCCGAGCGAAGGCACTGTGTAGATGGCCGCGCCGCTTTCGGCCGCCCGCACGAACGCGATCTGTCTCCCGTCCGGCGACCAGACAGGCTTTAGCTCTTCGGCCGCGTGCTCGGTCAAGCGAAAGGGCCTGGTCCCTACGCCCAGCGCCTTCACGTATATGTCCCAGTTGTCACCGTCCGGCCCACGCCAGCCATAAGCCACCCTCTCGCCGTCCGGGGAAAGCTGTGGCCACCACTTGGAGCCGAGCTCGGCTGCAAAGGGAGTGATCTTGAGCGGTACTGCTGGACGCGGCGGAGAGCGGCGTGACCAGGACCACCAGCCGAAGGCGCTCGCGGCGACGAGCGCGCCAGCTCCGAGCCACGGGAGGACACGGCTGCGTAGTCCGGGCCGCGGGGCCGCACGCGCCAGGGATTCCCCGGAGCTCGTGTCCCGCTTCAGGCGCTTGAGATCCGCGCGCAGCTCCGAGGCGCTCTGGTACCGCAGGTCCCTGTCCTTCTCCAGGCACTTGTTGATGACCCGCTCCAGCTCGCCGGGCACCTCGGGGTTCAGCCTCACCGGTGCCGTTGGTGCCTTGTGCAGGATCGCGTCGAAGACGGCGCCTGAGGTGTCCCCCGAGAAGGGCAGCGTCCGCGTCACCATCTCGTAAAGAACGACGCCCAGCGAGAACAGGTCGGTGCGGGTGTCCACGACCTTCCCGAGCACCTGCTCCGGGGACATGTACGCGACCGTGCCCAGGGCCGTGCCGGGGCTCGTGAGGTCTTTCTCGACCGTGGCCGTCTCAACCGCGGACTTCGCCGGCTCGCGCTCGCTCGTCCACTTCGCCAGGCCGAAGTCGAGCACCTTCGCGTCCCCGCGCGCGGTGACGAAGATGTTCGCGGGCTTGATGTCCCGATGAACGATCCCCTTCGCGTGGGCGGCGTCGAGAGCGTCGGCGATCTGGATCGCGAGATCCACGAGCTCAGCCGTCGCGAGGGGCTTACGCAGGATGCGGTGCTTGAGTGTCTGGCCTTCCAGCAGCTCCATCGAGATGAAGGGCTGGCCCTCGTGGGCGTCGATGTCGTAGATCGTGCAGATGTGCGGATGGTTGAGGGCCGAAGCAGCCTTGGCCTCGCGCTGGAAGCGCTCGAGCGCCGTCTGGTTGTCGAAATGCTCTGTGGGGAGGAACTTGAGCGCCACGGCGCGGTCGAGGCGCGTGTCCCTGGCCTTGTACACGACACCCATGCCGCCGCCGCCGAGCTTCTCGATGATCCGGTAGTGGGAGACCGTTTGGCCGATCATGGCGCGCTTAGCGGAAGTTCTCGACCAACATCAGCTCGGACTGCCACTCGGGAATCTCCGAGTACAGGATCCACTCCTCATCGGGAGAGACGGCCAGCCACTGGTGCGCCGAGGAGCCGACCAGGCGAAACAGCTCTTTCGTCCGGCCCGACTCGAAGTCGAGAAACTGGACCCTATACTCGTTCCCACGACGCAGTGGCCGGAAGGTCGAGTAGTAGAGGCCGCTCCGGGAGAGAGCCCAGTGGTCCCACGAGACGGGCCCTTTCACCACCGCGGTTTCCTCTCCGCCCGCAACCGGCACTCTCCAGATTCCGGTGGGAGCTTGGGCGTTCGTGTAGTACAGGTGCCGGCCGTCCCACGATTCCTGGGCGTAGAACCCTCCGCCCCGCGTGACCTGGACGGCCGGGCCTCCCGCGGACGGCATCTTCCAGATCTGCTTGCTGCCGCCCCGATTCGAGCTGAAGTAGATCCACTGGCCATCTCGGGACCAGGTCCCCACGTTGTCGGCGGAGGACTCCGGCGTCAGCCTCTGCGGCGCCCCGCCATCGGCGTCGACGACATAGACGTTCCAGTCCCCCGCCTCGATGGAGTCGAAGACCAGCTTGCGGCCGTCGGGGGACCAGCGGGGCGTTCCCGTGAGGCTCTCGAAGGTAGTCAGTTGGACCGGGTTCGTCCCGTCGCTGTCGCAGACCCAGATGTTGTCCCCGCCACTGCGGTTGGACGAGAAGGCGATCCTCCGGCCGTCCGGGGAGTAGGCGGGGTTGCCATCCCACTGACTGGAGGCGATCAGCTTCTGCGGTTTTCGATTGCGCGTCGACGCTGTGCGGCCCGGTACTCGCCAGATGGCTTGCGTGATCCAGGTGATCTGTTGGTACACCATGAGGTTGCCGCGGATGGACGGATAGCCCGCGCCGAGGCCGAAGACCGGCTGGGGCTCGCCACCCGCGAGGCTCACTCGATGGATGTTGAAATTCTCCGAGCCCGTCGTGAAGAGGATCTCGGAACCACTGGGTGTCCAGACAAGGTGAGAACACCAGTCGTATTCCGCATGGGTCAAGCGGCGGGGCGTCGCTTCCCCCAGGCGCTGGACCCATACGTCCCAATTGCCGAAGGCTCCCGAGGCCGAGCGGAAGAATGCCAGCAAGGTTCCGTCCGGGGAAAACGAAGGATAAAGGTCGCCCTGCGTATCCTCGGACGGAGAGGTGAGTGGCTGCTGCTCCCGGGTGTCCAGCGAGACTCGGACGATGCGGCTCGCCTTTTCCTCCGAGGGCTGCTCACGAAAGGCCAGCCACTCTCCGTCCGGTGACCAGGACAGGGCCGTGCAAGGAGGGCCCCACCACCGTACGACGCCGTTGATGTCGGTCACGCGGCGCTCCTGTCCCCCCAGCGAAGGCACCGTGTAAATGGCTCCTCCGCCCTCGGACACACGCACGAAAGCGACCTGTCTCCCGTCCGGCGACCAAACGGGCCCGCATTCGTCGGCCGGGTGCTCGGTCAAACGAAGGGGCTTGGTCCCCACGCCCAGCGCCTTGACGTAGACGTCCCAGTTGTCGCCGCCGGGACCACGCCAGCCATAGGCCACCTTCTCGCCGTCGGGGGAGAGCTGTGGCCACCATTTGGAGCCCACCTCGGCTGCGAAGGGCCTGATCTTGAGCGGTCGTGCCGGAGCCGGCGGAGAGCGACGCGACCAGGACCACCAGCCGAAAGCGCTCGCGGCGACAAGCACGCCGGCCGCGAACCACGGGAGGACGCCGCTCGTGCGACGCCCGGGCCGTGGAGCCGCACGCGCAACCGAATCCGCGGAGCTCGTGTCCCGCTTCAGGCGCTTGAGGTCGGCTCGCAGCTCCGAGGCGCTCTGGTACCGCAGGTCCTTGTCCTTCTCCAGGCACTTGTTGATGACCCGTTCCAGCTCGCCGGGCACCTCGGGGTTGAGCCCCACCGGCGCCGTGGGTGCCTTGTGCAGGATCGCGTCGAAAACGGCGCCTGAGGTGTCCCCCGTGAAGGGCAGTGTCCGCGTCACCATCTCGTAGAGAACGACACCTAGCGAGAAGAGGTCCGTCCGGGTGTCCACTACCTTCCCGAGCACCTGCTCAGGGGACATGTACGCGACCGTGCCCAGGGCCGTGCCCGGGCTCGTGAGGTCCTTCTCCACCGTCGCCGTCTCGGCCATGGACTCCGCCGGCTCCCGCTCGCTCGTCCACTTCGCCAGGCCGAAGTCGAGCACCTTCGCGTCGCCGCGCGCGCTGACGAAGATGTTCGCGGGCTTGATGTCCCGGTGAACGATTCCCTTCGCGTGGGCGGCGTCGAGGGCGTCGGCGATCTGGATCGCGAGATCGACGAGCTCCGTCGTCAGCAGGGGCTTTCGGAGGATGCGGTGCTTGAGGGTCTGACCTTCCAGCAGCTCCATGGAGATGAAGGGCTGGCCTTCGTGCGTGTCAATGTCGTAGATGGTGCAGATGTGAGGATGGTTCAGTGCGGAAGCGGCCTTGGCCTCGCGCTGGAAGCGTTCGAGCGCCGTCTTGTTGTCGAAATGCTCCGTCGGGAGGAATTTCAGGGCAACGGTTCGGTCGAGGCGCGTGTCCCTGGCCTTGTACACGACACCCATGCCACCGCCGCCGAGCTTCTCGATGATCCGGTAGTGGGAGACCGCTTGACCGATCATGGCGCTCGAGCCTTCCCGCCCATCGTCAGCGTTGGCGAATGGTACACGACGGCCAGCGCGGGGGCCCGCTCAGGGCTGCCGGCGCGCCGCGTCGATCGCGGCGGCGAGGCGCTTCATGGCGTCCTGGAGGGAGTCCGCCCGAACCCCGCCGAAGCCCAGCACGAGCGCGTTCTCTCCTCGCGACCGGCCGAAGTAGTAGGCCGAGAGCGGCATTACCTCCACGCCGCGCTCGGCCGCAACCTCCTGCACGCGGCGAGCGTCGACGTCCACGAGGTCGGCCACGGCGTGCAGGCCGGTTCTCACCGGGCGCAGGCGCAGCGCGCCCCCGCAGCGTTGCGCGGCCGCGTGCTGGAGCGCCTCGAGCCGCTCGCGGTAGGCTGCGCGCATGCGGCGCAGGTGCCGCTCGTAGTGGCCGCCCAGCATGAAGTCGGCGAGCACCGCCTGGTCGAGCCGTGGGGGGTGCACTTCGGTGGCGCGGCGCACGGCCAGCAGCTCCCGGTGCAGGTCCTGCGGCACGATCATGAATCCCAGTCGCAGCGCCGGGAAGAGCGTCTTGCTGAAGCTGCCGACGTAGACGACCCGGCCGTCGGCGTCGAGGCCGTGTAGACACGGGATCGGCCGGGCGCCGTAGCGGAACTCGCTGTCGTAGTCGTCCTCGATCACCCACGCGCCCGCGGCGCCCGCCCACTGGAGCAGCGCGAGCCGCCGCGGCAGGCTCATCGGTACGCCCAGCGGGAACTGGTGCGACGGCGTCACGTAGACGAGCCGTGGGCGAGGGCCGCGCCGCGCGCCCGCTTCGACGTCCAGGCCGTCCTCGTCGACAGGCACCGGACGGATCCGCGCGCCGGCAGCGACGAGCGCGCTGCGCGCGCCGGACACCACGAACACCTGGTCGGGATCGCACTCGGTGCCTCGAGCCGCCCGCACGTGCTCGGCGATCGCCTGACGCAGCGCCGGCAAGCCGGCGGTCTCGCCATAGTCGAGCTGCGACGGCGTGGCGGAGCGCAGGCGGCGCGTCCACAGCTGTGACCAGAGCCTCACCGGGAACAGGTCGACCGCGGGGATGCCGATCCGAAACGGACGCGGGGGTCCGGCCAGGCGCTCGCTCGGCGGCCGCGCGGCGGCGAGCGCCTTCCCGCGCTTCGAAAGAGGGGGGTGCCGAGGCGAGCCCTTCGGCCGGGAGCCGCGAGCTCCCGGCAGGTCGTCGGGCAGCTCCAGGGCGACAAAAGTGCCCGAGCCGGGCCGGGCCGTCAGGTAACCCTCGGAGAGGAGCTGCTCGAGCGCGAGCAGGCTCGTGGTTCGCGAGACGCGGAGGTCCAAGGCGAGCGCGCGGGACGAGGGAACCCTCGTCCCCGGCAGAAGGACGCCGTCCAGGATCGCACGGCGGACCCCTGCGTAGATCTGCTGCTGCAAGCCCACGGGGCCGCCGGGATCGACCCGGATCAGCAGATCGGTGCCTGGGCGTTGGCCCATGGAGGCACCCTACCACTCGTGGAACTGGTCTTATCGCCCTTCGGGAAACTGGATCTCCCCGGGGGCGGTCGGTCGCGCCAGAATAGCCAAAACACAGGGAGTCACTTCGGGTCCGGCCTTGGCGCGATCGGCGCTGTCCGGAAGCGGGTGTGCTTCGTCGGGGGCGCGGCGAAGGAGAACGCGATGTTCGGCAAACGGCTGTCGGAGTATCTTGGTTTCCAGAAAGTGTGGCTCGTTCTCACGGCGGCCGTCGGCCTGGCGCGGCTGGGGTTGTCCCTCGCTGGCGCGCCCGACGACAGCGTCCGGTACCTGTCGATGAACGCCTTGCTGTGGACGGGGGCCGTGTACTACGGCGTCGCGGTGTACACGCGCGGCTTCGGCAGCTACAAGCAGATCCTGCCGCTGGCGTTCTTCCAGGTGCTGGTCCTGCACGTGATCGCGGTCGCGGGGATCGTGCTCTCGATCGCCGGGTTCTCGAACATCTTCGCCGCTCCCGAGTACAGCGGGCCCGCTGCGGCGCAGAACCAATGGCTGCACGCGCTGTCCCACCTGACGATCGGCATGGTGGCGGCCCCGCTCGTGCTGTGGGGCGTGGGATCGCTCGCGATGTGGATCACGAAGAAGGCCGCACGCCGACCGGCCGTGGCCTAGAGGCCAGGAGGCCCTCCTGATCACGCGCCGCATCTGGACGGCCGTCGTGCTCGCCGGTCTGGCGGCGGGTATGGGGGACACGCTGCTCGCGATGGGGATGTACCGCGTGAGCCCGGGCCCCATCTATCGGTCGGTCGCAAGCGGTCTTGTGGGGCGGGAAGCCGCCGTCCGCGGCGGCCTCGTGACAGCGGCGCTCGGCATGCTGCTGCACTTCTTCATCGCGACGACGGCGGCCGCGGCGTACATCGCGGCGAGCTCGAGGTGGAAGCTGCTCGTGGAGCGGCCCGTGCCTTGCGGGCTCGCCTTCGGAGTCGCCGTATACTTCTTCATGAAACAGGTCGTGGTTCCCCTGTCGGCGGCCCGCCCGATCTCCTTCACCTGGGCCGGCCTCGTGGGCCACGCGCTGCTGGTGGGGCTCCCGATCGCGCTCGTGGCGCGGCGCTCGCTCGGGTACGCTTCCCAGGGAGGCTGAAGCCATGGCCGGAAAACCCCAGACCATCGACGGGTACCTCTCGGCCTTGAACGACGACCAGCGAAAAGCACTCGAGAAGCTTCGAAAGACCATCAAGGCGACAGCACCGAAGGCCGAGGAGTGCATCAGCTACCGGCTCCCCGCTTTCCGTCTGGACGGGAGAATGCTCGTGGCCTTTGGCGCGAGGCCGAACCACTGCGCCCTCTTCCTCATGAGCTCCGAAACGGTTCCAGCCCACGCGGAAGAGCTCGAAAGCTACGACACGAGCACGGGCACCATCCGCTTTCGGGCGGACGAGCCGCTGCCGGCCACTCTCGTGCGCAAGCTGGTCAAGGCTCGGATCGCGGAGAACGCCGGCTCCCGCACTCCGCCACGGCCGCGAGGGCGCGCTCGAGCCGCT